>Ga0164313_10003900_pt1 | contig 13307 bp, 13 predicted proteins | sample GuaBasSedimGuay4_FD_113735 | JGI IMG/M metagenome (GOLD analysis project Ga0164313, IMG submission 113735) | Subseafloor sediment microbial communities from Guaymas Basin, Gulf of California, Mexico - Guay4, Core 4569-4, 0-3 cm | ecosystem: Environmental > Aquatic > Marine > Hydrothermal vents... | reverse complement strand
TCTCTGGCACAACGATTGCATTTCCGGGCTTGCACACCCCGATCGGGGCGAGCATTGTCTTGGTCGGAGCGATTTTGCCCCATTCAACGAACATTTCAGGGTCCAGTGTTTTGTTTTTTAGCGAAATTTGTTGTTAATTTCCCGAGGGGATTCTGATACTGTTTCGTTAAGTGGATAGATGACGGCTCAAATCGAGAAATTTCACTTGTCTTTTTTTTCTCGAACTGGCTTAATGGACTTCACTAGTTTGATACTCAAAGGAGAACCTTCATATGAACCTCAAGCACGTATTTTTCGTTAGCCTCCTCGCGATCGGTTTCGCGATGTCGGCCAACGCCGGTTCGATCGACGATACGGACGGCGATCTGATTCCGGACGTATTCGACAATTGCACGGGTGTTGCTGGTACCAACTATCCCAATGGCCCTGGTGAAGCGCCGAACAATCAGATCGATTCGGATGCCGACGGCTTTGGCAATCGATGCGATGGCGACTTCGACAACGCTGGTGCCACAGTTGATCTGTCGGATCTCAACCTTTTCCTGGCCGCATTTTCGGGCCCCGGAAATAACCAGTTCGATCTGAACTACGACGGTGCCTCGATCAACCTTGGAGACCTCAACATCTTCCTGGCTCTGTTCAGTGGGCCGGTTGGCGGCTGAAGCGATCTTGGGATCGGTTGAGCAAAAGGCATTGTTTGGCGGATCCGTGAGAAACATTTTCAGAGACGTTCACTAGGAGCTGGTGCAGCTCATTCCAAAGTCTCGAGCCAGTTGGTCGAGATGAAAAGTCAAGTTTCAAGGAGAATCATGATGCGGTTGTTTAAGTTTAGTTTTATTGCAGTACTGGCGGCATTCTTCGTCACGTCAACGGCCGGTGCGGTCGAGATCAGCATCCAGGGTGCGACGTCTGCGACGATCACCGAGGGTGATGCGTTTACGATTCAGCTGGGACTCGACAATGCTTCGCTCGACAACACCCCGGGTTTTGAGGGTACGATCAGTGGACTGGCAGCAGCCGGTGCCGATGTCACGGGTGGCCAAGCAGCACTGGTACATTTGAATCAAGCCTGTTTCCCCGGGTTTGGATGTATCAATGGCCTTAACACCATCGACAACGCGTTCTACAACCCGAACGATCTCGGCGCGAACGCCGTTCCGGGTGCCGATTCGTTCCTGGCCATCAACGTGGCTGGCGCGACCTTCTCGGCGAACTCGGGTGCGGTCGATCTGGGCGTCGCGAACGACCAGGTCAACCTCACGCCCTCCCCGATCGATGCGATCATCAACCTGGTCGCGAACGTCGTTGGCGTTCACTCGATCACCGTTGGCGGCAGCTGGTCGGACGGTGTCGACGTCTTCTCGCTGGCGACCTCGACCTTCACGCTGACCGTGCTTCCGATTCCGGAGCCGGGCACCGCCCTGCTCATGGGTCTCGGTCTGGCCGGTCTCGCAGCGGCGGGCCGCAAGGAGTAAGTCTGGGGCAACAGTGGCCGCTGGCCACTTACGCAACAAACTTGGTTCGAAAGTTAGATCGCGCTGGGACTCTTCGGAGACCCAGCGCGATTTTCTTTTTGGCATCGATCGAATGTTCTAGCTTGATTCCACTTGGATGACGCGAGGGGGGAGGCGTTCATGCCGGATCGACCAGACACGACGACCTCGAAGTCGCCGGCCCGTCGCGATCGTTGGCGTATACGCTGTTCACTATCGGGGCCGACGATTCTCTTTCTCTTTGTGGCGCTGGTCGGTACGCACGCGACCGCGTTCGCCCAGTCCTCGATCGAATCGGATCGGCGTGGGTTCGTGCCGTCCGGCCTGATCGTGAAATACCGATCCGAGGGACCGGCCGCGCTCGATCGCTGTGCGGAGCGGATCTCGCGAACCGGTGGATCCTTCGCGACGGCCACACGCGACGGCTCCGACTCGCTGGATCAGCTCCAGAGCGAACTCCGCCTGGGTCGCATTCGCGCGTGGATGAGCGGGCGCGGTAGCGAGTCTCTCGCAGAACGTCGGGCGCGTATCGCCGCGCGACTCGAGAGGCGTGCGCCCGTTGGACGTGGCTCGATGCGGGCTCGGCAGGGACGTTCGCAGTCCGCTCCGCAAGCAAAGCCGCTACCCGACATGGCCCACGTCTATCGAATCGAACTGCCTGCAGGACTCTCCGCAGCCGACGCGGCCGCTGCCCTGACAGCCGATCCCCACGTCGAATATGCCCAGCCCGACCATCTTCATGCGCTCGACGAGGAGAGCTTCTTCAACGATCCCTTCCTGACGAGTTCGGGTTCCTGGGGCCAGAGTTTTGCCGATCTATGGGGACCGGAGCGGGTCGGGGCACCACTGGCCTGGCCACGCACGCAGGGCGACGGCGTCGTGGTCGCCGTGGTCGATAGCGGCCTGGACCGATTTCATCCCGACATCGCCGACAACGTCTGGGTCCACCCCGGCGAGGATCTCAATGGCAATGGGATCGCGGAGCCCGAGGACCTGAACGGGATCGACGACGACGGAAACGGCTTCATCGACGATCTCACAGGTTTTGATTTCGTGAACTCCGTCGATGCCGACGAGGATGGCTTCTATGACGGGCCCCATGATGTCTCGGACGCCGATCCCTTCGACGACAGGGGGCATGGAACACACGTTGCGGGGACGATCGCGGCCGTGGCCGACAATGGGATCGGCATCGTCGGAATCGCGCCGCGCGCGCGCATCATGGCTTTGAAGGGATTTGCGGCGGAAGGTTCGGCGGCGGACTCGGTGCTTTGGCGCGCGGTGCTCTATGCGGCCGAGAATGGTGCCGACGTCGTCAACAACAGCTGGTCCTGCGGCACGCCGTGTCCACGAAATCCGTTGGCAGAGGATGTGCTCGAGATCGTCGAAGCGTTCGGGACGGTCGTTGTGACATCTGCCGGAAACAAGACCGACGATGTGCTCTTCAATAGCCCCGAGAATGGCCGCCGGGTGCTGACGGTGGGCTCGATCGGGGTCGAGGGAGAGATCTCGGGGTTTTCGAATCGCGGCTGGCTCCTCGACGTCGTCGCGCCCGGCGGCGGTACGACCACCCGGAGCCCCGTCTTCATCGCGCGCCGCAATATCCTGTCGCTCCTATCGAGTGGAACGAACGAGAACGAACTCGCATTTGCCGTCGGCGAGGACTACTACCGAACGGCCGGCACGTCGATGTCCTCCCCGCATGTGGCGGGGGGCGTGGCACTCCTGCTCTCGCTTCGACCCGATCTCAGCCCCGCACAGGTTCGCCGCCTCATCCGACTCAGCGCGAGCGATCAAGGCGAAGTCGGCCAGGATCCCGTCTACGGTTCGGGCCTTCTCGATGTGGCGGCGCTCATCGATGAAACACTCCCGGATCTCGAACTGAGGATCGATGCCCCTCGTGCGGGCTCGACCCACGATCCCGCGAATGGCGACCTCGTCTTGTATGGCCGGGCCGAAGGGGCCGATGTCGTGTCTGTCGAAATCGAGATCGGCACTGGGCTCTCGGCGCGTGTCTTTCAGCCGATCGAACAGCCGATCAAATCCTTCGGCCAATCCGCTCTCGTTCTCGGCCGGGACGACGGAATCATCCTTGCGCGATGGGACGTGTCAGAGGTAGCCGACGGTCCCTATACGATCCGGGTCCGCGCAAACCTCGACAACGGTCGCGTCGCACAAGAAGTCACGATTGTCGGGATCGAGCGCAATCAACCGCGCCTGATCTCCGCGGGCGCCGAAGAGGCGTCGGAACCGGCGATCTCCGGGCGGCGGGTTTTCTGGCATCAGGACGAGCCGACCGAGGATGAAGTCGCGCACGACATCTTCGCTGGCCGTTTTCCGAACGTGCGAGACGTCAGACCGGCAACCCCGCCGACGCCGGTTCCCGTTTTCGAACGCGATGGCGACCAACGCAACGTGGAAGCCGATGGCCGCGAGCTGGCCTGGATCTCACGCACGGACGACGGCCGTCGACTCGAGCGATGTCGCTGGATCGAGAAGAAAGAAAGATGCGATGTCGAGGTCGTGGCGGATGGGCCAGATGCGCCTTCGCGAGCTTGGATCGGGGGCGGCTGGCTCGTCTGGATGAGCGTTCGGGACGGGGCGTTCGTTCTCGAAGGCTGTCGAATCGGAATCTCGGTGAAGGCCTGTGTTCCGATTCCACTGCTCGATCCTGCGACTTCGCCCGGCTGGGTCCTCGAGTCCTTTGATGGCGACACCCTTCTGCTCAAGAAGCGTTCGTTATTCGGTGGAGCGGAATATGCTCTCTGTCGACTCGAGCCGACCACGGAGCACTGCACACCCGACCCATTCGAATTTATTTCTCCAACCTTCGACGAGGCCTTCGAGCCGATCCACGATGGCAATCTCATTGCATTCGGGCAGGCCGGAAACAGACTCGTCTTCCCGCCGGGTTGCGAGCCCGGTGTGTTCACGCCGGAATGCGTGCCGACGAGCGTGTTTTCGCTTCGCTACCACGCGTGTTGGCTCGACGAGGTCTCGCGTCGTTGCGAAGAGATTCCGGTTTCGGAGAGTGTCCCTTTCGACGAAGCGCAGGGCCTCGCTGTCTCGGGCCGCCGCATCGTTTGGTCGCTCGCTCGCGACGTCGAACGCGCCGCGATTCATTTCTGCGAGTTCGACCCCGAAGGCCGAGAATGTGTGGACCAGCGCCTAACGGGACATGTGGCGACGGCACGTCGACCCGCGCTCGACGGTGCTCGCGTCGTCTGGGAGGACGCGCGACTCGGGCCCCAGGCGATCTGGGGCTTCGAGCTACCGACGATTTACGCGCCCGCCCGCTGGCACGCACGCGCAGGCAAACGCTTCGCGATTCCGCTCTTCGGCTCGCCCGGCAGTGCGGATCGCCTCCGCTATGAGGTTCTCGCGATCGATGGCGACGGGACACGGGAACTCGACGTGACCTTCAAGCCCTTCGGGTCGAGTCGGCGCTTCGGGTGGAGCGGCGGCTGGTTGGTCGGGAATCTCCCCGAAGACGCCGTGGGCGAGGCTCGCCTCCGCATCCGCGGGATCACGAACGGTGAGCTCTTCACCGAGCGGGCGCTCACACTACGAATTCTTCCTCCCATTCCGCCCACACGGTCCTCTCGGCGGGTCCGATAGGCGCGCACAGCCTTCGTATCGACCTCGATTGGTTCACTATTGGACGCATCATTCGTTGCGAGCCGATGCCGACGTCAGGCTGAGAAGGCGGACAGGGTCGTTCGAGGAAATCTGCTGCGCGATTGCCATTTTCCGCTCGAAGTTGCCACATGAATAATGAGCCGATGAGACTGCGGGTGAGGCATTCCCCGGTGGGGCACGTCGAGAAGAAACGTGGGGTAAAGGCAATGAAGCGTCTTGGGTTAAGGTCGAGTTTGATCGCGGTTGTAATCGCCTTCTTTTTCAATGCTACGGCCGGTGCGGTCGAGATCAGCATCATCGGCGCGACCTCCGCCACGATTACGGAGGGTGGCGCATTTACGATCGATCTCGGGCTGGATAATGCTTCCTTGGACAGCACGCCCGGATTTGAAGGGACTCTGAGCGGACTGTCCGCGGCCGGTGCGTCCGTGACGGGCGGGCAGGCGGCGCATACTTATTTGAATCAGTTCTGTTTCGCCGGGTCCGGGTGCTTCAATGGCATCAGTTCATTAGGCGCGTTCTACAATCCGAATGACCTATCGGAGCATTTCAATCCCGGCGACGATAGCTTTCTGGCGATCAACGCCGCGGGCGTAACGTTCTCCGCGAACGACGGTGCAATCGATCTCGGCGTCGCGAATGACATCGCGACTGCCACGCCCTCTCCGATCGATGCGATCATCAACCTGGTCGCGACTGTCGTTGGTGTTCACCAGATTACCGTCGGTGGTAGCTGGTCGGATGGTGTCGACGTCTTCTCCCTCGCGGAGTCGACCTTCATCTTGACCGTCGTTCCGGAGCCGGGCACCGCTCTTCTCGTGGGTCTTGGTCTGGTCGGACTCGCGGCATCGGGGCGGCGTAGGTATGAAGGACTATGGCGATGAAGTGTTGTCAGCTGAAATTGAGTTTCATTGCTGTCGTGATGACACTCCTTATCACCACGGCCGCCGGTGCCGTCGAGATCAGCATCATCGGCGCGACCTCCGCCACGATTACGGAGGGTGGCGCATTTACGATCGATCTTGGGCTGGATAATGCTTCCCTCGACAACACCCCGGGTTTTGAGGCTGTCTTGAGCGGATTGGCCGCGGCGGGTGCGGATGTGACGGGCGGCGCTGCCGCGCAGACGTATTTGAATCAATTTTGTTTCGCCGGGTCCGGGTGTTTCAATGGACTACCCGTCAGCGATAGCGGTTTCTGGTCCCCGCACGACTTCACTCTAAATTTCTATCCCGGCGAGGATCGCCTCGTGGCTATAAGGGCCGGCGGCGCGACATTCTCTGCGAACGACGGCTCGGTTGATCTGGGTGTCGCGAACGACATCGCCAATGCCACGCCCTCTGCGATCGACTCGACGATCCACCTGATCGCGACCGTGGTGGGCGTCCACGAGTTGACTGTTGGGGGTTCCTGGTCGGACGGCGTAGATTGGTTCGCGCTCGCGCCCTCGACGTTCACGCTCACTGTGCTCCCGATTCCGGAGCCGGGTACGGCTCTGCTCTTGGGTTTGGGCCTGACCGGTCTCACAACTTCTGGACGGCGAAAGAACGAAGGACAATGAAGCGCTCTCGGTCGAAATTGAGTCTAGTGGTGGTCGCGGCGGCCTTCTTCGCCACTGCTACGGCCGGTGCGGTCGAGGTCAGCATCATCGGTGCGACCTCCGCCACGATCACCGAGGGCGGCGCGTTTACGATCGATCTCGGGATCGATAATGCTTCGCTTGACAGCACTGCTGGCTTCGATGGGACGATCAGCGGACTGGCTGCGGCCGGCATCGACGTGACGGGCGGAAGAAGCGCGCCTACTTATCTGAGCGAGCTCTGTTTCCCCGAGTTCGGGTGTTTCAATGGTCTGGACACCCATTATATCTTTTTCAACCCCAACGATCATTCAGACAACTACCACCCTGGCGACGACCAGTTGATGGCCATGGCGGCGAGCGTGGGGCATCCTCCGCCGTTCCCCGCGAACGACGGCTCGATCGATCTGGGTGTCGCGAATGATCTTGTCAATCTTACGCCCTCTGCGATCGACTCCACGACGCAAATGATCGCGACCGTGGTCGGCGTTCACGAGTTTACTGTTGGGGGTTTCTGGTCGGACGGTGTCAACTGGCTTCCGCTCGCGCCCTCGACGTTCACGCTCACCGTGCTTCCAATTCCGGAGCCGGGCACGGCCCTGCTCTTGGGTTTGGGCCTGACCGGTCTCGCAACTTCTGGACGGCGAAAGAACGAAGGACAATGAAGCGCTCTCGGTCGAAATTGAGTCTAGTGGTGGTCGCGGCGGGCTTCTTCGCCACTGCTACGGCAGGTGCGGTCGAGATCAGTATCCAGGGCGCTACGTCCGCAACGATCTTGCCCGGCGGCGCTTTTACGATCCAGCTGGGAATCGACAACGTTTCCCTGGACAGCACCGGTGGTATTAAGGGGTATGTGACAGGCTTGGTCGCAGCCGGTGCGAGTGTCACGGGCGGCCAGGCCGTGCAGACACATCTGAATGAATTCTGTTTCGCAGGAGCAGGATGTTTCAATGGTGTCGCTACGATCAACAACGCGCTCTACAACCCGGACGATCTTGGTGCGAACGCCGTTCCGGGCCAGGACACTTTCCTCGCCATCAATGTGGATGGTACGAATTTGTCCTCACAGTCGGGCGCGATCGATCTGGGTCTCGCGAACGACATCGCAAACGTCACACCCTCTCCGATCGACGCCGTGATCAATCTGACCGCGAACGTAGTAGGCGTTCACGAGTTGACCATTGGCGGCGTCTGGTGGGACGGTGTCAACTGGCTTCCGCTTGCATCCTCGACGTTCACGCTGAGATTCGATGTTCCGGAACCGGGCACGGCCCTTCTCATGGGTCTTGGTCTGCTCGGCCTCGCAACTTCTGGACGGCGAAAGAAGGAAGCACAATGACGATGAAGTGTTCTCAGCCGAAGTTGAGTCTAGTGGTGGTTGCGGCGGCCTTCTTCGCCACCGCTACGGCAGGTGCGGTCGAGGTCAGCATCATCGGTGCGACCTCCGCCACGATTACGGAGGGCGGCGCGTTTACGATCGATCTCGGACTGGATAACGCCTCCCTCGACAACACCCCCGGATTTGAAGGGATCCTGAGCGGGCTGGCTGCGGCTGGCGTGGATGTGACGAGTGGACAGGCTGCGACTTCGTTCTTGAATGAGTTCTGTTTCCCCGGGCAGGGGTGTTTCCTTGGTGTCAATTGGATCGGCGCTGCGTTCTGGAATCCGCATGACCTCGCGGCCAATTTCAATCCCGGCGACGATTCCCTTCTCGCCATCAACGTGGCCGGTGCGACATTCTCATCACAATCGGGTGCGGTCGATCTGGGGCTCGCGAATGACATCGCCAATGCTACGCCCTCTGCGATCGACTCGACGATCCACCTGATCGCAACCGTGGTGGGCGTTCATGAGCTGACCATTGGCGGCGAATGGTCGGACGGTGTGGATGTGTTCCCGCTCGCGCCCTCGACGTTCACGCTTACCGTGCTTCCGATCCCGGAGCCGGGTACGGCCCTTCTGATGGGCATTGGTCTGGCTGTTCTTGCGACGGCGGGATGGCGAAGGAAGGAAGATCGATGGCGATGAAGTGTTCTCGGTCGAAGTCGAGTCTGGCTGTGGTCGTGATGGCCTTCTTGGTCGCCACGACGGCCGGTGCGGTCGAGATCAGCATCCAAGGCGCTACGTCGGCCACGATTACGGAGGGCGGTGCGTTTACGATCCAGCTGGGAATCGACAATGCTTCCCTTGACAGCACCCCTGGCTTTGAAGGGACTCTGAGCGGGTTGGCCGCGGCCGGTGCATCTGTGACCGGCGGACAGTCTGCGCTGTCCTATTTTAATGAGTTCTGTTTCGCCGGGCCCGGGTGTTTTAATGGAATCACGTTCATCGATGGTTCATTTATGAACCCTAACGACCTCTCGGCGAGTTTCACTCCCGGCGACGATTCCTTCATGGCGATCAGCGTGGCTGGCGTGAATTTTTCCTCAGAGTCGGGCGCGATCGATCTGGGCCTCGCGAACGACATCGCCAACGTCACGCCCTCTGCGATCGACTCGACGATTCAATTGATCGCCACCGTGGTGGGCGTTCACGAGATTACTGTTGGGGGTGCCTGGTCGGACGGTGTGAATGTGTTCCCGCTCGCGACCTCGACGTTCACGCTCACTGTGCTTCCGATCCCGGAGCCCGGCACGGCTCTTCTTCTCGCGCTTGGGCTAATGGGGCTCTCGGCGAAGAACCGGAAAGATCGGCGTGGATGTGGCCGGCCGGGGTATTCACGAGACGAGCTTTAGTCGAGGCTCGCCACCGCCGGCGAACGAATCGGCTGGCCCTTGCGAAACGCCTCTAGATGCCGACGCAGTTCATCGATTAGTTCGCGCGAGGATCCGCCGCCCTCCGCCGCGCGCAGCGCCTCGGATTGGATCTCGATCGCTTCGTCGAAGCGCCCGGCTTCGGCCAGCGCGACCGCGAGAGTGTCGAGAAATTCCGGGGATCGGTCGTGTGACAGTTCGACCGCGGTTTCTGCTGCCTGGACGGCGGCCGTGCCGTCTCGCAATTCCTCGCGAGGCAGCGTAGCGAGCGCCCACGCGTAGTTGTTGAAATTGATGGCGAAGGTCGGGCAGGCTTCGGTCCCCGCGCGAAGCGCGTCGACGAGCGCGTCGTAATTGCCGACCTGCTTCCAGAGCCGGTTCGATTCGATGAGAGCACGTTCTTCGCAGGGTTCGATCGCGAGCACCTGCTGATAGGTTTCGATCGCGTCGGCGTACGACTCCTGGGCCGCGTGGGTCTCGGCGAGTCGGGATAGCAAGTACGAGTTATTCGGAAGCTCAGCGGTCAGAATGAGCAACTTCGCCAGCGCCTTGTCGTAATCTTCGTTCGCGATGAGTTCGAGGGCCCGCGCGATGGCGTGGACTGTCTCGATCTGGCTCACGGGGTCTGCCCCTGTGACTTCGAGCGAAGCCACTTCGTCGAAATCGGTCGGCGTGACTTCGTTGCTCATGTAACCCAGCGCCTGGAGCTGGGCCTGGGTCTCCGGATCGATCGTCGTTGTCGTCGAGTCCGAGGGTTTCGCGGGGGCGTTCTGGAGTAGCTCTTCGAGCCGCGCTCGCAGTCGCTCGGTGATCTCGGGCTTTTCGGCGGCGAGGTTCTGGAGTTCGCCGGGGTCGGCCTCGATGTCGTAGAGCTCCGGATGGACCTTGTGGATGTATTTCCAGCGCCCCTCGCGCACGAAGCGAATCGGGGAGAGTCCGAAGAAAGAAGCGCTTTCGAACGATTCGCCGTAGGCAAGCAAGGGCAGCTCGTGGGTCTGTCCGGTGATGAGCGGTGCGAGGGATACGCCTTGCATTTCCTTCGGCGAGGGGAGGCCGAGCAGTTCGAGGGCTGTGGGTGCGATGTCGATGGTTCGCACGACCCCCGCATGGCGATGGCCGCGCTGGATCTTCTGGAGACCCCAGAAGACGAGTGGAACGCGCATCGTCGTGTCGTAGACGTAGTAGCTATGGGTCGTCTCTCCGTGCTCGCCGAGGCCTTCGCCATGATCGGCGGTCAGGATGACGAGGGTGTCGTTCCGAAGCCCGAGACGCTCGATCTCCTCGAGGACCTGGCCGACGACTTCGTCCTGCGCAGCAATCGCGGCGTGGTACGGACTCTCCGGGAAGCTCGTCAAATGCGCCTTGGGGACGACGAGGGGGTGGTGTGCGTCGAAGTAGTGGAGCCAGAGAAAGAATTTCCGATCGCGATTCGATCGGATGAACTCGATTCCGCTGGCGCTGATGTCGGCGCCGGTGCGGATGGGCTTGGTCAGGGTCCGTCCGCTGCCTTTCAGCGTGACCTGTTTCAGCTCGACCCCGGCGTCACTCGGCCCGCGATAGGATTCAAAGCCCTGGTCGATTCCGGTTTCCCTTCGGAGGACATCGATCGCGATCTCGGCGCCCGTCCGGTAGCCGCGACCCTGCATGATCTCGGCGAGCATGATGGTTCGATCGGAGAGCAGGTAGCCGGCATTCGATCGTATTCCGTGCGCATAGGGGTAGAGGCCGCTGAAGATCGTGGAATGTGAGGGCAGGGTCATGGGGCTCGAGGCGAGTGCGTTCGTGAAGAGCGCACCGGAGCCGGCCATCCGGTCGATCGCGGGCGAGGTGGGCTGGTTCGCGCCATAGACCCCGAGCGCATCGGCGCGCGTCGTATCGAGGGTGATGACGATCAGGTTCGGGGCGCCTCGGCGCATGGGCGCTTCGGTGGTGGATCCCTTGGCACTCGCGGCGACCGGATCGTTGTTTGCGTCCTCGCAGCCCGATGTTGTGAGCGCGAGGCCAACGAGGAGACCCAGGGCGCTCGGGAATCTTCGTGTTCTTTTCCGGACGAATGCGAAAAATGATCGGGTCAAGTACGGCACTTCGGAAATCCTCGATGGAGGCGCGAGCAAAAAAAAGCTCGCTCCTCGTAGTCGACGAGGAGCGAGCTAGTTCTCTGGTTTCGACCGGCTACATCAGCGTCGCCGGCGAATCCCGACGATCGCGAAGACGGTGCCCAGGCCCGCGAGCGAGGCGGCCATGGCGCCCGGCTCGGGAACGGTGAGGGTGAACGTCGAGGTAGGTAGATCAAACACGTCCGTACCGTCCGACCAGGCGCCGGTAATCGTGAGCGTGTGAACGCCGACTGTCGTCGCGGTCAGATCGATAGTCGCATCGATCGGCGAGGGCGTGAGATTGACCTGGTCATTCGCGACACCCAGATCAATCGAGCCGTCGTTCGCGGAGAACGTCGCGCCGGCCACGTTGATGGCAAAGAGGTCGTCATCGCCAAGCGTGAAATGCTCAGAGAGGTCATTCGGGTTGTAAAACGTGTTGTCGATCGTGGCGAGGCCATTGACGCATCCAAACCCGGGGAAACAGGCTTGATTCAAATACAACAGCGCGGCCGCACCGCTCGTCACATCCGCTCCGGCCGCAGCCAATCCGATCACATGCGCCTCAAAGCCAGGGGTGTTGTCCAGGGAAGCGTTGTCCAGCCCGATCTCAATGGTAAATGTGCCGCCCGGCGCGATCGTCGCGGACGTCGGTCCTTGGATGCTGAGTTCCACCGCACCCGCCGTAGACGCCACGGACACGGCTAGCAGCAAGGCAAGCGAAAGAAGCGTTGCTCGAATGTTCATATACCCATCCTTATGTCTCTTGAGGTCGAATCCGACGGAGTCGTCTTCATTTGCTGCGCGCTGACTCCGACGCTATTTGATTTCGATCTCGAATGTGTTTTCTGGTGTCGAACTCGTCGATTCGTCGACAGCTCGTTAGTTGCAGTTCAGAAAGGCGTTTACGTCCGCGATGTCGACCCGTCCGTCGTCGTTGAGATCAACGACAGGCGAATAACCCTCGTCGTCTTCGGTCGCGCCAACATAGTTCTTCAGGATCTCGAGATCCGTTTCGTTGGTGGCGCCGTCTCCGTTGAAATCCGTGTCGCAGGAGATGTCGGCAGAAGCACTCCCACTTGCCAAGAGAACCAAGCTCCCCACGAGCAGAGTTGCTCCTAGAACCTTCATCATGTCATTCCTCCCAAATACTCTCTCGCGAGAGAGTCAATTATCCGTCGATCGAGTGTATCGCGAATGAACTGGAGGTGCCTTTCAGCGTCTCGGTTCGATTCCGAGGAAGCATGGTGTCCCGCGGGGATTGGTCGAATTTGAATCCTGTTAGCGGCGGGGCTGCCAGGATTCCGCGATCTCGCTCCGCGCGGCGACGATGAGATCGTGATCCGACGAGAAACTACAGGCCGGATCAGTCGCGCTGGCATCCCCCAGTGAGCGAAAGACCTGACAGCGGCAGCCACCGAAGTCTCGCTCCTTCTCAGGACAGCCACGGTAGGGCTCGGGCATCCAGTCGGTTCCGCGATCCGCCTACATGCCTGGGGCTTCGGACCAACACTCGAAGACCGAGTCGCGCGAGTTCTTCGAGTCGGGTCGGATCGAGTGGTAGCCCGGCTGTCACCAGATGCGGATAGAGATCGGCCGCCACCGCCCGCTCGAGAATCTCTTCGAGGAAGCCTGGACCTCGGCCGCCATTTCGCGCCGATCCGCGGAGTCGGGATAGCGCTCACGCATCGCACTCAAGACGGATTCGACCGTTCGATTCTCCGCGACAATCCGAGTGAGCGAGACG
>Ga0164313_10003899_pt1 | contig 13308 bp, 8 predicted proteins | sample GuaBasSedimGuay4_FD_113735 | JGI IMG/M metagenome (GOLD analysis project Ga0164313, IMG submission 113735) | Subseafloor sediment microbial communities from Guaymas Basin, Gulf of California, Mexico - Guay4, Core 4569-4, 0-3 cm | ecosystem: Environmental > Aquatic > Marine > Hydrothermal vents >... | reverse complement strand
CCCTCGTCGGTCTGCCCATCGCAGTCGTCGTCGAGGGTGCCGTCGCACACCTCGGTCGACGGGAACGTGGTCTGGTTGCAGACGATGCTGCCACCCGAGCATTGGGTGACGCCGTCGGCACAGACGCCGGCTACGCCGGTGTTGCAGCTCAACCCGCCGCCGGGGTTGCCCTCGTCGGTGCCGCCGTCGCAGTCGTTGTCGAGCCCGTCGCATTGTTCGGGCGAGGGGGTGTTATTGGCGTTGCAGATGATGCTGCCGCTCGAGCACTGGGTGGTGCCGGCGGCGCACTCACCGCTCTGGCCGGTGCTGCAGCCGGTACCGCCGCCTGGATTGCCGTCGTCCGCTGTGCCATCGCAGTCGTTGTCGAGACCGTCACACACTTCTGCGGAGGGGCTGTTGTTGGCGTTGCAGACGATGCTGCCGCCCGAGCACTGGGTGGTGCCAGCGGCGCAGACGCCGCTCTGGCCGGTGGTGCAGGCCTGGCCGCCACCTGGATCGCCCTGATCGACGGCGCCGTTGCAGTCGTTGTCGAGGCCGTCGCACGAGTCTGTCGACGGTGTCACCTCTCCGACGCAGGTCCCCCAAGCGCCACCGGTGCAGGTCTGCAGGCCGGCGACGCACTCGCCGACGCCTTGGGTGCCGCCCGGGCCGTTGTAGCAGCTCTGGGTGTTGCCATTGGTGCAGCTGCAGCCTTCGTCAGTCTGCCCGTCGCAGTCGTTGTCGAGGCCGCCGTCGCACACCTCGGGTGACGGGAAAGTCACCTGATTGCAGATGACGCCTCCGTTCGAGCACTGGGTGATGCCGTCGGCGCAGGGACCCGGCACGCCGGTGCTGCAGGTCACACCGCCGCCGGGATCGCCTTCGTCGGTACCGCCGTCGCAGTCGTTGTCGAGCCCATCGCAGATCTCGGCGGTCGATATCTGGTTCTGCTGACAGAGCAGCGAGCCGCCCGAGCACTGCTCGGTGCCTGGGCCGCACACACCCAACTGGCCGGTGGCGCAGGCGGTGCCGCCCTGCGGGTTTCCTTCATCGACCGACCCGTCGCAGTCGTCGTCGAGGGCGTTGCACTGCTCTGCCGATGGCTGCACGGTTTGCGTGCACGCGAGCTGGCCATTCAGGCATTGGAAGCTGCCGATCTTGCACGTGCCCAAGAGGCCGGTGTCACAGGCGGCGCCGCCTTCGGGGTTGCCCTCGTCGGTGCTGCCGTCGCAATTGTCGTCGAGGCCGTTGCAGAGCTCGGTGGAGGGCTGCACGGTCTGGTCGCAGCCGAGGCTACCGTTGCTGCAGTGTAGGGTGCCCGCGTCGCAGACGCCTTGCTGTCCCGTCGAGCAGTTGCCGCCGCCCTCGGGATCCCCCTCGTCGCTGGTGCCGTCGCAGTCGTTGTCGAGTCCGTCGCAGGTCTCGGTGACCGGCGTGACGTCGCCGCTGCACGGGTCCCACAGGCCGGCCGCGCAGGTCTGTGAGCCATCCTGGCACTCGCCCACGTTCTGCGTGCTGGGTGCGGCGGTGTAGCAGCTCTGGGTGTTGCCGTTGGTGCAGCTGCAGCCCTCGTCGACTTGCCCGTCGCAGTCGTCATCGGTGCCTTCGCAGGTTTCGCCGTTGGGGTTCGGATCGCCGGGCAGGCAGGGGACGGGCGAACCGTAGGCGCATGCTTCCACCGTGACCTGACAGGCGCCGAGGCCGCAGGTGATGATGCCGAAGCCCTCGTCGATCTCGCCGTCGCAGTCGTTGTCTTCGCCGTCGCAGGCTTCGCCAGTCGGCAGGACTTCGTCGGCGCACTCACCCCAAGTGCCTTGCAGCGTACAGGTCTGCGTACCAGCGAGGCAGACGCCGATCCCTTCGAGTGCAGGCTCACCGCTGAAGCAAGACTGGGTGTCCCCTTCGATGCAGGGGCAGTCCTCGTCGATCTGGCCGTCGCAGTCGTTGTCGAAACCGTCGCAGAGCTCGTCCTCCGGGGTGCATTCGTCACCGCCCACGCCGCCGCCCACGCCGCCGCCCACGCCTCCCCAGCCGCCCGGCACGGTGGTGTTCCCGGAGCCACCGGCGCCTGATGACGAGGGCCCAATCGGGTCCGCATCAGATCCGCACCCAAGGGACGCTAGTGCGAGCACGACCCCTGAGAGCCCAATCAATCCAGCCCACGAAGCTAGGTTCCGCATGTCGATCTCCAGCCCCCCGCAAAAAATCCGCTAGTATCAATGGTTGCAGATGTGTCGGGGTGGAGGGAAGCGGAAACTCGGTCATCCAGGGTTTAGAACCGCAGCTTGCAGGCCCGTGCTGCGGCCGAACGCGACAACAGGCGTTCTTGGGACGGGCATCAGCTAGTCACCCTGTCGGGCCAGAATGAAATACTGGTTCTGACCCTTGCCTCGCTTGTAGGCCGCGCCGATGTAGACGTTAGTGGCGACCTGGCGCATGTAGTCCTTCATGTTGGCGTAGACCAGTAGCGACAAGCCCGCGGCGTTGGAGTGGAAGCGGGGCCAGCCACTGGGAACCTCTTTGGGTACGTCGGTGTAGTCGAGGTAGAGCTCCTTCAGCAGGCTCGCATCAGGCCGCCCTTCTTTGACGACGAAAAAGCCCGGGCCGGTCGCGAAGGCCATGGTCTGGTGGTTGTAGCCAATCACCTGGCCCGACTCGAGACGGGCGAACCGCTTCTGGAAGCGGGTGAACATGGGTAGCGAGTTGCGTCCTTCGAAGATGATCGTGCGGCTGGTCGCTACGTCGTCGGGAACGAAGTGCTGGAGGGTGAGCAGGGGGCCGCCTTCGACGGCGCGGAAGAGCTTGGCCACCCGGCCACCGGTGATGCTCAGCGCCTGGTCCACACGCTCGCCAGGCGACAGCTCGTTCATGAAGGCGGCGATTTCCTCGCGACCAGCGCCCTGGTCGAGCAGCTTACGTAGGGTTTTTGACTGATTCGAGGCGGTTGTGGGGTGGTTCATGGGCTCTCCGGCGTCGGGCGATCAGGCTCAGCACCTCTGAGGAGGCGCCTGAGGACCGAAATATCGGCGCACTTTTGGCCGCAGCGCAACCTGCTTCGTATGCTGTGGGCTCCTACTGTGACAAATGGGTCCATTTGCCAGCTTACCGCCGCAGCCCTGCTGCTCGTGCTCGTCACCGGCTGCCAGCCTTTGCGGGACTCGAGCGTGCCATCGGCAGCTGGGTCCTTTGGGGCCTCTTACCAGGGCTACCCAGCCTACGGGCAGCCATGGGGCTACGGCGTTCAGCCACCGACGCCTGGTCCGTCCGTCTGGGTGCCCACCGGGCAACCTGGCCCCTCGCCGTCCCCGGGAATGCGAGCCGCAGCCTTTGCCCGTGCCGCCCAGGGCCGGCCCTATTGTTGGGGCGGCACCGGGCCCGATTGTTTCGACTGCTCGGGTCTGACCTACGCGGCCTGGCAGGCGGGGGGTAAGACTATCCCCCGGACCTCGACGGCCCAGCGTGACGAGCTGACGCGGGTGGCCATGTCGGTCCTGCAACTTGGCGACATCATGTGGCGGCCTGGCCATGTCGGTGTCTATGTGGGCAATGGCTGGGTCATCCACGCGCCCAAGCGGGGTCAGCCGGTGCAATATCAGCCCGCCCAGAAGTACCGCGAGGCTTTCCGCCCATGAGGCGGGCGCAACCGGGGCCTTTCCTTCGAGTCGCGAACGTGAAGTAATCGTTGGCAGTGGAGGAGCTCGGCACATGGTTTGAGCGAGAGCGGCTCGCGCCAGGGGATGTGGTCGGGTGGCTGGTGCGCTTGGCCAAGGGCCTCGCTGCGATGCACGAGCTCACCGAGCCTCACGGGCGGTTGGCCGCCAATGCGGTGATGGCCGCTGGGCCGCGCTGCGGCGCCCCAGCGGTGCTGGTCATGCCCGATGAAGTCGACCGAGATGTCCGTTACTACTCAGCGGAACGGGCCAAGCTGTCCGGGGCGTCGCTGCCCGATGACGTCTGGGCGCTGGGCGTGATCCTGTACCTTGGTCTTACTGACGCCTTTCCCTTTCCAGGGGGCGATCGCCGGGCCGTACGAGAACGGATCGAGTGGCGCCCGGCCTCGCCGATTGAGGTCTACGGGCTGGACCATGAGCCGCTGCAGGCCCTGCTCGACCGGCTGTTTCATTCCCAGCCCGCCGAGCGCCTCACCACCCTAGGACCGCTGATTGCGGCGCTCGAGGCCATCGAGCCACAGGCGGCCAAGCTCGCGGCGCTCGAGCTCGACGACCCGACCGAGGTCGCGGTGGCGGCGGCCAAGCCTGTCGAGCGCCAGCCGGCTCCTGCCCCAGCGGCCGAAGCTGCCTCCCAGATGAGGTCCGAGCCTCGCCCTGCAGCGCCGGAGCTCGACGAGTCTGCGCGCAAGCCTGCCCGGTCGACGCCGCCAACGTCGTTCCTTCTCCCGTGGGTGATCGTGGCGCTGGTGGTGGTGGCTGTCGTCGCGACGATTCTCGTGTTGTGGCCGCACCTGCGACTGACCGAGCCACACCCTGTCGCGACGGCGGAGCCCGCCGCAGCCAGCGCGACCGGTTCGATCGTGCCCCCAGCAGTCGCGTCGCGGTCCAAGCCCGCGTCGGCGCGCTCCACCGCAACAGGTCTTGCGGCAGCCTCGACGAGCGTCGTCGCCCCACCGTCGGCATCGTTGCCGAGCGCTTCAGTCGCTCCAGCTGCCGTGCCAGCCAAGCCTCGGGATCGGCGCGAATGTGTCAGCCAGTTGTTCTCGCCGGAGACATTTGCAGCTGGCCGGCCGAACTTCCACTTCGTTTGTAACGAGTCTGATCCACGAAAGGGAGCCGACGCCTTGGGCACCGAGGTGGTGCTGGGCAAGGGACACCGTGGGGTCACGGCAGCCATGCGGGAGTGGGACAAGCTCGGCTGGTTTCAAATGGCGATGTTCGCGGTGGTGAGGGCGACCTGTTGTGAGACCGCCACGCCTCTGGAGAGTTCTTTGGGTGCTGGGGCGTGCAACTTTGACGGGGCCCTCATGGCCCTCGGCGAGGCCGTGGCTCACGGCGGGGAGAGCGACGGTGCCGCCGCCGTGGACCGATACCTCGCTGCCATCCAGTGTCTGGTGCATGCCCATTACGCGCACGCCTTTGGAGAAAAGGGAGGGGCCACCCAACGACAGCGACAGGCTTTCGACGTGGTGACTCAGCGAGTCCGCACCGAGCTGAGCCGTTGAGCTGGGCCGTTGAGTTGGGCAGGCCGCGTCAGCCACCGCCGACTGCTGTGATGCAGATCGCCGCCTGTTTGGTGAAGAGGCTGAAACCGATGTAGTCGTAGCGCCAACCGAAGACCGTGGCGGTTTCGGTGAAGGCGCGATGCTCGTCCTCTCGCCAGCCGGGGTTGCAGAGGTACTCGTCGAAAACCAACACCGAGCCAGGGACGATCTGTGGCCCCAATAGCTCGAGGGCCGTCTGCGCTGAGCTGTATAGATCGCAATCCACGTTGAGGAAGCGGATCGGCTCGTCGTGGTGCTCGACGAAGGTGGGCAGTGTGTCCGCGAACCAGCCGGGATAGAGCGTGACCTGCTTGGGCACCTCGGGCAGCACACCGTCAGTGCTGTAGAGCCCCTGGCGCTGCTGTCCCCAATGCTCTGGGAGCCCCTCGAAGGCATCGAAACCGTGGACGGGGGTTGCTGGGCACAGCCCGGCAATGAAGCGGATCGAGGTTCCTCGCCGAACGCCGAGCTCGATGACGAGGCCGTCGTCTCGAACTGCCGCGAAAGCGACGCGAAGCATCTCGAAAGTGTCCGAGCAGAGCTCGGTCGCGGCGCAGCGATGGCCCACGACGAACTGGCAGCTGTCGACGAGAAAGTCGCAGTGGGGCGGCAAGGACGCCAAGAGCCCGTCATCGTCGCCTTGGTGCAACTGGCGCAGAGCGGCCAGATGGAAACGGGCACTCTCGTGCTTCGGGTCGAGCTCGAGGGCCTGCTGAAGGGCCTGTTCGGCAGGCCTCGGATCGGCCTGGCGATAGAGCGCTGCGTGGAGATTGTAGTAGGCGGCAACTAACCCTGAGTCGCAGGTGATGGCCTGCCCATAGGCGTCGACGGCGGCGTCCCGCCGACCACTGTCGCGCAGGGCGTTGCCCAGGTTCACCAGGGCTGCGGGTACGTTTGGATCGAGCCTCTGCGCCTGCTCAAAGGCCGCGATTGCCTGCTCGAGATCACCGCCATCGTGCAGCGCCAGACCGATGTTGTTCCAGCCAGCCGGGTCGTCGGGCGCGAGATCGAGGGCCCGACGGTAGGCGGCGATTGCCTCGTCGAGCCGGCCCAGGTGGCGGCAGGCGCTCGCCAAATTGTACCAGACGTCCGCCCGCTCCGAGGCGAGCGCGAGCGCCTCCTGGTAGGTCCCAATCGCCTCGGCGAGCCGACCTCGCAGCTGAAGCTGGTAGCCCCGGGCGGCGAGGGCAATACCGTCGTCGTTCTCTTTCCGGTCCACTGGACTCTGGCAGCGGTCTAGCGCGACCTGTCGAGCAACCGGTTACTTCTCACACTTGCCGTCTTTGGCCCGGCAGCGGCCGACCTTCTTACAGATCTCCGCTTGCTGGCAGTCGGCTGCCTTATCGGCGATGCACTTGCCGTCCTTGGCGGTGCACAACCCGGTCTGCTTACACCGGTTGCCGAGCTTGCAGTCGGCGTTCGAGACGATGGCGCAGGCGCCGTCCTTGGCGGTGCACTTGCCCCAGCCAATGCACAGCTGGGCCTTCTTGCACCCCTCGTCAGTGGCGACACACTTGCCGTCCTCGACGGAGCATTGCGCCAGGTCTTTGCAGAGCGGTGACTTGGCGCAATCTTCTGGCGAGGCCGCTACGCACTTGCCCTTCTCGACGGTGCACCGGCCGGTGCGGAAGCAGAGGCCATCCGTGTCCAGCTTGTCCTCCGCCGATCCGTTGCAGTGGTACTTCGAGAGGGCGATGCACGAATCCCGGGTCTTCACGCATTGACCGTCAGCGCGGCACTGCTTGAGGCAGTCTGGGTCGAAGTGCTTGGCCAGGTGGACGCAGGTGCCGTTGTTCTCGTCGCATTGGCCACCTTTGGCGCAAGCTTCTGAAGCCTTGCAGTCGGCGTTCGAGCCGGCGATGCAAGCCCCGTCCTTGGAGGTGCATTTGCCGAGGCCGGTGCAATCATCCGAGGCCTTGCAGCCCTCGTCTCCGTCGGCGACGCAGCCGCCCTCGGCGGCCTTCTTGCACTTACCGTGGACGATACAGTCCGGGCTTTTCTTGCAGAGTCGGTTCTCGTCGCAGGCTGTCAGAGCGAGCAAGATGGCGGACACGGAGAGCAGTAGGGACGCTTTTCGCGGGCTGAGCATCGGTGGCCTCCTTGGGCGTAGGCGAGAGATCAAGGTCTTGTACCGCTGCGACGGAGCGCTGTCACCGAAGAGGTCTAGGGCAAGCGGGTCGCGGGCGGGCCGGTCACAGCGCCGGTAGACGGTGCCCGATTGGGGTCGACAAGGGGATCTTGGTAGGTTATATACCTACATCTACATACAGTGTAGGAAGACGCCGACACGATTGTTGGAGACGAGCTCATGACCAAGCCATCACGCAAACTGGCACCGTCCTGGATCACCGTAGCGCTCGCGAGCGTGCTGCTTAGCGGGTGCACCGTCGACATCGGCACCGACGAGCAGTTCGTCGACAGCGGTCCCCGGCTCGTCTTCGACGAATACGAGGTGCTCTTCACCAACCCGGTGTGCCGGACCTACGCCTATGACGAGGCGGTGGTCTCGGTGTCTGGCGAGGTGCTCGAGCAGAAGCCGCAGCATGCATTCTGCTACCCGAGTGACAGTGACGCGTCGGGTGCCCGCCCCGAGAGCCCACAGCACAAGCTGATCGAGTGGATCGCCGATCCGAGTACCGAAGAGATTTTCTTCGCATCCATGTCCTTCTCCAACGGCGCAGTGCAGGCGGCTCTCTGCGACGCCGTGGCCGAGCGGAACGTGAAAGTGCGCTTCGTGCTCGACTCGGCCACCAGCCTCGACCGGGCCAACAAGCTCCTGGCCTGCGAGCCTGCCAGTGGTGATCCGGCGGACGCGCCGGAGCTTCAGCTGCGGGGCCACGAGGGCAACATCAGCTTGCACCACAACAAACTGTTCTTGTTGAATCCAGGCGCCGAGACCATGCGCATCGCCTTCGGTAGCGGCAACATCTCCTCAGGCCTGGTGCTCCACCACGAGAACTGGCACTTTATCACTTTGCCGGCGAGCACCCACTTCGCCCAGGCGCACCTCTGCCTCATGGATGGCGTGCTCGACCACGGCCATTCCAAGTCCGAGTACTCGGGCTTCATTCGTGAGTGCAAAGAGAGCATCCCCGCTCGCGAGGAGGGGGACGCCAAAGCGCTGTTCGTTCCTGGCGAGGGTGGGCGTGGCGCGAACTACATCATCAACGCGATCCGGCAAGCCGACGGCATCGATATTCTCGCCCATCGGTTCACCCACTCCACCTTCGTCGAGCAGTTTCGTCGCCGGCTAACCGGCGAGGCGCCGCCAGCGGTACGGCTGGTGGTGGACGACGACATGTATTGGGCGGGCAGGGGTGAGGTCGTCGGCGGCAACGAGCCTTTCGAGTACGACCACGTCACCACGCTGACCGACGTGGGTATGGAGGCCCGCTACGTAGAGACCAACCACCCGGCCCACCTGCTCCATCACAACAAAGTGATGGTCTTCGACATGCCGTCAGGACGGAACGACACCGTGTTCTGCGGTGCGGACAACTTCTCCAAGTCGGCCTTCAAGAACAACTACGAGAACTTCTATTACATTTCCATCCCCGAGGTGGTCGAGCGCTACCGCCAGCAATACGAGCACCTCTACGGCGATCTGGCCACGGTCGCTGAAGACATGCCGGCTGAAAACGTCATTCCCTCCGAGGGTTGAGGACCGTCATGATGGCTCACATTCCAAGCCGAGCTCGTGGCCGACACCTGGCTGCTGCAACCATCCCCTGGCTGGTCGTTCTAGCGCTGCTGCTGTCTGCCTGCGTGGCCGACACCACCGCCAGCTCCGACTCGCAGGCGGTCCGTGAGCAGTGGACTCCGACTGCGGTGGCTGAGGGCAACCTTCGGGTGGTCAGCTTCAACATTCGCAACTTCCCCGAGATGCCCATCGATCCCGAGGCCGAGCCGCGTCCGGCGCCATTGAGCTACCAGCTGCGCACCGACGAAGAGGCATTGCTCCAGGTGCTGACTCAGCTCGACTTCGACGTGATGGGCGTGCAAGAGATCATCGACGTCGCGCTCTTCGAGGACCTGATCGCTCGCCTCTCCGAGCGCACCGGTCGTGCCTATGTCGCGGTGCTCTCGGACAATGCCAACGACAATCCGCAACACCTCGGCGTGGTGATCGACTCGGACAAGCTTCGGCTCGTCTGGACTCGTGAGCACCCGTCAATCGACGTGCGGGGCACACTCCGACCGGGCCTGAGCGCCCGCATCGAGAGCCTCTATGAAGGGGGCATCGATTTCAGTCTAATGGTGTTGCACCTGGCCTCGGGCAGCACGGTGAATCGCGCCATCCTGCGGGCCGAGCAGGCCGCCGTGGCCGCCGGCATCATTGCCGAGCAGCAGGCCGAGCTAGGGGATGATGACTATGTCGTGCTCGGTGATTTGAACACGGCGCGGCAGGAGGAAGAGTACGGCCTGATGGATGAGAGCTTCGCTGCCGGAGCCGGAATGGACCGCATGTCCAATCAGTCGGGCTGCAGCTCTTATTGGATCAAGAAATCCACCAACCCATTGCTGCGCGTCTCGTGGCTCGACCACGTCTATCTGGCTGCGCTGGATGAGCTGGATGACACGGTGCCCGTGGTCTCGGGAGCCCACTGTGCCGAGCAGCGGTGCCAGCAATTCGAGTCCACCGATCTGCGGTCAGGCTCGACCTTCTACAACGTGTCGGACCACTGTCCGGTCTACTTCGAGATCACCGACACCGATCTGGACTGACCACCAGCGCGTCCGTCAAAATAGCCAGGTACGCAGCAGGTTCCAGCGGGCGGCTTCGATGGTCCGCGGGTTCTGGGGCGACTTGGCCAGCTGCTCGAGCAAGTGCTGGCGCAGCGCCGGCAGCGCGAAGGGGGTGCGGTGCGCCATGCCGAGCCGGCGGGCGTTCTGTTCGTAGCTGAGCCGCAGCACGTCGGCGTAGGTCAGCTCGACACCCAAAGGGAGGGTGACCGACAGCTGCTGGCCGGCTACCTTGGCTACCGTCACTTTCGGATCGGCCGTGCCGCTGTCGATCTCGAGGCGATGGGTGCCATAGATCACCGTGACGATGATGGTCCCCTTACCTGGTGGCGTAGCGATCCCGTCGAAGATGTCGAGCGTGCCGCTGGTGCCCAAGAGCGTTCTCTGTCCGCCAGAAGCTCTTTGAATGCCGTTGCCGCTCGGCGCCGAGACCTGAAGTCGCAGATTGAGTGCGAAGGGATGGCGCTCCAAGAATTGCTTGGTGAGGCTGCTGCGGGTGGTTGGGCTCGGCAACGTGGCCCAGTGTTTGAAGGCCAGCTCACTTCGAGAGGATATCCCCGCGCGTTTCCTGAGCGCCTTGGTGAGCATGAATTGCGGCGCGGTGGCATCGTCGCGCACCAAGAACGGATCGAGCTTGCGGCGCACGATTTCAAGGCGCCATGCCGCGGTGGTGCGCTGCAGCTCGGCGAGGGTCTCACGCAACAGGCGGCGCTCGTCGTCGGTGCGCTCTTCAGGCGGTTTACAGTCCAGCGCCCAGCCTGCCACCTCCCGCCACAAGAGCGAGGCCAGGACCAAGGACGGTCGTTGGGTCTTCAGAGCTCCGCGGACCTGTTTCACCCGGTCGGTGAGGACCGGCGAGCGCTGCTGCTCGACCAAGGCGAGAATGTCGTCCTTCGCCGAATCGTCGGTCAACCACTCGGTCAGGCGCTGGCGGGTCCGGTCGTCCGGCCCACCGGGGCCTAGGGTGGCCACCATGCAGCGGGCCAGTGCGACATCGAAGCCTGGTTCGGGCATGGGCCTGTCGGGCGTGGCGCTAGGCGTGCTCGTCGCCGTGGCTACTGGCGGTGCCGTTGTCGTGGTCGTGCTGGGGCTCCCCTCACCGTCCGGTGAGGTTGCCGGCGCCTTATCTCCCCCACTGCAGCCAGCCAGGCCGAGGCACACCGCCATGCTGGCTGCGCTGGTGAGTGAGCTGGGCCGATGCCACACAGGCCGGAAGCAGTCCACGCCGTGACGGCGCTGAAGCCAGCACCCGCCGCCGCAGACCCGCAGGTACTCGCAGGCGCCACAGCGTGCATCAGGCCGGAAATCTCGCAGCTCGGCGAAGCCGTCTCGCCAAAGCGCCGCGAGCGAGTGCTCCCGAAGGGTTCCAACCGAGGCGCCGTGGTCGGTGGTCGTGCATGGCACCACATGTCCGTCGGCCAGCACGACACACTGGGCGCGACCGGCTCCACAATAGAATGGAGCGTCTCGGACCAATGGTTCCCACTCGCCGCAGTAGCCGATCTCGTCCGCCAAGGTGACCGGGAAATGCTGTCGCCGCGACGCAGTGAAGGCGATCAGTTGCCGTGCCTGCTGGCGGCTAAGCTGCAGATCCGGACGGTGCTGCGCCCGGCCTTCGGGAAACACCAGGTGGATGCCCCAGCTCGAGGCACCGCTCTGGATCACGTCGCGGAAGGTGTCGTCGAGCTGGTCGAAGCTTTGCCGGGTGACCGTCGTCCCGGCGGCTACGGCACCGTCAGTCAGCTCGGTGTAGAGCGAGATGGCCCGCATGGCGTCGGCATAGGCGCCGCGCCGTCCGCGGAATGAGTCGTGCAATTGCTCCGGACCGTCGAGGCTCACTGCGACGAAGCTTGGCGGCCATCGTCGCATTGCCGCTAGGGATTCTTCACCGGGGTATACGGCGGTGTTCAAGCTCCAGCGGAGCCGGCGCTCGGCCAGCAGCTCGATGATCGCTGGCAAGTCGGGCCGCTCCAAGGGCTCGCCGCCGGTGAGCAGCAGCTCGGGCACGCCGAGCTCGGCGATCTGATCGAGCAGCGTGGTGGCTTCGTTCAGGGTCAGCTCACGGCCCTGGCCGTCGTCCTTGGCGAGACAATGACCGCAGTCGAGCGAGCAGCGCTGGGTGACCATCCACTGCACCAGCTGGGGCACTCGCCAATATCCATGGTCGCGATAAAAGGCTGCGTCGGCCAGGGTGGCTTGGGACGAGGCGTTTGGATTGCGCTGTGGTTTCGGATTGCGCTGAGTGCCCATGGCCACCAAGCTAGCATCGTCTGGTGCGTCGGGCGACGCGGGCGGAGGCGCGAGTATTCCTCGGTCGTGCTCCGCGCCGGCAGCGGTGTGGCAGGCTGCGACGGATGGACCGTGCGGCCTTCTCCGCGAGGGCATTGTCGCAACGAAGCGCCTTCACGAGAAAGAGATAACCGAGTCGCTTCGCCACGTCGTATAAGCCTGACCGTGCCCTCTCCGATGACCGCCAAGTGGCGACCGTCCGATGCGGTGCCGGCCCGGACTATCGGTCTGTGGGGAGCTACCGGCGTGGGTGTGGGCGCCATCGTGGGCGGTGGGGTCATGGTCCTGGCCGGAGTGGCCTATGCCTCGGCCGGGCCGGCCGCCATCGTGGCCTTCGCCGTCAACGGGCTCATCGCCTTCATCACCGCCATGAGCTACGCCGAGATCGCCACGGCGTTCCCCGAGTCAGGCGGGACCTACACCTTCGCCAAGAAGGTGCTGTCGGTGCGCGCCGCCTTCGGGGTGGGCTGGATTCTCTGGTTCGCCTATCTGGTTGCGGCCGTGCTCTACGCCCTGGGCTTCGCGACCTACGCCGCCCTGGGCTTGCAGGAGCTGGTGCGCAGTCTGGGTGCCGAGCCGCCTGCGTGGCTGGGGCAGCGTGGCTTCGTGCTGTCCCTGGCGGTAGGGGCCACGGCCCTCTACGCCCTGAGCCTCGTGCGCAAGGCCACCGGTGGCGGGCAGCTCGCCACCATCGGCAAGGTGCTGGTCTTCACGGTGATCATCGTCGTCGGGCTGTTCACCCTGTGGGGGGCGCCTGTCGCCGACACCAAACAAGCGCTGACGCCTTTCTTCGACGGCGGAGCCAGCGGTCTGATCGCCGCGGCGGGCTTCACCTTCGTCGCCGCCCAGGGCTTCGACCTCATTCCTGCCATCGCCGGCGAGATCCGCGATCCCCGTCGCAACATCCCCCGGGCGATGTTCCTGTCCATCGCCATCGCGATGGCGGTGTACCTGCCGCTCCTGTTCGTGATCGCGACCGCGGGCGTGAGCCCCACCGAGGGCATTCGCGCGGCCGCCGCGGCTCACGGCGACACGGTCTTCGCTGAGGCGGTGAAACGCTTCATGAACGTGATCGGCTATTG
>Ga0164313_10003897_pt1 | contig 13312 bp, 11 predicted proteins | sample GuaBasSedimGuay4_FD_113735 | JGI IMG/M metagenome (GOLD analysis project Ga0164313, IMG submission 113735) | Subseafloor sediment microbial communities from Guaymas Basin, Gulf of California, Mexico - Guay4, Core 4569-4, 0-3 cm | ecosystem: Environmental > Aquatic > Marine > Hydrothermal vents... | reverse complement strand
GGTAGCTATGGCAAAGAGGTCACACCCGTACCCATCTCGAACACGGAAGTTAAGCTCTTTAGCGTCGATGGTACTGCATGGGAGACTGTGTGGGAGAGTAGAACGCTGCCAGGTTATTCTTTAAAAAAGCCCTGATCATTGTTGCAATGGTCAGGGCTTTTTTGTGTTTACAGTTGAATTGTTTATTATTTTTGCTGTAAAATATTAGCATTGAAATAAACAAATTATTTTTATATTTACAGATAGGAACAATTTTAAGCGTAAGACAGAGGTGGTAAGCAAAATGAACAATCAATCCAATCCTCATCATTTGGTTCTTGGAGAATTAAATGATTTTTTGACCGGTTCAGTGTTGACGGACACTCTTGATGAAAGATTTCGTCAAAAAATAGCTAAAAAACTTGTATTACAAGGCAGGTTTGAAAAAAAAGATATTGAAAGCAATATAAATCTTGAGGTTGTTGCTGGAAAGAGAAGAGCCTTTATCAAAGTTGATTTTCTTGTAAACTATCAAAGTAAAATTATTGCACTGATAAAATATGCGCCGGGATCCCTTGTCACCAGGAGGCTTTCTACCCTGGCATTATCACGAATAATGAGGCCTTATCAAATTCCCATCGTTGTTGTTACCAATGGAGAGGATGCTGAGATTCTTGATGGGGATTCTGGAAAGGTTATCTCAAGCGGACTTGACAACCTGCCTGTAAAAAATAATAATAAAAACTTTTCGTTTAAACCGATTAAAAAGACTATGTTTGATCAGGCATCAAGAATTGCATATGCCTTTGAGGTTGACGGGGCCTGTCCCTGTGACTCGGATATCTGCATAATTGAATAAGAATTCACAGATTTCTTTAGAGAATATTGGCTTATTTTATTATTTGTTAAGCATTTTTTTCAGATAATAGCCGGTGTAGGATTTTTTATTATCAGCAATTTCTTCAGGGGTTCCCAATGCAACAATTTTTCCACCTTTATCTCCACCTTCAGGTCCAAGATCGATGACGTGATCTGCACATTTGATGACATCAAGATTGTGTTCTATTACAACCACAGTATTTTTTGCATCAACCAGTCTATCCAGAACAAATAATAATTTTTTAATATCATCTGAATGGAGTCCGGTGGTGGGTTCATCCAATATATAGATGGTTTTTCCGGTTCCTTTTTTGGACAGCTCTTTTGCTAACTTTATCCTTTGGGCTTCTCCTCCGGACAAAGTAGTGGCAGCCTGGCCTAACTTTATATATCCGAGTCCGACTTCAATGAGGGTTGCAAGCTTGGTTCGGATAAATGAAATGTTTTCAAAAAATCGAACTGACTGATTGATTGTCATATCTAAAACCTGGGCAATATTTTTACCTTTATATTTGATTTCCAGGGTTTCTCTGTTGTATCGTTTGCCTTTACAGATATCACAGGCCACATAGACATCAGGCAGAAAATGCATTTCAATTTTAATGATACCATCACCGGTACAGGCTTCACACCTGCCGCCTTTAACGTTAAAACTAAACCGGCCGGGTTTGTATCCCCTTGCTTTGGATTCCCGGGTTTTGGAAAATAATTGCCTGATATGGTTAAAAACCTGCGTATAAGTGCCAGGGTTGCTTCTGGGTGTTTTCCCAATGGGAGACTGATCAATATGGACAACCTTATCCAGATGTTCAAGACCTTTGATCTCTTTATACTTGCCGGGTGATTTTCTGGAACGATTGATCCGGTTTGCAAGAATCTGATAAAGTGTTGATAAAACAAGGGTTGATTTTCCTGATCCTGAAACACCGGTTACACAGATGAAACATCCCAAGGGAAAAGAGACATCAATATCCTTAAGATTATTTGAATTTGCCTGATAAATTGTTACTGATTTTTTAATACCTTTTCTTCGTTTTTCAGGGATTTCAATGCATTTTTTACCAGACAGATAAAGGCCGGTTAAAGAGGTTTCACTTTTAATAAGTTCATCAGGAGGGCCTTCAAAAACTACCTGGCCACCATTTATTCCTGCTGCAGGTCCGATATCAATCACATGATCGGCACAAAGAATGGTCTCCTCATCATGCTCGACAACTAAAACAGTATTGCCAAGATCCCGAAGGTTCATCAAGGTTGTTAATAATCTTGCATTATCCTTTTGGTGTAGTCCGATACTGGGTTCATCCAGTACATAAAGAACCCCTGTCAGTTTCGATCCGATCTGGGTGGCAAGACGAATTCTTTGGCTTTCTCCTCCGGAAAGAGTTGCGGCAGATCGGCCAAGGGTAAGGTATTCAAGGCCGACATTTTGTAAAAAACTTAAGCGTTCTGTCAGCTCTTTAATAATTCTTTCTGCGATGATCTGGTCTTTATTTTTAAGATTTAAAGATGAGATATACCTAATAGAATTCTGTATGGAAAGAGAAGTGATTTCCCAGATAGTTTTATCCCCGACCTTAACAGACCCGGACGCTTTATTAAGCCTTGATCCATTACAAAAAGTACAGGGTTTGAAATTTAAGTATTTTTTTATTTCTTCTCTCGTATAAGTGGAGTCAGTTTCAAGATACCGTCTTTTCAGATTTGGAATTATACCCTCATAGGTTTTTTTATAAACGATTTTTTTATCCATTCTTTCAACATAAAATTCTATTTCTTCTTTACCTGATCCATAGAGTAAAACCTGTTGAAATTTAGAGGACAATTTTTTAAAAGGCTTATAAATATTTTCTTTATAATGGGTAACCAAAGCATCAAGAAACTCCATAAATGGAACTGAATCCCTGTTTTCCCATGGGATTATAGCGCCTTGGCGCAAAGAGATCGATTGGTCCGGAACAATCAGATCCGGATCAAACTGTGTGACTGACCCTAACCCGTCACATTTGGGGCAGGCCCCCTGGGGCGAGTTAAATGAGAAAGAGGCAGGTGTAAACTCAGGATAGCTGATTTTACACTTTACACAGGAGGCTTTTTCACTGAAAAGGGTTTCCTTGTTTTGAGTCATATCAAGTATGGTTACAAGGCCTTCGGATAATGAAAGAGCAAGTTCGATAGAATCAGTCAGGCGTTTTTCAATACCAATTTTTATGACCAGGCGATCAATAACAGCATCAATGGTGTGCTTTTTATTTTTTTCCAATTTGACAAGATTATCGATTAAATGAATTTTATTATCAACCCTGACACGGGCAAACCCATCTTTTTTTATGGTTGAAATCAGTTTCTCATGGGAGCCTTTTTGCCCGCTGATTAAAGGTGCTAAAATCACTATTTTTGATTTTTCATCAAGATCCATAATTCTGTCGGTGATTTGATCAATAGACATGGAAGAAATTGGTCGTCCGCATTTATAACAATAAGAATTTCCAATTCTTGCAAATAACAGCCGCAGATAGTCATAGATCTCCGTGACAGTACCAACCGTTGACCTTGGGTTGTGACTGGCAGATTTTTGTTCAATGGAGATGGCAGGACTAAGCCCGATAATGGCATCCACATCAGGCTTGTCCATTTGTCCTAAAAATTGTCTGGCATAGGTAGAAAGGGATTCAACATATCTCCGCTGACCTTCGGCATACAAAGTATCAAATGCAAGGGTGGATTTGCCTGAACCTGAAAGCCCTGTGATAACCGTTAAACTGTTTTTGGGTATTTCAACATTAATATTTTTAAGATTATGTTCCCGGGCGCCTTCAATGATAATTTTATCTGTAACCATATGTTAATTTGATTTATTCTCGGTTTGTTGATTTAAAGTTATTTTGACTTTTTTATTATTGGCCTGAAAGACAGCCATTTTAATCGCTTCTGTCAGGCTTGAAGCATCTGCAACTCCCTGCCAGGCAATGTCATATGCGGTACCGTGATCCACTGAAGTTCTGATAATGGGAAGGCCAAGCGTAGTATTTACACCGTCTTTAAAATGGATGAGTTTAAACGGGATAAGGCCTTGATCATGATACATGCAAACCACTGCATCAAACCCTTTGTTAACTGCCTGATAAAAGATAGTATCCGGGGGCAGGGGGCCAAAAACTTTAAGTCCCTGCTGTTTTGCCAACCTGACAGCAGGAATGATGATATCTTCTTCCTCCCGGCCAAACATGGAGGCTTCTCCTGCATGTGGGTTTAATCCTGCAACTCCAATGCGAGGGTTTAATATATTAAACCGTTCCTTTAAAGAGGTATGGGTTAAGTTTATTTTTTTGATAATACCTTCTATACTAAGGTGAGCTGATACCTGGGATAACGGAATATGGATTGTGACTAGAATTACCTTAAGTTTGCTTCCAGACAACATCATGGCGTACTCTTTTGTTTTTGTTCGATGCGCCAGCAATTCCGTATGTCCGTGGAATTGAGAGCCTGCAAGTTTTAAAGCTGTTTTTGTAATGGGGCAGGTTACAAGGCCTGAAATGCTGTTATTCAATGCAAGGTCAATCCCTTTAATAATATAGTCCTGCATGGCAGTACCGGTTTCAGGGGTTGGCTGCAACAGATCGGAATAATTCATATCAAAATTGGAGATATTCATGATATCCAGTGTATTGAATAGATACCTGCCTTGTTTCGGATCATTTATGATATTGATCTCATGATTGTAGTTTAAAAGCTTTAATGCCTGTTTGATAATATGGGAATCACCAATTATAAGAGGTCTGCATAAGGCATAAATTTTAGAGTCACTTAAGGCTTTTACGACTATCTCAGGACCGATCCCGACAGGATCTCCCATGGTAATACCGATAATTGGAAAGGTTTTATGCGAAGGTTTCATTAAAATCTCTATTAAGTAAAGTTAAATGATGTAAAATAAAGTGCAATATACTATTGAAAAATAAAAGTGTAAATATAATTTTACTTATAAAATTGTGAAACCATAGTAATATCGATGCTTGCAAAAAAAGAGATAATTTTTCTTTAATTTGAAGCAATTTAAAGAAAAGTGAAGAAAACAGGAGTAAATATATTTTATTAGATATGAATAATTTTGGCTGAAATGTTAGAATCTCCTGAAAAAATAACTAGTTGTCGAAGTGGTTGTAATTTTTAGACAAATTTTTGTTTCACAGAAAAAATTCAATAAAATCGGTTGATTAAAAAATTATGCCAAACAAAAAACTAAAATTTACCCAACACTTCTTATTAGATTTGACCAATGAAAAATATTTCAATAAAAAAAACCATGCTTTTTATAACATCAGTTTAATCCGGTCGTAATTGTTAAATTTGCTTTATAAACCTGTATTTCAATTTGTAGTTGAAAGAAAGAAGATCATTTTTGAAAAATATAGAATCGTTCTGGGAAAAAGTAAAAAGTCAAATCAAAAAAACTTTGCCTGATCATAGTTACAGGATGTGGATAGACCCTATCGAACTTCTTGAGCATCACCATCATCATGTTAAGCTGTCCACCCCGAATGCTTATTTTATCAAACGACTAAAAGATAACTATCTTCCCATATTTGAAGAAGAGTTTTTAAAATTAGGGGTTGATGATATCAACATTGAGTTTAAAGTATCTTCAAAAAAAAATCCAGGTACACCAGGTACATATCCGGCAATTTCTTTACCATCAAAGAAATTAAAGCAAAGGCATCTGCCCGGTCTTAACTTAAGATTTAACAGCGGACGGATGTTCAAAAAAGGATTTACTTTTGATGATTTTGTGGTGGGGAAAAATTCAAATTTTGCATATTCTGCATTATTATCCCTTGCCCAGGGGAAAATAAAAGGATCGAGTATTCTCTATCTATTGGCCAAAACAGGTCTTGGGAAAAGTCATTTATCCCAGGCAGTCGGACATCATATTATTACAAACAACCTTTCTAAAAGGGTCTATTATATAACAGCTGAAGATTTTACCAATGAAATGATATTTTCTTTGAGAAATAATACCATAGAGCGATTCAAAGAAAAATACAGGCAAAAATGCGATGTAATGATTCTTGAAGATGTTCAGTTTTTGTCTGGAAAAGATGCCACACAAAAAGAACTTGCCATGACCCTGGATTATCTTCTTGACGCAGATAAAAAAATCATTTTTTCAGGATGTGATCTTCCAGATGATATTCCTAAACTTAATGACCAGTTAAAATCGCGGTTAACCCTTGGGCTTGTCACACAAATTGACCCACCGAATTATGCAACCCGGGTCAGGATACTAAAAAGAAAATCTAAAGTTTTTGGATATGACATTCCTAATCAGGTTACCGAGTATATTGCTCAGGAATTGTGCGATGATGTTCGACAGCTTGAAAGCGGTCTGTTTGGTGTTGCTGCAAAAGGGCAGTTAATGGGATACAATATTGATATTGCCCTGGCAAAAAGTGTCCTGGCTAATATTGCAAGAACAAAAAAACGGATTACAATTGAGACCATTAAAAAATTGGTCTGCAAAGAATTTTCAGTCTCCCAGACTGATATTGTATCTGCTTCCAGGAAAAAAAGGATTGTAAAACCACGGCAAATGGCCATTTTTCTTTCCAGAAAATATACAGATCAACCCATAAAAAAAATTGGGGCGAGTTATAATAAATATCATGCAACAGCTATATATGCCATTAATGCCGTTGAAAGAGAATTAAAACAAAAAAGTATTATCTTTGAACAAGTAAATTATCTTTCCAGGAAAATCGAATCAGGGAAATTTTAAATGGGATTTTCCGGTTCTGTTTATAAGCATCTTCAAAAGATATCAGGCAAATTAAACGTCACGCAAGAAAAAGAAGAGCTCTTGTGTTACTCCTATGATGCAACAGGTACCTCGTACCTTCCTGATGCCATCATATTTCCGGGGTCAGAAAAAGAAATCACCCAAATTTTAAAACTGGCTTCAAAAGAAAACTTTATTGTGGTCCCCCGTGGAGCCGGATCTGGAATGACCGGGGGTGCGGTACCGGTAAAGGGTGGTCTTGTGATGGTCACAAGCCGTATGAATAAAATTTTTAAGATTGATGCAGATAATTTTTTAATACGAGTTCAACCCGGAGTCATTGTTTCGGATATCCATAAAACTGTAGAGAAAAAAGGCTTGTTTTACCCTCCTGATCCGGCAAGTTCATCTGTTTGTACCATTGGGGGAAATATTGGTGAGTGTGCAGGAGGACCCAGGGCGGTAAAGTATGGGGTCACACGTGATTATGTTTTAGGATTAAGAGCTGTACTGCCTTCTGGAGAAGTGATTCAAACAGGTGTTGCCACTGCAAAAGGTGTTGCCGGGTATGATCTGACGCGCTTGCTTGTTGGATCAGAAGGCACCTTGGCAGTGGTGACTGAAATTACATTGAAACTATTGCCAAAGCCTGAATCAATTAAAACAATGGCTGTTTTTTTTGATAGTGTACAAAAAGCCGCCAAAACCGTATCCGGTATTATGAGGGAAACAGTTATTCCACGATGTGTTGAGTATCTGGATGAAGCCTGTCTTGACCTTGTAAAAGATTCCCTTAGCTTTGACTTGCCTGAAAGTATTAAAGCTTTGTTGATAATAGAACTGGATGGAGATGTTAACAGTGTAGAAAAAGATGCAAAAAATATTAAGGCGTTGTGTTTTTCTTATGATGCTCTGGATGTGTTAATTGCAAAAAATCAGATAGAGGCACAAAAGCTATGGGATGCCAGAAAAGCTTTGTCTCCGATTCTTTATAAGATTGCAAGCAATAAGATAAACGAAGATATTGTAGTTCCGATCGATAAAATACCTGACCTGGTTCAGGTAACTCAGCAGTTAGAAAAAACATCCGGTTTAAAAGTGGTCAGCTTTGGTCATGCAGGGGATGGAAATATTCATTGTAACATTATGTATAACAAAGCTGATGAAAGTGAGTTTAAGAGGGCAAAAAAGGCGGTTGATGAACTTTTTAATTCAACCTTAAACTTAGGCGGCACCATTACCGGAGAGCACGGGGTGGGGTTAACAAAAATAAAATACCTGGTCCAGGAAGTCGGCGCAACACAGATTGAACTAATGAAAGGGATTAAAAAGGTATTTGATCCCCAGAACATATTAAACCCGGGAAAAATCTTTAATCTCTGATATTATAGACAAAAGATTATTGAAGTTTTACTGCATACTGGTTGTGGATTAATAATTTTTCCAGGACATCAATTTTTGGACTTTTATTATACAAAACGCAGCATCTTATAGAAATAGAACAATATTTTGAACAAAGTTTGTTCTTTTTATTAAAATCTCCAAAACAATCGGGTATGTCTATGGAGTCCTTTTTAGGCGAAGGGTTGATAAAAATTTGATCCAGCTGTTTTATTTCCATATTCATTCCATATATCTATTATTTTTTTGTATATTTAGTGTAAAAAATTCTATTGGTCAACCCCTATTTTTTATATATCGAAACCATTGATTCCAATTCTTCAACCAGGGGTTTTAAAGTTTGCTTTTGGGTGGCGCAAACAGGAATGCCCTGATTTAGGAGCCATTTATCATCAAAGGAATCCAGATCAATTTTATCTATTTTATTAAATACATAAATACTGGGGACGGCATCTAATTTTAATTTTTTAAGAATTTTTTCTACAGACTCTTTTTGCTGGATGTACCGGGGATTGCTGATGTCTATCACATGCAGGATAACATCCGCATCAGCCAGTTCTTCCAGAGTAGCATGAAATGCCTGCATTAATTCTTCTGGGAGATCTTGAATAAATCCAACAGTATCTGTGATAATAACCTCTGTATCTTTCGGGAACCTCAATCGCCTGCTGGATGGATCGAGGGTCGCAAACAATCGATTGGCAACAATAATCTTGCTTTGGGTTAAGGTATTTAAAAGAGTAGATTTGCCGGCATTTGTATAACCAACAATTGAAATAGTGGGTAAATTTTTACGTTTACGCCTGGATTTTTGCTGCCGGCGCTGTTTATGAATTTTGACAATCTCTTTTTTTAATCGATTGATCCTGTCTCTGACCCGTCGTCGATTGAGTTCAAGTTTTGTCTCACCCGGTCCTCTGCCGCCTATACCACCTGTCAACCGTGACATGGCTGTATTTTTAGTAATGAGCCTCGGCAGCAGATATTCCATCTGGGCAAGTTCCACCTGGAATTTACCTTCCCTTGATTTTGCCTGCTTGGCAAAAATATCAAGGATAAGCTGGGTTCGGTCAATAACCTTCATTTCAACAAAATCAGTGATAGAACGAATTTGGGCAGCAGATAATTCTCTGTTAAACACCAGCATAGTGGCATATTTTTGAATCGCCTGAATAATCAGGCTGGAAAGTTTTCCCTTACCCACCACAAATTTCGGATCAATGGTTTTCCTTCGTTGGACAGCTGTACCAATTACATTAACATGGCTGGTTTTGCACAGTTCTTTGAGTTCATCCATGGAGGCCCATGCCGCTTTTGGATCTGTTGTTGTTGCATTGATTAAAAAAGCATTTTCAGTACCTGATTCAGGCGTGTATAAAGAATTATTCCGGGTCAATTCTGATTCAAGTGCCAGAATTTGAGCCAGACAATCAATGTTCAGTTCTTGAAGTATTCCCGGATCACCAACCTGATATGGTGCTGAGTCTTCATCCGGAAGAATGTATCCGGAATACACTATTCCAGGCTTACCATCTGAAGTGATACAAACAGCCGTGATATAATCCAGGCGCAAGAGAGCAAGGTCGGTTAGATCATCCCTTGTCAAGGCTTCTTCTTTTAAATGGGTATGAATGAGACGCAGCCCTTTGAGCTTGCCGGGAAGAGCTGTATATTCCGGCGTTACTGGAATGACAATTCGCTGGGCGTCTCCAACAATAACGTAGATAACCTTTCCACTTCGATCAATGAGAAGACCAATCTGACGCCTGATCTCATGGGAAAGTTTAACCAGCAGACGTGCTAATTCCGGATCGATAATATAGTCGGGCGGGGTACGAAAGTTATAGAGTGTTTCTATTATTTTGATCTGGGTCTTTCTCAGACCTGAAGAGTTACCAAAAAGTTTTTTCTTCATTCAAATTCCTGGTATGAGTCTGGCGATAATTCTTCAAAGCGAGTATATTGACCCAGAAAATGCATAAAAGCCGTGCCGGTCGCACCGTTTCTATTTTTAGCAACAATGATTTCAGCAGTCCCTTTTTTAGGATTGTCCGGTTCTTTATTATAGATATCATCCCTGTAAATAAAGGCTACTATATCTGCATCCTGCTCCAGAGCTCCCGATTCACGAAGATCAGACAGCATAGGCCGTTTGTCCGAACGCTGCTCAAGCATTCGATTCAGCTGAGATAAGGCAAGGATCGGAACATTCAATTCTTTGGCAAGCGCTTTTAAAGATCTTGATATTTCAGCTATTTCAAGGTCTCTTCGATCCGTCCTGAACGGTGGCTTCATTAACTGAAGATAGTCAACAATAATCAACCCCAGTTCATTATGTTTTTGATACAGTTTTCTTGCCTTTGCTCTTATTTCCATTGCAGTAATATTAGGCGTATCATCTATAAAAAGGGGCAGTTCATTTAAAACACCTGCCGCATCTGTCGTATTCTGCCAGTCCTCCTGGCTGATAAATCCTGTTCTAAGCCTGTTTGAATCAATGCGTGCCTCAGAGGTTAGAAGTCTCATGGAAAGCTGTTCATTGGACATTTCAAGGGAAAAAACAGCAACAGGTTTGTTTTCTTCAATGGCGACATTTCTGGCGATATTTAAAGCAAATGCGGTTTTCCCCATACTGGGTCTGGCTGCAAGGATAATCAGATCAGATTTCTGTAACCCGGATGTAATATTATTGAACTTTGTATATCCAGTGGAAAGTCCTGAAAGCCCGCCGTCTTTACCCTGCTGCTCCTCAAGCTTATCAATGTTTAGATTGATCAAATCTCCCAGGCTTTGAAAGGAACCACCGGATTTTTTTTCTGAAATATTTAAAATAGAGGTTTCGGCAAAATCAATAATATCTTCAAAGTCGCCCTTATCTTTCAGGCACTTTTCAATAATGCCTGAAGAAGCTGTTATCAACTGCCTTAAAGACGCCTTGCCTTTAATTATTCTGGCATAATGAACTGCATTTACAGCAATGGGTGCTGCATCGGAAATAGCGGCAAGGTAGGCTGCACCACCAATACTTTCAAGTTCTTCTTTCTCATTAAGTCGATTGGCAACCGTAACAAGGTCTGCAGGCTCCTGTTTATGTGCAAGCTCGATAATTGCTTTAAAAATTTTCTTATGGGCACCTTTGTAAAAGTCTTCATAAGATAAAATTTCTATAATATCATTCAGGCTGTCATTATCAATAAATATGGCACTTAATATTGATTCTTCCGCATCAATATCATGGGGAGGTGTTTTACTGAGAAGCGGGTCTGCGGCTATTTTATTTTTTATGGGCACAATATAATTTTAACAGATGCATCCGGGAAAATTTTTAAGTTTTCCCGGATGCTGTTTAAACATTATTATTCTTTTTCTTCAGCAATAACATTGACGGTAATTTCAGGTTCTACATCTTTGTAAAGACGGATGGGAACTTTGTACTCGCCAATTTCTTTTATGGGTTCAGCAAGAAGGATGGCTCGTCGTTCCAGCATGATATCCTGACTGTTAAGTGATGCCTTGATATCATGGGTAGTAACTGATCCGTAAAGACGTTCTTCTTCATGAACCTTGGCTTTAATTGTACATACAACATTTTTAATTCTGGCAGCCATTTCTTCAGCAATTTTTCTTTCTTTGGCAATCTGAAGTTCAAGCTTTGCTTTTGCCTGTTCCATGACCTTTCTGTTCTGGGGTGTAGCAAGAATGGCTTTCCCCTGGGGCAGAAGGTAGTTGCGGCCATACCCTGCAGCCACAGTACATTCTGCTCCTGCAATACCCAGTGTGTCAATGGTTTCTTTTAATATAACTTTCATTTAAACCTCCAAAAAGATTCAGCCCTTTATTAAATAAAGCTGACTTTTAGTTTATTTTTTATCATGTAGCAGTATCAAGTTTTCTAAAATTAATCCAGGTGTCAAATAATCCAAATCCTATGACAAGGAACATAAAAAAAGGTTGAATAGCGATTAAGATATAGAAAAAAGATCTTAATGCAAAAGGGACACTCTTTTTTTGAAAAAAAAATGAGACCACTGCAATTCCCTGGAAAAAATATACAAACATTAATATGATCAAGCAGTTTACAGCAAAATATTTTAATACATCTACGGGTAAAAATATCAAAACAGATAAAGCAATTACACCAAAAACTAAATGATCAGGTGCTTTCCACTGATTTAAATTTTCAATAGTCTTAACCCGGAGTCCTTTTTTCAATAATATTTTTTTTATCAATAAAATGTTGAGCCATACCATAGTAAGGTATGAATTGATAAATATTCCCGGAAAAATAATAATAAACAACGCACTTGCTTTTTCAAGCATTTGCTGATCAATTTGCATTTCCGGATAAAGTTGAGCTGATTCTGAAAAAAGTCCGGATGACAAGGTGTGATACCTGGAGATATAATTTGAGATTATCTGTTCAATTCCCTGGGCGTGAGTTAAGGAATAAATAAGCAAAACAGCTATACAGGACCCAAGAACTGCAATGCCTGTGTATAGCATGATTTTTTCGATACTAAAGTGCTTTTCAATAAATTCACCAAGGAAAAATCCTGTCATCAATAAGGATCCAAAGTAGAGTGTATTAAATGCAAAATTACTGGTAAATACGATCAACACAGCAAGGCTTGCCGCCATGATGATTCCACTGCCGTTTCTTCCTGTCTTAAGCCTGTAGAATAAAACAGGCAGAGGAAGGAACATCCATGCAAAAATCCCGATCAAAGGAATCACATGCATGATGGCAATGATCAGCATACACAAAAGGATACCGGTTAAAATATCCTTGATTGCAGTGGGTTTTATTAGAGTACCAGTCACTTGCATTCGTCCCGCCGTTTAATACATGGGCCTGCCAACAAATGGCAGCAGCGCTATCTGACGGGATTGCTTGATGGCAACAGTAAGCTGACGCTGATGTTTGGCGCAGGTGCCTGTGATTCTTCGGGGAATTATTTTTCCGCGTTCTGTAATGAATTGTCTGAGAGCTTTAGGTGTCTTGTAGTTTATTTCAAGATCATTGTCCACACAGAATCTACATATCTTACGGCGTTGATAAAATTTATTTTTACCGCCACCGCCTCTTTGATTTCTATTATTATACATTGTCATTATCCTCCAATCTTAATTATTCCGTTTTTTCCTTGGTTTCTTCAACTTTTTTATCTTCCTTGGAAGCGTCTTCTTCAACAGTTTTTTCTTCAACTGTCTCTTCCTTGGCAGCTTCTTTGTCTGCCTGAGCTGCCTGAGCTGCCTGTTCGGATTCGTCCAGAG
>Ga0164313_10003896_pt1 | contig 13313 bp, 16 predicted proteins | sample GuaBasSedimGuay4_FD_113735 | JGI IMG/M metagenome (GOLD analysis project Ga0164313, IMG submission 113735) | Subseafloor sediment microbial communities from Guaymas Basin, Gulf of California, Mexico - Guay4, Core 4569-4, 0-3 cm | ecosystem: Environmental > Aquatic > Marine > Hydrothermal vents... | reverse complement strand
TGCCTTGCCCCACGGGAGTTCTTTATAATCTATATCTTCACCTTTATTTATTTTGCTTTTTAATATTTGTGCCTGTATCTTTTCATGGATCGCAAGCCAATTACGCCCACCTGGAGAAACTAGCTTCCCCGCTTTCTCTCTCTTATTAATTACCTCTGCGTCAAGATTGCCTTCTTTTTCGTGCAATCTAGTATGAATATCTACCCAATTACGTTTTTTTGCATCACCCATTACTGCCCTCCGCGTGATGGTACAAGATTGCCTTCCATATATCCTTCCTTTATTAACTGCGCGTCAACGCCAATTTCAATTGCTTCTGCTGAAGCCTCTGGATTCATTTCGTCCAGCACTGCATGTATCTCTTCTCCTCTTTTTGAAATATTTGTTTCCGTTAAAGTCGGGTCGCCCTTCGAGATTAACATTCCTTCCAGGTATTTATCAAACTCTGGCAAGGATAACACATTTGGAAATCCGCCTTGCAAATACATCTTATGCATTCTGTAAGATTTTTGGACATCTGAAATATATTGCTTGAAGCTGGCCTTGAATGCAACAGAGTTCAAATCTTTATTGAACATAGCCTGCTTATACCTGTCCATTTCCTTTATGGAGAATTGTGCGCCCGACATATCATGCACATATTGCTGGTGCATTCTGTTGACCGCTTGATAAAATAAAGTACCACCACCAACGAAGGCTTTGTTCTTATCGCTTATTTCAAAGCCACCTTTTATTATTTTATCTAAGCTCCAGCCTTTAGCTTTACCGAAATAGGTAAGGAATGCATCTGCATAATTGTCGGCTATGGTATGTAAAGACGCAGATTGCTTAGCCATACTATACATCATCTCTTCTATATCTTTTCTTGTTCCTTTCTCCAGTGGGATTATTGTTGACTGTGTTGCAAATTTATTGTGGTAATCTGCCATCATAACCGCCTGTTCGTACGGGGTAGCAGCTTTATATTGCGGGCTTTCAACAAGCTTATTTGCACCAGCCATCATAAGATTCGGCCCGCCAACCTTATTTTCAATTTCCTGCTTTACTGCTTCTGCCGTTTTAATTCTGTTTATATTTTCCTGTTCTTTATTCTTTAAATCTCTTGATAGCCCACCGCCACTTTTAAAAGAAAATAATGACGTTTCCCCTCCCTTCATGTCCGCTGGAGTAAATAATCCATCAACAACCTCTGGGCTGTATCCGGTTACATTAGAGATTATCTTAGCCCATGAATTTTTTTCCGCTGGTGTTAAATCTTTCCTGTCTTGCAGAACACCTTCGATGTTTTCAGTTACAAATATGCCCTGATTGATTTTGAGCTGTTGTAGCTGTGCGTCAGCAATCGTTTGGTTCAGCTTTGCTGTTATCTGATTCGCACGTTTCTGCTCAGTGAATTTTTCTCTGTCAAGTTTAAGTTGCTCAGAAGCCACAACATTCTTGCCCATTTGATTCAGGGCAATTCCCATCCCTACAAGGCCCCTTCTCATATTTACCATTATTGTCTCCCTTAATATTGTGGCAAATTAGGATATGGTGAATAACTACCCGGCGAATATGGAATAATGCTCGATGCTTCTTTTGATCCTTTCATTTGCTGAATAGACTCTGGAGGCTGTACGCCAGCAGATAGACTAAGGAACTGAAATAAATCTGCTATTGATTTATTTTTCTTTTTGATATCTTGTCCCACCAATTCAGTCTCAAAATTCATCATACTTGTTATCCCTGTCTCGTCTATGCCAGCTAAAATATCTGCAACTCTACCGCCACGTAATCCCTGAGAAGATAACATATCAGAAATAGTACCCTTTTTTGATTCGACTTCTCTGGATACGGCAGTTTTGGCTTTTCCACGGTATGCTTTTTCTTCTTGCGCAGTTAATCCTTCGCCAAGACTCTCCCATAGATATGGCCCTAATGCCCTTGCAATATCCGGTTGAGTTTTATATCCAAATTTATTTGCGCCATATTGCCAGCCACCATCTTTGCCACCACCACCATCGCTAAAAAATCCAGATGCACCAGTAGCTAATGCACCAGCACCAGATAATATTCCACCGACACTCGCTGCTGCCCCAGCAGAAGCTGCCCCAGCAGAAGCCGTACCACCTAATGCCGCTAACGCTGCACTTAATACTGCCATAATTAATCTCCTATTTTTAATATGTTAATCTGAATCATCAATTAAATCTGAAAGAAAATCATCACCATATGTATTGAACAACCCATCAAATAATCTTTGGATAATACGCAGTTTTTCATTTATCTGCACAAGATCAAGTTCGCTTATTTCACCAATTTGTTCAGATATCGGCATATTAATCTCTCGGATTAATCATTAATGGTGGTTCAATCTCTATTCGCTTGGCTCCAGAGTATGTGAATCTAAACTCTGCATATCTTCCTTTTAACGAAGCATTAAATCCTGCCCTTATATCTTCCATGCTATCAGTATTTATTGTCCGGGTTTGTTTTAAAACATTATCAATGTAAATCATAAATGAAATATCTTCACCTTGAGTGTCTATGCTCAATTCAAAGTTTTTCAAATTCCCAACTCTATTTTGTATATCGTGCAGCGGATACGCTTTGCTTTTTATGTCAAATGAAACGGTATCATAATCATTTGTATTCGTATCTTGTTCAAGCAAAACCAAATTGTCATTATCATCGCCTGCATATAGGCTATCGTCTAAATAATTATAGCGTATTTCAGACAGCTTTAAATAATAAGTGTAAAATATTTTTAAATCAAAGTCATATACTAATGTAAAATCTGTATCTGGCAACGCCATAAAATATTTATCATTGAATATTGCACCAATAGCATTTGGTAAATACGACTTATTGTCAGTAAAGAATAACTTTAATCTTTGCGATATGCTTGCATCTTTATTCCCGTCAAATAAACTCAGCCCATCATAGCTTAAAAATATTGGAAATTTATAGAAGCTAAATGCCCACGGTGCAATATTGCCGACTGAACTGTCTGATTTCCTTCTGTGCCATGTCCCAGGATTTGAACCTTCGAGTACATATATATTATTTTGCTTTGAAAATACTATATATTTACCCCAAGACAATAACCCTGTGCATGCATCTTTATTCCCAATTAAATATTGTTGGCTTAAATTATCGCCCCAATATTCCGGTTCATATTCTTCTGAATACTGAACCGAGTTTAAATAATCAGTATCTTTTGCACCTATCATTCTTTCATAGTGTTCCACAATGAAACTTAACCCATCTGGTGGCGAATCATTTATTGTAGCATCTAATATCGTGACAAGTGAACCGTCAGCTAAATTATCAGTTATATCTTGAGAGACATTTGAAACTTGAGTTATATAAAACCATGCAGTCAGCGAACCGCCCAATCTGTATAGGTTTATATAATCAACTTTTGAATCTGCACTTTCTATTATATTTATAATAACTTCTTCATTCTTTGGATTTACTGCATGCGATATTGGGCTTGTGTTTGATTCTTTCCCATTTGAATCAACATATGTTGTTTTATAATAATATTCACCGTTAGGATTCCCGCCATTACAAGCAATTACATCATCAATTCTTATGATTGCAGCACCAAAATCACTGTCTGCGCTTAACGCTACGCTTATAACGCCGATCAGTGCAGATGGGGATGCAAACGTCAGCGAAACATACGTCCATTCATTTGTTGTCAAAGCTGGTAGGCTTAATGTTTCTAATGGGGCAGCACCAGCAGAAATATCACTAATCATTATTTCCAAGGCCCCATCATCAATGTTAATGCTTGATTTAATCCAAAAATTGATATGCGTGAACGAATCAAAATTCTTATCTGCGAAATCTTCATAAGCTATTACACCGACTCCAAATCCTGCTGCTATTGTTAATTTACAGCTTGCATCATCGCTTGAATCATTTGGATTTACCTGGTAATCATGTTCGTCTTTTTCTGCTGCAACGTTTGCGCTTGGGGTCCAGGCAGTGTTACAATTTGATACAACTGAACTTATTGTATCGCATGTTGGCGCGAGTTCTGGTTCATCGTTCCCCATATTTTGAACATTGGTCCCATCATATCTTTTTGATTCTGTTGGATTTGTAAAATATAAAACGTCATTGTATTCAATGCAAGAATACCTGCTAGAGCCAGCGAGGCCAGTTGTTATCGCTGTACCATCTTCATCTTTCATTGCCCCATCATTTAAAACCACAACTAATTTATCTATATAATTATACGGATAAATCGTCTTTACTGGTGACGTAAACTCAGTTACTTTGTTTACAAATTTACGTGAATAAATGTTTCCGAGTTCATCGAAATAACAATCTTGCGCTATTGAACATTCACCATCTTCAAATGCTCTCGGAGAATGACCGGAGCGCAATCCCTTGTGGAAATTAACAGGAAATTCTTTATACATATTTACCCTTCAATTTGAGGCTGTCGATTGCGAGCTTTCTTATTTCATCCTGGATTCTTTCTTCATTTGGGTCTTTTGTACGTCTACCTCTGAATATCTTTACGCCAGCATTATTCTCAGGTAAATATTCTTGGTCTGGATACTGTTTAGTTGACGCTAAGCCAATAATATTTTCGTCTTCATTTCTAGTTACGAATGGCATCATTTCCCCCTTGTGTCAATATATCCGAGTACAACAATCGAAACTTCTGTATTTGCATCGGAAGCCCTAACTTCAACATCGCTAGACGATCCTACTGCATGAACAGATACGCCACCGCCATCAATGGAAAGATATGATTTTTCAGTATATAAAGGTGTAACATCATCAGATGGCGTAATGTCAGTTACATCTGGATGCTTAATGTAAACATCTCTCTCTGCTCCAGATTCAACCGCAACATTTATTATTACAACTACATCTGGAGGAACAGGCAATACTCGCTGCACTGCTGTATCTCCTTCTGTATTATCATGATCCAGTATCGGTGAAACATACCAGAAATGGTCATATTGCTGAATAAAATTCAATATCTCAGTCGCGGCAGCTTTTGTTTTAACCGCGCCAATCCTTCTGCATGCAATATAATCTGTTGGCAACTTATTGTCACCAGTTGGAGAGGGATCTGTTCCAGTATAAAATCCCATATCTACAGTGTCGTCATCCTTTAACATCAAGAATACATTATACCATGTATCGACTGCTATTGCACCATCGAGCAACCCATTCTGGTTTGTGCCTTCTGCCCATGCTCCGCCATCAAGTTTTTTTGTAATTGCAGCAGCCAATATGATATCATACGTGTCAAGAACTGTGTCTCTGCACCTACCAGTAGCTACGGTAATATCATGATCTGTATCGGCGGCATTTGACAATTCCAGTCCTGTCAGATAATTAGTCGGTAAGATATTATCTATTGACCCAGTTACAGCTAGATCACCAGTTATTGCTGCGTCGCCGCCAACCGTTAAATCCCCAGCGGTTACAGTGAGATTCCCAGTGGTTACAGTAAGATTTCCGAGAGAAAATATAACATTGCCAACGACCGTGCAAGTTCCTCCAACATATAAATCATCAGCAATTACTGCATCGTCACCAATATCAATATCTTTACAAAAAATCTTTTGATATGCATGTGCAGCATCGCCTATGTCATAAGCATCGTCTGTGTCTGGAATTATATCCGTTGCCTCAATTGTAGCATCAAATAATGTTTGGAATGTCGCCGCTGAGGCTTCTGCAAATAATTCATCGAAAGATTTGCTTAGATCAATTTGTATTTGCGTGTACTCTTTCCATTCACGGTCTTGATCTCTACGCAAAAAAGTACCATCCCCAATTTCAAAATCTTCAACGCCAATCTTTCCTTTATAGTAAGTTACCATTTTTTACCTCGGATAGTGCGGGTAATGTTCGCCTAAATTTAAACCATTGAATATTGACCCTTCTGAAATACTTCTCATTCTATGAAACTTTTTACCGCTTGATCTTTTAAAAATATTCATAGCTTCATTAAATCTCTTGTTCCAATAACTTGCTTTGGCAATATCCTTGCCTTCACCATCTTTCGCTAGCAATATTGATAATGCACCTTTTGTTATTACTTTTTTTGGATTATATGAAGCTGGATGCAAAAATACTTCACTATTACCAAATAACCTTTTCGGATACCTTGCAGCAAATATTTTCAAATTACCATCTGGATCAACTATATCAAGAACTGGACCATCACCCATAATTGCATTGAATTTAGCATCACCGTCAGTCGCTACAACAATACCTTCTTCTTGCGTAAATTCTTCATATGAATCATCCCCAACTGTTGTAATCACACCATAGTCTTCTGACTCAGATGCAAGGTTATATGCATCGCCTGCCGTAGCTGGATTTGGATATACTACGATTTCATCAGTTGCAGATATATCGCCTGGAAAAATGAAGTTTCTAGGATCACCATCTTCATTTCTCCAGGTTTCTGAATTAGTATCAAGGTCAAGTGAAGATACGGGATAAATCCGCTTGTTATCAAACTCAACTCTGTATAAGCTGCCAATTATATAATTCTCTGGCAACTTATACGTTCTTATCCCTACCTGAACCTCAATGATACTTTCTAGCTTAAAGCAAAAGGTCTCATCTGCAATTTCAATGTATGCATCATTTATAGCATCTTTAACTTCCTGCTCAGTCCAGAATCCATCATCGCCCGCAACCTCTTTTAATTGCACCCATACATCATCTTGGATTTGTTCAAAAGTTTGCATAGTTATACTCCGGAGTCCATAGGATAACCAAACTCCCCACTTTGATTGTCGGTGCTATAAAACCCAAACGTATTTTCAAATTTTGAAATAAAATCCTGCTCACTTTGAAAAAACTCAAAGTCTATAACATTGTCTACGGAATCGTCCAAGTTAACATCTGCAAGCATATCTATATCGTTGGCCGATGGATTTATTGCCACAGAAGCTACTGTTACATCTGCAAGCAAAGCCTGCATTGGCATTGGCGAAACCATAAAACCACAGCCCTCCATACAAATTAAATCCCAAGGAATCCTTTTAATGCTTTCAGTTCCGTTAGTTTTACTTGTTTTCTGGAATAACGCTGTTCTCTCGAATACATTTGCCATCTTTTTCTCCTTTCCTTGCTGTTACTATTACATCTATTGACGTTGCCTTATAGCGAACATCTACGAATCCTTCTGAAAACAATGTGTCAGTAATATCTTGCTGTTCCATTGCGGTTACATGGTAATCGCCATTTCTTGCTTGCCTACCGTATATAGTATTATTATAAAGAGTCCACCTGTCTCCACATTTATTTTCAATGAATCTTTTTGCACATTCAATGAAATCTGGGAAACCTAGCACCAGTCTTCCTTCAGGTTTCAATATTCTCCAAATTTCCCTGAGCACTATTGGATGGTATTCACGTTCTATATGCTCTATAACATGAATCATTAATACTTCTGCGAATGTTTCATCCGGGGCTGGGACTCCTTTCTTTACGTCACCATAAATATCACCATCAATATCTGGGTGCGGTTCAAGTTCAAGGTTTATACAGTTTGAATATTTCACATCGCCACTGCCAATACTTAGGCGTAGAGTATCTTTGTCCAAACCTTTTGATTCTATTATATCACTGATATCAAAAGGTGCAACAGCCTCTGCTTTTTTTAATGTTATCATTGTTTAAAATCCTCCCCAAGCTCTTCTACGCTTCTTTTAAGATGGGCAGGTTGGGCCATTTCCTCGTCAAATATTTCCCCTGTATTCAATCCAAGATTTTTATAAAATTCCCTGAAACTATCCACGTTTTGCTCGTTTACATATAGCGGATCAAGTAAATGACCAGAACAAATCGTGGTGTCAAGATATATGCCAATATTTTCGATGTAATCATGGCATTTCACACAGAAGAAAACATCTTCCGTATAAGTTGGCCCTGTAGAAAAATATGGCTTTGGCAAAGCATTAAATACTTCCGTTTTTATTAAACAAGTGCTACAGCCTATTGCTGCAACTTCTAATAACCCTTCTTCGTCTGTTTCTTGTTCTCTAAAATCATCATAATGATCCAATCCTTTCCCTGCAATACCTTCATCTTCTACCCATTTAAAAAACATTGGTTTGAACGGATAGCCTCTGACATATACAATCGGCATAATTATATGCTTATTTTCATCTTCATCAATCTTATCTTTTAAATGCTTGAACATCGACGCTGCACCCTCAAGAACGCTATCATCATCTATAAACATTACATATTTAGCTTCTAACTCTAATGCTGCCTTGACTGTTGTATTTCTGAAATTATCAATAGACGTTCGATATGGTGTAAATAAAACAAACTGATAATCTGGATTCTCTTTTGCAAGTTTAAATGCAAATTGCAAATGGGTTGCATAACATTTATTATTTATAGCGGTCAATGTACATATCCCTATTACTGCGATGTTTTGACCTTCACCAAATACTGTTTCTGCTAAATCCATTCTTTCTGCTTCTTCTATCATTTTGTTCTCCTTTTCAACAAAAGTGAGGTTTCTGATTCAATAAAAAATATGGATCATCAAGTTTTACTTGTTTCATATGCGCAAAGTTACTCCTCCTTTTTCGTTTTTCAACAAACAATTTATGCTGGCTAAGGCTATCATAGCCCAATTTAAATATTTTATGTTGGTCAAATGAATGGATATAAGAATAGAAATGAGAGTAAACAATTTCTGGCACCGTTCTACTGTCATTTTTAAGATTATACCCTTCTTTTATTTTGTCTTGGTTTTCTTTATTTAAATTTGGAATTATTCCGACAGAGGTATCTGTAAATTTTTCTGAATTTTTAAATGATCTAATTATATCACTTTCGCTTCTATCCATCAATACAATCGCAACACTGTTTATATTCACAAAATTATTTAATTTATATAAATCTCTTAAAAATCCAGTTGTTTGTATTACCATTTTATCATCTTTTAAAGTTAGAAACCACATAAATTTTTTGCTATTGTCTGCGTCGTAAAAACTTTCATCTATAAATTGATAGCCCAATATATCGGCAATTATCATAGCTCCGATAGTCGTTCCTGATCTTGGTGGCCCAGTAACTATAACTTTATTGAAATCACGCAAGTTTCTTTTTATTGTTTTCAATTTTAACATAATACCATTCACCAAGTCTATTCCTTTTCTCACAATACCACATGCCAAACTTTGTTAAATCTTGCATTACTGGTTCTAGCTTACGAGAGCCACACTTTCTGCAAGTATGACTCCCGTAAGTGATTTGATATTTAAAGACTATTTTTCCGCAGCGATAACAGCGATAAGCAAATTCCATGTTTTTCCTCCTACATCAAGCGCAGAAATACCGTTCCAGTGCTTGAAGATGTAGCAGCAGACGTAGCGACTACGCCACCACAAACCATCCCAGGCAACCATGCACTTACTGCACCAGCAGCAACACGGCTTAAAATGCTGCTAGCCGTCATAAGTACAAGTGCGTCTCCAATTGCATATGCAGTAGTTGTATGACGGTACAATGGCGCGGATGTATTGACACCATAACACTGGACAAGACCGTATGCGCTTGCAGCAATCTCCTTATCGCAAAGCCCTACCAGAAGTGTGCTGAGCGCAGCGTTGCCAGTGTTTACATCTGTAATATCCAGCCCGTCCCGCGTTCCATCGAAAACAAAATCAGCAGGATAGCCTTTAGGAATTGCGGTTGATGTATCATTCCTACATACGACAAACACTTTCTCAGGGTTTGTACGATTGATCCTTTGAATTATCATCTTTTTCTCCTTAGCGACTTAACGCAACAGTATAGTTAATTACATCAAACGTAAGAATACAACTCCACCAGTATTTATGGCAGCAGCGGAAGAAGTGGCGACAACTGCACCGCAAACAATTCCCGGTAAATATGCACTTACTGCACCAGCTCCTACGCGACTCATAATGCTGCTTGCTGTCATAAGAACGAGTGCGTCACCTATTGCATAGGCAGTATCGGTTTGGAACACTGGAGCATCAGTACGAACACCATAGCATTGAACCAGCCCGTATTGACTTGCAGCAATGGCTGAGTCACAAAGACCAGCAAGTAAAGTAGTCTTTGCAGCAGTCCCAGTGTTGGTATCTGTGAGGTCTAACCCGTCCCTTGTTCCATCGAAAACAAAATCAGCAGGATAACCCTTGCCTATTGTAACCGCAGTATCATTCCTGCATACAATAAATGCTTTCTCCGGGTTTGTACGATTAACTCTCTGAATTATCATTTTTTTTCTCCTTAGCGACTTAACGCAACAGATTAATGATTAACTAGCGATACTCGCATCAATTTTAAAATGAACGCCCTGTTTCCTTCGATTAGTACACACGAGATTTGCCATGTTATAAATAATTGCAGTTCTCGCCACCTGATTCTCAGGTTTGATAAAAGGCCCAACATCAAGATCGCTACCGGCCATTACGACATATTCCAGAAACTCTGTATTCAGAAACAATGCAGAGGAATAAGTTCTTGAATATGTATCTACAGTTGCTGCGGTTACGGATGTGCCAGTCTCAATGTCCGGCATATACTCATCCCACGTTAGAATAGCGTTGCGGAACTTTGCACCACCAAAACCAAGATTTGCAATTGTTTCGTCATACTTCACAATTCTGGTTTTGTCACGACAAGAGGCTATATACAGTTCGTAATAACCCTGATCGCACGCAATCCAATTCGGAACAGATCGTTTACCTGCACCACCACCCTTTGAGCATTTATTGTAAAGATTTTCCATGCCCTTAAGGAATGATGCGAACGTAGTCTCGCTCGCTGCATTTGAATCCCTATACTGATTTCTCCACATTGCATAGGTACTCTGATTCATTTCCTGCACAGACTTGCTAGCAGTTGGGTCAGCCTGCACAAGATAATGTAATGGTGAAAGATCAAGAGAAGGATCAGTTGTTGCAATTGTGCCAACAGCCTGTATCGCAAGCTCCTCAGCAGCAGACATTTCTGCAACCTGCACTTTGGAAGAAAGCATATTAATAATTTGATATTTTCCACGGTTCACATTCTCTTCACGCCTGGAAATGCCAATTGTTCCTGCAAATTCTTTCCAGTTTGAGAACACAGTTGTAAGGTTATCCTGCGGAGTGGTATCAATAGAATCATACCCAGTCATTGATTTGAAAGTTTCATTCCGTGAATATACAAGCGGAATCGCAATCCTTTCGCCACCCTGCTCTACTCTCTTTTTATTACGCAACATTACAAATACAGGAATTGCATTGAAAATATTATCATAGAATTTATTCCTGTAATTAAACATTGTCGTAGTCAGAAGAGTTCCATAGTCAAGACTCAAGTTTGTCGGAAAACCAGCCATTTAAAAACCTCCCTATTTGTTTACGGATTTTTCAGCAGCGTCAAATGCTTCCGCTATTGTCCCTGACTGAACAATTCCGGATGCATGTTCCCCAGACATTCCCGGAGATTCGCTCCTGTGTGCGTTTAACTCCCTTTGTCGCTCCAAATCATCTTTTTTGTCTTTTTCCAGGCTAGTCCTCCTTTCGCTTATTGATTTAGCTAATGTATAAAGTTTAGGAACATCACCCTTTAAAGTAGGATGCTCTTCGATTAACTTGTCCATATCCTGCACATATCGCACTATGTCTTTATTTTTCTGTGCAAAATTAACAAGATTGGTTTCAAATTCTTTTTGTGTATCTACAGTATTCGCAGATTTAATTTCACCTATCATTTCCGAAAGTTTTGAAAATGCTGGTGCATATGGATCGTCTTCTGCAAGACCGAATACCTCTTTCTTCTCTTCTTTCTTTTCTGGCTCTTTTTGTTGCGCTAATACAAGAGCCTCTTTCATTGTATTCATTGCGATATCGCGACTTGCAATTGCATTTGTTTGTTCATCCATTGTTGCAATCATCTTTTCGAATATTGGACGTTGTGCTTCTGGAATATCGTCCAATTTAACATCTTTAAGGTTAATTTCATCTTCTTTCTTATCAAGATCACTTGTATCAATTTGCAACTCATCTAACAATTCTTTTAAACTTGGCATCGTCTTTTCTCCAATATCAGGTTTGTTGTTTATACGCTAAACGCTGTCTTTTTAACCTCCTTTTGTTTCGTTCCTTCGACCTTAAATCCTTGCTCACATTTATTAACTGCTTTTTTAAATGCATTCTCCATAGCAGTTTTCGATTCTCTTTTCTTTCTTTTTTTATTTTCAAATTTTATATCCGTATATTCAGAAGAATCAAAAACTATACCCTCAGCTTTCATCCAGTCTTTTTCTTGGCTATGTGTATTTACATGGTCTGGAGTTTGTGTGCCATCTGCAAATTCACGCTTTTTAAATATCTTTGGCGTAAATATGGCAGGAATTTTAAATGAAATATTCCCACACTTGGGGCATAGTGATTTTCCAGAGCTTTCCCTGATTGACCTTAATTCTTCAAAGCCATGCATACAATAAGAACATTCATATAAATATATCGGCATTACTGACCACCCTTCTGCATCTGTTGAAGTGCCATTTGTGCAATCTGTTCAGGAGTAACTTTCATATTTAAAATGTTTGCCACGTCTAAGCTAGGATAAGATTTTGCAAATTCTTTTATTAATCCCTGCACATTAAAAACTTGAAGCAATATCGGATTCGCTACGATAACATTTAATATATTAGATAGCGACAACGTAAACTCAGTCAATTCCTGCCTGTCCATTTCTGGGATTTGTGGTCGTAATTCAGAAACTTCAATATCGTAAGAAAATTTACCTTGAATATCATCCCTTATAATCTGAGTCCAGAAAATACCTTCAGCGCCTATTATTTTAACGGCCTGCGCAACACTGAGAGTATTCTGCATTAATTCTCCCAATTTTGCATATGTGTCAGTCATAAAATCAGCGATAAGATTCTGTTTGTCACTACGCCTTACGGCAGCATGGCCTTCTTGGAAAGTTGCTTCACCTTTTGTTTTCCTTCTCTCAGATGCACCACGTTGAGATTCTGTAGAATCAGAAACAATATTAAAATCAAGTCTGCTCTGAATCAAATTTTGAAAGACAGATTGATCTTGTTGTGCTAGCGCCAATGGCATTGGTGGCTGACTGTAATCTGCAATTTCAAAAAATGTCATATCTTCTGGGTTTTTAGCAGCATCAATCCCCTGTGCATCATCAATACCTTGGAATGTTGCTTGTGTATAATAATATTTTCTAGCAGATCGTCTTGCATGAGTAATCAGCATCGAGCGACCTACATTTACTTCTTGCTGTAATGGTTTCTCTATCCGAACATCTGGAATTGGATGAAAATTATCTGG
>Ga0164313_10003894_pt1 | contig 13317 bp, 10 predicted proteins | sample GuaBasSedimGuay4_FD_113735 | JGI IMG/M metagenome (GOLD analysis project Ga0164313, IMG submission 113735) | Subseafloor sediment microbial communities from Guaymas Basin, Gulf of California, Mexico - Guay4, Core 4569-4, 0-3 cm | ecosystem: Environmental > Aquatic > Marine > Hydrothermal vents... | reverse complement strand
TGCGCAGGCGCTCGATGGTCCGATACAGGGTGTCGTTTTCTTGTTTCAGCTGGATATTTTCATGCTGCAGGCGGTCCCTTTCACTCTTCAAAACAAAAAAATCAGATAGTCCCCTGTCGCTGAAAAGGCTGAACAAAAGCATCGCAAAAAGAGTTAGTATACATAATGAAATCAGAAATTTATATTTGGAATCCATAAGAAATATAAGTGTCTAAGTACTCTGATCCGGTACAATGAGCCAAGTTTACCCTATCGTTGGGTTTATTATTTGCGAAGGGCCTTGACAAGCCTGCCGAGTTCCGGACTGCCGAAAATATAGCCCAGAACTGCATACACCGTGACACCGGCCGCGACAGTTCCGGTGACGCCCATCAATAACTGCAGGGATGCATGATTGCCACGAGGTATGATCAATGCTGACACCCCCCAGACGGCGCCCCCCATCAACAGGGAAGCAGCTACCGACCTTCCTGCGGAGACCATGATATTACGCCAGCCGAGCATACCGATTTTCCGTCTCAGCGCCCATATGAGTAACAGAAGGTTCACTGTCGAAGCAAGCGAAGTGGCCAGGGCCAGCCCGCCATGTTTGAGCGGTCCCATGAGAACGATGCCCAAGACGACATTCACCGCAATAGATACAACCGCCATTTTGACGGGCGTTTTTGTGTCCTGCAGAGCATAAAACATGGACACAACGATGCGTACCGCCGAAAATGCCCACAACCCGAAACAATAATACAGCAGGGCCACGGCTGTCAATCTGACGGTTGCGGCATCAAAGGCCCCCCGTTTGAAAAGGAGGCTCACAATCGGCTCCCGCAGCACAATCAGGCCCACCATAGCCGGGATGGTGATGAAGAAAACGAAATTTATGGCGTGGCAGAACGTCTCCCGCAACCCGTCGAAATCATCTTCCGCCACCTGTTTGGAAAGACTGGGAAGCACCGCCGTCGCAGTGGCGATGGCAAATATTCCCAGGGGAAACTGCACCAGGCGGTCCGCATAATATAGATAGGAAACGCTGCCCTCGGGCAGCAGGGAAGCCAGCAGCGTACCGATCACCATGTTGATCTGATAGACGGCGGCCCCAAAAACAGCCGGCAGCATCAACAGGCCGATACGCTTCAGGCCGGGGTGGTATAGCTTTGTTTTTTTCCAGAACAGCACGCCGTTTTTAATTAAAAACGGTATCTGCAGGAGGAGCTGCAGCAGGCCGCCCAGAAGGACACCCACGGCCAAACCGAACACGGGCCTGGAAAGGTGCGGTGAAAGCAGCAGCATGGAAGCGATCATGGCCAGATTCAAAAAAACCGGCGCCAGGGCCGGTGCGGCAAAGTGGCCGAGCACATTCAACACACCCATGCAGAGGGCCACCAGCCCGATAAAAAAGATATAGGGAAACATGAAGCGGGTCAGATCGACGCACAGCCGGTATTTTTCAGGCGAATCTGTAAATCCCGGTGCGATGATATGCACGATCAGGGGAGCCGCCACAATACCGACAACCGCGGTTGCCGCCAGGATAACAGACAGCATGCGCATGGCGGATCTGGCCAGCCTGAAAGCCTCTTCACGCCCGTGGCGGGTGAGATATTCGGAGAACACCGGAATAAAGGCCACCGTCAGGGACCCTTCGGCAAAAAGCCTGCGCAGTAGATTGGGGATTCTGAAAGCCACAAAAAAGGCATCGGAAGCCAGGCCGGCACCAAAAAAGCCCGCAATAACCACGTCTCTGATAAATCCGAAAATCCTGCTCAGAAACGTGGCCGCTCCCACAACCCCCGCGGCCCGCGTCACCTTTGTGTTTTCCGTCATGCTGTATAACCGTTCAGGAGGTGTTGACAAAAATATATTGACATCTTATCATGGTTGCTATATTTGTAATTGTTTAAACAAAAACCAATTTGAAAGGAGTTCAAACCATTGGCCAATCATAAATCAGCGCTGAAACGCGCCCGGCAGTCGGAAACCAAGCGGTTAAACAATAAAGCCACGAAAACCAGGGTGAAAAATGTCGTCAAGAGTATACGCACGGCAGCCGCCGATGACGCCAACGATCAAAATGTGAACATGCTCAATGAGGCAAAATCAACCATTGATAAAGCCGCCAAAAAAGGCGTTATTCATAAAAGAACCGCCGGAAGAAAAATATCCCGGCTGTCCAAGCTCGTCAATTCAGCTAACTAACGCTGTTATATTTAAAATCAATTGATAATGCCAACTCCGCTTGAGGTGCCTTGAGCGGAGTTTTCTTTGTCACGCGAAGCTGTCTCAAGATTAGATTTTTGGTTCAAGTCAAAAATCGTCCGTCATCCTGTAGTACGCCTCCTCCCCCAACCTCAGACAGACCAACTCAATGGCCTCTCGCTTGTTGCTCTCCGTCTGCGACTTGTCGTCTTGCGACACCGTATAGGCCTCGGAACCGCTCATGCCTCTGGTAAACCAGACCACTTCCCCGGCCTGGTTCTTCAAGGTCAGGTCGATGGTGACAGAGACCCTTTTTTCCAGGGGTGATTGGGCATTACGCCTGGCGATAGTCCAGGAACGCACCCCGGTGATTCTGCCGGACAGGATGCCTTCCGCCTGTTCTTGCGAAACGATTTCCCCTTTATATTTGCGTATAAATTCATTTTTAAGCTGATCCGTGAGGACGATTTCGGCACCGATTTCAGCCGTCTGGTTCTCGATCAGATCGATGAAGATGGTATTCAGCCCTTTGGGTGGCCCACCTCCTCCGGCAAACCCGTATCCGCAACTGCATATCAGCAAACAAAGGCCTGTTATTATCGCTATCCGGCGGGCGGCCTTTAGAGACAGCAACCGGTTGCACAATGGCTGGATTGAGGAAGCCCCCCCAAATGGATTATGCATTTATGAAGCCCTCCGGCGTTTGCAACGTTGGGGTCAAATCAATTTTCATGCGCTACATTTACACAACGATATTAACCAGCTTTTTCTTGACCACCACAACTTTTTTCACAGGCTTGTCGGCGATAAATTTAAGGGCCCTTTCATCGGACAAGGCTCGCTGCCGCAACGATTCTTCATCCACCTCCACGGCAGCTGTAAAACGACTGCGCACCTTTCCGTTGACCTGCACGACAATCAACAGCTCATCCTTGGTCAAAGCCTCTTCCCTGTACGTGGGCCATGATGCCAGCAGAATGCTTTCACGATTGCCCAGGGCTTCCCAGATTTCCTCCGCAAAATGCGGTACGATGGGCGCCAGGAGCAAAATTGCCGATTCCACGGCAAAACGGACCACACGGTTCCGCTCCGGTGCATCAACCGGCGCCTCGAACGCATACAGAGCGTTCACCAGTTCCATGACCGCGCTGATGGCTGTGTTGAAATGAAAACGGTCCTCGATGTCGCGCGTGACCCGCTGGATGGTTTCGTGGGTTTTTTTGTAAAGCTTTTTGACCTCCCCTTCCAGACGGTCCGGTGAATCCGTATACGGGCTGACGGTCTTGATGTCATCCATGCAATTGGCTGCAAAACGCCACACTCTGTTGAGAAAACGGTACCCGCCTTCAACCCCCTGCTCGCTCCACTCCAGGTCCCTTTCAGGGGGTGCCGCAAAGAGGCAGAAAAGACGCGTGGTATCCGCGCCGTAACGTTCCAACAGTATGTTGGGGTCGATGACATTCTTTTTGGATTTGGACATCTTCTCCACACGGCCGACAACGGCTGCCTGGCCGCAAATGGCGCAGTGCGGTGTCCCGTCCCCGGCAGTAATGTCGTCCGGCAACAGAAATCCGTGCTCGGGGCAAGACGTGGTCTCTTTGCACACCATGCCCTGCGTCAACAGACAGGTGAACGGCTCCTTGTACTTGACCAGGCCCATATCGTTCAGCACCCGGGTGTAAAACCGGGAATACAGGAGGTGCAGGATGGCGTGCTCCACCCCCCCTATGTATTGGTCCACCGGCATCCAGTAATCCACGGCCTTTTTGTCGAACATGCCTTCATCGTAATCCGGACTGCAATAGCGCTCGAAATACCAGGATGACTCCACAAAGGTGTCCATGGTGTCGGTTTCCCTGCGCGCATGTTCCTCACCGCATTTCGGGCAGGTTGCCTGAGCAAAAGAGGCCAGTTCCGACAGAGGCGATCGCCCGCCCTCAAGCAGATTGGCATCCTCGGGCAATAGAATGGGGAGGTCTTCTTCAGGGACCGGCACTACCCCGCATGCGGGGCAGTGAATCATGGGTATGGGCGCCCCCCAGTAGCGCTGGCGGGAGATGCCCCAGTCACGAAGCCGGTAGGACACCGTCTTTTTACCCAGCCCTTTTGTTTCAAGGTGTCGGGCGATGGCTTCCATGGCCTCGCGGTTGGGCATGCCGTCATAGCTGCCGGAGTTTATCATGACCCCCTCGCCCGTATATGCCTCCGATAATCCTTCGGCTGTCAGATCTTTTTCCTCACTGGTGACCACGACAATGATGTCCAGGCCGTATTTCCGGGCAAAATCAAAGTCACGCTGATCATGGGCGGGCACGCACATGACAGCACCTGTGCCATACTCCATGAGCGCAAAATTAGCTGTATATATGGGGATTTCCCTTCCACTCATGGGATTCAGGCAAAAGGCCCCCGTGAAAACGCCCTCTTTTTCGAAGGTCTCCACAGCCTTGGCGGTCCGGTCCTGACGGGACATCCGATCGACGAATGCATCCACTTCCGGTGCCTGTTCCGTGCCTTTTGAAAGGGTTGAGACCAGCGGATGTTCCGGCGCCAGACACATGAATGTTGCCCCGAACACAGTGTCCTGTCGTGTCGTAAAAACGGAGATTTCATCCCCGGAACCGCCGATGACGGGAAAACGAATTTCGGCGCCGGTGCTCTTGCCGATCCAGTTTTTCTGCATGGTGATGACTTTCTCAGGCCACCCCGGCAGTTTGTCACAGTGCACCAGCAGGTCTTCGGCATAGTCCGTGATCCTGAAAAACCATTGCCACAATTTCTTCTGGCGGACCTCTTTGCCGCAACGCCAGCACAGACCGGCTTCCACCTGCTCGTTGGCCAGGACCGTCTGGCAGGGATCGCACCAGTTGACATACGATTCCTTGCGGTAAGCAAGGCCCTTCTCGACCATCTTCAGGAAAAGCCACTGTTCCCAGCGGTAATATTCAGGTCGGCACGTGGCCAACTCGCGGTCCCAGTCATAGGAAAACCCAATTTTCTTCAACTGCGCCCGCATGTTGTCGATATTTTGATACGTCCACGTTGCCGGATGGGTCTTATTGGCAATGGCCGCATTTTCAGCCGGCATGCCAAAAGCGTCCCACCCCATGGGGTGCAGCACATTGAAACCCCGCATTCTCTTGTAGCGCGCCACCACGTCGCCGATGGTGTAATTGCGCACGTGCCCCATGTGAATGTTGCCGGATGGATAGGGAAACATCTCCAGCAGGTAGTATTTTTCTTTATCCGGTTGTGTCTCAACTTGGAATAAACGGTCATCTTCCCAGGACTGCTGCCATTTGCTTTCAGTCATACCGGGATTGTATTTTTCTTGCATTAGATGTATCAGCCTCCAGATGAAACCTAAAATCGCTCAATTTAGGTAAAAGTGAGCGTTCCAAAACTTTTTTCATGTCACACTATCCTTGAAATAGCAAGATGCTATCCTGCGCAAATCTGTGCGGGTGTGCCCCTTAAAACAGCCGGTCCTGTGCCATCAGGGGTAGAAAACGTTTGACTTGATAATAACAATTTAATATTTATAATAAATATAGACTTAAGCGCTCACTTCAGGTTGGAGTGCATGTTTACACTTGATGACAAGGATACTAATTCATGACCAGCAAAATACTCATAAACGCCATAGACCCTGAAGAGTGCCGCATTGCCATAGTCAAAGACAGCCGGCTGGAAGAGTTCAATATCGACAGTGCCGCCAAAGAGATCACCCACGGCAATATCTACAAAGGCATTATCACACGCGTCGAACCCAGCCTGCAGGCAGCCTTTGTGGACTATGGAGCGGAGAGGCATGGTTTTCTGCAACGCCACGAGATTCACAGCGACTATTACCAGGAAACCCCTTCCGGGAAAAAAACGATCAAAGACATCATCAAACGAGGCCAGGAGGTCATGGTCCAGATCACCAAGGACCCTATTTTAAAAAAAGGGGCCATGCTCACAACCTTTATTTCACTTCCGGGAAGGCATCTGGTGCTGATGCCCGGGTCGACAACCAGGGGTATTTCCCGCAAAATCAATGACGAAGAAAAGCGCAAGCATCTCAAGGAAATCATGGGTGGCCTGAAAATTCCCGAAGGGTTCGGCCTCATCGTACGTACCGCCGGCGAAGAGTGCACCAAAACCCTGGCAGTCAAGGATCTCAGATATCTGCTCAAACTGTGGAAAAACATAAATTCTAAAGGAACCAAGGCCACCGCTCCGGCACTTTTGTACAAGGAACAGAACCTGGCGGTCCGATCCATCCGTGACCATTTCACACCCGATGTCACTGAAATTTTGATCGATGATGAAAACGTATTCCATGAAGTTAAAAGCTTTGTGCACATTATCTCCCCAAAACAAGAAAAAATCGTCAAACTGCACAAAGGCGCCAAACCGCTTTTTTCCAAATTTCAGCTTGAAGATCAGATCGCCTCGATTTTCGAAAGCCGGGTAAAACTCAAATCCGGTGGCTCCATCGTCATTCAGCAAACCGAAGCCCTCGTGTCTATCGACGTCAATTCCGGCAAGGCCACCCATCAGAGCACAGTGGAAAAAACAGCCCATATCAACAATCTTGAAGCGGCCGAAGAAATTGCCCGTCAGCTGCGGCTGAGGGATATGGGCGGATTGGTGGTGATCGATTTTATCGACATGAGAGATGCCAAGCATAAAAGCGAAGTCGAAAGAACCATTAAAACATCCTTAAAAGTGGACAAGGCTAAAACCAATGTCGGCAGAATATCAAAATTCGGGCTGATGGAAATGTCCCGGCAAAGAATCCGGCCGTCCATTGAATTCGGCAGTTTCGAACCCTGCCGCCACTGCAACGGAAAAGGCCTTGTGCCGTCCACCGAAACCCTCGGGGTCCGGTTCCTGAGAAAGTTGCAGATGGAGTCCCTCAAACCGGAGATAGCGCTTGTCAAGGGTTTGCTTCCTGTTGAGGTTGCCGATTATGTGTTGAACAGCAAACGAAAGGAGCTTCTCGACCTGGAATTGAGGCGCCAGCTTTCCATAATGATAATCGGTGACAGCACCTTGGTTCCCGGAGAGAGCCACATCGAATGTACGCACAAGAATGAAGCCAACCATTGAAATATTTGAAAGAAAGATTTGACGTGGGCAGCCATTTAAAGTATATCAGCGCCATTTTCGGGCTGTTTTCTAAATGAGCATGAAATTGCAATTCAAAATATGCCTGTTCTGTGGGGTCCTGGCCTTGGTGGTGTTTGCTGTGGGTTGTCAAAGCGGGAAAGAAAACCAGCCGATACAATATACGCCTGACAGCCGGTTCAACCCCGCCTACAAAACGGTGTTTGAAACCTGGACCAAAGAGGATCGCATCTACAAGGGGTTCGACTGCAAGCTGATTGCAGCGGCCACCTATAAATCGATGCAATTCAGAAACGCCTACGCGCAGGAGTATGGTAAACTCTACCGACTGAGTGCGGCGGAAAAGGCTAAATTTCTGAAAGATCAGGCGGATGCGGCGGACACGTATCATGAGTTTATCTTTGCCGCTTATGTTCCCGATAAGAAGTGGGATGATTTTCCAGAGGAAAGATCCACCTGGAAAATTGATCTAAGCAATGAAGACGGCATGTGTATCGCCCCGGTAGAAATAAGGAAATTAGAGCGCAACGATGTTGTGCTGAAACACTTTTTCCCTTATGTCACCCCCTGGAAATCGGTATACTTGTTACGGTTTCCAATCAGGCAGCGTGGTACAGGAGAAACGCTGGTGGGGGAGCAGTCTCATAATCTGACGCTTTCGGTCAGCAGTGTCCTGGGTTTGGCTGAGATGACCTGGATGCTGGACAACGGAAAAATTGACAATTAAAATCGTGTTCCACGGATTGAAGTAATATTATTTTTTATAAATTCGGATTTTCCCTGCGCCATGGGGCGCAGGGAAAATCTAAATAAAAGGGAGGTCAATTTGTTTACCAACAGTATCGCATATGCAATGGGCCAGGGTGGAGGCGGTGAGGGTGCCGGCGGTTTTTCGGCGTTCATCCCTCTCATCCTCATGTTTGTCATTTTCTACTTTCTTTTGATCCGGCCTCAGCAGAAAAAAACAAAAGAACACAAGGAAATGGTGTCGAACCTAAAAAAGGGCGACCGTATTGTCACCAGCGGAGGACTGCACGGTCGTGTTACCGGCATTACCGATCAGACATTGACCGTTGAAATCGCCGACAAAGTCCGTGTAAAGGTAAATCGCGCCAATGTCAGCGCTCTGACCCAGTCGATAACACCGCCACCGGCACCTGCGCCAAAAAAAGATAAATCAGGTTCTGCCAAATCGAAATAAAGCGCATGGTGGCAGTTTCTGCCCGGATAAGACCGCCGTACACGTTAAGCGGCTGGCAAGACACCGGGCAACAGATCGGGCGAACATTATATAAATAAGGTGAATAGCATCGAAAAAGATGGATTCCCCACTGCGTGCAGCGGGGAATCTTCAATTTCCGGGACATCTTTTCTTGCAGCGATATCAAAAGCATTTGTATTCATTCCATATCCCGGTACGGTTTCGCTCAGCCGGAAAAAACGGCCTGAGTGAGAAAGGAACAGATCATTGAAGACCTTGTCATGGAAACCAATATCGGTCCTTGTGGTGATTGCTGCGGCAGTCATTTTTGTCCTGCCGACCATCCGACCGGGCATGTGGCCCCACAAAAAAATCAACCTCGGGCTCGACCTGCAGGGCGGCATGCACCTGGTGCTCGAAGTCGATACAGACAAAGCCGTGGAAGACACCATTGAACGTTTAGCCCAGGAACTGCGGGCAAGCCTCAGAAAAGAGAGGGTACGCGTTCACAGCATTGACCGCGTCGAAAAAAACCGCATCGCCGTCAGAATTCAGGGCGAAGAAAATATTGCCAAATTCAACAAGCTGCTCGATGAAGAATACAAAGATATCCGGCTGGCCGGCACCAACGAGGCGGGCGATATTCAGACCTTTAAACTGGACCTTCCCGACGACGAAGTGGAACACATCAAGAAACTGGCCGCAGAACAGGCCCTGGAAACCATCCGCAACAGAATCGATCAGTTCGGGGTAAATGAACCCGATATCCGCCACCAGGGTGAAAAACGCATCCTGATTCAACTGCCCGGCATCAAGGACACCAAACGCGCCAAGGAGCTCATTGGTAAAACCGCTCTCCTGGAATTCAAACTGCTGGATGAGGCCGGTGACATCAGTGCTGCCCTGAAAGGGGATATTCCCCCGGGGACCCAGCTGCTTTACGAAACAAAAGAGGATCTCTCCACCAACAGGACCACCAAGACACCTTATCTCGTAAAAAAACAGGCCCTGCTGACGGGCGCCTATCTGACGGACGCCAAGGTTCAGATCGATTCCCAGTACAACGAACCGTATGTTTCCATTGAATTCGATAAAAAAGGCGGTCGCATTTTTGCCCAGATAACAGGGGAGAATGTTAAGAAACGCCTGGCCATCGTCCTGGATGACAAGGTCTATTCAGCACCGGTAATTCAGGAAAAAATTACCGGCGGATCAGCGCGCATCACCGGCAACTTCACGGCCGACGATGCCCATGACCTGGCCATCGTCCTGAGGGCCGGTGCGCTTCCGGCGCCGGTAAACATCATCGAAGAGCGGACAGTGGGCCCGTCGCTGGGCGCCGACTCCATCAGAAAAGGCCTGATATCCATGTGCCTTGGCGGTATCTTTGTGGTCCTGTTCATGATCGTTTACTACAAAGGCTCGGGAATTATCGCCGACATTGCCCTGATCCTGAATATCCTGATCATCGCCGGCGGGCTCGCCGGTTTCCAGGCAACGCTGACCCTCCCCGGTATCGCCGGTATCATCCTGACGATCGGCATGGCCGTGGATGCCAACGTGCTTATATTCGAACGGATCCGTGAGGAAATGTCCCTGGGCAAAACCCCTCGCGCCGCCGTGGACGCCGGATACAGCCGGGCCTCGCTCACAATTCTCGATGCGAACGTCACCACGCTGATTGCGGCCCTGGTATTGTTTCAATTCGGCACCGGTCCGGTGAAAGGCTTTGCCGTTACCCTGAGCCTGGGGGTTATAGCAAGCCTGTTCACGGCCCTTGTTCTGTCCAGAACCATATTCGAATATTTTCTGGTGTACCGAAAGGTAAAATCCATCAGTATCTGATACCTGAATCTGACATGTAAATTTAAGCCCTTAGCGGGCACAACGACGAAGGAAAAATAAATGCAGTTCATCAAACCCGGCATCAACATCAATTTCATCGGTCGGAGGAAAATAGCCTTCATTGTTTCGCTGGCCATGATTTTGATCACCATTGCATCCCTGATCTTTCACGGCGGCCCCCGACTCGGGGTCGACTTTGCCGGCGGCACGGTTATCCAGGTAAAGTTCGATTCCCCGGTCGCCATTGCAGATGTCAAGCCGGCATTGAAATCCATTGAGATCGGCACATCGTCCGTTCAGGAATTCGGTGCGGCCAAAGAAAACGAGTATCTCATTCGCGCGGACAGTTCAACCGCATTGACCGAGGATATGCAGCAAAACATTGAACAGGCCCTGCAAAAAGCCACCGGCCAGAAAGCGCAGATCAGGCGGGTGGACATGGTAGGCCCGCAGGTGGGACAGGATCTGAGGGAAAAAGCGCTCCTGGCCATGTTCTTTGCCCTGCTCTTCATCACCATTTACATCTCCGGGCGTTTTGAACTTAAATGGATGCTCAGCGGCGTGATGGCGGGAGCCCTGATGTTGGCTGTTTACGTGTTAACCATCTTCGAAGTCAGCATTCCTTACCTGATGATCGCGGCTGTTTTCGTCACATTGATCTTATTTTGGTTTCTGGAGCTCAAATACGCCATGGGCGCCATCGTGGCCCTGATCCATGACGTAACCATAACAGTCGGTATTTTTTCCATTTTCGACAAAGAGTTCACCCTGCCCATCATTGCCGCGCTGCTGACGATTATCGGTTATTCGCTCAACGATACCATCATTGTGTTTGACCGCATCCGGGAAAACCTGAGAAAGCACCACAAGCAACCGCTCGATGTGATCCTCAACACCAGCATCAACGAGACCCTGGGACGCACGATCCTGACCTCTTTGACCACCTTGATCGTATTGATTACCCTGTTTGTTCTGGGAGGGGGCATTATTCATGATTTTGCCTTTGCCATGATTATCGGTGTGCTCGTGGGAACCTATTCTTCAATTTTTGTGGCCAGCCCGATCCTGTTGGCATGGCAAAACCGCGGCAAGTAAGCCCCATAGTTGCAGCCTTGGGGCAAAGGTAAAGCGCCTGTTATATGGAAAATATTCTGCCATGGCTAGCCTTGAAAAGCGTCCCCGGAATTGGGAACCTGCTTTTCAAGCGACTGGTGGAACGGTTCAGCACACCGGAATCCGTATTTCAGGCAAAACAAAGTGATCTGAGTCAGGTTGACGGCATGACGCAGCGCCTGGCCGATACGATCCGGCGCTATCGCGCCCCAGACTGGATACATGCTGAACTCGATCTGGCTGATCGTAAGGGATATCGGATCATAACGTTTTCCGATGCGGACTACCCTGCCCTTTTGCGTGAAATCCCGGATCCTCCGCCTTATCTGTACGCATGCGGCGATATCCGCCGGCCCAGCCATTGTATCGCCATGGTGGGTTCCCGCAATGCCACCGATTACGGCGTTCAAACCACCTTGCGACTGAGCCGTGATCTTGCTGCTCAAGGCATCACCGTTGTCAGCGGCATGGCCAGGGGGATTGACACCGCCGCCCACCGCGGAGCCCTTGCCTGCCAGGGCATGACCGTCGCCGTTCTGGGCAGCGGGCTGGAAAGGATCTATCCGGCGGAAAACCGGAAACTGTTTCACGAAATAGCACGGCACGGCGCGGTGATATCCGAGTTTCCCCTTCATGCGGAACCGGAAGCCCACCATTTTCCCATGCGCAACCGCATCATTTCCGGTATGTCCCTGGGTACGGTCATTGTCGAGGCAACACGGCGCAGCGGGTCACTCATCACAGCCCGCCTTGCAGCGGAACAAAACCGGGAAGTGTTTGCAGTACCGGGCAGCATCAACTCATTTAAAAGCACCGGCACCCACACATTGATCAAACAGGGCGCTAAACTAGTGGAACACGCCAGGGATGTTATGGAAGAGTTCCCACAATTTTCCATGCCTGCAGAAAGAGCCAAAATAGACCCAGGGAAACCCGGTGGCGTATCTCCCCCCACCCTCCCGGATCTCGAACAGGAAGTTTATGAGGCACTTGACTGCTACCCAATGCACATTGACGCACTGGCCGTAAAGACGGGTATGGCTGCGGGCAAGTTGGCAGGGATCCTCTTGAACCTTGAACTGAAAGGTGTTGTCCTGCATTCGCCGGGCAACATGTTTTCACTGAAACATTAGAAACTTTTACCAGTGCAGAAGGTGTTTAAGGACCCAGTTTGTTGAGGAGGGATAATTCTCCCAAGATACGACTGACTGTTTCTAATGAAAGGATTGATACGTGAGCACTAAACCGCTGGTGATTGTTGAATCACCCACCAAAGTCCGAACCATAAAAAAATACCTGGGGAAAGACTACAATGTTGCAGCTACCGTGGGGCATATCAAGGACCTGCCCGTAAAGAGTCTGGGCATCGATATCGAAAACGGATTCGAACCGCAGTACAAAGTCGCCCCGGGCAAGCAAAAGGTAATAACCGCTCTCAAAAAGGCTGCCGGCAACGCGGAAGAAATTTATCTGGCCCCGGACCCGGACCGTGAGGGGGAAGCCATCGCCTGGCATGCTGCCGAAGTGTTGAAAAAAAAAGGACGCAAGTTTTACCGGGTACTTTTTCACGAACTGACCAAGAACGCCATTCTGGAGGCTATCCGCAAACCAGAAGAATTGAACAAGAACAAGTATGAAGCCCAAAAAACCCGACGGATACTGGACCGCCTGGTCGGTTACCAGATTTCTCCCCTTTTGTGGCGTAAGGCCAAGGGGGGCTTGAGTGCCGGCAGGGTGCAGTCTGTGACCCTGAGGATCATCTGCGAACGGGAAAGGGCCATCCAGGCCTTTGAACCACAGGAATACTGGTCCATCACCGCTCATCTGGAAGGTAATGCCCCTCCGGTTTTTGT
>Ga0164313_10003893_pt1 | contig 13319 bp, 13 predicted proteins | sample GuaBasSedimGuay4_FD_113735 | JGI IMG/M metagenome (GOLD analysis project Ga0164313, IMG submission 113735) | Subseafloor sediment microbial communities from Guaymas Basin, Gulf of California, Mexico - Guay4, Core 4569-4, 0-3 cm | ecosystem: Environmental > Aquatic > Marine > Hydrothermal vents... | reverse complement strand
CTTGACGTAGGGGGCCGCCCTAAAATGTGACATCTAACCCTCCTCGCCTGCGGGCCCAAGCGCCTGAACACTTCGGTCCATCACTCTCTTCCGGTCTGAATCCGTCATGCCCTTTTCAAGGAGGTCATGTGCCAACCTGGCCGTCAATTCGGCGGTCTCTTTGGCCAGGGTCTCGCGCGTTTCGTTTTCTCGCTGAGAAATCTCATCCTTGACCCGGCGAAGAAGCCGTTCGGCCTCATGACGGCTTTCCACTTCTATCCGGTCAGCCTCTTCTTGTCCCAGAGCCTCGGACCGCTGATGAATCTCTGCAACCTCTACCTCGACCTTGCTCAGTCGATCCAGGACCTCGGACTTCAGGCGCTCCGCATCCACAAGACGTCCCTCGGCCTGCTTGAGGTCTCCGGAGATTCCATCCTTCCTGGACTCAAGAAAAACGCTAACCGGTTGGCCCACAAACCGGGCCAATAGATATAGAAATACTGTCAAGTTGAGGGCCAACCATAGAAAAACCGGCACGCCAAGCTTGGTTTCCCCGTGGTCCACTCCATAGGCCAGGCCCAAGAGCGCACAGAAAACAACCACCCATATTCCGAACGATTTCACGGGTGTACCTCCCGCCCCAAAAGGCGCTGAACCAACTCTCGTGACAGGCTCTCTGCCTGGTCTCGGAGCTCAACTCTGGCCTTTTCGGCATCGCGACTCAGGCCATCAAGCGCGCTCTCCAGGCTCTTCTCCGCCTCATTCCTGGCGGTGTCAAGTTGCTGTTGTTTCTTCTGGTGGGCTTTCGTGCGATAGGTCTCGCGGGTCTTGGCGGCGGCACGTGCTGCCTCGATCAATTCGCTCTCGATTCGGTTGGTCGCCGAGAGCAACTCTTCGTTCTTGGCGGTCCAGGCCTTTTCGGCGCCATCGATTCGTTCATGGCGTTGTTCCAGTACCGTATTGACAGGACCAATCAGAAACCGGTTCACCAACCAAAGCGTTGCCCAGAAACAGAGCATGATCAGTACGATGGATATATTTGGTGGGGTCATTCATCGCTCCATGCGTGTTTCATATCCAACTCAGAAAAACTCAGGATAACCATAAGGCCGGTGACGTTCAAGACCTTACCGCCTTTGCTCCATCGACCGCCTTCAAGCTGGATTTTCTTTCCATAGTGACCTTCCCCTCGAGGAAGGCCCCCTCTTCCATCACCAACGCGGCGGTGAAGATCTCAGCCCAAACCTTGGCTGATGCGTGCAACACCACCTGCTCGGCGGCCCGAATGGTACCACGAACCTCGCCTCCCACAACGCACCGGCCGACATCAATCTCACCTTCGACACTGCCGTTCTCTCCTACGAGCAGTTCCGACGAGGACTGAATGTGGCCCTCCACCCGACCATCCAGGCGAAAGGTGTTCTCAAACTCCAACTCACCACGGATTACGCACCCTGTATCAACAAAACCACTCAACGCATCGCCACTTCGTGCCATCATTCATCTCCAATCAGCAGGTCAAAAACATAAAGGAGTTCATCGTGGCTTGAACACGATACGATAATTTTCCCACCCTTTTTGTTTTTGGTTATCTCAACCCGAGACCCCAATTTGAGAGTTAGTTTTTTCTCCGCGCTGATAATATTCGGGTCTTTGGGTTCGGCTTGTTTCGCACGACGCATCGGCGCCTTTCCCTCTTCGCGCGCCGCCGTGGCGGCCCTCTCAACAACCCGGACGCTCAGACCCTCTAAAGTGACCCGATCAGCCCATGTCTCCATTTCAGCCTCTGAGGCGAAGGCCAGGAGGGCCCGCCCGTGACCGGCCGACAAGCGGCCCTCTTCGACGAGGTTCTGGATTTGCTCCGGTAACTTTAAAAGACGGAGTGAGTTGGCAACTGTACTGCGGTCAATTCCCACACGCGTGGCGATCTGGGCTTGAGACAGGCCACGGTCGGCCCGGAGCTGTTCATACGCTCGCGCCTCTTCCAGTGGCGTTAGATCACGACGCTGAAGGTTTTCCACTAGGGCCAACTCCAGCCCGAGTTGATCATCAACCTTCTCCCGAATAACGACAGGAACCCGCTCAAGACCGGCCTTTCTCGCAGCTCTCCATCGTCGTTCCCCGGCCAAGATCATGTACCGGCCAGGTCCATCTTCGCTGACCAGAAGTGGTTGAAGCACACCATGCTCCACAATTGAAGCTGCCAACGTCTGCAAGGCTTCACTTTCGAATCGTGTGCGCGGCTGTCGTGGGTTGGCAAACAGCCGGTTGGTATCAATGAGCGCAAAACCGGCCTGTGCATGTGGTGTCTCAGGCAGCAATGCCTTGAGTCCCCGGCCCAGCACTTTCTTAGCCATGGCGGGCCTCCACTCGCTCGAGATACTCCCGGCCCAGATGGAGATATGCTTGGGCGCCCCGGCTCCGGAGGTCGTAGGCGTGAATAGGGCGCCCAAAAGAGGGGGCCTCGGCCAGTCGGATGTTTCGTGGAATCACAGCCTCAAAAACCAAGTCGCCAAACACAGCTCTTACCTCTTCCGCCACCTGCTTGGCCAAATTGGTGCGTTCGTCGAACATCGTCAGAATCACACCATCAATCTCCAGGCTGGGGTTGAGGAAGCGCCTGACCTCCTCAACCGTTTTCATCAATTCTCTGACCCCCTCGAGGGCGAAATATTCACACTGAACCGGTATCAGGAGCCCATCAGCAGCTGTCAACGCATTGATCGTCAACTGGCCGAGGGCCGGCGGACAATCCATAAAGAGATAACGGAAGTTGTCAATCTGGCGCAAACCATCCCGAACCCTGAACTCCCGCCCAACCATGCCGACCAATTCAACTTCGGCGCCTGCGAGGTCCGGCGTGGCTGGAATGATCGAAAGGTGAGGAAAACCTGTGGGTCTCACCATCTCGTTGGGGTCCGAACCATTGATAATAAGGCCGTAACTTGTCTCCCTGGAGTCAGTGATTCCCTCCAAACCCAGGCCGGATGTACAGTTGGATTGAGGATCAAGATCAACAAGAACTGTTGGTTGCTCATATGCAGCCAACGTAGCGCCGAGGTTCACAACGGTCGTTGTCTTTCCTACTCCACCTTTTTGGTTGGCAACGGCGACGATTCGAGGTTTCACGTGGAACACACCTTGAAAAAGATAAGACGGCCCCTCTCGAGGCCGAGAAGCGGCGAGCTTACCATAGACCACCCCGACAGCCCATCGAGGCGTTTGGCCTCACCAGCGGTGGCCCAAATCGCCACCGTGCCCATAGGCGCCAGACGACCCTCCGCCCACATCAGGAGGGCCTCATGTCCACCAACGGCCCGGGCAGTTATCAGGTCAAATCCGGTGTCATTCAACGTCTGGTATCTCTCCCGGAGAACCCGTGCCCGAAGTCCCAACTCACGGACAACCAAACTCAAAAAGGCCCACCGCTTCTGTCGGGGCTCAACCAGAAGACCCGACCACTGATCCATCGCACAAAGAAGCGGCACCCCGGGAAGGCCTGCGCCACTGCCAATGTCGACCATACGACCGGTGTCTTTGAGGTGCTCGATAGGAGCGAGTGATTCCAGAATATGTCGGTCGACCAGTTCCTGACGACCGGACACTTTGACTAGGTTGTGGTGCGGGGCCCACTTCTCAAGAATCTCACAATACGCCACAAGCCGATCAACTGCACCTTCCGGCGCCCGGCCCTGAAGCAAGTCCAGGAATGACGGGTTTTTCACCATCACCCTCGCTCCGAAGAGCTCAGGCGGCCTGCGATCAACGCCATTGCCGCGGGCGTGACACCAGCAAGCCGTTCGGCTTCAGCCAGCGTTTGCGGCCGAACTCGTTCCATCTCTTCCAAGACCTCACGAGAAAGACCGCTCACCTTTTGATAGGAAAAATCGCTCGGAATCGGAACATGCCTCAGGCGCTCGACTCGCGAGCGTTCTCTCGCATGACGGTCGATATAGCCGGAATACCGGAGTTGCCCAATAATGATTCCCTGGTCTTTCGCTGAGAGCCCAGCAAGGCCCGGCGCCATCCCCGCCGCAACGCACGTATCGATATCTTGCCTTCGAAGCAGTCCGGCCCACGTCGTTGGTGTGCGAAGTTCGACCCCAAGGTTCTTCAGCAGTATTTCCTTGTTTGCCTTATTTGGTACCAAAACGCCCGCTTCGAGGGCCCCAGCCACCGTCTTGCGGCGCTCCCAGCGCTGCTGTTCCACGTGAAACACATCACTGGGCACCAACCCCAAACGAACACCTTCTCCCATCAGTCGTTCCGATGCAGAATCAACACCCAACATCAATCGGTGCTCGGCCCGGGAGGTGAACATTCGATAGGGTTCACGGTGTTCTCGGTTGACAAGGTCGTCAACCAGAACCCCAATGTACGCCTGGTCACGCCCCAGGCGAAGTCCGGCGGTTCCCTGAATTGACGACGCTGCGTTGACCCCCGCAATCAACCCGAGAGCCCCAGCTTCTTCATACCCTGACGTGCCCAGGATCTGCCCGGCAAGGTACAGTCCTGGAACCTCGCACACCTGAAGATCGTGTCCTACCTGTTTTGGGGCCACAACGTCATATTCAACGGCGTAGCCATAGCGAAGAAATACGGCCTTTTCGAACCCGGGAACAGCTCGAACAACACGTTCTTGAATGTCAGCCGGGAGCGATGTCGAAAGCCCATTCACATACATACTCGGGCCAGTCAAGGTTTCAGGTTCTAAAAAAACCGTGTGCTCCTTGTGGTGGGGAAAACGAACAACCTTGTCTTCGATCGACGGGCAATACCGTGGGCCTACGCCGTCGATCTGACCACCGAAGAGTGGTGACCTGTCGAGGTTTTCTTCGATGATCTCCCGGACAGCCTCGGGGGTGCGCCCCACCCAACAAACCGCCCGGTTACAAACCGCGCGTGTTCTCCAGGAAAAAGGCTGCGGGTTTTCGTCCCCCTCCTGGGTCTCCAGTCTTGTGTAATCCAAACTATCCCGGTGAAGCCTGGGTGGCGTCCCCGTCTTAAAACGACGCAACTCCAACCCGATATTTCGGAGGCTGGCGCCAAGCCCAACACTGGGCGCCTCTCCAAAGCGACCCCCATCCCGGCGGTCGTTCCCGGTATGGAGAACACCACCCAGGAAGGTTCCGGTCGTCAGAATCACACTTCTGCCAGGAACCTCCTCCCCTTTCGCTAACCGAACCCCAGAGACCTTTCCTCGTTTGACCACCACCCCCACTGCCTCGCCTTGAATCACCGACACCCCTGAGGTTCTCACCAATAACCGCCGCATCAACTCGCTGTAGCGCTCCTTGTCGCATTGGGCCCTGGGTCCCCACACAGCCGGTCCCCTGGACGCATTCAATCGCCTGAATTGAATGCCCGACCGATCGACCGCCCAGCCCTGAACTCCCCCCAAAGCATCCAATTCAGCGATCAGGTGCCCTTTCCCAATACCTCCGGCTGCCGGGTTGCACGGCATCTGCCCGATGGTGTCTTTGCTCAGGGTCACAACACAGACGGAGGAACCCATCCGTGCCGCTGCCATGGCCGCCTCAATGCCGGCGTGCCCGGCGCCGACAACTACAACATCCCAGGTCCTCATCGCACCAACTATTTACCGACACAAAAGGTCGAAAAGACGGCGTCGAGGACCTCTTGGTCATCAACTGAACCCAACAACTCGTCCAAGATCTTCGCCGCAGACCGAACCTCGAGGGCCGCCACCTCAAGAGGAAGGCCCGAAATGCCATCGAGGTGGCTTCGCGCCCGCTCAAGAGCTCTGCTGTGTCGGGCGTTGACGGCCACGCTTCCAGTCATGGATCCCATGGGCGCTGAGATGCGGAGGTGAATCTCTTTTCGCAACCGGTCCAGACCTTCGCCGGTCACACAGGAAATAGCCAACCCGTTTTCCACCGCGCCGTCCATGAGGTCCATCTTGCTGACAATCGCCAATCTTCGTTCTCCTTGTGGCTGGTTGACCGGTCGCCCGCCTTCGCCCGCGGAAAAAAGCTCCAGAACCAAGTCTGCTCGAGACACTTCTTGTTCAGCCCGCCGAATGCCCTCAGCCTCGGCGGGGTCTTTGGCTTCTCGAAAGCCGGCTGTATCAACCAGGGCTACCGGCAGTCCGGCAATTTCCAGGTCGGCCTCGAGAACATCCCTTGTTGTCCCCGGTGTTTCCGTAACGATGGCTCGCTCCCTGGAAAGAAGCGTATTGAAGAGGGTTGACTTCCCGGAGTTGGGCGCGCCAATGATCACAATCCGGGCGCCCTCCCGAACACGAACTCCGACGGCAACCGTGTCCAATAGCTTCTCAACTCCCTTCTCACATTCTTCCCGCGCCTGCTCCAGTGCCCGGTAATCAACAACGGCGCCCTGTTCCTCAAAATCCAGCGACCCCTCAATCTCGGCCAAAAATAGGATGAGTTTGTCCTTCAGGACCCGAAATTCTTTCGAGAGGGCACCATGAAGTTGTTCCCTGGCCATCCGGGCCTGCCATAGGGTTTCTGCCTGAATCACCTCATGAACCGCTTCTGCCTGAACTAGATCCATTTTGCCGTTGGCTACAGCCCTCTGGGTGAATTCGCCGGCGGTGGCGTGCCGCCCTCCAGCAGAAACCACCGTTTCCACGAGGGTTTCCACGATCCACGGAGACCCATGGACCATCAACTCCAACATGTCTTCGCCGGTGTAACTCCGTGGCGATCGATAAGGAATCGCAATCGCATCCTCAATAAACTGCCCCGCTCCATCTTGAAGCCGTACAACACGCGCTCGCCAGGGCGCTCCCATGTCGATCTCGGGGCACAGAACCCCAGCCAAGCGGACGGTCTCTGGACCGCTGACACGAATCACAGCCAGCGCTCCCGCGCCGGCAGCCGTCGCTCGCGCGACGATCGTGTCAGCGCCGCCCGAGAGGACGGACGACAATCCGCTTGAGAAAGCCTTCGCCATCAGAAATGGTCTCAACATCGGGATCGTCGGCCAGGGCAAGGTGAATCTCTCGCCGGGCCGCTGGCGTGTAGGGTCCGATCGTTACAGGACCCCTCCGCTGCATCGCTTTGTCGGCCGCGTCTTCTGCATCATCTTGCAGCTTCACTGCTCTGCGGTCTTTGTAGCCGTCACCATCGAGGTGAACCGGAACGTGGTCTCGCAACCGCCTGTTCAGTACGCGATTACAGAGATATTGCAGCGAATCCAGCCCTTTCCCGAGTCCGGCCGTCAGCGTTCTTAGATCACCGCCGCTCAGGTCGCCAACCAGCGCATCCTGACCCTGTGACAGTCTGACCTGAAGATCGAGGTCCCCGGCCTTGAAGGCCTCGGACAAAAACAGGCCCAAAACCGCCACCGGGTCAAGCCGTGCCTCAACGGTCACGCCGTCGTGTTCTTCTTCGACGATCTCGTACTGGATCTCCCCAATATGGGCCCGGAGACCCGCACACGCCGCCGTCAGGCTTTCATCCAAATTACCGCCTCGAAAACGATGGTCACCGACGTCCATTATTTCTTTCCCTTCTGTGGCCGCCCGCCGCTCCCTGGCCGTTTTCTTTCGCCAACGAGATGAAGGGTTACCTCTTGCTGGAGGATCGAAACCACATTATTGGTTAACCAGTACAAGACCAAACCCGCGGGAAATCCCAAGAACATAATCCCGAAAACCAAAGGCATCATGCGCATCATGCGCATCTGGTTGGGGTCTCCTGCTTGGGGTGCGAGTCTTTGCTGCAGCCACATTGTCGCGGTCATCAACACCGGGGTAATGTACAGGGGGTCCTTGGCGCTCAAGTCGGCGATCCACCAGATAAAGGGGGCGTGCCGAAGCTCGATTGCATGCGCGAAAAGGGTGTAAAGAGCAAAAAGAATCGGCATCTGAACCAACATCGGAAGGCAGCCTCCGACCGGGTTGACGCCCTCTTCTTTGTAGAGCGCCATGGTCTCCTGGTTCATTTTTTGCCGAATTTGGGGGTCGCTCTTGTTCTTCTTGTATTTCTCCTGAATGGCTTTGACCTTGGGCTGAACCTTTTGCATTCGGCGCATCGAAACCGTCGATTTATGCATCAACGGAAAGAGGGCCATCCTGATTGCGACCGTCAGAAGAACGATGGCCCAACCCCAGTTGCCGACATAACCAAAGATCCATCGCAGGATCTTGAGGAAAAACACAGCAATTGGATGGAAAATCCCAAAGTGCAGGGTCTCCTCCAGGCCTCCGCCCTCTTTTTGTAGGAGGTCGTATTCTTTTGGTGCCGCAAACATCTCTCCGGTGAATACGCCGCCCACCGATTCAAGGTCAACCCGGAGAACCGGCAACTCGACCTCTTCACCCTTTTCGTTGATCTCCGCCAAAAGCAGCGACTGGACCAAAATGCGCGAAACATCATCCCCAACCCGAAAGACGTTGAGGAAATACGTGTCTTCGAATCCGACAAAGCGCAACCCTGAAGGTGCCAACGACAGCGGTTCCTTGACCTTTTCTCGCCGATATTCTTCTTTGTCCTCGGCTGTTCCAATGGTCACATCGCCCCAGGTTGCGAACCGGTTGGCTCTTTCAATGGCGTCCGTGTCACGCATGCCGGTACCAAGACTGAGGGCGCTCTCTTGACCAAAACCCTTGACCTCGACCGATACACTCAACCCATAACCTTCAGCGTTCATCGAAATAGTTTTAACGACGGACCGCCCCGCGCCATCGGCCCAGGTAAAGGTGAGGGACCGCTCATCCTCAGCAACATCATAAATCCGGGTATCCAGGATCCCCCCAAGAACCATTTGAAGAGGGAGGGTTCTTTTGGGATGAACGACACTCTGAACCAAATTCAGAGGTTCCCCCTGGGCGTTGTCGAACTCATTGAGATACAACGCTTCGATCACGGCGCCTCGGCTGTTGAAGGCCAGGCGCATCACGTCGTTGGCCATCTGCATGACACGGGCCTCTTCGCCGCCGGTGGCTCCCATGAGGCTTGTTTCGAGGGTGTCGCCTTCGGCGCCCTGTTCCTTTGTGGTGCCTTCTACCAGGGGCGAGGCAACCTCTTGTGTTGCCGTCTTCTCAACCGTGTTCGTTCGAACCGGTTTTGGCGGCGGAAAAATAACAGACCATATGGCAAAGATGATGGCTGAGAGCACAAAGGCAATCAGAATTCGCTTTTCCATCGACATCGGTCACCTCTTGGTTCCGGCAGGGTCGCCCTGGGGTCTCTGTTCTATCTCGTTTCTGAGGCGGGCCAGACACCGCGCATAGTCGCGCATGATCTTATGCCAGGGTACCTCAGCACACCCCCGTCGGGCATTCACCACAACGTCGATGTCTCCGTTTGGTAGTTGACTTCTGTTTTGTCGATACAGCTCCCGAATCCGACGCTTGCATCGATTTCTCGTGACCGCCGATCCAATCTTTCGTGAAGCTGTAATGCCCAGCCGGTTCTTTGCTTCCGGTCCCGTTACGGCAAACACCACAATAAACCGGCCTACGACTCGAACGCCGATCCGGTAAATATTCTGGAAATCCGCCCTCTTTCGAAGGCGCCGGGTTCGGGGCAAGCCCCGGCCCATCAGGCCGAGAGGGTCTTGCGTCCTTTTCTCCGCCGCGCACCCAGGATCTTGCGACCGTTGCGGGTCCGCATCCGAAGCCGGAATCCATGTTTTTTCTTTCGTCGCCGGTTGTTCGGCTGGAATGTCCTCTTCATAACACATCACACTCCAAATACATAGGGCGGCAAACATTAACGCAGGTCCTCTCGGCTGTCAAGTCTCCCAAGGTGAGCATCCTGTTATTCTCCGGCGCCGGTGATGATGTTAAGCTTGGCGATGGCAATGAATAAATGGTCTGAACTCCAACCGCACCTTCGGCAAATGATTGGCGATGAGGATTACGAATCCTGGGTCCGTCCTCTTCAAGCCCGGGAGGAGACTGAGAACCTCCTGGTCCTCAATAGCGATAATTCGATCGTTCTCGACTGGATTCGGGACCATCTCATCAATGACCTCGAAGCAGTAGCCCGCAGCCACTTCGGTAGAGAATTTCAAATCCGGTTGGGTTCGATCCAACCGTCCTCAATCTCGAACACCAAAGAACCGACCCGTAAGATACCAACTCTGCCTCTGACACCCCAGTTCACTTTCGACCGGTTTGTCGTCGGACCTTCAAACCAATTCGCTTGTGCTGCAGCTGCTGCCGTCGCTGAACGTCCCGGGGAAACCTACAATCCATTATTCATTTACGGGGGCTCCGGACTTGGGAAAACACACCTTCTTCATGCAATCGCCCACAAGGCCGTCGAAAAGAATCCCGCTGTTCGCGCTCTCTACCTGACCACCGAACTTTTCACCAACGAGTTTATCTACTGCCTTCGAACCAAGGACCTGGACCTTTTTCGGCAGACCTTCAGGGACGTGGACATTCTTCTTCTTGATGATATTCAGTTCATCACCGGCAAAGAACAAACTCAGCAGGAGTTCTTTCATACCTTCAATACACTCAGGAGTTCCGGACGACAGGTCGTCTTCACTTCCGACTGCCGGCCGGCAGAAATCAGGGGCCTTGAAGAACGTCTTCGAACGCGATTCATGCAGGGTCTGCTGACAGACATCCAACCCCCGGACCTCGAAACCCGTTGTGCAATTCTGACCGAGAAGGGACGCGCCCAGGGCTGGGATATACCTGAAGATGTCGTGCTTTTTATAGCCCGCCAGGTCCAAAACAATGTTCGAGAGTTGGAAGGTTGTCTCAATCGAACGATCGCTTTTTCCCAGCTGAGAAACGTACCCTTGACAACCGATGTGGTCCGCCAGGCTTTGTTTGATATTCTCCCGGGAGAGCAAGAAACCACGCCAAACCAGATCATTCGATTTATAGCTCAACACTACGGAATCAGGGTCTCCGACATCAAAGGACGCAACAACCGGCGATCAATCGCTCTTCCAAGACAGGTTTCTATCTATTTGATTCGAAACATTTTGGAGCTTAGTTTCCCTGAAATTGGCAGAGTTTTTTCCAAACACCACTCCACGGCCATGTATGCGGTTGAAACCATCGGTAAAATGAGACTTTCGAATCCAGATTTTGATGCAACCTTGACTTCTTTTACCGACCATTTTCAAGGCTCATGAATTCACAGGACTCTGTGAATTTTCTGTGTGTTTCCTGTGAAACACTGTGAAAAACGGAAAACATCCTCGGTTTTCCACAAGAAAAACACAGAAAGTGTCACAGCCTTTTTCGAGCTCATCTCCTTTAAAAACTGGGTTTCAATGAGCTTTGTTATTTTTCCACCGTCTCGACGACGATGATGACTTATGTTATTTTTTTAGATCAGGTCTATGTATTCTTCGCCGGAGGTGTGGTCGATGGAAGTAAAATTACAACGAAACCTCGTCCTCCAGGAGCTTTCAATTCTCCAGGGGGTCGTGGAACACCGGACAACAATCCCTGTCCTGGCCAACATCCTTATCGAGACGGCTGAGGATTGTTTACGATTGGTGGCGACTGATTTGGATCTCACCATCCTGACAGAATGTGCCGCCGCCGTGCATGCCGGTGGACGTGTGACGCTGGAAAGCCGGGTTTTTCAGAGCCTAGTGCGAAATCTGCCGTCTGACGATTTTGTTCTCCGGTTGGATGGGAATGCCGTCGACATCACCAGCGGTCGATTCCATTCCCGTTTGGCGGTCACCGACCCGGCTGAGTATCCGACTGTTCCTGAGGTTCCTGATTCCAGTGATTATCAGTTGCCGCTAGATCTTTTTCAATTGATGCTGAAGCGGGTGGAATTTGCGATCACCAAGGATGATCCCAAATTTCAGCTCAACGGTGCGTTGGTCAAGCTCCTGCCGGGTGAGATCGAAATTGCAGCGACTGATGGACATCGTCTGGCTGTTGTCAGAGCTGCGGCTCCAGAAGAGCCCCCACCGTTTGAACAGCAGCTCTTTCCCCGGAAACTCTTGACCGAGTTCAGTCGTTTTTCCGACGAGAGAGTTCGGATTTCGGTTGGAGAGAATCACATGGGGTTCTGGATGGGCGACCGGACCTTGGTGTCCCGAATCGTCGATCTTCGTTTTCCCCAGTACGAAAGGGTGATTGTTCGAGACAATCCGTTCAGGGCGAGGGTTGATAGACAAGAGTTGTTGTCATCTCTTCGTCGAGTCAGCTTGATGGCTCACGAAAAGGCTCGAGGCGTTCGTTTTCGTTTTGATCCGGCGGCTGGGGAGATGACTCTGGTATCCATGGGGTCCGACAAAGGGAGCGCTGAAGAGACATTGACCGTCTCTTACCAGGGTGAGCCTATTGAGGTTGCTCTCAACGCCGGCTATCTCATGGACGTTCTCCAGGCCCTCGATGTTGATGTTGTCGAAATGCAGATGAAGGATGGAAATACACAGACGGTGATTGTTCCGGTTGACGATGATCCCCGACTTGAGGAGTACATCTACGTTCTGATGCCGATGAGAAAATAGAGAGTTGGGTCGTCGGCTGTTCTGACGGTCATGGAACTTAAAAAACTTTCCATATGGCAGTTTCGAAACCTTGATGACACCACGGTGGAGATTGAAAAAGGACTGAATCTCATTATTGGCACCAACGGGCAGGGAAAAACAAACTTTTTGGAAGCTGTTGCCGCGGTTGGAAATGTGCGGTCCTTCCGCCAAACGAATCCCCGAAAGATGGTACGGCACGGGAAAATAGCCTTTCGGCTGGAGGCTTGGATTGAGAGGTCAAGGAATACGACACACCTTCGGCAGGTCGTCGAATGTTCAACGACGGTGAAACGCAGTTTTGAAATCAATGGTGTTGACGTTTCATTGGAACGTTATCTGTTGCAGTTTCCGGTATTTACGCTGTCTTCCGGAGACACGGCCCTGGTGATCGGAGCCCCTGAATATCGGAGGTCTTTCATCGACAGGATGGCCTTTTTTCTGGACCCGGACCATCTCCAGGAACTGACTCTCTATCAATCAAACCTACGCCAACGGAATGCCACGCTGTCCGGAGAGCATGATTCAACGGTAATGGAGCTTTGGGAGGACCAACTGGCCCGAGCTGCCGCCAGAGTAATTGATCGGCGGGTTCGAGTGGTCGATCGATGGCAGGCGGTGTTCAGGTCAACCTACGAAAGGATAAAAGGCCAGGGTTTTCCGGATATTGACGCCTTCTATCGAATGGAACCTAACCTTGAGGGTGTCGACAAGGAAACAGTGGCGGAATTCTACCGGCGAAGGTATTATGAGAACCGAGGTCGAGACCGTCGAGCGAGGTTTACTCTTGACGGCCCACACCGACACGACCTTTCCCTGAAGACTGCGGGGCGTCCTGTCAGAGATGTTCTCAGTGCAGGCCAGGTCAAGATTGTGGCGGCGGCCTTGTG
>Ga0164313_10003892_pt1 | contig 13320 bp, 5 predicted proteins | sample GuaBasSedimGuay4_FD_113735 | JGI IMG/M metagenome (GOLD analysis project Ga0164313, IMG submission 113735) | Subseafloor sediment microbial communities from Guaymas Basin, Gulf of California, Mexico - Guay4, Core 4569-4, 0-3 cm | ecosystem: Environmental > Aquatic > Marine > Hydrothermal vents >... | reverse complement strand
TAGCTTATCCTATAGTGAACCCTTGAAGATCGTACGTGGTGAAGGAGCATTCTTAATTGATCATCTGGGTAGAAGGTATCTGGATACTGTAAACAATGTGGCTCATGTGGGACACGAACATCCGGATGTGGTGAAAGCTGGTCAGCAACAGATGGCTGTACTGAACACCAATACCCGTTACCTGCACGACAATATTAAAGAATTTGCAAAAGCCCTTCTCCTCACATTTCCTGACGAACTATCTGTGGTACATTTTGTAAACTCGGGCAGCGAGGCCAATGAACTGGCATTGAGGATGGCACGGGCCTGCACAGGGGAAAGGGATATGATAGCCGTGGAGATGGGGTATCATGGGAATACCAATGGATGCGTGGATGTGAGCTCCTATAAATTCGATGGCAAGGGAGGGAAGGGAGCTCCTGAACATACGCACATTGTTCCTCTGCCTGACTCATACAGGGGTATTTACCGGGGAAATCATACGGGAACTGATTATGCCAGTCACATCCAGATGCAGATCGATAACATCCATTCGCTGGGACGCAATGTGGCAGGTTTTATCTGTGAAAGCATCCTCAGCTGCGGAGGTCAGATCGAATTACCCGTTGGATACCTTAAGATTGCTTATGAATCGGTAAGAAAGGCGGGAGGTATCTGTATTGCGGATGAGATACAGGTGGGATGTGGTCGTGTGGGAAGTGCTTTCTGGGGATTTCAGCTGCATGAAGTGGTTCCCGACATAGTGACCATAGGAAAACCCATTGGGAATGGGCACCCATTGGCTGCAGTGGTTTGCACCAGGGAGGTAGCAGAGACATTTGCCAATGGGATGGAGTACTTCAACACCTTTGGTGGCAACCCGGTTTCCTGTGCCATCGGGAAAGAGGTGCTGTCCATCATAGAGAGTGAAAAGCTTCAGAAGAATGCACTGGAAGTAGGGAATTATCTGAAATCTGAACTGGTAAAACTCCAGGAAGAGTATCCCGAAATGGGAGACATCAGGGGCCAGGGACTTTTCCTGGGCATTGAATTCACCAACCACTCCATGAACCCTCTTACGGAAAAAGCAGCACATTTAGCCAACCGGATGAAAGAGTTAGGTATACTGATGAGTACCGACGGGAAAGATGAAAATGTACTTAAGATAAAGCCACCTCTTGTATTCTCCATGGTACATGCAGACCTGCTGCTCACAAACTTAAGAAAAGTGCTCAACGAAGATTTTATGAAATTATGAGCCGGTTTATCTATGGTTTCATGAGGGTTACTTTTTTTACCATTACATGGGGTTTGTCCTGTTCATGCACCAATTCTACTTCACAACAGAAACAGAATTTACATTCAGATCACCTAGTGTTTGGTGTCAATAAACTGATGCCTCACGCCGATTTCATAGCCTATGAATCCGATTCTCTCGCAGCGTTGGCCGAACCCTTACAATCCGGGCGATTTCTCTCCTTAAACGGCCATTGGAAATTCCAATGGGTGCGCTCTCCACATCAACGAATAGAAGATTTCTTCAGGACAGATCTGGATGACAGTCACTGGGCTACCATCCCGGTCCCCTCCAACTGGGAAGTGGAAGGTTATGGCCACCCCATTTACCTGGACGAGCGGTACCCATTCACCACCACCTGGCCCCAGGCTCCTAAAGACTACAATCCGGTAGGCACCTACCGACATCGGTTTCAAATTCCGGAAGAGTGGTCAGAAGAGAAATGCATTTTGCACTTTGCCGGCGCAAAATCGGCCATGTATCTCTATTTAAATGGCCAGTTCCTGGGATATTCACAGGGATCAAAAACTCCTGCAGAGTTTAACATCACCCCTTTTATAAAGGAGGGTGAAAATCTTCTGGCTATCCAGATGTACCGTTGGAGCGATGCCAGTTACCTGGAGAGTCAGGATATGCTCCGTATGAGTGGAATTGAACGGGAAGTCTATATCTACTGCAAGCCCAGAATTGCCATAGCTGATTTTCAGGTTTATGCAGGTTTGGACTCCTCATACACCCATGGGGAATTCACTCTCGGCTACCGGGTGGAAAACTGGTCTGCGTCAGCTGCCATGAGATCCATAAAGGTCTGTTTATACCAGGGATCGAAGCAGTTACTCTGCCATGAGAAGGAGATTGAAGTGGAGGCCAATAGTTCAAAAAACTTCAATCTGGAATCCATACTGAAAAATGTGAATCCATGGTCGGCAGAAGATCCCTTTTGCTATGTGATGAGCATTGGTCTAACGGACAGACAGAATCAGAAAAATAATCAGTTCATAAGGAAAAATATTGGTTTCAGAAATATCTCCATTCAGGACAACCAGCTGTTGGTCAACGGAAAAGCTATCCACATTAAAGGGGTAGACAGGCATGAAACCGATCCCTTCACAGGACATGTGGTATCAAGGGAATCTATGATGCATGACATCAGGTTAATGAAAGAGAATAACATCAATGCGGTGCGCTCCAGCCACTATCCCAACCACCCTTACTGGTATGACCTGTGCGATATCCATGGGCTGTATGTGATTGATGAAGCCAACATTGAGAGCCATCCCCTGGCCCTCAGTGAATCCACTCAACTGGGCAATGAGATGTCGTGGTTACCTGCCCACCTGGAACGGATTAAACGAATGTACTATCGCGACCGCAACCACCCCTCCATCATCATCTGGTCGCTTGGAAATGAAGCAGGAGAAGGAGAACTCTTCCGCTCCTGCTATCAATGGCTGAAGGAGCAGGACTCCACCAGACCAGTACAATATGAACCGGCCGGACAAGACAGCTATACAGATATATTCTGTCCCATGTACCCCAGGCCCCAATCGCTGGTGGATTATGCGGAAAACAATCCAGGCAAACCCGCCATTATGATCGAATATGCCCACGCCATGGGAAACTCGGTAGGTAACCTGCAGGATTACTGGGACATCATCGAAGCCTATCCCCAACTGCAGGGAGGCTTCATCTGGGACTGGGTGGACCAGGCACTGGAGTACAGAGATGATAAGGGAAGTCCCTACCTGGCTTACGGACATGACTACCATCCGGATCTTCCTACCGATGGCAATTTCCTGAACAACGGACTGGTGGATCCTTACCGAAATCCTCACCCTCACCTGCATGAAGTGAAAAAAGTCTATCAACCGGTATCCTTTCACTGGAATAGAGAAAGCCATGCACTCACCGTGACCAATAAGAATTATTTTGCTCCCATGGATAACCATGTTCTTAAATGGTCCATTCTGGAGGATGGTATCCTGACAGAGAGTGGGGAGTTCAACCAGATAAATATTCCTCACCAGAGTGAAATGAAATTTCAAATAGATCCCTCAGTACCTTATAGCAACAGAGAATACATCCTGTTGGCTCAGCTTTATACCAAGAGTGATATGGATCTGATAAAAGCGGGACATGAGGTAGCCTTCGAACAGTTTATACTCCAGGAGTTCGAATCCAAACCGGCCACCCTCACCAGCAACGCAAATTACAGGATCACCACAGAGCAGGACCAGATCATCATCCAAAATTTGAACACTTCCTTGAGTATCCATAATAAAACAGGAGTAATCAGAAACTGGACCTATAACGGAGAGCTAATTACCAGCGAAGAAATAAGGCCCAGTTTCTGGAGGGCACCCACCGACAACGATTTGGGCAACGGCATGCACCAGTGGGCTGCAGTATGGAAAAAGGCCTCTGTGGAGACCCATCCTACCCTGGTAAAGCCACCTAAAACTACCCATGGTGGAGTAAGTTTTACCCTTCTCTATTCCCTCCCCGACTCAGTCGCCAGCATTACCATCAGCTATACCCTGACAGGGGCGGGTGCGCTGCAGCTGGATTATCAGTTTACCCCGTTGATAGATTCATTGCCCAACATACCGCGCCTGGGCATCTATATGACCCTGCCCGCAAAGTTCAGCCACACCGAATGGTACGGCCGGGGACCTCATGAAACCTACTGGGACAGAAAATCATCAGGGAAAATCGGAATTTACCGGGGAGCCGTCATGGATCAGTTCCATCGCTATCCACGTCCTCAGGAAACCGGTAACAAAACCGATGTACGATGGATGACCATGAAATCAGATAGGATCACACTAACTGCATACCCCACCGATAACCAACTGCTCAACGGCAGTACCTGGCCATTTGGAATTGAAGAACTGGATTTCGAACCAGGGAAAGAGGGAGGTAAATCTGCTTCCGGACTGGTACCTTTGACGGCAAAACATGGAGCCCATATAGAGCCGGGGAACCTGGTTCGGTGGAACATCGACCATAAGCAGATGGGGCTGGGAGGCGATACCTCCTGGGGCCGCCATGTGCATGATCAATACACCATCCCCGCCCGGGAATATCGGTACGCTTTTGTCATTGAACCACAGCGGGATTCAACCAAATAACTCAAAAGAGGGGCAAAAACTGCTCACCTTTAATTGGCATTCTGAATATAGGGTACAATTACATCATTCATCTGGTCGCTTGTGCCATCATAGGTAATGGTTACAATGGGTACGCCTGTCTGTTCACGAATGCGACGTGTCATGGCTTCGGTGACCAAAGAAGCGCAGCAGAAAGAGGGATTGGTCTGGACAAAGAGTGACACCTGCGGATTGTTCTCCATTATGTAAAAGATTTTCAAAATGTTATCATAGGATTCACCCGAGTGTAGGCGACTGATATTGAACTTGCTAAGGTGCTTCTCAAGGACCTTCGGTTTAATCACCGGTGAAGGCCCCAGGTACTTACTGAATGGTCTATAGTATTTGTCGTCCATAAACTTAACCACATTCAACAGTATGCGGTTCACACTGGTCTCCACGTGTTCGCCACGATCAGCTGCCCTGCGGAAAATATTCTCAATGACGATTCTGGTATACTCGTGATAAGAGGTAATCAGTGCCTCTCCGCCAGCCCGTTCTATAGCTCCGATCAGATCCTGGTTCATTACATCGTTGTCCCTTACATAAAGGTCTCCAAATATGGCCACCAGTGGTTTGCGGGACTTCTTATCGTAAGCAATCCCATCTACCAGTTTCATTCCATCTTTGATGGCTGTTTCCATGGAACTATCTCCTGAAAATGCCTTTATCAGAATCTGATGCACCTGCTTAAATACTGCATCAGTTTGTCCGGGTTCCAGTTCATAAGGTCTGATGCGACACGATACTTTCCTGAACAGTCCGCCAAGCATATAAGCAAAATAGGCGTAGTAGGTTACTCCGATGGAGAGTTCACGGTGTGCAATCTCACCTGAATAGACACTTGCTTTCTCCATCCCGTTTCCATGCTGTTCGAGGATGTGCTTAATATAAAATGGATATTGCCTGATGTTACAGGTCACTTTCGCCTCGGTCGTCCACAAAATTGTCTGAGCCGGATCGAGATTATATTTCTCAATATATTCTATAAAATTCTGAGCAATCACATTGATGGGAAGACACTGACCCGTGTTGTGAACCATGCTCTTTCTGATGGTCAGATCATTTGTCTCCATGATCCTGGCATCAATTCCGGCCCTCTGCAGATTTGCCACAATCAGTGGACTGACAAACGTATCCCAGTTGGGCATCAGAAGAGTTTTCCCATCTATACTGGTCTCCACTTTCGGCAACAGACCTCCCAGATCTGGATTGGAGGTTTCAGGCATACCCCCGGAATGGTTCCTGAAGGATCTCAATGCTGCTTCAATGCGGGTTTCATAACCCACATTGGAATCGTGCTCATCGATCTGTATGATCAGATAAGGTTTTCCATAGAGGTGCATCAACTGCTTAAAATACTCTATAATAAATGAATCCGGGGCGCATTGAAATGCGGTGATAAACACTGGATAGAGGTCTTTGGTCCGGCAAATCAGTTCGGCTGCACGTATGATGTTGGCAGCAAAGTGCCAGGGAATTTTCTTAAGCAGCCTATCCAGTGCTATATCCTGATTCTCATCCACTTTAAGCATATCCTGGTACCAGGCAGTAACACCCATTCGGGTAAAAATATCCGGAATCCCCTTATTCAGAGTCTCAGAGAGTACCACATAGGGTCTGCCCAACAACACCACAGAAACATCTCCTTCCTGGATTGACCTGTTCTGGTAAAGCAACTCAAAATTCTGCTTCAACTGCTCTGTCTGGGCATGTGCCTTTTTTAAAGCCATAGAGACCTTTGAAGCCGATAGAGAATCAAATCCCATCTGAATCAGACTACCCAGGAGGAGCTTCACATTGTGCTCATTGCTTTTGGCAAAATTAATCATGGGACTCACCAGTTTCTGAGTATCCCTCACTCCCTCCAGGTAGGCCAATGATGCACTGAACTGTGTGTAATAACAGAAATAACGCTCCGTATGGTCTGGCTTTATCCTGGATTCCAGGTAGACAGGCATAAAAACATAGTCACATTTTTCAGCCAGATAGGCCACATGTCCATACATGGAATCGATGGGAGAACAAAATTCAGCACCAGCAATCTTCTTTCCTGTTTTTAAAGAATCTTTGAATCCTTCACTTGTAAAAAAAGGCACATTTAATTCACTAAAGAAAGTGGTCCAGAACGGTAAGTCATCCATCAGGTGAAGGGTAGCAGGGAAACCCACCAGAGGTTTGCCACTCGCCTTATCCGGCCGGCCTTTCATGGAGGCCTTAATAATTCTTTTTCGCTCCTTAAGCAGCTCAAATCCTGTACTATCTTTACTAACGAATTTCTTCGTATCATAATCTCTTCCACATAGAAAGCCATAGGCCTGTTTATCCCCGTTAATGCTTGCCACACTTATGGCACACCTGTTCAGACACAGGTCACAGGTCTCGGTCATTACAGGTATGCTCTTCTTATAGAGATCCAGTCCACGGAAGTGGGTCGGTCCCTGATGCTCCTCTTTTAGTATAAGCGCTGTACCCAGTGCCCCGGTCAGATGGCATAGCCTGGAGACATAAATTGGCTTATTCAACCGTTGTTCAAAAGCAGCCACAAGTGCCCTGTTTTTAGCTGTAGCTCCCTGGAAGCAGATGTGGTCTCCAATATGCGATTCGCTGGCTACCTTCTTAAGGTAGTTCTCCCGTACCGAGTGAATCACTGTGGCAAGAACCTCCTCCACCGAGTAGCCAACACTCATTAACTGGTTGATATCCCTCTCCATAAACACTGTACAGCGATCGCTGGCCAGTGGTGCCGGCCGGCCCATGGCCATATGTTCATAGTCTTCAAGCCCCACACCAAGCCTTCCTGCCAACTCCTCAATGAAACTTCCCGTTCCTGCAGCACAGACTGTATTCATATGAGAAAATGTGACCATTCCCTCTTTCATCTGGGTAAATTTGGCATCCTGGCCCCCAATTTCAATAATGGTATCGGTAAGCGGATTAAGTTCATATGCTGCCCTGGCATGTGCAGTGATCTCATCCAGGTCCTGGTCTGCCCTGATGATGCTTCCAATAAATTTTCTGCCCGAACCTGTAGTGCCACATGCAAGGATTGAAAACTTCGTCGAGCACTTTTCTGCAAGGTGCTCAATGGCCTCAAATAAAGCCTGAACGGCCTTTAGCGGTTGTCCCGATGTATAGGTATAAAATCCTGCAAAAGCTTCTCCACGCTCATTCAGCAGAATCGCCTTGGAACTGGTGGATCCCACATCAATTCCCAGGTAGAAATTGTACAATGATTTGAAGGAAACATGGTATCTGTCGATCTGAACTCCAGTGGTATGGTCTGTTATAACCGGGGAGAAACGAAAATGCTCCAAAACCTCCACCTCTTCTGTAGCAGTTTCACCTGCCTTTAGGGGATCAAAAAAGTATTCCAGTTCCTTGGTTTCAACCAGAATTCCGGTCAAATCAGTTTCTGTGACCGAATCCCCCCCGGCCATCTGTTTCCACAATAGATATGCTGCTCCAATGGCAGGCAAATGGTGTGAGTGTGGATCTAGTTTAATCTCTTTCCCGATGATGCGTTGAAGATGCCTGACCACCGACCTGTTTTTAGATACACCCCCCGACATATATATGGGCTCTTCAGGAACAGCCTTATTTAACAGCGTATCAGCAATGTTATCTGCCAGGCCTTTGCAAAGGCTGTCACAAATTGCCTCCAGTCCGTACCCTTTCTGTTGCGCGTGAATGAGGTCCGTCTTTGCAAAAACAGAGCACCTTGCCGCAATGTCGGGGATATGAGATTTGTTCTGCAGTGCCAGGTCCGATAGGTGGGAGGTATCATTGAGCATCAGTCTGAGCGCCTGCTGATCCAGAAAGCTTCCCGTACCTGCTGCACACGATGAGCTGTGACTGGTCTGCATATAATTACCCTCACTGTTAAGTTCAATTAGAAAGAACTTTTCGGCTCCCACATGAATTATTGATCTTGCATTTAACTCCAGGTAGTTGCCTCCTTCTATAATTGACACCTGTTGATCGAAAACATGGATGGAATCTTTGAACTGAACCTTACCAGTGGGAGTTGCAATTCCAACAATATTCGAATCCCGGAAGCTTTCCAACACTTTATCCAGGGCAGTGCGAATGCTACCATGATGCAGAGAATACGAATCTTCAACCAGGTCCCCCTTCATATTCATACAAACCACCGAAATGGATACCGACCCCACATCTATTCCCAGGATCAGTCCCTTCGCACTATTTTTTCCTTCCTTCATTTTAAAAATCTAAGCAGATCATTCTCCCCCACAGAATCGCTCCCGATTCGGTTTCGATGCGGTAGAGATAGAGCCCCGGAGAAACCCGGTTTCCTTCACCATCCTCCCCTTCCCATAGCAAAGAATGAGATCCAGCCACACAAAAGCGATCAACAAGAATTCGAATGAGCCTACCCTGGTCATCCCATATGCTCACTTTTGTATTTCCGGATTCCTGCAGGTGGTATTCTATGAGGGTTTGGGTATAAAACGGGTTTGGGTAACTACGGGTGGCCATGGAGATTTTTTCCAGAACTTCTTTACCCACTGTTGTATCTGCAATGGTACGGGATAGTATCAATTGATCGTTATACTCCCGGCGCTCAAATCCGGTGTATGCCGAATCCTCTTCAGAATAGATCGGAAACACATAAACAGGTGTGAGTATGGCCTTATGGGTATGCTCGTTTACTGGAATAATCTCCACCTCAAGATGACCATAGTGTTTTCCCCCTTCAATGAGGTAATCCCCTTCCCACTTCTCAGGAGCATCTGTATGAACCAGGAATTGTTGGAAAATGTTATCTGTTCCTTCAACAGGCCCCCGCAAACCATCACCTCCAGTTCCAACATCGAAAAATGGAAGGGTATAGTTTACTTGGGTCCCATCCTCTAATACCTCCTGCCCAGAGATCTCAGAACGCTCCCACATCTCATCATGCCCACAGAAAACGGCGTCCACTCCATACATTAAAAACAGAGGGGTAAGCAACCGGGTGGGTACTCCTGACTGATTGTCTAAAAGGTCGCCTTCACCCACGGGAAATCCATGGGGACCCGAGGAATAGGGAATATGATGGAACATCACAAATGTAAAGATACTCTTCTCCTGAGCCTCCTTTAATTGTGATTCCAGCCAGTTATACTGTACAGACCCAATCCCAAAATCAGGAGCATTTCCGCCCCCTATGTCACTCTCCCCCAGCAGGTAAAAATTGGTATCCTCGTCCGACCCGTTGGACCCGTTGTTGCATAAGTCCAGAGAGATAATAGAAACCTGCCCATATCTCAAATGGTAATAGCGTCCTTCCTGTTCCTTGTTTGGAGAATGGTTGGCAGGTGATTCAAAATAGGTTAGGTAACGTCTGATGGCACTTTCCGAGCCTGGTTGATTGTATCCATCCAGGTAGTTCCCTTCATAATAATCGTGATTTCCGGGGGCAGTAATTACAGGTACTTGTCCGGCAAGAGTTGTACTGCCAGATGAATCGGTGTTATGCCTCCAGAATTCATCCCAATCGCGCTGTTCACCACCGTGTTGGGTCAGATCCCCGGCTATAAGCACAAGATCAGAATGGCGGGATCGAATCACCTCAAGGTTGTTCCTGTAGCCAGTGGTCTGATCAATCAGGTATTTACGGGAAACACCTGTCACAGGATCCGGCCAGGAGGTATAATTGCCAGTGGATTCTGGTTCTGTTTCACAGTCGCCATATACTATGAAACGAATGGAATCATTTCCGTCAGGTGCTGTACAAAAGGACGAGTAGAATGTTTCTGTCCCCTGGATTACCCTGTACTCATAGGTAGTTCCAGCCATTAAGCTCTCCAATCTGATCCGGTGCTTGTATGGAGCTGAGGGTGCCTCGCCTTCAAAAAATGTGGTGTCTTCCCAGCTGGAGTAGGCCAGAGACTCAGCTAACTCCGGATTACTCTCCACTCCTAAAAATAGGTCAGTCCCCAATTCCCGGTACTCTACCCTTCCAAGAAGTGCTGATTCCGAAAACCAGATGATACTCATGGCATCCGTGTCCGGATATTGAAGGTAGGGCCAAACCCTGAAATTCTCCTGTGCGCTCAAAGTGGAGAAACATCCGGTAATGGCCATAAAAAGTAGAATCTTAGTCAGCGTTTTCATGGTTGCATTGAGATTGAAGTTTAACCTTACTTGTAAAAGTACTAAAACCCAGACTGGTTACCAGTCCTACAACTGCAAAAATCACCAGCAGAAGGAAAACATGTTTATGCCCCACCACACCCGGATTCTGGTCAAGCAGATGACCCATAAGCGGACTCACAAAGATTTCCGGTGCGAAACCTGCAAATGAAATAATACCAACAGCTGTACCAGTTAGCACCAGGGGAATTCTGGCCTCTTCCAATACAGCAAAATAGAGTGCCCTGACTCCATATATTCCTGCAGCAGTAATGGTGAGGTTCATCAAAACGAATCCCAGCACTGAATTTAGTATACCCAGTCCAATCAATAATCCTCCCACAATGGTCAGCCCAAAACTTAACACAATCACATGGACCCTGCTAAAACGGTCAGCAAGGATTCCTGCAAGAATAGCCACAATAGCCCTTAACCATAAAGCGGCAGTCCCGACCCCCGCTGCATGAACCTCTGAGAATCCAAGTACTTCCTTTGCAAACAGTGAAAAATCATCTGTGATTTTATAGCCCGAATAGGCACAGATAATCACAATGATTAACAGCCAGATGGAGGGTATCTTCAGTAATATGAGACTCCGCTGTACAACCTCATTCCATTTCACCCGGACTTTTTCCGGGGCATAATCCGGAACAAGTACCCAGACCATGATTCCCGCCAAAAAGGTAAGAGCCGAAGTAGCCAGAATGACCCAACCGAATTGGTGTATTTGTGAATAAAGAAGAAATGTAGCAGAACCCAGAAGTGCAGCAACTGCGCCCCGCCCACCCTCCAACCAGCCAAATGCCCGGCCCTGAAATCCGGCTCCACCCCAGATCCGGGTGGCCCTGATCATGGCTGCCCAAAATAAACAGATGGTTGTAAATCCCCAGAAAGCATATAACCAGATCATTAAACGGGCTGAAGGAAGAGAAAACATTAGAAAGCCCCCAGCAGAGGTAAGCCACAGGGCAAGTGCCATCAGTTTTCTTGCCGAAAAACGGTCTGCCAGAGATCCCCCCACCAGGTAAGCTCCCATGGCTACGACTCCATAAACCGAAAACCAGATTCCCAGTTCGGTATTGGTGATACTGAAATACTCCAGCAAAGTGGGTCGAAAGATGCGTGCCAGCACAAAAGGCAAAAAGAAAATAGTCTCCCCAGCTACGACCAGAGTGAACAATGTAATCGCTCGTCTATCGTTCCGATTCCCTACAGGCATTCTCAAAGGTATGATTTTTGTGGCTAGTCATGCCAAGTGATATTATTCCTATCTTGAGGTAAAGAATTTACGGATGACAAATATTAATGAGCTGACCACTTCTGACCTTGCAGACCTGCTGGAAAATAAGAGTGTCAAGATCATAGATGTAAGACCTGCAGATGCTTACAATGGATGGAAACTGGGAAACGAATCTCGGGGAGGGCATATTAAAGGGGCAAAATCACTACCGGCAAAATGGGCCGGGTATATGGATTGGATTGAGGTGGTTCGTCACAAGCTAATTGAACCGGAAAATCGACTGGTCCTCTATGGATATGATACACAAGACAGCCAGAGGGTGGCTGAGCTATTTGCAAAAGCCGGATATCCTGATGTTTCAGTTTATAACCAGTTTATTGAGGAGTGGGCAGGGAATGAGCAATTGCCCATGGAACACCTGGAACGATACCGGCAACTGGTTCATCCGGGGTGGGTAAAAACCCTGGTTGATGGAAAAATACCGGAAGACCATGTGGGAGGGCCCGTTGTAATCTGCCATGCCCACTATCGCAACCGGGATGCCTACCTGACAGGGCATATTCCCGGGGCCATTGATATGGATACCCTGGCGCTGGAGGCTCCTGAAACATGGGACAGGCGGACACCAGATGAACTCAAAGCAGCATTAGAACTGCATGGGATCACTTCTGATACCACTGTAGTACTCTATGGCAAGTACATGGATCCTGATAACGATAATGAGTTCCCTGGGAGTGCTGCCGGGCATATTGGAGCCATAAGGTGCGCATTCATTATGATCTATGCGGGCGTGAAGGATGTAAGGATCCTGAATGGAGGATTTCAATCCTGGAAGGATTCTGGTTATGAGATCCATACAGAAGAGGTTCCCAAAGTGGCAGTAAACGATTTCGGAAGCCATATACCCTCTTATCCGGAGCTGGCTGTGGATGTACCTGAAGCAAAAACCATGATTCAATCGGAGGATGCGGACCTGGTCTGCGTTCGCAGCTACCCGGAATACATTGGTGAAGTAAGTGGTTACAATTATATTGAACCAAAGGGCCGAATCCCCGGGGCTGTTTTTGCCAGCTGTGGAAGCGATGCCTACCACATGGAGAATTACCGGAATGTGGACCACACCATGCGCGAATTCCACGAAACTGCTAAGATCTGGAGAGATTCGGGAATCGGTCCGGAAAAGCACCTGGCATTCTACTGCGGAACCGGCTGGAGGGGAAGCGAAGCCTGGCTTAATGCATGGCTCATGGGGTGGCCACGTGTTTCTCTATTTGATGGGGGCTGGTATGGATGGAGCAGTGATCCTGATAATCCATTCGACACCGGGAGACCCCAGTAACCTGTTGATTGCTGTGAGATAACCTTAATAGACCAATAGAATGAATACCAGTGCTCGCATCGTAATGCTCCTGGGAATGATCCTTACCTGCGCCTGCAATAAGGTCAGTTACAACAAGCTCAATACCGCTGTGGAAAACGACCTTATACTCTTTTCCAAAACAGAAATTCCAGGAGAG
>Ga0164313_10003891_pt1 | contig 13321 bp, 12 predicted proteins | sample GuaBasSedimGuay4_FD_113735 | JGI IMG/M metagenome (GOLD analysis project Ga0164313, IMG submission 113735) | Subseafloor sediment microbial communities from Guaymas Basin, Gulf of California, Mexico - Guay4, Core 4569-4, 0-3 cm | ecosystem: Environmental > Aquatic > Marine > Hydrothermal vents... | reverse complement strand
TTATCAACCAACTTACGCATGTCATCAATTAATGCCTCACCTTCCACTATTTTTATTTTCCCGTAGATATGTACCGCAATATAGTTCCATGTTGGCACACTTTCCTTTTGATACCAGGAAGAGGAAATATAGCAATGAGGTCCTGTAAAAATGGCCATTATTTTGTCATTATCTTTAAAGCACTTCCATTGGGGATTTGCTCTTGACAGATGACCAGTTAAGATGTCATTACCTTTCTCATTCTTAGCTAGAAGCATAGGGACATGTGTTCCCTGTAATTTTTGATTGCCCTGATGTATTAACATTCCGAAACCGTTGTGGGATATAAAATCCTTCACGGCTGTCATATCTTCATTTTTAAAGCGATCTGGAATGTACATGGAATGTTTTGTTGGTGTCTGATTAAAGATTATACATCTTGTATTTAGAGACTAAGGTATGAATTATTTTAATTAGATCTCAATACCTAGTCTCTGCAAGAAAACTAATGATTTTTCAAGTCTTTGACCTGTTTGCCGAACAGGCAGGTAAGAAAGCGTCAAAGAAGAGCCTGCCGGCAAAGGCAGGGCTTTCGAAGTTTCGAAAATTAAGGAGTAATGTAGTATCCTTTTTTGAGCTATTATATCACAAGCTATCATATAACAAGCCTAAAAAAGAGTCAAAATTCATAGTGTTATGGGTTGTTTCACACTAGAATATAGCTTGTTACAAGTTAAAGCCCCATAGGCGGCTACCTGTTGGTAATAGAAAATAAAACAATAAAATAAGCTCCGTAGGAACGACCTGTAATATCAAGCTAATGATCCCGCAAAGAAAAATCTTTCTCTCCGGATGGCGAAACTACGTGCCTAAACATAGAAAATTTTAATAGTAAAAAACCGTGACGCTAACGTCAAGGGTTTATCAAAATACAATTAACGGATCTTCCAAATTTAGTAAAGTAAAATAATCCAAGACTGTAAAAGTTCCGGAGACTAAGACCTTTCATTTCGTGTTCAGAAGGAACAGGTCGCTCCTATGGAGCTTATTTATCATTCACTATATTTTACAATCAGTTCGCCTCTCTGAGGCTAGTATAATAAATAATTGGCGAACAAACACAAAATTTTAATCTCCCATATATAATCGAATTTCAATCCTCTATCAAGCCCTGACAAGTGAGTTATTTTTCACCGTATTATGGGGCTGTTCATTTATAGACTTTTGCATAATGCAGGATTATGGTTGCACGGAAATAAATTAAAAATGTGGTAAGATGAATATATGAAAATTAGGGCAAAAAAATAGAACACATAATTCAATATGTGCTCTATTAATTCTATAATCTGTTGTTTAATTTAATTTTTTTAATGTTTAATTTTTGTAAGTTTTGTTCTAATTCTAATAAGAAGATTTTAAGCTCTAAGGAATGAATAAGTAGAGCCTTATTTTTTTTCTTTTTCATAAATACCAATGTGCGTTTAAGATAAATATTATTATAAATGTACAATTGGAAAAGTGTTATAGCAATTATATTATTAACGAGAGGAACTTGAATTTAGTATGATTTTAATTTATTTTCTTAATAGTAGCGTCACCAATTACGATTCCTTTTTTTACATTGGCATCTCCCGAATACGAGATATTTGCCTCACCATAAGAGGTTACTTTCAACTCATCTGCAACCATAAGGCGAATATCGGCTTCTCCATAGGCAGTTACCTTTGCATTTTTTGTGGCTACCTCTATAGCGTTAACTTCGCTTTCGCCATAGGCAATGATTTTATGTCTGCCTATAGCACCTGATTTAATTTCTAAATAACTCTCACCATAGATGGTTGTGTTCAGGTTCTTCATCTTCACTTTGTTCAACAATACATTTGATTCGCCATAGATTGTCAGTACAAATTTATCAAGTTCCAAAGGGCTTTCACAAACAAATTTTTGTTCTCCTCGCAAAGAAAGTGCCTCCAGGGTTTTATAAGTTAAGGTTGCCTCAACGATGGTTCCATCATAAATATCTTGTTTTCCTTCATAATCGTCAGATTTTTTAGATTTCGTAACCGTTTTTGCGCCTTCCAAATAAATACGAAGTGTAGATCCCGATACCTCTACATTTAATTTATCTTCAGAAACACTAATACTTTCAATAATAACTGATTCTTTATCTCCCATAACGAAGTTCACTTGTATATGGGGACTTACAATTACTTTTTTAAAATGTTCTACAGCAATGACCTTTGATTGCGCCTTTATATATCCATAATTAAAAAACAATGAACTAAAGATCATTAAGTTCAAAATAATTTGAATCTTGGTTTTGATTTGGGAGGTATGCATAGGTCCGGGTTTATAGGTTGAATCTAAAAAAAAATACTATCATATATTCGTTACTGCAAATTTAGTAAAATATTGATTCATCCCAATAATGTTAAGAACTAAACAAAATTATATCTGATAAGGGATTTAGGTAAGCCGTGCTAATGTTTCTTCAAATGAAGCCCTGATTATCGCATCACAAAGTTGTAAATGTGATAACGTATGACAAATTAGGAGAAAATTATTAGTGGTTCTGAGAGTATGAAAATATTATTATTTTTAAAGGTGTGATGTTGTATTTAAAATACTGCTTTTATTATCTTGTACTAGTATAGAGATGATCTATTAGTAGATCCTGAATTAATAATCGATACATCATTATTCTTTAATGATCATAAATTTAATTGGCAATTATCATGTTAGAAATTCGATCACCCTTCGATCAAAGTATAATAAAAAAAATTCCGTTGGATGGAAAAGAAGAAGTAGATAAAAAACTTACAACAGCCTACGGTTTGTTTAAAGATCAATCCAAATGGATTCCTGCATATGAGCGAATCGCTATCTTGGAGCGTACCGCCGAAATAATGAAAACCCGAATAGAAGAGTTAACAAAAACAGCCACACATGAAGGAGGGAAGCCTTATCAGGATTCCAGAGTAGAAGTTCTTCGTGCAATAAATGGAGTTAAAATTGCAGCTGCGTATATTTCACAGCTTAAAGGTGAACAAATTCCCATGGGATTAACAAAAGCATCGGTAAACAGAATTGCTTTTACCACCAGAGAGCCTGTAGGGGTTGTTGCTTCGGTCAGTGCATTTAATCATCCTTTGAATTTAATTGTTCATCAAACGGTAACTGCTGTAGCAGCCGGGTGCCCTGTAATAATTAAGCCTGCATTGACCACACCATTGTCGTGTTTGGCCTTTGTGGAAATATTACAAGAAGCCGGATTGCCACATGGTTGGTGTCAAACATTGATTTGCGAAAATGAAGAGGCAGAACAATTGGTGATTGACAAAAGAGTAAATTATTTCTCTTTTATAGGATCAGCAAAAGTAGGGTGGTATTTAAAATCTAAATTGTCACCTGGTACAAACTGTGCATTGGAGCACGGAGGGGCTGCTCCGGTAATTGTGGAAAAGGACGCTGATTTCAATGAAATGATACCTTTACTGTTAAAAGGTGGATTTTATCATGCGGGACAAGTTTGTGTTTCTGTTCAAAGAGTATTTGTACACAAGAATATTTGTAAAGAGCTGGTAGATCAGTTAGCAGAACTGGCAGGCAAACTGGTTGTGGGTAATCCATTGGACGAAAGAACAGAAGTTGGTCCATTGATCTTGCCAAGTGAAGTTGATAGAGTTGAAGAATGGGTTAATGAGGCTGTTAAAGCTGGATCTAAATTGATCTGTGGAGGGATACGTATTTCAGACAGCTGTTATTCACCCACCGTATTATTAAATCCACCTCTTGATGTTCGCGTTTCTTCTCAGGAAATATTTGGTCCTGTTGTATGTGTTTACTCCTTTACAGATAGAGAAAAGGCAATAGATATTGCTAACAGTTTAGATGTTCATTTTCAAGCATCTGTTTTTACCAAAGATTTAGATAGTGCAATGGATTCTGTGAAGAAGCTAAACGCATCAGCTGTTATGGTAAACGATCACACCGCATTTAGAGTAGATTGGATGCCATTTGGTGGTAGAGATTCATCTGGAATTGGGATAGGAGGGATTCCATATTCTATTCAAGAAATGACTCGTGAGAAATTAATGGTCATTAGAAGTAATGTATTGTAATAATAATGAAAATGAATAATAAACACTTTTGTATTCCAAACAACGATTACCCCCGGATTGTCGTAATTGGTGCCGGTTTTGCCGGAGTTAATTTTATAAAAAAATTAAAAGATAAGCCTGTTCAGATTATCTTAATAGATCAAAATAATTATCATCAATTTCAACCACTTTTGTATCAGGTTGCCATTAGTGGATTAGAACCTGATTCCGTTGTAGCCCCAATAAGAAAACTGTTCAAATCATGTATTAATATGATTTATAGAATGGCAAAAGTAGAATTCGTTGACACCGAAAATAATTGCGTGCAAACTAATATTGGATTGGTCAACTATGATTATTTGATAATAGCAACGGGTAGTTCAACAAACTTCTATGGTTCGAAAAATATTGAAAAAAATAGTATAGGATTAAAAAGTATTAATGATGCTATAAATATTAGAAGCTGGATGTTGCAAAATTTAGAACAAGCAGTTGAAGGATGTAATCTAGAAGAGAAAGACCCCTTAACGAAATTTGTTATAGTAGGAGGAGGTCCGGCCGGTGTAGAAATGGCAGGAGCTCTGGCGGAATTTAAAAAATATTTATTGGGTAATGATTATCCCGAGATTGAATATAACGCTATGCAAATCTGTTTGATTCAATCAGGGGATAGGCGTACTGCCATCGATGTCCGAAAAGGCCTCCAGGCACGCCTTAAAAGTATTACAAAAATTAAATGTTGAGGTGTTACTCAACAGTGTGGTGAAAGATTATGATGGAGCTAACATTACGATCACTTCTGTAAATGGCGAAAAAAAAATACATGCCAATACTTTGATATGGACAGCAGGGGTCAAAGGAAATATAATAGATGGAATTGATAAAAATGTTATAGTAGCCGGTAATAGATTGAAGGTAAATCATTACAATCAAGTCGTTGGTTTAGACAATGTTTTTGCTATTGGAGATGTAGCCGCGATGATCACGGAAGGAAACCCTAAAGGACACCCTATGGTAGCACAAGTAGCAATTCAGCAAGGGAAAATATTAGCGGATAATGTACTGTCAAAAATAAATACGGGAATTTTCAATAGACATTTCGAATATAAGGATAAAGGATCTATGGCAACTATAGGGAAAAAAAATGCTGTAGCAGATTTAAAAATAGCCTTTTTAAATGGACGCTTGGGCTGGCTTCTATGGTCGGCAATTCACCTATTTTCAATTACAGGATTCAAGAATAAATTTAAAGTTAGTTTGAATTGGATGATGAAATATTTTACATATGAAAAGGCTAATCAGTTGATTATAAGGATATATCAAAGAAAAATGTAAGCAAAAAAGAAACCTGCTACATCATTATCATCATATAATTTATTTAATCTATTTTTACAATACTAACCTAAAGTCCCAACTAAAGTCATTTAGGAGGGCTAATCTCCCACTCCCGATAGTTATCGGGATCAGCGGGATCCGAGTTTAATCCTCCTTCTCCGCCGTTGGCGGATTCGGCGGACGGAAATCAGGATGTTTGCATTGCAAACTCAATTTAATACCTCGTGCCCTTTGGTCGAGGTAGTTTATTACAATTTATATGAGACTTTCTTCAATCGATATTCTGAGGGCGCTTACTATGGTATTGATGATTTGGGTCAATGACTTTTGGACCTTGGTAAATGTACCAAAATGGCTTGGACACGCTTCAGCACAAGAAGATTATATGGGCTTTTCAGATGTTATATTCCCGCTATTCTTATTTATTGTTGGGCTAAGTATTCCTCTTGCTATTCAACATCGTCTCGCTAAAAATGAAAACAGATCATATATCGCAAAACATATCCTGATAAGATCTTTATCCTTATTATTGATTGGTGTATTTATGGTGAACTATGAAACTGCTCATAGTGAAAGCATTGTTATTGGTAAGAATTATTGGGGTATCTTAATGGCTTTGGCCGTAGTACTCATTTGGACAAATTGGAAAAGAAGCCCGGTGCAAAAAAAATGGCATGGTTATTTTCAGGTAGGAGGGATTGGAATACTGGTTTATTTGGCAATAATTTACAAAGGAGGAGCAACAGGTGAGTATTGGATGACCACACAATGGTGGGGAATTCTTGGTCTTATCGGTTGGGCATATCTGCTCAATGCCATGATTTACTTATATTCCAAAGGAAATTTGGTTATAATGATCTTTTTATGGCTTCTGTTAAATTCACTGTCCATATTAAGCCACACTCAACTGTCGCTAAACTTTAATGGTTTTCTAAGCTATTTTTCTACCATCCTTACGGGAACGATACCCGCATTTACTGCAGCCGGCATAGTTACTACCTTATTATATAAAAAACTTTCGGCGATCGATATGAAATGGGCCTATTTAGGGTTCATTATTTTGGGAATTGGAAATATAGCCTTTGGATTGATAACAAGACCGATCTGGGAATTTCTAAAATTCAGGGAACGCCATCATGGCTCAGTATTTGTACCGGAATAGGATTTTTGCTTTTCGCAATCTTATATTATATCGCCGACGAAAAGAAAATCACTAATTGGGCAAGAATAATTGCACCTGCAGGAACGGCTACTCTGACTTGTTATATGATTCCTTATTTTATCTACCCCATTCGCAGTATTACAGGTTTAAAACTTCCGGATGTGCTAAATACTGGTGGTATGGGACTTTTAATTTCTATGGTTTTTGCTTTGTTGGTTGTTATTTTTACCGGCTGGTTGGAGAAAGAGGGTTATAAACTCAAGCTTTAGACCAAGCAAAGAATAGCGAGTTTTTATATAGACTTTTGTTTGTACCTTAGTGCAAGACAATGCTAATAAAATGAAGATATTATGAAAAAGCTTACTTATTTATTCCTTTTGACGTTTTTTTATACCCTTTCAGCATTAGGTCAATCTGTATTTCCCGTTATAGGATTTTGCATTGGGGCCCCTGACAGGGACAAGGTTGATGAATTCGTAAAATTTATAGAAAACGAACTTGCTCCAAATGGAGTCAATACCTTAGTGCTTCGTGTTGATTATAATTATGCCTATCAATCTCGGCCGGAACTGAGGGACGAGGATCCACTTAGCAAGGAAGATATAAAAAAAATAGTGGAAGTGTGTAAAAAGAACAATATTGATGTTATTCCACAGGTTAATCTCTTAGGGCACCAAAGTTGGGCTACAAAGCTTACTAAATTACTAGAGGTATATCCGGAGTTTGATGAAACTCCACATGTGAAAATGCCTGAGGAGTATAAATGGCCTAATGAAGATGAGCTGTATTGTAAGAGTTATTGTCCGTTGCATCCGGAAGTTCACAACGTTGTATTCGATCTGGTCGATGAAATTATAGAGGTTTTCGAGGCAAAAGCATTTCACGCCGGATTGGACGAGGTATTTTATTTAGCCGATTCCAAGTGTCCTCGTTGTCAAGGGGTGGATCCCGGAGTGCTATTTGCGGGAGAAGTGAGTAAAATAAGTCGTCATTTGGAAGAAAAAGGTGCGCGATTATGGATTTGGGGTGATAGGCTCATCGATGCTTCAACTTCGGGTATAGGTATGTGGGAAGCCAGTATGAATAATACCGCAAAAGCAATTGATATGATTCCAAGATCAGTTGTTATTTGCGATTGGCACTATGTAAAAGTTATTCCTACTCCTGCCTATTTTGCAATGAAAGGCTTTGATGTTATTGCCTGTCCATGGAGAAAAGCGGATGTAGCAGCTGAACAAGTAAAAATGATGTACGATTTTAGAAGAAATTCTACACCGGAGATGAAAGATAATATTTTAGGTGTTATGCAGACTTCCTGGTCTTCTGCAGAAGGTTTTATGGATAAATATTACAAACCTGAGCTTGATAATGACGAAAGAGGAAGCGAAATAGAAAGTTTTAATGCGATGACAGGGACTATAAAAGAGCTTGAAGAAAGGAAATAAATTGATGGACAAGATCACAGGGAGTTCAGCCTTTGTTGTGCCTGCCTGCCATTAAGTTTGTATTGTAATAATTTGCTAAATAAATAAAAATCTCAAAATGAAATATACAAGTGATACCTTGATGAAAAGTTCACGACAGGAATGGGAAGTTGTAGGACCTGGAATTAAGCGAAAAATTACTGGTTTTAATGATGATATGATGATGGTTTTGGTACAATTTGATGAAGGAGGTATTGGTGAACCTCACAGTCATGTTCATACCCAGACTACCTATATAGAAAGCGGTTCTTTTAAAGTAACTATCTCCGGAGAAACTGGATTATTACATAAAGGAGATTGTTTTTTAGTTCCTCCAAATGCCATTCATGGAGTTGTTTGTACTACTGCAGGGGTACTTATAGATGTTTTTAGTCCGATTCGTGAAGATTTTATACGCTAGTTTTTAATTTACATGTAGTTCTTTTAGCCTTTGTCGCGACTGCCTGCGGAATACAGTTTTTTCACCTACAAATGGACTTCAAGCCTTGCTAATTATTTCATTTAGATTCATAAATTATTATAGGAAGACCCTAAATATACTTTGTTTTTGTACTATTTTTAAGGTGATAATTTTTGTAGTTTTGAGATGAAATTATTATTAATTTAGCAAAACCCTATGATATTTCTTGAAAAACTTTTACGGCCTGCGATCTATTTAGTATTGATTATTATCATTATTGTTATAGTAAGGGCCTGGAAATCGAGATCAATGCCTGATTTGTATCCTTGGCACACTATCCGTACCGATAAAGAATTATTGATCGCCAATAAATATGACAATATTGATTCTTATTTGAAAGATGAGGATGCATATATTCGAAAAATGTTTTCCAAAGTAAAAGATTCAGCTACTGGTAATTACAATCGATTTAATCCAGGAAGTACTGCCTATCCACTCTCTAAGGATGATAATTTAAATGCGTCATTTGTTTATGATCCCGGGGCTGAAAACACAAATGGGGTTATTCTTCTTTTGCACGGTCTGTCAGATTCTCCTTATCACATGCGTGCTTTGGGTCGGGTATTTAAGGAAGAAGGGTTTTATGTGCTTGGGTTGCGATTACCGGGTCATGGTACCTTGCCTTCGGGCTTACTCAACGTTACCTGGAAACAGTGGGCCAAGGCAACAGAATGGGGAGCAAGACAGCTCCAGAAAATTGCGGCAGAGCGCGGCCAAGTGCCATTTTATATGGGTGGTTTTTCTACGGGTGGATCTTTGGCATTAAATTATACTTTTAAAGCGCTGAAAAACAATAAATTGCTTAAGCCTGAGAAGTTATTTCTTTTTTCACCTGCTATTGGGGTTTCTAAAATGGCACGTTTTGCAGCCTGGCATAAATCGTTGAGTTGGATGAGCTATTTTAATAAATATAGCTGGTTGGATATTTTGCCCGAATACGACCCGGCGAAGTATAATTCTTTCACCAAAAATGCAGGTCGCCAAATATATTTGCTGACATTAGAGAATAAGGATCTTGTACAAATAATAGCCAATACGAATCAACAAGATGAACTTCCTCCTATAATTGCCTTTCAATCTTTGGTTGATGACACAGTGATTCCAGAAGACCTGATCGAGATGTATCAAAAAATTGGAACCTCAAAGGATCAGCTATTTGTATTTGATATCAATCGTACATATGAGGATTTTATGCGACGGGGAGCATTGCAGATCGACCCTAGAAATATTAATTTTCCCCAAGTAAGTAAACCACAACTTCATATGCTTATAAATAACGTGAAATTTGATAGCATGCTTGGTCCAAATGCTAGTGGGGTTTATAAACTTGGAAATAAAGAGCAACTGATAGATATTTACCCTGAGGATCATAGATCCTGGCCTGACGAGTTCTTTGCCATGTCGCACGTTGCTGTTCCAATTTCTCTTGAAGATGAAGTCTATGGCAGCAGATCAACTCTGGGAAAAATGTCCGTTCATGGCGAGCGGGATGTATTATTAATAACACCCGATGAGATTATGCGAATTCGCTATAATCCGTTTTTTGAGTTGATGGAAATGGAGATTCGGGAGTTTTTAAAAAATTAAGCCTTTGCTGGTGGTGTGCTTTTGTTGGTGTTTTTCACCAACAAATGAAGCCTCTGCTGGTGCCTGCCTAAAGGCGGAAGGCAGGTCTTTCACCAACAAATGAAATGAACCGTTTGAGAAAACAGCAAAGCCGATAAAAATTTGGAAAAAATTTTGACAGCTAATCACAGGCTTTTTCGATAATAGCTTTGGCTATTAATTTTGCTTTTTCAAGATCATAATCGTTTCCTTTATTGAGATCGACATTTACTGTAAATTGATAATCTCCCACCAAAACTTTTAAGTCGTTTATTTTGTATTCCCATACGGCGGCATCACCTATATCGTCAATATTTATATATTGAAAATCAAAGCCTGTGGATTCGCTTAGCAGTTCAGCAGTTGATCTATCTGTTTTCTTTTTTACCTTAGGATTGTTCACTACCAATGAGTCGTAAAGCTTTTTTAAGGCTGCCTGTTCTTCAGGAGTTCTGGTATGGTATTTATCGTAAAACCGATCCACCGGCGTTTTACTTTTATATAACGTAATTTTATTTATTGAGCCTAAGGAAATTTTGTGCCTTTGTCTTTCAATTTTCCATTCACAAAACACCATGGCAATTTCTTTTTCATGCTCGGATTGTATTGGCTCTTCCTCTTTTTTAGCCTCTGTATCCGACTTTCCCGATGAGAAAGCAGCTCTGAAATCAAGTTTGCTTGCCAGCGTAGCCACTTCAACCTCGGCATTTTCAAAGTCAACAAATTTACTTACCAACTCTTTGGTCAGAAGTTCTTCGGGTTTTCCGTAATAGGGCTCCATGCAACTGCCAGTAATATTTTCTATCGGTTTTCCTTTTGACTTCACTATTAAATTTTGATCAAGAGAGGAATTATCCGATCTAAATCCATAGGCAAAAAGCAGAAGATAAATAGATCCGAATACAATAATGATCTTTAGAATTTTTTTCATTTTGGTTTAATTAGAATGAATAGAAAATTGTTAATTTAAAATTACTTGTCAACAGAGTATTGATAAACAATTTTCCTTAAGGTTAATCAAGATCCAGGATCCGAGATTCAAAAATCCTGGAACTCAGAGTGTAAATTTACAAATAAACGGATACATGTGATTGTATCGTCCTGAAATAGGTTGACTCTTTTTAAAGTAAAAAGTCAACTAAAATCAGGACGGTACACCCTGATTTACCTGCCACGCCGGCAAGGCGGGTTGCTTTTTAGATTCTCATTACGAAGTTCCAATGCATAAAGTGGGTTAAACCCCTCAGTTATGAAAAAAAAACTACTAGCTGCCTTTGTTGGTATTTTTTACCAACAAATGAATCCCTTAATAGAGCCTGCTTAGAGCTGGAAGGATGATTTTACCTATAAATACATTTAACTGTTCGTAAAAACAGCAACAGCGAGCAATATGAATCCGAATCTGTCTCAAATTCATGAGATTCCGATTCTCCTATGCAGTCGAACGGGATGAATTTGACTAACCACGCCGATGCGTGGAGTCTCATTCACTTTCCGATACAGAAATTAGCAAAGATATTCCCTAAAAGATCTTCAGTTGTGATCTCTCCTGTAATTTCACCCAGGTGATACAAGGCCTGACGGATATCAATAGCAAACAGATCAGAAGGAATATTGTTATCCAATCCTTTTTGCACCTCTTGAAGGGAATTTAAGGCCTTATTAAGTGCTTCAAAATGACGTGAATTACTTATAATAGTCTCATTATTGCTCAAAATACCAATATTACTAAGATCGGTTAGATTTTTTATCAAACTGTCTATTCCCGTTTTGTTTTTGGCCGAGAGGAGTAATAGATTTGAGTAATTAGTATTGAGTATTGAGATCTCTTTTTCTGTTAAAAGGTCTACCTTATTGATAATTGTAAGTATTTTTTTGCCAGGATACTTATTTTTGAGAATGTTCATTTCTTCACCTTTGGGGAAGATGCCGGAGGCAGAAGGGGCTTCCACCAGATGCAATACAAGTTGTGCTTTCTCAATATTTTCAAAGGTTTTTTGAATCCCAATGCTTTCAACAATGTCTACAGTATCTCTAATGCCTGCAGTATCTATAAATCTGAAGGCTACACCATCAATTATAATTTCATCCTCAATTGCATCTCTGGTCGTTCCCGGAATTTCTGAAACGATTGCCTTTTCTTCGTTCAAAAGAGCGTTGAGCAAAGTGGATTTCCCAACATTTGGCTCTCCCACAATAGCAATAGGAATGCCATTCTTGAACACATTCCCTAATGCGAAGGAATCGATCAATCGTTTTAAAACAGAACTGATCTTACTAATTAATTCTTGAAATTGTTGTCTGTCTGCAAATTCAACATCCTCCTCCGCGAAATCCAACTCTAATTCAATAAGCGATGCAAAATTTAAAAGTTGCTCTCTAAGCAAAGCAATTTCTGAGGAAAAACCGCCTCGCATCTGCTGCATGGCAATTTGATGGGAGGCCTTTGAATCTGATGCGATAAGATCGGCTACAGCCTCAGCCTGACTTAGATCCATTTTTCCGTTGATAAATGCACGCAGTGTAAATTCCCCGGCATCCGCATGACGAACCCCACTTTTTAAGAATAATTGTAGAATTTTATTTTGTATATAAACTGAGCCATGACAGCTTATTTCAACCACATTTTCTCCCGTATATGAATTTGGAGCTTTAAAAACAGATACCAATACTTCGTCAATAATATTCTTATTTTCAATTATGTTTCCGAGATGAACTGTATGTGATTTTACTTTTAACAGATCTTTTGAGCCAAACTTTGAATTAAAAAAACGATTGACTATTGCAATCGATTTTTTTCCGGAAAGACGTATTACAGCAATTGCTCCAATACCGGATGAAGTAGCGAGGGCTATGATTGTGTCATTCTTGACCGCGTAGTTCTTATGCATTCGTTAAGAAATTATTTTGCGAAGTTACGCAAGATATAATAATTGGGACCACTGTAACAAACTGTATACAATTGCGTCCTATAAAAAAAAATAATGAGAGAAGACAGACAAACCTTAATGCTTACACATTTAAGCCAATTGTTGGATCTGGTATCCGGTTTCGGAGGATTTATAGTGCCATTGGTTATTTGGATCGTGAATAAGGACAAGATCTATGATATGGATGAACACGGAAAGGCAATAATGAATTTTCAACTAAGCATGTTTGTTTATGCCATTATTTGTATACCATTAATATTGTTGAT
>Ga0164313_10003890_pt1 | contig 13322 bp, 9 predicted proteins | sample GuaBasSedimGuay4_FD_113735 | JGI IMG/M metagenome (GOLD analysis project Ga0164313, IMG submission 113735) | Subseafloor sediment microbial communities from Guaymas Basin, Gulf of California, Mexico - Guay4, Core 4569-4, 0-3 cm | ecosystem: Environmental > Aquatic > Marine > Hydrothermal vents >... | reverse complement strand
TTTATGGACAAAAGGACATTCCAACAGATTATTTTAGCAATCCTATAGAGATTCCATTAATACTCTCCGGAAATTTTGGGGAGTTACGAAGCAACCATTTTCATAGTGGCTTAGACATAAAAACACAGCAAAGAGAAGGGATTCCTATATATGCTCCAGCAGATGGATATGTAAGTAGAATTAAAGTCTCTTTATTTGGCTACGGAAAAGCACTCTACATTAAACATCCAAACGGTTATAGTACAGTTTATGCCCATTTACAAAAATATAGAGGCGTAATTCAAGACTATGTAAAAGAAAAACAATACGAAAAAGAATCTTTTACTTTAGAATTATTTCCTGAAGCAAATCAGTTTTCAGTAAAGAAAGGGGAACTTATAGGATATACTGGTAATAGCGGAAGTAGTGGCGGACCTCATCTACATTTTGAAATTAGGGATGCTTCCTCTCGGCCTATGAATCCAATGCTTTTTGGGATTGATATTCCAGATACTAAAAAACCCATTATTAATAGTGTATTTGCATATCCTTTAAGTGAAGATGCCCAAATCAACCAATCTCAAAATCCTGTAAAACTAAGACTTATCCTTCAAAAAGACGGGTCTTATAAAGCGGAAAATATTTCAGCTTTTGGAAGAATTGGTTTCGGGCTTTCTGCTAATGACCAGCAAAATGGAGCTTCCAATAAAAATGGGGTTTATAAAATCAAAACTTATTGCAACGGTAAAGAAAAATTTGAAGTCAATTTTGAAAAGTTTTCATTTGCAGAAACTCGATATTTAAATAGATATATTGACTATAAATATTTTAAAAACAATAGAAGTAGAGTTCAAAAATTATTCCGTCAGCCCAACAATCCATTGAGTATTATTGATGAAGAAGATCTGCAAGGCTGCATCGTGGTTGAGGATAGTTTAAGCTCTACATATACTATAGAAGTTTCAGATTTTAAAAAGAATACCATTCTTATTTCAGTTCCTATAAAAGGAGCAAAACTAGAAATTCTAAAACCAAGAGAAGATTTAAAAACCGATGATTTTTTGTTTTCAGATCAAGGAAATTCAATTACAAAAGGAAAGTTTAGTGTGTATATTCCTGCCAATAGTTTATACGAAAACACTTATTTAAACATAAAATCACAAGGAGATACTTTAACCTTACACAAAGATGTAATTCCACTACATAAAAGTATGACGATTACTGCAGACATTTCTAATTACGATGATGTTGATAAAGACAAATTATTTATCGGCAGACTGAATTATAAAGGGATTCCTTATTACAATTCTACAGAAAGAAAAGGAGATAAACTTACTACGTATACCAAAATATTTGGTGAATACGTTTTGGCCTCAGATACTACTTCTCCAAGTATAAAACCCTTAAATTTTTCAAACAAAAAATGGATTACTAAAAACAAAACATTAAAAATTAAAATTGAGGATGCTCTTAGTGGAGTGAGTTCGTATAGAGCCACTATTAACGGGAAATTTATTCTAATGGAATATAATTACAAAAAGGACGTTCTAACTTATGATTTTGAAGATCACATTATTTCTGAATCTGAGAATAATTTGAAACTAATTGTTGTTGATAATGTTGGAAATAATGCTACATTTGAAGCAATATTTTTTAGAAAATAACTTTAATAAATTCATTTGAAGACTTATACCTCTCTCCTACTATTCCTGCTTTTTATTACAACTAGTTCCCTTTTTGCACAAAACGCAACTATTAAGGGTGTTATATTAGATGAAAACAACACTCCTGTTTCTGGTGTAAATATTACTTATGGTAACGATGGCACACAATCTAATTTTGATGGCTACTATATTTTAGAAGTCCCTTCAAACGAAGAAATTGTATTGATCTTTTCGCACGTAAGTTTTGAAAATGTTCAAGTTACCATACCAGAATTAAGTCCTTATTCAGATTTTGAAATCAATCCAGTAATGAAGGTTGGTGTAGAACAAATTGGAGAAGTTGTAATATCTAGAAAACAAAGAAAACGAATCGAAGGAATTGAAACAATCAACCCCGAAACCATTAGAAAAATGCCTGGCGCTAATGCAGGTGTAGAAAGCTTAATCAAATCGCTTCCAGGAGTAAACGGAAACAACGAATTAAGTACTTCTTATGCTGTAAGAGGAGGGAATTATGATGAGAATTTAGTGTATGTAAATGAAATTGAAGTATATAGACCTTTCCTTATTAGAAGTGGACAACAAGAAGGTTTTAGCTTTGTAAATACAGATTTAACCTCAATAGTAGATTTTTCTGCTGGTGGATTTCAAGCAAAATATGGAGACAAACTATCTTCTGTTTTAGACATAAATTATCGTAAGCCTGTTGCTTTTGAAGCTTCAGCAGATTTTAGTTTACTTGGCGCAAGTGTTTCTGCCGGAGGAGCTTCTAAAGACGGAAGGTTCACAGGAATAATAGGGATGCGTTATAGAGACAATGGTTTATTTGTAAACGCAAAAGAAACCGAATCTAATTACAAACAAGTTTTTGCAGATGTACAAACCTATTTTACTTACAAATTTTCAAATAAGTTTATTTTAGGATTTTTAGGAAATATTTCTGTTAACGATTATAGTTTTGAGCCCCTTACCAGGCAAACAAATTTTGGTACCATAGCAGATCCAGTAGCTTTATTGGTTTTTTATGAAGGGAAAGAAAAAGACAGATATGACACTTATTTTGGAGCCTTAAAAAGCACCCATGTTTTTTCAGAAAATTATACCGCTAAATTTATTGCTTCAGTTTACCATACTCAGGAGCAAGAGCATTATGATATTTTTGCTGAATACCGCCTAGGTGAAGTAAACACTGATATTGGAGGAGAAGATTTAGGTGATGTAGAATTTAGTGAAGGTATCGGTTCTCAACTCTCTCACGCCCGTAACGATTTGGATGCTCTTATCATCAACCTAGAACATAAAGGGATATTGAATATCGGTGATAATAGTATTGAATACGGAATAAAATATACAAGTGAAGATATTCGTGATCGTATTCAGGAATATGAAGTTTTAGATTCTGCAGGGTTTTCAATAAGACCTCCCTTTGGCGGTAATGGAAACAATGAACCTTACGAACCTTATGACGCTCCTTTAGAACCTTACACTACCGTTAGAGCAACTAATGATGTGCAAATTAATAGAATTTCTGGATTTGCACAATGGAGTTATAGAACAATGGCTGGCAATAGTGATTTATGGCTAAATGCTGGGGTTCGTGCTCATAATTGGACCGTAAGTGGTGTAGGAATTGAAAGTAATACACAAACAGTTTTTAGTCCTCGTGCTCAAATATCTATAAAACCAGACTGGGAAAAAGATATGCTATTTAGATTATCTGGAGGGTGGTATCATCAACCTCCATTTTATAGAGAATTAAGAGACTCTTCTGGTACTGTTAGACCAGAAGTAAAAGCACAACAATCTGTACATATTGTTTTAGGACACGATTATAGTTTTAATATGTGGGATCGCCCCTTCACCTTAATTTCTGAAGCTTATTACAAAACACTTACCGATGTTAATCCATATACGATAGATAATGTAAGAATTCGTTATCAGGCAAAAAACAATGCAATTGCCTATGCCTATGGTGTTGATGTAAGATTAGCAGGGCAATTTGTACCTGGAACTGAAAGTTGGGTAAGTATTGGTTATCTTAAAACAGAAGAAAATCATGACGATAGAGGGTATATTTTTAGACCTACCGATCAACGATTAAAATTTGCTTTATTGTTTCAGGATTACATAAAAGTGATACCCGATTTAAAACTATATCTTAATCTAACATACAATACAGGAGTGCCAGGCGGCTCACCTAGTTATGCCGATCCTTACGATTATCAAACTCGATTACCAGATTATAAAAGAGTGGATTTAGGATTTTCTTATGTAATTGTAGATGCACATAAATTAAGAGAAAGTGGTTGGTTAAAACCATTTAAGCAATTGAGTATAGGGTTTGAGATTTTCAATTTATTTGATGTTCAAAATTCAATTACCAACATTTATGTAAGAGATGTTTATACCAAAACTCAATACGCAATCCCAAATTACCTTACCCCTAGAGTATTTAATGTAAGGCTAAATATGAAGTTTTAGCTTCGACAAGCTCAGCTACCAATATCGACAAGCTTAGAAACTATTTGTGCAGCTTTAAGAAATTATAAATTGCTTTAGAATTCCTATTACGTAATCTACTTCTTCTTTGGTATTATAAATTGAAAATGAAAAACGAAGCGAAGGTTTTAATAAATCTTCTTCTGAAAGTACTTCAGCAAGCACATGAGATCCTCCAACACTTCCGCTCTGGCAAGCACTCCCTTTAGAGCAAGCAATTCCTTTTAAATCAAGTTGAAATAACAACATCGTCGCTTTTTCTGAAGAAATTGGTAACAATACATTCAATATTTTATAAGTACTATTGTTGTTATCACTACAATACCCATTAAATTTTATATTAGATATTTCTTGTTGTAATTTTTCTTTAAAATAATCTTTTACGGAAGTAATGTGAGCTTTTTCTTCTTCTAAATTTTGGTAAGAAATCTCTAAAGCTTTCGTCAAACCTGCTATTGCATAAACCGCTTCTGTTCCTGCTCTCAGACCTCTTTCTTGCTCTCCTCCTTTTATTAAAGGCTTCAAACCTGAATTTTTCCTTATAAATGCAAATCCAACTCCTTTAGGACCATGAAATTTATGTGCAGATGCTGCTGCAAAATCGATGGGTATTTCAGAAAAATCTAATATATAATAACCCATAGACTGTACTGTATCGCTATGAAATAACACATCATATTGTTTACAAAGATTAGCGACTTTTGCAATATCAAGTTTATTTCCTATTTCGTTATTAATGTGCATAAAACTTACCAATGTCTTTTCGGAAGAACTCTTCAGAAGAGATTCTAAGTGGATATAATCTACCATACCACGTTCATCCAACTCAACAAAATCAACTTGCAAATCATAGGATTTCTCTAAACTTTGGATAGTATGTAAAACTGCATGATGCTCAACCTTACTGGTAATGATCCTAGTAACGTTTAAATCTCTTACACAACTGTTAATTATAAGATTATCTACTTCAGTCCCTCCAGATGTAAAAATGATCTCGGCTGCTGTAACATTTAATTGAGCTGCAATTTCTTTTCTGCAATTCTCTAAAACAGATTTAGCAGATCTTCCAAAAGAATGTGTTGAAGAAGGATTTCCGTAGTCTGTTTTTAAAACTTCAGAGATACGAAAAATCACTTCACTCCTAACTTGTGTTGTTGCTGCATTATCAAAGTATACTTTCTTCATAGTTCAAAAATAAGATTAATTTTAGTTTCCTAATAAAGAAAATTGTTACTTTGTATCTATTCATTTTTTCTATGAAAAAACTACTTATACTTATAGCAATTTCAAGCCTTTGTTTTGCTTGTAACGATGGGGATATTATTGTGAGGGATTTTAATTTTGAAGAATCCAATTTGGACAATTGTGGAGGTCCTGGAGGATATACCTTCTTCAACATTAACAACTCTGCTGCTGCCGAGAGTATTTCTTTAATTTTATCAACTACAGATTTATTATTTTTAGAATCTGGAGTTGAAGAGTATGTTCTTGATGGTAATTCAAATATTGTTGATTATAGAAAATACAACGATGATGTTTCGAGTGATTATTTTTGTAGTAACATTCCCCCAACCAGTCCTATAGTTACCTTAGAATTTGTAGGTGAATCTGGAATTGCAGAGCTAAGTACTGTAGTATCAAGGCTAGATGATGATGGAATTGAAGAAGATATCACAAGCGATTTAGATACCGATGGTGACGGATTACTAAATTATTTTGATGAAGATGATGATGGAGATAATGTCATTACTTTAATCGAACTTGGTTTAGGTTTTGTAACTGGAGATGATGAATTTCCTTTAGACACAGACGGAGACGGAATATTTGACTATCTAGATAATGATGATGATGGTGATGGGGTACTTACACGCTATGAAGATGCAAATGGAGATTTAGATCCAACTAACGATGAAACCGAAGAAAGTGCAGGTCCCGATTATTTAAATAGTAATGTGTCTAATACCAACATTATAGATCAATACAGGTTGCATTCTTACAGTTTTATAAGCGATATCAGTATTTTATTAATTGATTTAGTTTTGAAAAATAATGACGAGGAAATTATTCAGGAAACGTTGAATATGGGAAATCAAAACAATGTTATAAATACTACAGTTACCGTAGCGCCAGAGTTTTAAACTACTATTTATTTTGAAAAATATAAACCTCGGTAGCTCCTACTCCGTATTTTTGATAATCTGCATCGTAAAATTTTAAATTATCATACCTATTTAGTAAAAATTCTAAGTCAGCACGTAGCCTACCATCTCCAACTCCATGTATAAAAACAACTCGCTGAATACGTTTTGAAATTGCAAATTCCAATTGCCGTTTTGCAGTATCTATTTGTAAGGTCAACATATCATAATTATCCATCCCTCTAGTGTTTGAAGTCAATTGATGAATATGCAAATCTACTTCCATAGGAGGAAGATTTCTTTCTTTTGGTTTAATTCGTCTGGTATTCGTGTTTTTTCTAGATTGTTTTTCTGAAATTATTTCTGAAATATTATGAGGCGTTAAATCATAATCCGAAACTTCATCATTTTCGCTAATCAACTCTTTTTTAGTATATTGAATTTCAAATCCATCCCCATCAATAATCGTTACCTCATCACCAACAATGGCAATAACTTCACCTGAAATATCTTCATCTAAAACTGAAATTTTATCTCCAATTTTCATAATTTTATTTTATAAAATTCAACTAATATTAATGTTTACAATGTACTTAAAATTTAACATCACCTTTTATAGATGTTTTGTGACTGTTTATCGATATTTTTATGAAAAATGAATTATTTTTAGTAAGTTTGCATACTAATATAGGAGTGTTTTGCCCCCGAGATACTTCATAAATTTTAACGATTATGAAAAACCTACTACTTCTATTAGCAATGCTAATAACTACTTCGACTGTTTTTTCGCAGTTGTATGTAACGCCAAATGGTGCAACAGATTCTTATGTTTATGTAAAAGATGAGATTTTATTTGTAGAACAAGATGTAAATCTTGTAGAAAACACTAATAATACTGCTACAAAAGCAAGTATTTATTTAAGAGAAGGATCCCAATTAATTCAAGGATCAACAGTTGATCCAACCGGTTCTGATAATAAAGGAACTGGCTACGTTTCCATTTACCAAACGGTAAGTGAAACTAGTAACTACCATTATAATTTTTGGCATTCTCCTGTAGGAAATCAAACTTTAGGTAGTTCTGGAAATCAAAATGCTGGTGTTTCTAGATTGTATGAAATTTTTGATGTTACAGATTCTAAACTTGCTAATACTACAACTGGACACAATGGTGATAATAGCCCATTGACCATTTCAACACGATGGATTTATAAAAGGTTGCAATCTGCAACAAACGAACAAGAAGCAAATTATATTCATGTTGGCCCAGCAGATAATATTCCAACAGGTTTAGGCTTTACCATGAAAGGTGTTAGTGATGGAACAGCACAAACTAACGACCCTTATGAATATGACTTTAGAGGTCGCCCTAATAATGGAGATATCACTGTAGATGTAGGTTCAGGAAATAAATGGACTTTATCTGGTAATCCATACCCATCTTCTATAGATTTAAAAACCTTTTGGACCGACAATGTAGGTAATGGATTAAATGGAATATTATTTTGGGACGAACCTAAAGATAGCGAATGGAGCCATTACTATACAGATAAATCGGGTGGTTATGGTGTTTGGTTACCAGGTGGTGCAGGAGATATACAAGGATTATACACGGCTCCTACATTTGCAACCTATAGTGCTACAGGAGGTTTAGGAGGAGATGCTGGAACTGGTTCTGGCGCTCTAATTGACAGAAGATATTCCCCAGTAGGTCAAGGATTTGTTTTAAGAACAAATTCAGGGGGAAGTGATGTTACTTTTAGTAACTCTCAAAGAATTTTTAGTAGTGGTACTTTAAATTTTAGAAGCTCTTCTGATGATGATTCTACGATTATTAATGCTGTAACACCACAAATAAGAATTAATGTGGTAATGAATGAACTATATTCAAGACAGCTTTTATTATTATTTAGCGATGAAAGTACCGATGGCTATGATGTTGGTTTAGATGGACACCACCCTATGGATTCTGGTGGGTCTGAAGCATATTTTCTAATAGAAGAAAACGGAAATATGGAACCTTTTGTGATACAAACGCTTCCTTTTGATGCTAACAAAAAGATTCCTGTTGGATTTAATATAGATGGAGAAACTACATTTTTTGCATTAGCTGTAGAAATTTTAAATTTTGACCGCCCTGCATATTTATGGGATACTGTTACTGATACCTATAAAGAAATTAATGCGAATGCCAATAGTGAACTTAATCAATATATTTTACCTACTGGTGAGTATAATGATCGTTATTTTATTGTATTCAAAAATGGTAGACAAGTTATAGAAGATTCTAAAGGAACAGAAGCTATTGAATTAGCAAGAGCATCTGTTGGTTTCTTCCAAAATAACCCATACAAGCAAATGGAAGTATCTAATCCTGATGGATATAATATTAAAACTGCTGCTTTATATGATATGACTGGGAAATTAGTCTCTACTGAATCAAATGTTGGAACTGTTTCTCATTTTACAATGTCAACATCTAACTTAGCAGATGGTATTTATTTAGTAAAACTAATCACTTCAGAAAATATCAATATAGATTACAAAACGATTATTAAGAATAATTAATTCACAAAATATATTACAATAAAAAAGCGTCCCGATAAATATCGGGACGCTTTTTTATTGTAATTTTCTTTTCTATTTACTTTTCAAACTCAGTAATTGTTTTCGCAATTATGGAAACACAGTCTAATATTTGCTCTTCAGTCATAACTAAAGGTGGTGCAAATCGGATGATATTACCATGGGTAGGTTTTGCTAGTAATCCATTATCTCTAAGTTTTAAACAAATATCCCAAGCAGTAGAACTGTCTTCTGTATCGTTTATTAATATTGCATTTAATAAGCCTTTTCCTCTAACAGCATTCACTAAATTACTCGTAGGAATAAATTTATTTAACTCGCTTCTAAATAATTGCCCGAGTCTCTCTGCATTTTCTGCAAGATTTTCTTCCTTAACAACATCTAATGATGCGATTGCTACTGCACAAGCCAAAGGGTTACCACCAAAAGTAGATCCATGCTGACCTGGTTTTAATACACACATTGTTTCATTTCTAGCCAATACTGCAGAAACTGGATAAACTCCACCACTTAGTGCTTTTCCTAAAATTAAAATATCTGGTTTTACATTTTCATGATCTACTGCTAGCATTTTCCCTGTTCTTGCAATTCCTGTTTGTACTTCATCGGCAATAAATAATACACCATATTTAGAACATAAGTCTTTTGCTTTTGCTAAATAGCCTTCAGATGGAACATACACACCTGCTTCTCCTTGAATAGGCTCTACTAAAAATCCTGCAATAGTATTGCTAGATTTTAAAACATCTTCTAAAGCTTCTAAATTGTTATATTCTATTTTAATAAAACCAGCGGTATAAGGGCCAAAGTTTTTACGTGCCTCTTCATCGTTTGAAAAAGAAATGATGGTCGTTGTTCTTCCGTGGAAATTATTCTCACAGACAATTATTTCTGCTTTATTTTCAGGAATCCCTTTTTTCTCATACGCATACTTTCTACAAAGTTTGATAGCTGTTTCCACCGCTTCTGCCCCACTGTTCATAGGCAATACTTTATCAAAACCAAAGGTTTCGCAAACGTACTTTTCATATTTCCCTAGAATATCATTGTGAAATGCTCTAGAAGTTAGGGTTAATTTTTTAGCTTGTTCCGATAATGCATTTACAATTTTAGGATGGCAATGCCCTTGATTTACAGCAGAATATGCCGATAGGAAATCATAATATTTCTTCCCTTCAACATCCCATACAAAAACCCCTTCCCCTCTTTCTAAAACTACGGGAAGTGGATGATAATTGTGAGCGCCGTACTCATTTTCTAATTCGATTGCTTTCTGTGATAAAGTCTTTTCTGTTACAGACATAACTTAAATTTTAATATTGAATAAAATTTATTCCTTCTATACCTTTATTCTTCCGAGTATCGAAAATTCAGCGGAGGAGAGAAATCATCCTTAGGACTGCAAATTACTAAATATTATTTCAGTTTTGAAATATCATTTTGAAATTTTTGAAGATAAGGTTGAAATCTGAAGTTCTATTCTTTTAATTTCTCTTTTAACTCTAAATTTTTCGTTTTTTCCATATTGACATCTATACTAAAGACGTTAAAAAAGTAAAAATGTTTATTTTATTCCGAAGAAAAAAAGGAAACTAAATAAATCGCATTTTAGCATCACAATAAATATAGTCGAATTACCATTACAATTTAATTGCTATCACTATTTTTGCTCCTATGGGAAGAAGAAGAAACAACAGAGTGGTTTTTGAAGATTTAGAAGTAACAGACGCTGGTGCTAAGGGAAAAGCAATTGCTTTTGCTCCAGATGGAAAAGTGGTTTTTATTGGCAATGCCGTTCCTGGAGATGTTTGTACCATACAAACTACGAAGAAAAGAAAAAGTTATTACGAAGGAAAAGCCATTTCATTTACCAGTCTTTCTGAAAAACGAACAGAACCCAAATGCGAATATTTTGGAACTTGTGGAGGTTGCAGATGGCAATATATGGGTTATGAACATCAGTTATTCTACAAACAAAAAGAAGTAGAAAATAACCTGAAGCGTCTTGGTAAAATTGAATTACCAGATATATCTCCCATTATTGGATCTAAAGAACAATACTATTATCGCAATAAAATGGAATTCTCATTCAGCGATAGCAAATGGTTGACCTTAGAACAAATAAAAAGTGATGAAATTATTGAAAAACGAAACGCATTAGGGTTTCATATTCCGGGAATGTGGGATAAAATTTTAGATATTGACAATTGCCATTTACAGCGTGACCCTAGTAATGCCATTCGGAATTTTATAAAAAATAAAGCTGAAGAATTACAACTTTCATTTTATAATGCCCGCAAGCAAGAAGGTTTTTTACGAACCTTAATGCTCCGAACTGCTAGTACTGGAGATGTGATGGTTTTGCTTCAGTTTTTTTATGAAGACAAAGAAAACAGAATATTATTATTAGATGCAATTGCTTCAGAATTCCCTGATATTACTTCATTATTATATGTTATTAATTCAAAAGGAAACGATACTATTTACGATCAAGAGGTGAATTGTTATAAAGGAGAAAATCATATTTTTGAAGAAATGGAAGGGCTTCGATTCAAAATAAATGCCAAGTCTTTTTATCAAACAAATTCAGAACAAGCCTACGAATTATATAAAGTAGCCAGAGATTTTGCAGGCTTAACAGGAAATGAGTTAGTATTCGATTTGTATACGGGTACGGGGACCATTGCTCAATTTGTTGCTAAGAAAACAAAAAAAGTAATCGGTATTGAAGCTGTTCCAGACGCAATTGAAGCTGCCAAAGAGAATGCAACCTTAAATAAAATCTATAATGCAGAATTCTATGTGGGCGATATGAAAAAAGTTTTTAATGAAGCTTTTATAAATCAACACGGAATTCCAGATGTTATTATCACCGATCCTCCTAGAGACGGAATGCATAAAGATGTAGTCGCTCAATTGTTGAAAATTTCAGCAAATAGAATTGTTTATGTAAGTTGTAATAGTGCAACACAAGCCAGAGACTTATCGTTATTAGATGAAGATTATAAGGTAATAAAAACCCAATCAGTAGATATGTTCCCGCAAACACATCACGTTGAAAATGTTGTACTTTTGGAAAAAAGAAAACACTAGAAGAAAATCATTATGTTAAAAAAATTGATTTTATTATTATTTGTTTCATTGGTTGTGAATAGCTGCACAAAAGACGATATCTGTTCTGAAGGCACTCCTACAACACCCTTTTTAATAATTACTTTTAAAAACTTTAATAATCCTTTATTCTCAAAAACTGTAAATAATCTTACGGTCACTACTATTGTAGATAATGACAGCATACATCTTTATAGATTTGAAACTACAGATTCTATTGCAATTCCTTTAAATACAGGAGCAGATTTTACAGATTATTTATTTGTAAAAGATGACGCAAGTGATACTCCAGGAAACACAGATAAAATAAATTTCAATTACCAGAGAGAAAGTGTTTATATAAATCGGGCTTGTGCTTTTAAAGCAATTTACACCTTCCTGTCTGCCGATCTAGAAATAGATTCAGATAATTGGATAGATGAAACAATCGTTAACAAATTAATAGTTGAAAATGAAGACGAAACACACGTTACTATTTTTCATTAGTCTTTTTGTTTTTTCTTCCTTTTCAACAAAGGCTCAAGAAGAAAACGAAGTGGTTAATGATACGGTTGTAAAAAACAATGTTTATGGTTTACGGCTTGGTATAGACCTTGCCAAACCTACGCGTACTTTAGTAGATGACGATTTTTCTGGATTTGAATTTATGGCAGATTACAGAATCACGCATCGGTTTTTTATAGCATTAGAAGTAGGAAATGATAAAGATGAGCAAATTGAAAGCAATTTGGTTTCATCAACAAAAGGAAGCTATATAAAAATTGGTGGCGACTTTAATGCCTATAATAACTGGGTTGGCATGAATAATTCCATCATTTTGGGACTTAGGTATGGTTTTTCAACCTTTGACCAAGAACTTATTAGTTATAGCTATTATACGGGAGATACTACTTTTCCGGGATTTACTACAGAAGAACCAATAGAATACACTGACCTTTCTGCACATTGGGCAGAAATTGTTTTTGGAGTTAAAACAGAAGTTTATAAAAATTTGTTTTTATCCTTTCAACTTCAGTTAAAGTATTTAATTACCGAAGAAGTTCCCGAAAACTTTGGCAACCTCTACATTCCAGGATTTAACAGAACCTACGACTTTAGTGATTTTGGCGCAGGGTTTAGCTTTGGAGTTTCTTATTTGATTCCTATTTATAAAAAGTAAAAATTACTTGTCTTTGCGAGGAGTTCCGATAGTTATCGGATAACGTGGCGATCTCACGAAACCAACTGTCTTCCTATGTTTGTAAAATAGGATTTTACAAGCTTATCCATATTATATTTATCTTTAAGAAAAACAAAACAGAAAGAGAAAGGAACTAGATTCTGATCTGTCTTAGGTACTTTAGAT
>Ga0164313_10003888_pt1 | contig 13325 bp, 13 predicted proteins | sample GuaBasSedimGuay4_FD_113735 | JGI IMG/M metagenome (GOLD analysis project Ga0164313, IMG submission 113735) | Subseafloor sediment microbial communities from Guaymas Basin, Gulf of California, Mexico - Guay4, Core 4569-4, 0-3 cm | ecosystem: Environmental > Aquatic > Marine > Hydrothermal vents... | reverse complement strand
TCCGTCAAACCTTCCATGTACCGAATCATATTTTAACATATAAGCTAAATAATCTGCTCCTAATAAGTCATTTATACCTACTACTTGAACATTTTCTCTTTGTGAAGCAACTCTAAAAGCTAACCTTCCGATCCTTCCAAATCCGTTAATACCTACTTTGATCATTTTTATATTTATTTAATAATTATTACTCTATTTAATTTAGACTGACATTATATCAGATACTCTCAATATCTCTTTACTAATACTGTGGTGTTCTTTGATAGCTTTGGCCAGTTCTGTTGTTACCATTACATTATTGAGCTGCCCAACCATCAAATTAGTTTTACCGTCAATAAGTAATTCGACCGCTTTTACTCCCATTCTACTCGCTAAAACCCGGTCGAAACAACTCGGTGCCCCTCCTCTTTGCATATGTCCCAAGACAGAAACTCTAACGCTATACTCAGGTAAGTTTTCTTCCACATAGGAAGCAAGTTCAAATACATTTTTACCTGTTTTATCTCCTTCGGCCACAACTACTAAACTAGAAGTTTTACCAGATCGGCGACTTCTTTCTAATGTCATCAACAAACGTTCAAGACCCATATCTTCTTCAGGAATCAATATTTCTTCTGCTCCGGCACCAATTCCTGCGTTTAGAGCTATAAATCCGGCATTTCTACCCATAACCTCAACAAAGAATAATCGATTATGAGAGCTTGCAGTATCTCTGATCTTGTCAATTACTTCAACAGCCGTATTTAATGCAGTATCATAACCTATTGTAAAATCGGTCCCGTATATGTCATTATCGATCGTTCCCGGAATTCCAATCAATGGAAAATCGTATTCTTTATTAAATATCATTCCTCCTGTAAAAGATCCATCTCCGCCAATAATCACTAAAGCATCTATTTCATTTTCTATCAAATTATTATATGCCTTTCTTCTACCCTCAATTGTTCTAAACTCTTCAGAACGTGCCGTTTTTAAAATGGTTCCGCCCTTTTGAATTATGTGATGTACATTTCGAGTATCCATTTTAACGATATCTCCTTCTATTAACCCTTGATATCCTCTATATATGCCAACGCTTTCTAATTTATAATAAGATGCAGACCTTATAACCGATCTTATTGCAGCATTCATTCCCGGCGAATCGCCTCCCGATGTCATTACTGCTATTTTCTTTATGTATTTTTTCATGTTTTTTATTAATGCACACAAAAATAATAATAAATATATTATTTTAAATGATTTATATCAGAATTAAACGAAAACGATTGAGAATATGACGGGTCATGGAGTTTGGAAAAATAGTAATTAATTAAACTAGAAGTATACCAAATGAAAAAATCACGCTGCTAACGTGATTTTTTTACTGTTTGAATAGTTAAATATTATGTTTTTTTAATATTACCGCCGGAACTATCAGTAGAATTAACTATTTCAGGATTCCCCTTAAATTGTATCTCACTACCGGTACTGGCATTTCCATCAAAGGATTTTTTTACATTAACTTTTATATTCGAACCACTATTGGCCTTAGCTATACAATTTGAAGCTTCTAAACCATAGGCGTCAATATGACTGCCACTGGAAGAACTAACGTTCAGGCTGTTGACTTTTCCATCAATATACACATTTGAGCCACTTGAACTTTCACAGTCTAAATTATTGACATTCAAATGTAAATTGAATATTGCTCCACTGGTTGCAATTATTTTTAAATCATCTGCATTCAATGTATTTTCCGTTGTTACTTCGGCACCACTGGTTACTTTCAGCTCGATAAGCTTTTCAACGGAAACGTGAACATTCTTAGCTTTAGCCGTCCAAATATTTTTTTTTGTTCCTATATATAAGGTGCCATTTTTTACTTCTGTTTCAATCAGATCATGTAAATTTTCATCGGCTTCAACAACTAAAGTCGATTCTCCATTTTCTGTTAAATAAACATTAATTCCGGAACTGGCTTTTATTCTCACAAAATCACCGGATATATTTCTGTTTTTGGTAATGACATTACCATTCCCTTTAACCCCATCGAAGAAACAAGAAGTTGTGGAAACCAACAAAATCAATAAAGCTGAGATTTTAATAATATTTTTCATAATTGTTATTTTAAAATTTGATTATTATTCTATGGAATCTTCTGAACTACTTATGTTTATGCCATTTGCATTGATGATCACTTTTGCATTTTCATTGGCATCACCGGTAATATTTATATTTACACCATCTTCATCGATCTTCATTTTAAAAGAACCGGTATCATCAATATTATTATTCCAACTTTCATCACAATCCAAACAAGAAAGACCTTCCTTTGTCATCTTGTAATAATGTTTAGGCATGTCTCTATCGTAAATATTTTGAACATTGTCAATATCATACAAAAAGGACCTCATTGATTTATCTATATATATTACTTGGTTTTCAGGAAGGTATAGATCTATTTTCAAACTTTGATCCCTGAATTTATTCTCGATCTCAGTCAAAAAATAGCCGTTTAACAATAGATCTTCTCCTGCTTCGGTAAAACTATAGCCAATATTACCAGCATTTTCACGTGCTGCGATTTTACTTTTTCCTTTAGATCTTTTATTGATCTTTACATAAGGCTCCTTTGCATCCGTTTGGAAAATATTGAATCGAATATCATTTGAATATATTTTTTCAACGTTATTTTCATCAAAGACCAACCTGTAACCCCATCGATGTTTCAGATAGGATTCACCGGAAAGGTTTTCATTGTCTAATATTTTTATGTCCAATGTATCGGAAGAAATGAAGGCCAATTCTTTTTTCTCTATTACAGATCCTTCAAAAGCAGACTGAACAAATTGTTTGGAACCAAAAAATATCATTATCAACAAGGCGACCAACCAAATTCCAAGAAGTGATAATTTTGTAACTCTGCCAACCGATCTTTTATTATTGGATAATATTCGTATCCCCAATAAAAAGAGAAATAAAAATGGTATTCCAACCAAAAGAAAGGTCATCACAGAAATTCCCCAAAGCGGCAATCCAGAGCTATTTATGATATTGAAATGTTGATAATACCAGTCCTCATGAAAAAAGTCAATAGAACCGGCGGTCACCAAGCTAACCAATAAGGCAAAAATAGTTGAAACGGAAATAATAATTAAAATTACCCCTATGAACTTACCAATAATCATGAATAAAGTTGTTAAGACCTTACCCAGAGTATCTACCACATCCTGAGATCCCGATTTTGCCTTTTCCCTATATTTCTGGTAATCGGCATTTTTTACCTTCTCTGTAGCATCAGTAAAACCACTTTTCACTCTTTCTGACACCTCTGTTAATTCTTCTTTAATTTTTTTTTCAATATTACTGATATTCACATCTTCTCCTTCCATTTCCAACTTTTCTGCAGTTGTATTGGCTTGCGGTAGTAAAATCCATAATATTAGGTATAGAATAAAGCCAAAACCAAAACCAAAGGTTGCAACCAACCAGGCCAATCGAACCCATATTACATCAATATTAAAATAATGTGCCAGACCGGAAGAAACTCCTCCTAAAAATTTATCATCTCCATCCCTGTATAATTTTTTAGATCTTGTATTCCCATAGGAAGTATAATTATCATCACTAAACGCCTCATCATCAACCATGTAATCTTCAGGCTTACCCATAACCTCGATTATTTCATCAATATCTCCTTCATTGATTACCTGCCGAACATCTTTTACCTTATCTGATAAAAGTTCCCCTATTCTTGATTCTATATCCGTAATTATTTCATCTCTTCCTTTTGGGTCATCACTTAATGAACGACGAATAGCACTTAAATAATTTTTCAGCTTTTGATAAGCGATCTCATCAATATGAAAAAATATTCCACCCAGATTTATATTTATTGTCTTGTTCATTTTTTTGTTGATTTTATGGTTTTATTATCTTTTGTTATTGTATGTACTGCATTTACCAGATCACTCCAGGTATTGTTAAGTCCATTCAGGAATAGCTTTCCGGTTTCTGTTAAACCATAATACTTTCGAGGTGGTCCGGAAGTGGACTCTTCCCATCGATAGTTCAGAAGTCCTGCATTCTTTAATCTTGTTAGCAAAGGGTATACTGTTCCTTCCACAACAAGCAGTTTTGCATCTTTCAATTGCGATAATATTTCAGAAGTATAATGATCTCCATTTTGTAAAATGGATAGAATGCAAAATTCTAAAACTCCTTTTCGCATTTGTGCTTTTGTGTTTTCAATCTTCATATTTTTCTTTTTAAATGTAAATAAAGCATTGAGTTAGTTAGTTTGGATTTTTTTTAAAACAAATAGTATTGAATAATATTTGCAATAAAAACGACGATTGTTATTAAAATTGAGATCATGGCTTTTTATTTTATAAATTTAATGGTTATTGGATAGTCATATACTTCACCGTTATTTGCCTTTGTGGCAGCGGTAATAATGAGTATAAATCTTACAATGGCTAAAATACCTACCAGAGAGACCATACTTAAAATCCCAAAAAGATCGAAGTGATGGAGTTCTGAGTAAAAGGTATTAAAGGCAAATGGGAAAATGGAAACGCCCAGAATAAATGAGTATAATAAAAAACTCAGATTAAAATTTACAGCGGCCTTCCCTGATCGGTTGATAAAATCGCTTTCATTCTTTTTTAACTCCCAAATAACTAAAGGAGCGATAACGCCACCGAATGGAAAAACATATCCAAAAAAGGCGGATAAATGTAAAAAAAATGCTGTGTTATATTCTTTTTTATTGTTCATAATATAATTCATATAATACTTTCTTATGCAAATATATATACAAAAGATAATACTATGCTATACAAAGTACTATATTTAACATTTTTTTAACATATCAGCCCGAAAATAAAATTGAATAAAAAAATTGTACATTGCACTTTTGTTATACTATTTTATGAAAAAATTCACCCCCAGATCTTTAAACATTTTCTTAATGTTTAAGATACCTTCAGCGTATATTTCAGGTGTTCGAGTCACTGCTATATCAGATCAGGAGGCAACTGCTATAGTAAAGCACAAATGGATAAATCAAAATCCTTTTAAATCCTTATACTGGGCTGTTCAAGGTATGGCCTCTGAGTTAGTTACCGGGATCTTAGTGATGAAAAGAATTGATGAAAGTGGTAAAAACATCTCCATGCTCGTCACCAATCAAAATGGAACATTCACAAAGAAAGCAACCGGGAAGATTAATTTTATTTGCAAGGATGGTCATAAGATAAAACTCGCGATAGATGAGACTATCGCAACCGGGGAAGGGCAAAATTTAATTATGACAGCAGAAGGATTTAATGAAGACAATGAAAGTGTGTCAAAATTCGAATATGAATGGAGTATTAAGGTGAAAAACAAAAATTAAATCTCTCTTTCTTCAACAATACACCCCTACTCTCCCTGTGCTTTTCGTTCATCAATATGCTCTTGTAGTAATATTCCATATTTTGACGTTTGCACCTCAGATGACATTGAGTTATTCATGGTGTCCAACATCTTAATATTCGCATTGTAGACTTCTCTTAACGCAATATAAGGAGCCGCTTCATAATCAGAATTATTGATAACATAATTAATAGTAACTAAATATCTGCGTTTTAATAATTTTGACATTTTTCCTTCCACCAACATTATTGAATCTTGATCTCCAGACTGCTGAGCTTCCAATTGTTCTTTTATTAAATCTAAATTCTGATCGTTAAACCTGCGTTTTAATTCATTATAACCATCCAATATATTTTGATTTTTCGATCCTGTAATTTCAGCTTTAAACTCAAATTTATCTAAGACAGAATTGATCTTTACAGTATCCTTCTCGCCAAAAAATTTTATTCTTTTATCTGAATTCTCTAAGGTTAAATAGTATATCTCAGGAGATTCAATTACATCTGTAAGTAAGAATTCATTCGTCCCGTTGACGGTTATTGAATCTACAGAGAGTATTGTGGAATCCATTTGTTTTTGTAAATAGAACGTACCTTTTTTAAGTCCTTTTATTTTCCCTTTAACATACATGGTGTTTTCAACATCCTTTGCACATGAGGAAACGATAATAATTCCAAGTGCAATAAACAATACTTTTTTCATTATTAAAACATATTCAATTTGCGATGTAAATATCCACTAAAAAAACAATATAACAAGTACTAAAATACAGTAAATTTTCAGATATAATTATCGTATTTTAACAGTCCTAGGGAGATACAACCCTCATCAGCTCAGCTGTTAAGATTGCTCCATAGGTACCAACCACATATCCAAAAACAGCGAGTAAGACACCTACGGTAGCCAGAGAAGGATGAAATGCCGCCGCAACAACAGGAGCAGAAGCGGCTCCACCAACATTTGCCTGACTTCCAACCGCCAAGAAAAAATATGGTGCTCTGATCAGTTTGGCTACAATGATCAATAATATAATATGAATAAGCATCCAAACAATACCGATCAGTATTAATCCGGGATTATCAACAACCTTACTTAAATCCATCTTCATACCTATTGTAGCAACTAAAATATAAATAAAAACACTTCCTATTTTACTGGCACCGGCTCCTTCATAATTCTTTGCTTTGGTAAATGACAGCCCAATACCAACGGCTGTAGCTATAGTGATCATCCAAAAAAACTGAGACCCAAATGATGATAAAGGTGAAGACTTATCACTTACCGCATCAAAGTTCGATTTTAAAAATCCTGAAATAGCATCAGCACCAAAATGTGCAAAACCAACAACTCCAAATGCCAGAGCCGCTATTATCATATAATCGGTTAAAGTTGGTACTCTGCTCACACTATCGGCAAATTCTGAAACCTTTTCTTTTAGTTTTTCAATAGCAGAAGTGTCCGCTTTAAGCCATTTATCAATTTTATCGGATTTACCAATTCCCATCAATAGACCAGCCATTAGGATATTTGCAACGACAATATCCACTAAAACCATTCCTCCATAAAGTTTGGGATTGTATTCATAAATTTCAAGCATAGCCGCCTGATTGGCCCCTCCACCGATCCAACTGCCCGCGAGTGTTGCCAGACCCCTCCAGGTTGCATCAAAACCAGCACCTCCAACGGTTTCCGGTGAAAACATTGAAATCAGCAAGATCGCGATTGGTCCACCAATAATAATTCCTACTGTTCCCGTAAAAAACATGATCAATGCTTTCGGACCCAAATTAAAAATAGATTTTAAATCAATGCTTAAAGTCATCAAGACAAGTGATGCCGGCAAAAGGTACCTACTGGCCACAAAATATAAATTCGAATGTTCATCAGCTATTAAACCGGACGAATTAAAAATTGCAGGAAGCAAATAAGCCATTAATAAGGCCGGAACAATTTTATAAAATTTATACCAAAATCCGCTTTCTTTTGAAGATGTATAGAAAACGAACCCCAGAGCAATCATTAGTAATCCAAATACTATAGTGTCGTTTGTAAAAATTGGTTGATCTGCCATTTGTTAGCTATTATTTTTAGAGATGGCTAATATAGAAATTTATTTGAAAGTTCGCTTATTCATTATGCATAAAGCGTTTTTTAGCTAACAATTCCTCTTCTGTTTCTTTATATTCCTCATCGGGAACACAACAATCGACAGGGCATACTACAGCACATTGGGGTTCCTCATGGAATCCTTTGCATTCCGTACATTTATCGGGGACGATAAAATATACATCATCATCGATAGGCTCCTGATCTTTATCAGCATTGTATTTAACACCATTTGGTAAGATTACATCTCCTTGCAGTTCCGTGCCATCGGAGAACTTCCAATCCTCCGCTGCCTCATAAATAGCAGTGTTGGGACATTCCGGTTCACATGCGCCACAGTTAATACATTCATCGGTAATAATAATTGCCACGGTATTTTTCTTTAAATTTGCCAGCAAATATAATATATCAATTTAATACTTATTAATTAAATGTTGGTTAAAGACAGAATAGAGGCCTTTGCAAAATTAGGAGATTTTTTAAGTCAGTTCACTCCCGATAAAATAATGAAAAACGACGCTATTCCTCACAATGATTTGTTTTTTGATGTATTTAAAACACAAATTAAAAGAGCATATGAGTTCAATGGATGGTTTACAGAAGACAATATTTTGTATGCTTTTAATGAATGGAGTAAAATATTAAATTACAATAATTTAAACAAGTGGACTTCTTTATATGATTTAAATAATAATTCATCGAAGAAAGTGGCAATTATCACTGCAGGAAATATTCCTCTGGTAGGTTTTCATGATTTTTTGTCTGTTTTGATCTCAGGGAATAATGTAATCGTTAAACAATCTTCAAATGACAGACATTTTTTACCATTGATTGCAAAATATCTGGAAAAAGTAGCGCCGGATTTTAATAGGAAGATTGAGTTTACTGATAAAAATTTAAAAGGTTTTGATGCTGTAATTGCAACAGGAAGCAATAATACTGCAAGGTATTTCGAGTATTATTTTGGGAAACACCCGAATATTATTCGGCATAACAGGAACGCTATAGCGGTAATTTCAGGAAAAGAGAGTGAAAATGATTTAAAGAATCTGGGGGAAGATATATTCAGATATTTTGGCCTGGGCTGTCGCAGCGTTGCGAAGATATTTGTTCCAAAAGGTTATGACTTTGATCTGCTTTTTAGGGCAATTTATCCGTTTAAGAATATAATTGAATATAAGAAATACGAAAACAATTACGACTATAACAAAGCGGTATACCTGATGAGTGAGTTTAAAATAATTGAAAATGGGTTTATAATGTTCAAAGAAGACAGCAGTTACACATCACCGATCGCCTCCCTGTTTTATGAATATTATGAAGATCTTGATAAATTAAAAATCAAATTGAAACAAGACGAGGAATCTATTCAGTGTATTGTTGGAAACATGGAAATTGAAAACATGGTTCAATTCGGGGAAACACAAAAACCACAACTATCTGATTACGCTGATGGCGTTGATACTATGGACTTTTTACAGCGACTATAAATTAAAAAACAAAGTTCTGAACAATTATTCAAAATCTGTATCTAATTTAATATAATCCAAGAATTCATTTTTTACAGCCTGATCTTTGAATTTCCCTCCAAACTCTGAAGTTACTGTACTACTGGCTACATCACTTATTCCTCGTGAATTAACACATAAATGTTTGGCATCTATAACACATGCCACATCTAGTGTGCCCAGAGCGTCTTGTAAAGCCTGAACCACCTGCATTGTTAATCTTTCCTGAACCTGTGGCCTTTTGGCATAATATTCAACTATTCGATTCATTTTGGATAATCCAATAACTTTACCGGCTGAAATATAGGCCACATGTGCTTTTCCCACGATTGGCAACAAATGATGTTCGCAGGTTGAATAAACAGTAATGTTCTTTTCAACGAGCATTTCCCCATAATTGTAGTTATTATCAAATGTGGATAACTTAGGTTTTATTTTTGGGTTCAACCCCGAAAAAATCTCCTTGACAAACATCTTTGCCACCCGATGGGGAGTGCCCTTCAGACTGTCATCCGTCAGGTCCATACCAAGCGTATGCAATATACTTGTGAAATCTTTTTCTATGGACACAATTTTCTCCTTATCACTCAACACAAAGGCATCATCTCTTATCGGGGTTTTTGCCGAATTTGTAATGTGATCATCTCCTATTTCTTCCAACATCTCTTTAACTTTAGCACTATTTCCTTCAAACATAATCCTGTTATTTTAGTCTGCAAAAATACAATATTGATACGAATTAATTAAATTTTATACTGTTATTAGTTGAATTAATTCTTCTAAATTACAAGAAACCTGCTCTCCTGTACTCATATTTTTTAAGGTGTAATTGCCTTCATTTAACTCTTGCTCACCAACCAGAACAACAAATGGAATCTCCCTTTTGTTTGCATAATTCATTTGTTTTTTCAACTTTGTATTATCCGGATAAAACTCAGCGTTAACACCTGTTACTCGTATTTTTTTAATTGCCTTCAAGCAATAATACATTTCTTTCTCTCCAAAATTAAGGAATAAAATTTGTGGTCTGGGAATTTCTGTTTTTGAAAATAAATTAAGTTCCTCCAATACCAGATAAATTCGATCCAAACCAAAGGAGATCCCTATTCCACTTATATTCATCATGCCAAATTGACCGGTAAGGTCATCATATCTTCCACCACCTCCTATGGAGCCCATTTTCACTTTGTTTGTCTGTACTTCAAAAATTGCTCCTGTATAATAATTCAAGCCTCTGGCAAGAGTTACATCTAATTCCAAAGTAGCACTTTGCAATCCCAATCTTTCAACAAAACTAATAACAAACTTAATTTCTTCAATACCTCTTTGTCCTTCCTCAGATTGGGCTAACAATTGCGTGAGTGCTTCTATCTTATCCCAATTAGATCCTTCAAAATTAAATAGTGGCTCTATTTTTTCTATTGCCTGTTCAGAAATATTTTTAGATAACATTTCCTTTTTCACCCCTTCTACTCCAATCTTATCCAATTTATCCAAAGCAACTGTCAGATCTATTATTCGCTCTTTTTCTCCTATTATTTCGGCGAGACCTGATAAAATTTTACGATTGTTTATTTTTATCACGGTATTTTCCAAACCCAACTTCGTAAAAACGTCATCGTACATTTGAACAAATTCAACTTCCTGCCATAAGCTCTTACTACCTACAACATCAGCATCACATTGATAAAATTCTCTAAATCTCCCCTTTTGTGGTCTGTCAGCCCGCCACACTGGTTGTATTTGATATCTCTTAAATGGAAAAGTTATTTCATTTTGGTGTTGGACAACATAGCGGGCGAAAGGAACCGTCAGATCATACCGAAGTGCTTTTTCAGAAATACCGGGAGTAATCTTTGCAGAATTTTTTTCACTTAATAGAGTAGCATCCACTTTTTTAAGATAATCTCCGGAATTCAATATTTTAAATATCAATCGATCCCCTTCGTCACCATATTTACCCATTAAGGTTGCTGAATTTTCAAAGGAGGGAGTTTCAATTGGTTGAAAACCATAGTTTTGAAACACCTCTTTTATAGTATTGAAAATATAATTACGACGGGTAATTTCAATGGGTGAAAAATCTCTGGTTCCCTTAGGAATACTTGGTTTCATTTGCTTCATTTAAATTTGCAAATATCTGAAAAATATTATTTTTTAAATAGTCTTTTAATAATTGAATAAAAAATTTCTTGAAACCAACTATCCCCGTGGCAAGCCATAGGGGTATTTCGCTGGTTTCATACCCAAGCAAGTTGAGCACAAGCTTTGGTCTTAGGACCAAAACCTAAATTTTATATTTTACCTCACCCGCAACTACGAAAAGGTAGTTACGACCTCTCCCAAGGAGAGGTAAATCGGAATCCCCGAGGCAAAGCCATCGGGGAATTATTTAGATTAAAGTAAATTTATTTGCAAACATCTAAAAATAATTGCATTCGGTTTAATAAAGAAAATAACTTTTGCCATTTAAAAACAAATGCACTACCCAAACATTAAAACTATTGATCTTCCTGAAGACATGTAAAAATTTCTGTTAAGATAAAATATGCCACAGAAGTTTATTTTGCAATATTAACCACCCTTGTTTCTCTAATAACAGTTACCCTAACCTGACCCGGATAGGTCATGTCGTTTTGAATTTTCTGAGTAATGTTAAATGATAATTCAGCTGCTTTTGTATCATCAACTTTATCACTTTCAACAATTACCCTTAATTCCCGGCCGGCCTGAATAGCGTATGCCTTTTGTACACCATTAAAAGCAAAAGCAACATCTTCCAGTTCCTTTAAACGTTGAATATAGGAATCCATTACCTGACGTCTGGCTCCCGGACGAGCTCCTGAAATAGCGTCACAAACCTGAACGATTGGTGCATATAAGGATTTCATTTCAATCTCATCGTGATGGGCACCCACTGCGTTGCAAACATCACTTTTTTCACCGTATTTTTCCACCCATTGCATTCCAAGTATAGCATGCGGTAATTCTGTGTCTGTATCGGGTACTTTTCCAATATCATGAAGTAATCCGGCTCGTTTTGCTATTTTAGGATTCAATCCTAGCTCTGCGGCCATAAGTGAACATAAGTTTGCAACTTCTCTTGAATGTTGTAATAAATTTTGGCCATAGGATGATCTATATTTCATTCTCCCAACGGTTTTTATCAATTCAGGGTGTAAGCCGTGAATTCCCAGGTCAATAACCGTTCTTTTTCCTACTTCTATGATCTCCTGATTTATTTCCTTCCTGGTTTTTGCAACAATTTCTTCAATTCTAGCGGGGTGTATTCTTCCGTCCGTAACTAATTTGTGTAATGACAATCTGGCTATTTCACGACGAACCGGATCAAAACACGATAAAATAATGGCTTCCGGCGTATCATCAACAATGATCTCCACTCCCGTTGTGGATTCTAAGGCCCTGATATTTCTACCTTCCCTTCCAATAATTCTTCCCTTAACGTCATCATTTTCCAAATTAAAAACGGAAACGCAATTATCAACAGTTTGCTCCACGCCTATACGTTGGATTGTATTTAAAATAACTTTTTTTGCTTCTTGCTGTGCAGTTAGCTTCGCATCTTCCAGAGAACTTTGTATAAACGCCATTGCATCGCTCTTAGCTTCTTCTTTTAATGATTTTACAAGCTCTTGTTTCGCGTCATTTGCCGATAATCCGGAAATAGTTTCTAAATGAAGTATTTGGTTTTTATGTAATTTATCGACTTCTGTTTTCTTTTTATCCAAGTGATCTAATCGATAGTTATAATCCTTCTCTTTTAATTCGAGAGATTTGTTAAGTTTTCTATTTTTATCGAGCTCTTGAGATACGCGAGATTCCTTTTCACGTATTCTTTTTTCAGAATCAATATTTTTTTTATCCCGTGAAAAGATAACTTTTTCATGCTCAGATTTTAATTCAATAAATTTTTCTTTGGCTTGTAATATTTTATCTTTTTTTATTCCATCTGCCTCAATATTTGCCTCCTTTAAGATTGTAGAAGCTTGTTTTTTAACATTTTTCAATGTAGAAGAGGCTTTCTTCTTTTCTAGAACTTTGGCCATCAAATACCCAATAACTAAAGCAATAATTCCTATTGATATTGTTGTTGCATCCATATTTATATATATAAAAAGCCTACATCGGTTATGGTTTTGTAAACTCCCTGAAACAGGTTTAGGACTACTTTATTGATCAAGTATCCTAGTTTAAGATAGGCTCGCTTTTACAATAATAACTCATCCTTTTTAAATTAATAGTGTTGAGTTTATTAAACAAATAACTAATGTAGGCAGTAATTGTTTTATTTTT
>Ga0164313_10003887_pt1 | contig 13326 bp, 14 predicted proteins | sample GuaBasSedimGuay4_FD_113735 | JGI IMG/M metagenome (GOLD analysis project Ga0164313, IMG submission 113735) | Subseafloor sediment microbial communities from Guaymas Basin, Gulf of California, Mexico - Guay4, Core 4569-4, 0-3 cm | ecosystem: Environmental > Aquatic > Marine > Hydrothermal vents... | reverse complement strand
CTGGCTGCTACGACGAAGGGTCGATTCAAGAGGGTCTGGATTGCCGATCACCCCGGTCTCCCCGGTGCTGCCTTCTACGATCTCTACAACGATCCGCGAGAGGTGAATCCAGCTCTTGTGCCCTTCTTGGCTACGAGCGCCAGTTTCACCCGGATGCGTAAGCGTCACGAGATCTGGAAGCAGAAGTATCCGGATCGTCCCACCAAGCACGGAGTGCCCTTCACAGGAATCGCCAATGCTCGGCAGGCAACCAAGGAACTATCGGACCCACCAGTGGATCTCGAGAAGTTGCCTTTCGACCCGCTCGAGTACATGGACTTCGACCTGCCGTGGGATGGGCTTGACGCCGACTGAGGTCGGTCGCGCCTTCCAGATGTGCACGCCCTCCGCCGCTGTTCCTGATGGGAACGGCGCGGGGGTGGCTGCTTATGACAGGTCGGCTGTCGACACGTTCGACTTCCATCATTCGATGCTCGCCGACAAGGTCAGAACGTCGTCGTTCCTGAGAGCGGTCATGGAGGTGGTGCGCCCGGGAGACGTGGTCGTGGACATCGGATCAGGAACTGGCGTACTGTCGCTCTTCGCCGCCATGGCTGGAGCATCTCACGTCTATTCGATCGAGCGCGAACCCGTTATCGAGGTTGCCAGGGAGATAGCCGTTCGCAACGGGTTGTCTGAGAGGGTCACCTTCATCTCGGGATTCTCGCCCGACGTTGAGATCCCTGAACTGGCTGATGTTCTCGTAACCGAGACGATCGGCAACGTGGGATTCGACGAGGGGATCGTCGCCTGGGTGGCGGACGCAAGGAAGCGCTTCCTGAAGCCTGGAGCGCGGATCGTGCCTGGCCGGGTGGATGCTGTAGCAAGCCTCGTCAGCGTTCCGCGGGATTTCAGAACCATCCAGGAGTGGTCCAACCCTCTTCACACACTCGACTTCTCACCATTGACACGGATCGCACGCAATAGCCTGCTCTGGACCGAACTCAGTCCAGCAGCGATCGTCACCGAACCTACCGTTGTCTTCGGTACAGACTTCTCAGTGGATGCACCCACGTTGGTCGGACACGTTCGTGAAGAGGCGATCAAGGACGCGTTCGTACATGGAATCGGTGTTTGGTTCCGGTCGGACCTCACTCCAAGCGCCACGATCACGAACGGACCGCCCAACTCAGTTCCGAGTTGGGAGCAGGGATTTCTCCCCATAGATGAACCCATCGAAGTTTCCGCAGGTGACCGCGTTGAGTTCGAGGTCTCATCATTGGACTCTGGAGCTGAATGGACGTGGCGTGTAGGGTCCGGAAGAACACACAGAACAAGCGAAGGTCAACTGGCTACCCAAAGCAGGATGCGAACGGCTCAATCGAGCCCCAATGAGAGGAGCGATGATGCCGAGAGCGGCTAGAAGAGGAAGACGACGGAGAAGACGCGTGAGGCGTCGCAGAGTGATGCTGGTGGGCGGACTGGTCGGCTACGGCGTGTACAAGTTCTCGACCCGGGATGCTCAGCGTATCGAGCAATACACAGGTGTTGATCCCGAAGAAATGGACGACGCAGAACTTGAACAGGCGATGCGAGATCTCGACATCGAACCGCAGAAAGTGACATCTGCTGACACCGAACAAGGCGGTCAGCAGGCTGCATCCGCTCCCGCTGCTGGGGCGTCCGCAACTGCCGGCGGATCGATGAGCTATCTCGATGAGCTCACGCAACTGGCGTCGCTGCACGAACAGGGCATCCTCACAGATGCCGAATTCGATGCCAAGAAGAAGCAGATTCTGGACTCACACTGACGTCCCTGTGATGAAGCCGTAGTGCTGCAACGACTTGACCCGCAACTCCTGGAGTTGCGGGTCAAGTCATCTATTCCTGTGGCGTGACGCCATGGTGACCGCCGCCCAGTATCGGAAGGTCGTTGCCGGCCGTCTCGATAGCGTGCAACGGAGTCTCACACTATCGCAGTGGCATCAACGGCCGGGCGTTCTCCGGCTGACCCTCTTGGTGGTTCGGCGTGCTGTTCGTCTCGATGTACGGCGTACTGCTCTTCTTGCTGCTGGCATGGTTCCTCTCCTCCTCTACCTAGAGGCTGGCGCCGATGGCGACAAGGGTCTCTGGACTGAGGAAGTCCTGTGCGATCATGATGCCGCCCGAGTTGATGAGAGCATCGCGGAAGGGGATCGCCCAGGTGTGCTCGATGACGAGAAGCATCCCGGCACCGCCAGGAGGAATGTCATCGGCGATTGTTGCGAGGCCGTCGGCATCGATGCCGTACTCGTACTCATCCATGGCGTGGATCGCTCCAGCTACGGCTCCAACTTCAGCACCGTCAACTCCGCCAGCACCAAGCCCGATGAGAGCACCGACCCACGCGCCGTAGGTCATCGCTTCGTCCTCGGTCAGATCAGAACCTTCTGCGGCGAGCACTGTGCCGTCTTCGGCTTTGTACACGCCGAGAACGTCGACAACCTTGATAGCGCCCGAGGCAGAGGCACCTTCGAGAGCGGCAAGGATGCTTCCATCGAGTGCTGGATCAACAAACCCAATAACCATCAATTGCAATGGTCCAATAGTCACAACTATCTCCTATTCGTTCGGCTGTGAATCTGAAAGATACCACAGTTTGAATGGTCATTCAACGGATCATTTCATCCGTTCCGGGGGCGGTTGGACGGTTTAGTGGCCTGAAGGATCTTGCGACCGGCTTGGGTATCCCGATTCGCAGATGGCCTCGAGGCTGGTAACTACTCGAAGAAGGCTTGGTCACTCTCGACGTTTCTGACTGGAGGTTCGCTCTCTCCTCAATCCACGAGGCGTGAGACCGAAATGGCTTGACAACCGTCAGGTGCAATGGTTTCCAGCGTTCAGAGGCCGCACCCCTTCGATGCCGGTGTGCAGAGTATCGGTCCCCCTTTCAAGGGGGACGGCAGAGGAGCGTCAGCGACGATGCAGGGGGATAACGCGAAGCCAACAGGCCTTGTGCCGCTTGGTGTATCCCCCTAGCTCCTCGTAGGACTCGTCGCTTATCCCCCTTGAAAGGGGGATGCAAGAAACAGGCGATCCAGTGGTGGAGTCCGTGAATCGAGGTTCAGAAGGGGACTGGAGAAGACTGGCGATTGGCTGGTGGAGCTCGTGGGTTCGGGTTCCTGTCGGCGGGTGCTGACGCCGGAACTGGATGAGGAGCATGAGCGTCACGAGTGAGATCACCGGTAGCGAGTCAGCGGCCAATGGTGAAAGCGTGGCCGATGAGACTGGATACTTGCTGCCCTGATTGGCTCGGGGTGCAGGTATCGCGAGTACGTATGGCGCGATGACTTCCAATTCCACCGACGTCAGTCTCGAAGCGATCGCGTCGTGGTTGGACCACAACCATCGGGATCCCTGGAGTCTCCGGAAGTTTCAGTTTCAACACAGGCAGGGATCCGAGAGAGAAGGTGGGGTGAAGGCTACGGTGGGTTCTCCGATGGCGGCATAAATCCCCTTGGTAGTCTGAGGAACCAACAGTGCGACAAGTGGCGCTCGTCATCGTCAGAGCCGGGAGGTGACCAATGGGGGATTGCAGCTAGGGGTACTGGTGTGGCCTCACGCGTGGAACCCAGGGCGTCTCGTCGAGACACCCTGGGTCCGAGCGCCGGCCGGTTCTACGAGGCTGGCGCGGCCTCCACCTCGATTTCGATGGCGATCTTCTTCGATACGAGAACGCCACCCGCGTCGAGTGCAACGTTCCAGTTGAGACCCCAATCCTCGCGCAAGATCACTGCGGTCCCGGAGAACGCAGCCTTGGAGTTGCCCCACGGATCGTCGACGATCCCATTGAAGTCGAAGTCGATGGTGACTGGTTTGGTGACATCTTTGATTGTGAGAGCACCTGTCAGCTTCCATGATCCGCCGTCCGGTTCCACCGCAGTTGAGACGAAACGCATCTCAGGGAAGTTCTCGACGTCGAAGAAGTCGGGGGACTTGATATGGCCATCTCGATCGTCGTCGCCCGTCGACACGGAGGCGGTTTCGATGACGATCTCGACACTGGAGTCTCGAAGCGTCTCCGCCACGTCAATCGTTCCGGTAACCGCACCGAAACCGCCACGCACCTTGCTCACCATCAGGTGACGGCCTACGAATTCCGCAGAAGTGTGGGATGGATCGATAGTCCATCGCCCGACCGCTGGGACAGTTACTCCATCAACGTTGCGGGTAAGAGCGTGTTCAGTTATGGGCATAAGTTCTCCTTGGTTGCGACGCGCAATGATTGCGCAACGCAACTATACACATGTAGTTGCGTTATGCAACCTCTTTTCCTATAATCAATGTATGCCGGTCGAACTCAAGAGCACACAAGCATCAGAAACGTGGCGAGCGATGATGATTGCCTTCACCCGTATCAACGCGGTGTTGGCCACGGAGATGGACGACGAGACCGAGATCTCTCTTGACTGGTACTCCATTCTGTTGATGCTCTCCCAGGCAGATGGTGGCGCCATGCGCGCATCTGATATGGCGGATCAGGTAGGTCTGAGCAGGAGTGCGACCACACGCCTCGTCGACAGGCTCGAAGATCGCGGTTTGGTTGAGCGACGTGCCTGCGGAACAGATCGTCGCGGCACGTTCGTCGGGCTCACCTCAGACGGCGAGGAGATGTTCATCCGAGCAGGCAGGGTTCACCTCAGGGGCATCGATGAGCACGTGGGTAGCCGTCTCACCGTTGCAGAGGCAAGGCAACTGACGTCGCTCCTGAGCAAACTCGCCGAAGGAGTCGACGGGACCGCACTGTCGATGCTCTCCGAGAAAACCGCCACTGACCAGCCAGCACAACCACGTTGAATCATGGCTTGAATCTGGTAGTGGGTGACTTCAGATCGGGCGATCCGATAGTCAACGATCGTGCTTGTTGCTATGCAGCGGTGTTCTGTGTTCGGCCGCTCGCCACAACACGCCAACCATGGATGCCGAGCAGGACGAAGCTGGCAAGGACGGCGAGGTACACCCACGTCTGAACAGCAGCCCAATCAAGATCACCGGGGTACCTGAGCAAAGCGACGAGCTGGAGGACCCCGAGTGCGCCAACCCCGAGAGTCGCGGGTCGAACTCTCTTCCAGTCGGCCTCCCACGCGACCTGCCCCAACGCCACACCGAATCCGATCATCCATGCCCCAAACGCCTGGCTGGTCACAGAAGTCAAATGCCATGGCCACATCCAGGATGCGGCCCCGGGATTTATGAGCAGGGTCGTGCCCCCGAACAGGAGCGCCACTGCTCCCAGAACGAAAGGGACACGGAGGGTCACGGGAATCGGCCATTCCCGAACGGGGTCAGTTCCGCGATGGAATAGCTGCATCACGAGGACCATCAGCATGATGGGAGGGACGACGACGTACACGACGAGCCATGCCCAGGTTCCAGCGCTCTGCACGAATCCCGGAGCATTGAAGTGGTACCGATCTGCGTTGCCCAATGTCACGAACAGGGTCAACACCGTGAAGATGAACACCGCTGGAACCGCGATCCTGGCATTGGCCCAAATACGCTTGCGGGCTGCGCTGAACTCGATAACGGCAGCCGAGAGATACGCACCGCCGAGGAAGGCTGCCGACAGCGGCGAGACCGACCAGGAGAAGTAAGCATCTGAGTTCTGCGGGGCCAGGTAGAGCGGCAATCCGATGGTCAGAACCAGAAGGCCGGCGATCGCGAGCAGGCCTCTCATCCAGATCGTTGTTGTGGCGATGTTGTTGGTCCGGTCCATAGGCAGATGAAGTGTAAACGCCCGGAGGGCGCCGCGCCGGGCGTGTCGATCTCACTCGAATGCTGTAGGGTTGTTGCTGGATGGGCAACATCGTGGAGTGATAGGTGTGCGAACCGCAATGTCCATGCGCGACCGCGTTGAGAACGGCCAGGGAATGGCCTTCGTGGCTGCGTTGGCGCTCGGGGCATCATGGTTCTGGCATCAGCTCACCTCTGCACCATCTTTGTGGTGGGGGATCTCAGGTGTTCTGGTCATCGGAAGCGTGATCTACGCCGGCAGGAGTGCTCAGTTGATCCTGTCGGGTTGGTCCGGGTTCGGCCGGAACTTCCACGAGGAGCGTGAGCCGTCAGACCCCCTGTCGGAAGACGAGTCGTACGATCAGGACGCGGAGATCAGTGACGAGGCGTCGCACGTCTGGGCAGGCCCAGGTGTCCTGGCCGCATCGGGTGTGCTGGCGACGGCGTTCCGGCTGTGGCCTGAGATGATGACCCCGGATGGGATCGCCGACCCTGACTTCGTGCCGTACCATCTCCTGGTGCGATGGATCTTCTTCGCCGGGTTCGCCACCGTTGCATGGACGGTGCTGGTTCTTGTGATGATGAAGACAGGACCGGACCGATGGTCCTACGTTCCCGGAACAAGGGAACGGATCCGATCGTCGATGTGGAAACTCCTTCTTATCGGCATCGTCCTGATCGTGATCGCAACCGCCTTCACGGTCAACACCGCATAAGACTCGAACAGCAGCGATGGTCAAACCGCGACCGACATACTCCTCGATGCCTCACGTGGGGATCGAATCACCATCTAGAACAATGGTCGAGTGGATGCATCTCCGCTCGTGAAGATGGCCACGATGATCGCCAAACTCGCAAGGGTGAACAGTGCCCCTACGACTATGGCTCCTCGTGCGAGCCAGAGACCCCTCTGTTCCTCGTATCCCCGAATCAATCGTGCCTGTTGCACACCGGTGTACGTGACGGTGACCGTGAACAGGAGAGCCATTGCACCCCAAAGGACGAACACGAAGGTGGAATCGGGACTCGTGGAAGGGAATAGCCCGGCAAGCAGGTTGATGAGTATGAGCATCAAGATCCACCACGTGGGCGTCAAGATCCCATAGATGAACGCACGACGTGCCTGGCGACGGCTCCAGTCCTCAGGACTCAGGCCATCGATGGTTCGTTCCTTGCCGCTTTCTTGTTCTGGCGGTGCCGTCATCGTCGCCTCCATTCATTGGACGGTGGTGGGCACGCCACATCCGGCGAGACCCACCTTTGCGTGAGTTCCCGCTCGATCACCGACCCAGTAGGTGCATACGTCAGTGCGAGCGAGAACTCACCCTTGCCAGATCAGCCCTGGGCAGCCTCCGGGGTCCAGATGGACTTCACCGAGGAGAGAGTTACTGCACTCCCGTCACTGATGTCGGCGATCTCCACCATCAAACCGGCGCCCTGGCCCACAGCCGCGTTGACGTCGAACGTGTGACATCCCGTCGTCAGTCCCGGTGGGAACAGGAATGATTCGCTGAACAGGCTGAGGTACTGATCGTCATTGACGCCAGAACCGAACTCCGCGATTCCTGTGACTGAGACAGAAGAGACGTAATTGCTGCCCGTGATCACACAGAGGTCGAACGACTCGAGCCCATAGTCGACGCCGTCGACCGATCCAGGACCGGTAAGGCTGATCACTGCCCTCACCGGGACGAAGAAGGTTGTCTCGGTCGCCCAGCGATCAACACGTGTGACGTTCAATGGGTGCCCATATGCGAATTGCCCTTGAGAGAGCCAGGAATTCCCCGATGTTGTCATCTCGATCGGGCCATGAACTGCACCACTCCAGGTCACCTCAGATGAATCCGGACAGGTCATCGTGAACGTGCCGGTTGGGCCCTCTACAACAGAGCATGACTCTCCGTCAACCCCATCGATGCCATCGATTCCGTCCGTGCCGTCGATCCCGTCTGATCCGTCCGTGCCGTCTATGCCGTCTATGCCAGGTAACCCCTGTGGGCCTTCCTGGTTCCAGGACACGGCCACTTCCTTCTTCGTGCAGTCGTCTGGAGCGTCAACCAGTCGCAGATCCCCGCCCTTGGTGTCCGTACAGGCTTGGATGACTCCATCATCACCTACCTGAGCTACGGCAATACCGGCCGTCATGACCAGCCCAACCACGATCGCAATAACAAAATAGCGCTTCATCGCCAACCCTTTCACATACCCATATGACCCCCGAAACGCTCAAATAAGATGCGGCGGGGTCGATATGTTCACACTAGTGAGAACGTTCTGTCGAACCTAATCAGATCGTCAGGCGCGATCGGTGGTCCTCTACCGGGATGCCACCTGGTCGGTTCTGATGGATCGTGTGATCGGCCAGATGAGCGGCAGGCCTGCGAACATGGCGGCGGCCGCAACGTACATCGCCGTTGTCAGCCCATGGCTATCTGCAAAGGCGCCGTACGCGATCGCAGCGACCGATCGGATCGCAAAGTTCATCGATAGGTACACACCGTTGGCGAGCGCTCTGCTCTGGGGGAAGCTCTCCTGGACCACGGCCATGAGAACCGGTGGTACCGCAAGGAGTGAGAACCCGATCAGAGGAAGGATGGCGACTCGAATCCAACCATCAGATCCAAGAAACGCCAGTAGTGCAAGCGGCGCAGCGATCTGTCCAAAGATGAGCACTGCTCGTCGCCCAACATGGTCACTGATCCATCCTCCCGCAAAGGCGCCAGCGATCCCGGCAGCCTCCACGATCGAGAGTGCGATACCTGCCACCCAGAGGCTGGTGGCGTTGTCGGTGAGATAGATAGGGAGGAAGAGCGTTGTGGCCATCACCATCATCGATCGCAGCGCGACGAGGGTTCCGAGTAGCACCATGAGGCCGCGCATCGCCCGTACTGCTGGCCGCCAGGGGATCTGCTCACCATCGTCCCGTGTCCGCAAGGGGACATCACGCAGTCGGATGAACAGGAAGATCGACGTTGCGATCGCCACGAGCGACAGTGATGCCATTGACTGTATCGACATCACGGCAAGGGCACTCACGACGACGAGCGGACCGATCGTTCGTCCGATCTCTCCACCGACCATCCAGAAACCCATCCCTCTGCCAAGTCGTTTCCCCGACAGGTACCCGACAGCGACCGGTGCCGTTGCGTGGAACGATGCAACGCTGAACCCTGCAACGATGAGCAGCATGGCCAGGGCCGCGTACGTCGGAGCCCAGCCGAGGAAACTCATCGCAGTTCCAGTGACACCCGGCCCAAGAATGACGATCCAGCGCAGCGTTGTGCGGTCCGCTAGATGCCCGATGAATGGCTGGAGCAGTGACGGGAGTTGAAGGAACGCAGCGAGCGCACCTGCGGCTGCGTTCGTGAGGCCGAACTTCTCGACGAAGTAGGGCAACAGGGGCGCAAGGAACGCCGTGTAGGTGTCATGGACCGCGTGACCGCCAGCGATAGTGACCACATCAGCGGTCTGGAACGTGTCAGTGTGTCCAAGCCCGTCTTCGAGGATGGGATTGGGTTCAGTCACGACATCATGGTTCTGTATGCCATCAGTCTCTAAGGGTATCGCTGTGTTCGGTGCGCTGATGTACCCAAGTAGCGGTCGATCACCGCAATGTTGAAGTCCCCGATCTATCGGTTGATCACTCGAATCGAAACCTCAGCCTCTACCTCGACAGGGATACCGAATGGGAGAGCGGCCACACCTACAGCTGAGCGAGCATGGCGGCCGACCTGAGGGCCGAACACATCGAGGATGAGATCCGAGAACCCGTTGATGACGGTCGGTTGCTGATCGAAGTCCGGGGCCGAATTGACCATCCCGAACACCCGTACCCAACTGGTGATGCGATCGAGCGTGCCGAGTTCCCGCTGGAGGGAGCCGAGCATCGACAGTGCGGTGAGGCGCGCCGATACAACAGCGTCGTCAAGAGACACATCTCGTCCAACTTGGCCGTACGGAGGAGCCAGGGAACCATCAACCGACTGCGGTCCGTGACCAGAGACAACAACCCGGTCACCCTGGACATTCACGAAGGCGAACGGAAGCACAACGCCTGGCGGGGGCTGGACCTCAGGTGGCAGTGTCAACCCGAGACGGGTGAGCCGTTGTTCGATATGACCCATCGTCGGTTCCTTCGCTGTCAGGTGAACTTCGCTGCGAACTTGTCAGACGCATTAGACAGTATCGGTTTGCCATGGCCGAACACCGCGGACTCGAACTCGAGTCCAGCGAGTCTCGCAAGGCTCGCCTTCCCCACAGCAACATCGTCGTAGCCCAGCATGTAGTCGAGACCGAGCATGTTCATCGCAGCGTCCCCTGTGAACATGAATCCTGCATCCTTCTTCCACAGCAGAGCGACGTGGCCTGCAGTATGCCCGGGAGTGTGGATCACCTCGATACCGCCTGCGACGTCGATGACATCGCCGTCCTTGAGGTTGATATCAGGTTGGAACGCAGGGAACTCGGACGGCTTCTTGCGCATCACCAGTCTGAACATCACCGCATTGAGGATGCCTGGTCCCGGCTTCATCGTGAGTTGGTAGACGCCTGCCTTTGCGATATCGGCATCCCCAGGGTGCAGGCTGATGGGGGTGGTTCCGCCTGACAGTTGTTTCGCACTACCAAGATGGTCCGGGTGTGCATGGGTGATAAGGATGTTGGTGAGGTCGGAGAGGTCGCGACCGATCCCATGGATACCTTCGGTGATCGCTTCTGCATCTTTGGGATAACCCGAGTCGATGAGCGTCAAGCCTGCATCGCCGTCATCGATGAGGAACGCGTTGATGCCCCCGTTGCTCAGCTGATACATGCCCGAAACGACTTCTTTGACGCCCATGCTGTCCTCCTCGTTAGTCAGTGGATTGTGACAGAAACGCGGTGACGATGTCATTCCACCGATCAGGGCGCTCGAAGTAGGGTGAATGGCCGGTGTTCTCGATGATCGCGACCTCGCTTGTTGGAATGACGCTGGCTGCTGATTCGATCAATCGCGGGGCGAAGATCGGGTCGTGTTCTCCAACGACGAAGAGCGTTGGGATGGAGATGCTCGGCGCACCGTCTGTGTGGTCAGTCGTCATGAGGAATGGCATGATCTCTGCCGGTGATGGAGGCTCAGTGAGGCTTCCCAACTGCGTGTAGAGGAACGCTTGAGCAAGGTCTTCGCCAAGGAGTTGCGTCCCGATAGCCGGATGGAAGCCGAGCGGTAACTCGTGCGGTGGTGGGCTGGCAGCGATCGCCTTTGTGTAGTCGGTCAGCGTTTGGCGGATCCGAGGGGTGAAGATCCCTGCAGTCGAGTCGGCCAGGACCAGCGAGATTACTCGATCCGGATGGTCGATCGCGAACCCGAGAGCGGACCAACCTCCCATCGACTGCCCTATCACGTGGGCTCTGTCGGCCTCAAGGGCATCGAGTACCCGCATCATGTCACGAACGGCTGGTACGGGTCCGATGACGCCTGTGGAACGGGTCGAACGGCCGAACCCGCGCTGGTCCCAGGTGATCACCCGATAGCGCTGTGACAGGAAGGCGACCTGCTGGTACCAGACGGCATGGCTGCCACCGAGTCCGTGGCTCAGAACGATCACATCGCCTGAACTGCCCCAGCATTCGAAGTAGATCCGCTCTCCATCTGAATCCGTGAAACCGCTTGCATCCATTTGACGGAGAGTAGGCGACACCGGGTGGATGCTCCGTCTGGCCCCATCGGTTTCTGGAGCTCCGGGCGTAGCGGTTCTAGACTTGCTGGTCGTAGAACGAGTGACCAAGGGATCATCAATGAGCGAGCGAAACGTTGTTGCACCTGTACTGCCTCTGTTCGCCGGCCTTGCCCTGTTGATGGTCGGCAACGGCCTCCTGTCGTCGCTGCTGGGTATCCGTTCCGACCTCGAGGGATTCAACACGGTCGTGATCGGTGTTGTCATGTCGATGTACTACGTCGGCTTCCTCGTTGGGTCGCTGACCGTGCCGCGGTGGCTCATGACGGTCGGACACATCCGCGTATTCGCGGGCCTCACCTCACTTGTCGCCGCCTCGGCGCTGTCCTACTCGTTGTTCGTCGATCCGATCGCCTGGGGCATCTTGCGATTCGTGGTTGGATTGTGCATGTCAGGGCTGTATGTCACGATCGAGAGCTGGCTGAACCAACGCGCAACCAACGAAACACGGGGCAGGCTCCTTTCCGTGTACATGCTGGTCGTCACCTTCGGTCTGGGACTTGGGCAACTCCTTCTCGGTGCTGGTGACCCTGCTGGTTTCACGCTGTTCATCCTCGTAGGCATCCTCGTGTCACTTGCCGTTGTCCCCGTGGCGATGATCCGGATTCCGACCCCGAGTGAGGTCATCCCTGTGGAACTTTCACTGAGCTCACTCGTTGCAACGGCGCCGCTTGGTGTTCTCGCCGTCCTGGTCGCGGGGGCAGCCGGTGGAGCAGTTCTGGCCATTGGTGCCGTGTACGCCACACAGGTCGGACTGACATCTGGCCAGGTGGGAGTCTTCATGGCCGCTTCGATCCTCGGTGGGGCTGCCACTCAGTATCCCCTCGGCAGACTCTCTGATCGGATCCCTCGTCGAAGGGTCATTCTTGGCGTGGCGGTAGCCGCGACTGCGGTCGGTATTGCTGGGACAGTGGTCGATCCGGGCAGCGCCTGGGAGCTTGTCATCGTTGCTGTGTACGGAGGGCTTGCTTTTCCGATGTACTCACTTGCAGTCTCGCACGTCAACGATGTGATGCCGGAGAACCAATTGGTTGCCGCTGCAGCTGGCATCGTCTTCGTCTTCGGCATCGGATCCGTTCTTGGCCCGATCTTCGTGTCTGTTCTTATGGCCTTGCTCGGTGCCGTCGGGTACTTCTGGGGGCTCGCCGCGTTCTTCGTGCCGCTTGCGATATACGCGTTGATCCTGGTTGTGTTCATTGCGCGCCCCATCCAACGACGGTTCGTCAGCCTTCCGCCACGCTCCTCGACGGCTGCTGCCCTGCTCGCTGAACCGTCTGAGGATGAGTAGCCAGCGAGGCCAGGCGGCGTGATCGTGGTCGGTGTGTCGGGGTAAGGTCGTCACATGACCCAACAGACTGTGCTCGGCACGTGCCACCATGATTGCCCGGACACGTGTGGATGGATAGCGACCGTGGACGACGGTGTCGCCGTGAAGCTACGCGGCAACCCGGAGCATCCTTACTCCGCCGGACAGCTGTGTCCGAAGGTGAACCGGTTCCTCGACCGTGTCTACAGCCCCGATAGGATCCTGCATCCTCTTATCCGTGTGGGCACCAAGGGCGAGGGCCGCTTCGAAGAGGTCTCATGGGAAGACGCTCTTGAGCAGGTCGCATCGCGATTTCATCAGATCATCGACCGCTCAGGTGGTGAGGCGATCCTGCCGTGGTGGGATGCGGGCACCCAGGGCCTGATCCAGATGAGCTCACTTGACCGCCGACTCTTCGCTGCACTGGGTGCGACCGAACTCACCGGATCATTGTGTGGAGCGACAGCAGGTGCTGGTCTTGCTGTCACGACTGGCTCCGGCAAAGGATCCGACCCGAGCGATGTGCAGCATTCCGAACTCATCATCTTGTGGGCG
>Ga0164313_10003886_pt1 | contig 13327 bp, 11 predicted proteins | sample GuaBasSedimGuay4_FD_113735 | JGI IMG/M metagenome (GOLD analysis project Ga0164313, IMG submission 113735) | Subseafloor sediment microbial communities from Guaymas Basin, Gulf of California, Mexico - Guay4, Core 4569-4, 0-3 cm | ecosystem: Environmental > Aquatic > Marine > Hydrothermal vents... | reverse complement strand
GATTACCCCTGCGGTGTGCACACGTGCAAAAAATGATTCGATATCACGGACGACGGCATTGTGATCAAATACGCCTTCGAAAGTGACGTCACCAATATCGGCGATCTTGCAAAGCGCATAAGGATCGATCCTGCTTACATGATGAATCGAGCGCATGAGACTCGACTGATTGCGTATTTCGCGTGGTCCGTGACGGGCGCCGGGTCTATTCGTTACGCCACCATCGTAGGGTACGCCAATCAATGCAATATCGAGACCCTCTGGATCCGGATGGTAAGGTGTGCGCATAAAAGTCGGGATTCCCATATAACGCGGAAGAGACTTCTGGTCCTGTTCTGTAGCCATAAATTAAACAAACCTCTGTTGACGAATTTTCCTGATGCAACCAGCTTGTGAGCGAAGTATCGTTACTACTTGCCGCCTTGATATACCGGAACCTGAACCGGCTCCGGGTAATAGGGCAAGGCCTCAACCCGCGGCGTGTACTCGCCTGATTCAGTAACGCTACGTACGTGGGCGGCGATTTCCTCCATGCTGGCGATCCACACATTGCCCTTGTCAAGCATGTGTTGGAGTAACCCTTCGACTGCACGGAGGCGGGCCAATCGACCCGTTACAAACGGGTGCCAGACCCCAACCCACAGACCACCATACTCCCACGCGGCATCAAACTCATCACGGAAACCAACAATAGCGTTCGATGGCGCCATGATTGGCATCATGAAATCTATGTCACTCATATGGACATAGGGCGGCCAGTCATCCAGCCCCCAGTAGGATGGCAGTTCAACCAGATCACCTTTGTTTGATTTAATCAGGTAAGGGATGTCATCTGCCATGAGGGATGCGTCATAGGCAAACCCCTCTTCCAGCAATAGATCCAGAGTGTTTTCGGAAAATTTATACAGGGGCGCACGGTAACCACGTGGCCGCTGTCCGGTATGGCGTTCAATCACCTCGATGCTGCGTTGTAACCAGTACCGTTCCTCATCGACAGGGCGTTCATTGGGATGCTCATGCAAATACCCATGGTGGCCTACTTCGTGCCCTGCCTTGACGATGGCGTCAACCGTATCTGGGTATTGCTCAATGCACCATGCAGGAATATAGAAGGTCTGTTTAAGGCCGTAGCGTTCATACAGATCAAGAATACGCGGCACCCCGATTTTTGGTCCGTATTGTAATTCCGATATGGCAGCGACGCGGCGGTAGGAATCTTTCGGATGCGATAAATGTAGAAAACTGTCCGCATCCATATCAAATGTAAACGCGACCGCACAACGCGCGCCATTTGGCCAGGGTACTGGATTGCTAATCATAATTTTCTCCACATGTTGATTGCTGCTGAAAAATGCCGGCGGTCGCTTGATTTCCTACAACATCACCGCGCCGCCATTGGGGCTGAATGTCTGTCCAGTTATGAATGTAGCTTCAGGTCCGGCCAGAAATGCGATTACACTGGCAATTTCACTCGGTGTACCCACACGCCCTAACGGAATGTCGGTTTCTTTATCCCGCCATTCCTGTGACATGCTTTCGATACTTAACATGGGCGTGTCGACAGGGCCCGGAGCCACCGTATTGACAAGAATATCGGGGGCGAACTCGCGGGCCCAGGAACGAGTTAGCCCGAGGATCGCGGACTTCGTGGCACAGTAGGCTGAGAACCCTGCCCGACCGAGATATGCCAACTCGGAGGCGATATTAATGACGCGTCCACCCTCGCCTTGTTGTTTCATCGCGGCAATGCCTTCCCGGCCCATGAGAAAAACACCCCGAAGGTTCACGTGTACAATCCGGTCAAACTCATCTACTGTCGTTTCGAGCAGCGGTTTTTCTATTATGATCCCGGCACAGTTAACGAGAATATCCAGGCCGTCCAGAGCAGCAAGAGATTTGCTGACAGCTGCTGCGGCCTGATTTTCATCACCCACGTCTGCCGCAATGGAAATACACTCGCGTCCCATCGCTACAATCTCTTCGACTGCTTCGTCGCAGGATGCCACATCAACGAGAGACAGGTTGGCGCCGCGCCGGCCCAGTTCAATTGCCGTCGCCTGGCCGATGCCACTACCAGCGCCAGTAACCAAAGCACGCTTGCCTTGCAGGGGCAAAGTCATTGCATCAGTTCTCCACGGTCGACCGTCCATGCCTGGCCGGTAATATTGTCAGCGGCATCAGAGGCCAGGAACAGGTAGGTCGCAGCCATATCTTCCGGTTCCATAAGACCGCCAAGCGCCTGCGCATCAACGATCTCGGCCAACACGTCATCCTCGCTGCGATTTTCTCGCTCGGCCATTGCGCGCAGAGAACGCATGGAAGCGACCGTGCGCACCCAACCGGGGCATACCGCGTTGACGCAGATACCTCGTGGCGCCAGCTCGTGAGCCAGGCTACGCATAAAGCCGATATTGGCATGTTTGGAAGTGCAATAAGCACTGAATTCAGCGACCGCGGATTTTCCCCACATGGAAGATGTCAGAATGATCCTGCCGCCGTGATGCATCCTGGGTAAGGCCTCACGCGTGACATAGTAGGTACCCATGACATTGATATCGATGATACGGCGGAAAGTTTCTTCCACCTCGCTACCCTCGGCATCGATCGGGGTAATCAATTCCAACCCGGCATTGTTGACCAATACATCAATTCGCTCCAGTCCACCAACCGACGATGCCACGGCGTCACGGTCCGTGATGTCGCATACCAGGGCAGCAACGCAACGACCGTACTTTTCTGACAGTTTACTGGCGACTTCGGTAATTTCATTACCAGATGCCAGAATAGTGACCTCAGCCCCTGAATTAATGAATCCCTCTGCGACTCCCAGTCCGATGCCTCGACTACCACCGGTAACCAGAATTTTTTGTCCGCTAAAATCGAAATTGATCATGCGCCGCTTCCAATTGGGGCGCCGATCAGACCCATTACATTGGTTTCCGACAGCATGACATTACGAACATGATTGCGTAGACGAAAGAACTCTTCGGTTTCCTTGGTTTCGAGGCTGCGTTGACCTGAAATAGTGTCCTTGATGGACAGGATTTCGACAATTTTTGCCGGCCTTGCCGAGAACATGACAATTCGATCGGCGAGGAATACCGCTTCTTCGACATCATGTGTGACGAAAATGACCGCCTTTTTTTCCAGTCTCGAAATCTCCAGTAACTTAACCTGCAGAAATTCGCGTGTTTGTGCATCGAGCGCGCCAAACGGTTCATCCATCAGCAGAATGTCGGGACCTGCGGCCAATGTCCGGGCGATGGCCACCCGCTGACGCATGCCGCCGGAAATGCGATTGACGTAGAAGTTTGCATATTCGCTCAATCCCACCAGTTCGAGATAGTGGTGGGCAATTTCAGCTTTTTCAACCGTGCTGATATCGTTTCGGTACTTTGTTCCAAACAGGATGTTCTGGTAGACAGTTAGCCACGGGAATGACGTATAAGCCTGAAAAACCATGCCCTTGTGGCGGTCCGGACCAGTGACTCTTGCACCAACAAGATCAACGGTTCCAGAGGTCGCCAGCTCAAGGCCGCCAACGACCCGCATAAGCGTGGTTTTACCGCAACCGGACGGCCCCAGGAAAACGATAAATTCACCAGCATCGATATCCAGCGAAACATTGTCGATAACATGAATAGCATCGTGTGCTTCATTACCATCGAAAACCTTGCTGAGGCCGGAAATCCGGACAAATGGTGGATTCGCTGTCATGGCTAGAGATACCGGAACATGCGCCGCGCAATCAGGCGGATGACCTGATCGGTAGCCAGACCGATGACCCCCACCGTCAGAATTCCCGCCATGATTTCAGGTGTTTTCAGAAACCGTCGCATGGACCAGATCACGTGCCCGATGCCACTTCTGGATGCGACGATTTCAGCAACAATAATCCAGGTCCAGCACCAGCCGAGCGTGATCCGCAAATTGTCGACCATGTTGGGCAACATCGAACGGAACACAATGTCTCTGGTGATCTGGCTCGGGCGAGCGCCCAGAGTGTGACCGATCTCTATGTATTCTCTAGGAATCCGTTTGGAATCATCGGCAATCAACAATACCAGCTGGAAGAATGTGCCCATCCATAAAACGGCAATCTTTGACGCCTCGCCAATGCCAAACCAGATGATCAAAAGAGGAATCAGCGCCGGGACAGGCAGGTAGCGGATAAAATCGACCACTGGTTCTATGGCGGCACCGACAATCCGATAACTGCCCATCCAGATACCAATAGGAATGGCCATGATAACGGACAGCGCGAACGCGCCCCAAACGCGGGCGACACTGATACCGACGTCTTCAATAAAGTTGTTGTTAGCGAACATGCCCCATAGCGCTTTAACAACGGCATCAGGGTAAGGCAGGAAACGCTCCGGGACTACGCCGACGGCAACAATGGCGTACCAGGCCAGAAAAAAAACACCGAAGGCACCAGCACCCACAAGCATCTCGGTACTCGCCGTACTCGATCCACGATAGACGAAAAGTCCACGGAAATTCATTACTGATTTCCGTGGACTGATGGAAATTGCCGGCTAACGTTTTGTAGAGTTTTCACTCGGAGAAAAGTTGTTTCAACTAAACTTCAATTCTGTTAATCAACGTTTCTTGCCGTTGAAAAGCCCATCGGTAAGTGACGCGTCGACCATGGCACTATAGGGGATGGCGGCATCCTGCAAATCCAGATCAACGTTGATGGTGTTGAGGCTGTCAATGACGGTTTCGAGCTTTGCGGTCCCACCGCCTGTGCCGAAGAATTCCTGCGCGTCCTCATAGCTCGTGTAGTAGACACCGCCAAGATCGCCCATCATTACATCTGGCGTAACATCGTATTGCGGAGCTGCCGATGCCAGAAATTTTTCAGGGTTCTTGTTGAAGAGGTCGACCGCACGATAAATGCCGCGCATCATCGCCTCATACTTCCCTCGATTAGCCTGGTAATCTTTTTTATTGACGATGACCACATCAGTAATAAGACCGTTAAAATCCTTTGACGACAGTAGAATCGAAGATCCTTTGCGTGAGGTCGTAGCAACAATGCCACTCAGCATGGGTTCCCAGGTAGCTACAGCCGAGATCTCGGGATCTTCAAACACCGCCTGCGCATCGTCGGTGGCAATCATCCGCATGTTAACTTCACTCAGGCTATGACCAGCTTGTTTCAAGGCATGAGCCAGCATCAGCGTGCCGGGGTGATTGATTTCACCAGCAAAGGTTTTACCGATTAAATCCGTCGCCTTGTTAATGCCGGGTGCACCGACAACGCCATCAGCACCTATAGAAACATCAATTACGCCAATAACCACATAATTGGAATCGGCCTCCAACGGGCGTGACATATGCTCACCGATGGTACGCATAGTGCACTGGATGTCGTTCATATCAAGTGCCGGATAGACATTGGCACGGTCATTGTCGAAAACGCTATCGACCTCAATACCTTCCTCGGCAAAATACCCGAGATCCTGCGCGACCAAAGTAGGGGCGAATCCAAACCAGTATGGATAAACACATTTTATAAGCTCTGCTGCCTGTGCCTGGCCAGCGAAGAGCCCCAGGGTTAAAGCAATTGCAGCACCCGTGAGGGCCACGGTGTTCTTGAGAAAATTCTTTGAATGAACCATTTTAACCTCCCATATCGTTTTGGCGATGGAAACAATCCATAGCCTCGTAACGCTGTTAGCCCAATCCATTATCACCATCTTTGAGCAAAATATGGACGGGAAACTCGACAAAAGTGTATTTGACTAAAAACTCTTAGTCAATAAAACTTTTATCGCACAGAACTCCTATCACTTGCTAGAATGGGGCATTTAATTGGTAATTTAGTAATTTTAAAAATATGGCCAAACTACGAGAAAAACAGAAAGAAGAGCGTAAGCGACGTATCCTGGAAGCGGCTCGCCAGCAGTTTCGTAAAGCCAGTTATCGCGATGTTACTATCGAAGCCATTGCTGAAGAAGCCGGACTCTCGGCCATGACGGTTTTCAATTACTACAAATCAAAGGGTGGATTGCTGTTGTCCCTGGTGGCGGAAAGTGATCGTCATCTGGTCACAAGAATAGATAAAGTGCTCGATACCGGCTTTGATGATGCCACAGCTGCGGTCATGACCTTCTCCCTTACAATCTTTAATCACGCCTTCTCTTACCTTGATCAACGGATTTGGGGTCACGTTCTTGCCACATCTATACTCAAAGGGAGTTCAACCTTTGGACATGGATATGCGGATCTGGAACAGGAACTCGTGGATTTACTCGCACAATTGCTGCTACGACTGAAGCAAAAACACCTCGTAGCCCCCGACTGCGACACGGTGATTGCGGCGAGTGTCATATATAACGTGCACAATGCGAGATTTATCGAGTTCGCCTCTGATCCCGAGATCACACGCGACACGATCGATACCCTGGTTAGGCAGGACCTTCGTTTTATTGTAAAACTTATCGCACCCGAGGAATCTGAGGGTACTGCCAAATTAACTGCCTTTCAGCGATAAATTTCTGATGACAAACTCATCAATGTACAAAAGGTATCGTTTTCCAGCAGGAACCATTCATTCTGGATTGGGTGGACTGGTTTAATAATCGACGCATTCTGGAACCGATTGGAAATATTCCACCGGCTGAATACGAGCTGATGTATTATCAGCAACTTGAAGAGTCATCCGAGTCGGCATGACTCACCCAAACGAGTCTCCGGAATTCCCGGGACGATTCAGTCCATTCTTCGCGCTAAGCTTGGCAAGGGTGGACTACTACGCGTGTTCTTGACACCTGTGCCTCCCATAAATAGGTAACAACATGTTTTTATCCAGATATCTCCCAGGGAACCACCAATTCGGCGCAAGTCAGTACGTCCAACGGCGAACGCTGATGGTGAATATTCCGTTCAGAGGAAACAAAAAGCTCGCTGTATGAGGGATTTTAGAAATTGAAACTTTGAAACGAGGCCTCCTATGAAATCAATAACCACGTTCAGTATCGCGCTAGCCAGCCTTGTGCTCGCAGCCACCATAAACGGCTGCAGCTCAGTCCCTGGTTCCACCGAAGACAAAGACGTCTCCTATGCGGAGAAAAACCTGAGTGGGACACCGCTCGGTGAACTGGCGCTATCGCTTTCTTCCGGGAAAGGGGATACCGAGTCCGGCTTTCTGTTACTCGACCGCGGCCACAATGCCCTCAGTTGGCGACTCTTTATGGCTGATCAGGCCATAAAAACTATCGATGCACAATATTTCTTGTGGAAAAACGACCGCGTCGGCCGCCTTTTCATCCAACATCTACTGGATGCTGCAAATCGCGGGGTCCGCGTTCGTGTGATCATCGATGATTCAATGACCGAATCAGACCCACTGTACCTGGCAAAGTTTGGCGCACATCAGAATGTCGAAGTCCGGTTGTACAAACCCTTTGGTCCGAAGCACAAATCCTACGTATTTCGCTGGATTGACTTTGCTGCCGACTTCAAACTATTGAATCGACGCATGCACAATAAAATGTACATCGCAGATGACAGCTTTATCATTTCCGGTGGCCGCAATATTGGCGACGACTATTTCGAGTATTTGGCTCCGGATGTTTTTCGCAGCCGTGATCTGATGGCCGTAGGCCCGATTGCGAACGCCGCGTCGGACGCATTCGACATGTTCTGGAACAGCGCATGGACTGTGCCTATTGAGATGACCGTCGATCCAGTGCCTACCGAAGAAGAGGCCAACGCCTTCAGGAAAGCGCTCGATACGGCTGGCAGGGATGTAAACAACTATCCCCCGGGCTATCGTGAAATTGGTTCACTTACGGATGCAAAAGCACGCCTGACCACCGAACTGATGTGGGGCGAATCTCGAATTCTGCTTGACACTGTACCCGGCGACGATGGCGAACCACTTGTGCCGAAAAATGCCAGCAATAGGGTTGGGGTAGCGTTGAGAAAAATTGCAGACGAAGCAACCCTGGAGATTATCGTTGAAAGTGCCTATCTGATATTTACCGATGTAACGCTGGCGCATATAGAGAAGCTCGCCAATCGCGGTGTGACGATGCGGGCGCTGACCAACTCGCTGGCGGCCAACAATCACACAACCGCATTCGTCGGTTACCGCAAGCAGCGAAAAGAGATGATCCGCGTTCTCTCGGAGTTGTATGAGTACCGTCCGGATGCGAAATCTCAGACCGAGCTTTACAACGAACTGGCACCTGGCCAACCGGTGCCGCACCTGGGGTTACATGCCAAGACGTCTGTATACGACCGTAAGGTGGTTTTTGTCGGTTCATTCAACCTTGACCCAAGGTCTGAAAATCTGAATACCGAAATTGGTCTACTGGTCGAAAATCCTGAACTTGCCCAGGCGGTTGCCGACAGCATCCTCAATGATATGCGGGCCGGCAACGCCTGGAGACTTCGTCTTGACGAAAAAGGTAATACGGAATGGATAACGATTGAGGATGGTAAGGAAATCATCGAAGAAAGCAGTGAACCACTGAGTTCTCGCGGCCGCAAGATCGAGGCCGATCTCGCCCAGCCGTTTACACCGGATTCACAGATGTGAAGACGAATACTTCGTCGATGGAAAATTTATCGCCATATCCCTGATGTTTTTTACGCAACCTGGCGGCATATTTAGATCTAAATTTATTACACCTTTTAGACCTGACTGCCCACCGTATATCTTTACGTGAATGCCCGGAAAGAACTTTTCGGTCTATCATCACTCTGAATCGCATGGAAGCGAATCATGTCCACCGTAGGCACGGCAAGGAATGCCTGCGCGGGCTCCGGCGCTTTTCTCTATCAGCGCCATCGGAGTCAGCAGGGCCGTTAATCGATTTCCACGGGTTCGTTGCACACAGGTGTTTATTCTTCATTTTACTCATTGGGTCATCGCTGAGCCTGAGTTAAAATGAGAATAATCGTTTTTTGCCGCGGTAATTGGAGGCGATGGGTAAATACGCTCTCACTTTTTTGAAACTACTGCCAGGGCTGTTATTCCTGGCCGGACTCGGTTTATATTTATTTCGTGTAACACTTATGGACAGTCTGTTGATTGGTCAGTTAACGCGGCTCGGTGTTCCAACAAACTCCGTCACAGTCAAACAGGTTTCACTGAACGAACTTGAATTACACAATCTTTCACTAGGTGCTGCAAACGAATTGCGGGCGGATAAAATAAACGTCACATGGACGCTGCCAGGCTTGTTTGAGGGAGAACTGCAAACGGTGGAGATTAGCGGTCTGCAGTTATTGCTCGACCTGACTGGAAAAAATCCTCCTCTCGGATCGTTACAGAAACTGATTGAGAATGAAGGCGATACCGAAAATAATAAACTTCCACAGGTATCTCTGCTCGATGCAAAAGTCGATCTACACACCACATTAGGTAATTTTACAGTCAATCTAAATGGCGATGTTAAACCAGGGCCGTCAGACAAAATACTAATAGCCGTCAATATTGAGACCACCGCAGAGCCGGGCCATGTAATTGCTGATCTCACTGCAACGCTGGAAGCTGGTGGAAAACTGCAGGGAATACTAACGGTATCGGAAGCTGCGCTGTCATTACCCGATTTAAATATTTCTGAGTTACGGGGCAAAAGCTCATTCGAATGGAAAGATAATCAGCTGCAGGCTATCAGCGCTGATTTTGTTTTATCACATATTGGCCTTGCAGACGGTGGGCCACTGGACGAGTTCTTTGAGCAGGGCGCAATCACTCTGCAAATGAATGCGACGGATGCGCACATGAAAGGCGAATTATTGGCGGCAGAACATGCGTCTGGATTTGCTTTTACTGTGGCGTTGAATGATTACCGACATCAACCCGGCATCGTAGCTGATGTCACCGCAGAAGTTCATGCAGACAGTGTTATCTGGGGTTTATTCGGACTATCTCAGCCAGACAAAGGGTCTGCCAGCTTGACAGTCAGGGCTGATGGGAAAACACCTGCATTGCGGACAGCTGGTGACAACTGGCGAAGCTGGTTGCAGCACAGCACACTGCAGGGCCAGGGTATTCTCAGACTGGATGGACTCGATTTTGCACGAAAAATCGCTGATCTCAACGCTGATGTTGAGATTAAAACTGGATGGGCTGATGGTCTGGGAAAATTAACGCTTGCAGAAGGCAGCAGCATCGAAGCCTCCGGCCTGGATCCTGATTGGGTCGAGCGTCTCGGAATCCCCTCGACGCTGCTCACTGAGCTAAAACAGGATACAAAACTGCGCATTAAGAGCAAAGGTGAAAATAGTGCAAAGGTAACTATCGACATCATAGCCGATGAAATTCAAATGGATCTCGCAACTGATCTGGAGTTTATCGTTGATAAAGCGCGAGCCGATATCAGCGCACAGGCAGAGGTCACCATTAATCGGCAAAACCAGGTGGCAGTATTCAAACTTGGTGAGGTCAGTGTTATCGCTTCAGGATTCAAATACGCCGGTAACACGATCGACAAATTGACTTTGAGCGGCAACTTGCAGGGGTCAGCCGATACATGGGCGGGGGAGCTGGACCTTGCCGCAGATGCAAAACGATTTCATTTCGAACAACTGGATGCGGGTAAGACAAGCGTTATTTTGCCAATGCGGGTCAACTTCAAAGAACAAAGCGGGCAACTGTCACTACGCAAGCCGGGACAAATAACAGTCGCAAAACTTGCGCCGTTCAAGGCGTTTCGAGTTAAAGGACCTTTGAAATTGCACCTTCTCGAGTCTGACATCCGGTTTGGGTGGGGATCCCAGGGTCTGTCGTTGGAAAATCAGATTACGCTACAACCTGGCAGCTTCACATTGCTTGTTAACCGTGATGACGCGCCGGCACTGGAAATGGAAATTCGTCCAGGAAAGATTTTGCACACGGGCAGGATGGAAAGTACAGGTCAGTTCAATGGCAAGAGCACTATCAGTGCAGCAGGCATTACTTTGCCGCAATACCAGATTCAACTGGAAAAAATCACAACTACGATACGCCACGGTGAGTCAGGCAAGCGTCAACTCGCCGATTTCAGAATCGGTCGGCTGCAGCATCTGGCGCTAAAACCTTATTTTGCTCCGATCAGCCTGGCCGGCAACGTGAAGCTGAGGCGCAAGCGTTTATTCATCAATGCCCTTGGCGGCATACCCGGCAAACGATATTTAAAATTAGCTGCCGTGCATGGACTCGATACGGGCGAGGGCAACCTGAAACTGGATGTTACTCCGTTGACATTCTCACCCGGTGCACTGCAACCCGTCGCGCTTTTCCCTGATCTGGCCATGCTGGAGTCCGTCAGTGGCTCTGCCAGCGCCAGTAGCCACGTCAGTTGGTTGAAACAGGGTATTAAAAGCGGTGCTGAGATTAATTTACAGAATCTGTCCTTTACTCAGAATGGAACCACTGTCAGCGGCCTGTCAGCCGCGTTACAACTGACTGACCTGCTATCACCCAGGAGTCTTCCGCAGCAAAAAATAACAATTCAGCGTATCGATCCTGGTGTTCCCATGGAGAATATTGAAATTATATACAAAATTCAGGGGGCAGACTCAGCTCGGCTCGCCATCGACAAGGCCCAGCTGTCTATGATCGGCGGTACGCTGTCAACAGGCCCTACTGTGATCGACCCATTATCCAGTTCTACCAACGTGGTGTTTCAAGTGGCTGATCTCGACCTTGAGGCGCTGTTCAAGCTGATAGATGTTGAGGGGCTTGCAGGGGACGGGCGTCTTGACGGCAGTATTCCACTGACTTTGAGAGATGATTCTGTTTCGATTCAAGACGGCGTGCTTGCCGCAAAAAAGCCAGGGATACTTCGTTTTAAATCAGAAAAGGTGTCGAAATTACTGGCTGGCAGCGCTGAGGATGTTGATCTGCTGTTGCAGGCACTGACGGAGTTTCACTACACCGAACTGACAATTAAATTGAATAATTCTGCAAACAATGACCTGCTAACCACGCTTTCTTTGCTTGGCAATAATCCGAAAGTCCTGAAAGGACGGCCATTTCGTTTGAATATTAATCTGGAAAGTAATATCAGTGATATCCTGAAGGCCCTCGGCCAGGCGTATGGAGTATCCAGTAAAGCCCTTCAGCGAGCGTTCAGATTACACTAAGCATACTGTCCATCGTTAATGACTGGGGTAGAGTAGCATTTGGTTTACTGCTAAGCTGACTTTGTAATTGGCAAGCATTCATCCGCTTAGGTAATGTGAAAATAACCCGGAGTGAGTACGATCTATGCGCAGGAACTATCATATAAATTTTGTCTCAGTTGTCGCAGTGCTGATGCTCATGACGGCCTGTACACCAACTGTCAAAGTTGAAGCACCAACAGAACCGATCACGATTAACCTCAATATTACACTGGATGCTAATGTACGCGTGACACTGGAAGAGCAGGCAAAAAAAGATATTGAATCCAATCCGGATGTTTTTTAATGAAAGTGTTTACCAGTAAATATATTTTTCGGGAGGAAAGCATGCTACGAAATTGCAGTTCAAGTTTCTTCAAATCCATCATCATGACTATCGTGGCATTTCTATTAGCGGGTGGAATTTCAGTCTGGGCCGGTTCTCTTCAGGACTTGCGTGCTTCCGGCGCACTCGGTGAAAGTGCTAGTGGCTATGTGGTGGCACGTGATCCCAGCGCAACTGCAGAGGTTGCCTCCATCAACAAGAAACGCAAGGCAGTCTATGAGAAAAAGGCGGCTGCTCAGGGCGTAAGCATCGATCAGGTTAGTAAGGTTTATGCGAAGGAGATATTCAAGAAAGTCCCGGCTGGCACCTGGATTCAAAACCAGCAAGGCCAGTGGTTAAAGAAATGAAAATCTTTCAGTTGTTGTCACAGAGGGCGGCAATTTAATTCGGGATATCGCATGTTAAGCCAGAAATAGAATTATTCAATTCCCTAAGTATAAGGAGTTTGATTACTCGAATTAGGTATATATTGGTATATACTAGTTTTATGACATTTCTAGAAAAAGTATGCGAGGTGCTGAATAAGTCCAGGGTCCGTTACGTTCTTGTTGGCGGATATGCGGTGGCACTACATGGGGCCATCCGCGGGACTTTGGATATTGATATTGCCTTACGGTGGACAAAACATGATTTAGTGAAGGCTGAAGAGGCGCTACAGAAGATCGGGCTGGTTTCACGCCTACCCGTTACCGCACTGGACGTTTTTGAGTATCGGGATGAATACATTCAGAATCGTAATTTGGTCGCCTGGAACTTCTATAACCCTGCCGATTCCTCAGAGCTGTTGGATGTCATTATCAATTTTGATGCAAAGGGTAAAAGAGCTGATTATAAGCAGCTTTCCACATTGTCTGTTCCGGTACTGAATATAAG
>Ga0164313_10003884_pt1 | contig 13329 bp, 9 predicted proteins | sample GuaBasSedimGuay4_FD_113735 | JGI IMG/M metagenome (GOLD analysis project Ga0164313, IMG submission 113735) | Subseafloor sediment microbial communities from Guaymas Basin, Gulf of California, Mexico - Guay4, Core 4569-4, 0-3 cm | ecosystem: Environmental > Aquatic > Marine > Hydrothermal vents >... | reverse complement strand
TTGCATAAATTTTTTCCACATCTCCCATCATATATAAAAGAAGATCAATACCGTGACTACCCTGGGTTATTGAGCTCCCACCACCTTCGTGCTCCCATGTCCCTCGCCATGCTGCGCTGTCGTAATATGCCTGATTGCGCCAGTATTTAATAGAGGCATCTCCAAAAATCATCTTGCCAAATACTCCATTTTCGATGGCTTTCTTTATTCTGTTTGGAGCGTCTTCTGTCCTTTTCTGATAGATGATGCCTAGTTTAACACCATTATCTTTGGCTATATGGATCATTTCTGTCGCATCTTTCACTTTTATTGCCATGGTTTTTTCAACCAGGATGTGTTTTCCCGCTTTTGCAGCAGCTATTGACTGTTGTGCGTGAAGTCCTGTAGGGGTACATACACAAATTGCATCAATGTCTTCTCGTTTAATCATTTTTTGCCAGTCATCATTGATTTCGCATTTGTATTTAGCTGCAAATTTTTCTGCATTTGCCCTGACAATATCAGAGACAGCTACGATTTTCGCATTGGTTTGTGCTTTAATTGCCTGAGCATGATATTCACTAATTACACCCGAACCAATAATACCAAATCTAAATTGCTTTTCCATTTTTTAATATTTTGTTAAAATGTTGATTATTAATATGTTTAGTGGAAACACGAAATTTCAGTTCTATAATAGTCTTTGTCGTCATCTACAGATTTTTCACTAATTTATATGGAGGGACGCCTTGGTGCAAAACCACCTTTAAGTCCTGTAAGTATTTTCCATAGATTTCACGAGGTAAGGCATTGTTTTTTTTGCACAATGAAGCAGCAAGTCCAATCACTTCTCCCATCATCCCGGTTGTTTGCATAACTCTTACCGTTCCTAAAGCCACGTGAGTAGTGCTAATATTGCGCCCAGCCATCATCAGGTTACTTATATTACGCGAATACAAACACCGAAAAGGAATACTGTAAGGCTGAATATTCTTTTTCCTGGCTATTGCCCGGAAGGTTTCTTCTTTTAGCCCTGGAACTTCCTTGGGGTAGTGAAGGTCAATAGGCCATGTGATTGGAACACAAGCATCGGGAAATATTTTGTTGTCCTCAATATCCTGTTGTTTTAATAACACATCACCTATCAGCCTGCGTGATTCTCTTTTACCCACAATATAAGCAACCCATTCAAGCCGACGGGCTATGAACTTTTCTTTTATGGAGCTTTTGTTTTTCAGAAATGACCAGTTCCCATATATGACCCTGAATCCATAATCACGAATAAATTCAGATTCAGCAAGTTGATCTCGTCCGAGACCAAGTTCCCAATTCCAGTCACCTCTATGTGCTTTCTGGTAATTATTCTCATTGAACTGGACAGCCCATGGGGTTTCAGGAAATTCAAATTCACCTTCTCTTTTTACGGAATACCACATAACTGAAGTACCCATAGTCAGCTTGTCTGCTACTTTTGGGGCTAAGGCCTCTTTTGTTTCTTCCCAGGCTTCCCTTCCGTAGCGGTAATCTGCTCCTGCCAGATACCCAACTGTACCATCCCCTGAACAATCTGCAAAAACAGGAGCGGCAAACTTCATACTCCTGCCCGTAATGATATCCTGGGCAATTACTGATGTAATCTGATGCCCATTCATTTCAATACCGTTAACATGGGTATTTAAAGAAAGGTGTAGATTGGGTTCATTCTTAACTATATCCATTTTTAGCCAGTCTTTATACTTCTCTGCAGAGTGTGCATTTTGGCTAAATTCCGGGTTCAGTTCATTAACAAGGTTTCCAATTGCCGGATAAGGTTGTAGGTTTACTTTCCCCCCAAGCTGGACTCTTACTTCTGAACTATTATTTCCACCTACCAATGATCGATCTTGAATTAATGCAGTCTTTAGGCCTTTTCTGGCGGCAGACACCGAAGCGCATATACCTGCTATTCCACCACCTAAGACAATAAAATCAAAATCTCCGGCATGATCAGGTTCTTTAGGGTATTGTAATAGTTCCGTCCTGAATATTTTAAGCTCCTGCACATCATTAGGGGGAAATAATTCCAGGTCATTCGAAAAAATAATTGCATCACAGCGGCCCTCAAAACCGGTTAAATCATGAAGTCGTAATATATTTTCCTTTTGAGTGATACTAACTTCTCCGCCGTATTGCCAATGCCATCCGACACCTTCTGTGCCAAAAGTTGTGTTAAGTGGTTGTCCGTTAATCAGCAATTTAAACTTGCCCGGGGCTTGGTATGTATTTTCATTGTCCTCTAATTCTTCCATCCATGGGGCTGCCCAGTCACGTGTACGCACCCACACCTTGAAAACTCCAATTTCCGGTAGGGAAAATTTGGTTATTGCATCTTTTACCGGAATACCCATGCCATGAGCCAATAAAAACGGCGAACCCATGTAGTCCATAAATTGCTGGTCGATTACCCAGCCTCCTAAGTCCTTAAAGCTTTCAGCTTCTATTAGGATTGAAGTATTTTTTTTCATTTTTCAGAAATGACCGATATTACTTTTTGAGTATTTTTTTTGCAGCTTTTTTAAGAACAGATGATCCTACAAATTCACTTTCATCAATATTTATGCTGTGAAGTTTTGCTGCGTTTTTTCTGACTTTTTTTACAGCCTCAGCAATTAGTTCAATTTTTTGACTATCAGCCAGCAATACATTTTGTTCAATAAATATCACTTCTCTACAGGCTTGTTCTGTAACCGGACAAGCACTTTTTTTCATGGATAGATTTGTCTCATTCTTGTACAAAGGCTGGTCATAAAGCGCCATCGGGTAAAACGAAGAAGTTAATACACCTTCTTTATTTAGGGCTGCGAGGAACTGAGATCTCTTTACATTTTCAAAATTTTCACTTTTAAAACGTAAAAGAAACAGATGATGAGCATGACGATCACAATATGGCTGCCATTTAAGAGTTTCAAGTCCTTCAATTCCATCCAAAAGCGAATAGAGTTTTTTTGCATTTACTGCTCTTCTTTCTGTTTGTTCTTCGAGCCTTTCAAGCTGGGCAAGTGCTATAGCTGCCTGAATTTCTGTATAACAAGCGTTCCAGCCAAAGCGATAGTGAATATGCCCTGAATATTTTTCACGGATACCACGACCAAATTTTCCCAGACTGTAGTGAATAAGATCTATCAGGTCCATATCATTACTAACGACCATTCCCCCTTCACCGCTTTGCAGATTTTTTGATTGCTGAAAGCTGAAAGATGCTGCATCGGCAAGTGAACCTACCTTACGACCTTTATATATGGCTCCATGTGCCTGTGCCGCATCTTCAAGAACTTTAATATCATGCTTTCTGGCTAACTCCATCAGTGGATCCATGTCACAGGGCTGACCTCCAATGTGTACAGCAATTATTGCTTTTGTCTTTCCGGTAATGGCATCAGCAACTTTTTCATTGTCTATATTCAGTGTTTTTGGATCAATATCCACATACACAACCGTGGCTCCCACATTGTGGACTGCTGTTGCTGTTGCCATAAAGGATGCTGCAGGGACAATGACCTCATCACCTGGCCCAATTCCCCATGCTACAAGGCAAAGCTCCATTGAAACTGTGCCATTTGCTACTGCTGCACCGTATTTTGTATCGCAATATTTTGCGAATTTCTCATTAAATTCTGTGATTTTAGGGCCTAAGCCAGTCCCTCCCCAGATATCACTTGAAAGAACTTCATCTATTAATTCCCGTTCTCTTTCTCCGGCATATGGCCATCCTGGCCATTTATCCTTTATCAATGGATCCCCTCCAAAAATTGCCAGATCATTTATTTTATTTTTCATAATTGTTAACAATGTTTTCTTCTAATTCTTTAAAACCTGATAAAATAATTTCTTCGATTTCCGGGATAAATGGAGCCGGCTTATCGTGAGAAAAGAAAACCACTTCGGTGGCTTCATATCCTCCTTCTTTAATAGTTTTCGCATCTAGGATATAGGCTATTTCTCCGTTGGTATATCCCAGGACCAGCGTAGTGCCGTTTTTAAACTGATGTTTGATTTTCATACCCATGTCGGTGAGCAATTCTCCGGCCACAGTTGCAAAACGCAGTTCCGGCGAAAGCTCGACAATGGAAAGCGTAAGATCAATGGACTCCGGTAAGGATTCGCCTGCCCGGAGCTTTTGAAGCCAGTAATTCGCCCATACTCTACGGTATTCAACTTCGTCTTTTTCCGCAAACTTTTCATAGGTTTTTATATTCCAAGTATTATTAAAAGGAATGGCCACTCTCTTTAGAGCTGTTTCAATTTTGATATCTAGTGGCCTGAGTCCTTTTTTTATAATTGTGTTTACGTCGGTTGCCAGTTCTTCCCCCACTTTTTCAATATCTTCGAAATTCCCGCTTCTGAAAGAATTTCCTTCAGCTACTTGATGTGGTTTTACGTCTCCGGCCATGCCTTGAAGAAACAAAGCTGGTGCTCCGTCAAGGTCTTTTTCTAGGATTCGCCTTGCTACTCCGGGATATTCTGCAGAGATGAGGTAATTGTCATAACGCATCGTAGTGGGGTGACAGGCTGCTCCGAAAATAAGTGAAAGCGGTTTGCCTTTTTTATTTTTGAAAAGAATCACAGGGCAGGATCTGTCTACTTCCCTGTCAGGATTTGGAAAATTTTCATATCCGGTAGCCTGTTCTTTGTATATTTGCTTATCAGGAGCCCTCCGGTTTATTCCTATGAACGTTTCACCAATTTCCCCAAAGGCATCAGCTGGTTGAAGGTTTTTTAATGCTTTATCTGCTGAAAGTATGATGCTTTCTAAAAGTTCTTTAATATATTCAGGGTCAGGATCACAAACTTCTCCCGGAGGGCAGGTATTACAGTTAAAAGTCGGATGAATTTCCGGGCCGGCGTGGGTGTGTGAGCAATTGATGAATAGTTGATCGGGTCGTAAATTAAGTTTTCTATCTGCAAGTGCCCAAATCATCTCCATTTGCTCATTGTTGAGGGCAAGAATATCAATACCAATAATGATTAACTTTTTTCCATGTCTCGACAGGGCAAGGGCAGTGACATATAAATGGTCGTGGATGCCTTCACATTCATGGTTTCGGCCTGCAAAACCTCCCAATTTACAATTCCCGGACGGGGTAATATCTATTCGGGATGTGCCTGCATATAGGGTGTCAGAAAAATCGTTATTCATGATTCGATTTGCTTTAAATGCATTTTCTTTGTGACTATAAGAAAACCCGCCAATAGAGTGAGAATCAAACTTACAATAAAACCGTATACAAAAATATACTTTATCAAATATGATTTTGGCAGGGTAAAAGGCGCATAAAGCAGCGTTGTATATTTTAGAAAATTACTGATTTTACTGAAATATTTATTGTTGGCGTATCCGAATTTATAAGCCAGTACGATCTCTCCTGTCAAACCCGGTTTTACGCGATGGTAAATGCTGTCCCCTGAAATTCTGATCAGGTTACCTTTCTTATATATGGTTGCAATAGTGCCGCCGAGGGCATTTAAATCAATCAGTTTTTTTAGGTCCACCGTATGGAGAGGTGTGCCATCGCGGTTCAGGATATTTGCTATCTGAAGTTGGGGATCCACGTAAACCCATTTTGCGTATTCAGGTATCCAGCTTTCGCAATAATAATGGCCGCTCAATTTTAACGGGCCTAATTTTCCCGCCTGATCAACCAGACGTGTTTTAATACCCGCTGCGTTTGCAAAGAGATAATAAACCAATGCCTTGTTTTCACACCAGCCCTTTCCTTTTCCGGAAATAAACAGTTTGTACGTTTCCAACGGAGAAGATGACTGAACTTCATCGGAAGGCGTGCCGCTGGCACCTTCTATTTGATTCATGATAAATTCATAAACCTGTTCGGATTGTTGGAGTTGATCGACCGTTTGGTCTATCCTGTTTCCAAGGATTATTTTTGCTTCCAGCCGTTCTGGATCCTCCTTGTCAAGCCCCACCCATTCATCAATGGAATAAGGATTTTTAAATCCAAATGGTATATCTGATGATGGTGTATAAAAATTATCTTCCCAGCTTAAGCCCCTTTTCTGATATTCCTCCTTTGGATAGAAACCAAAATCCATATTCAGCTCTTTTAAAAGGGTGATGCCTTCAGGGATAAAGCTCAATGTTCCGTTATAAGCATGATCGGCGAATTGTATTTCCGGCTTTTCACCCTGCCCCATTATTTTTCCTGTTTTAACATCTATAATTTTCCATGATGTGGTTTTTATGGGGGGAGAAAACCAAAATCTGAGTTTTCTGGGTGACACTTCCTTTACTTTCGATATAACCGGAACCTCGGCAACATTATAAATATCACCCTCAGTTGCCTGACGACTGTTAAAATCAAACACACGCCAACGGGGATCAGTGGCATTGTTCACCGTTCTGAGACTTCTAAGATAATAGCTATCCGTAAAGACATAAACCATCCCTATGAGGCAAATAATTGATATTACCAGAAAAAATCTAAAAAAACGTAAAACATTTTTTCTCATAATTCAAAAATTGTATATCGTATAAATCAGAAATTTAATAATCGATAATTAAAAGCAAAATGGTTGATGTTTTTATTCAAATTTGGGGATTTGAATTCATTCACCATTTAATAAATACCATCAGAAATGACTTTACCCTTAAAGAAATCTACAATTTGATTGATCTAACACTTCCGGGTTTATAACAAATCGCGGTGGTTTACCTGCAAGAAAAGATTTGACATCATCCATTATCATATACCGGATATCCCATCCGCCCTCCTCGCTGTACCATGCAATATGGGGCGTAAGGATAACATTGTCCAGCTTAGTAATCTCAGAATCAGGATGTGGTGGTTCCGTTTCATAAACATCAATCCCTGCTCCTCCTATAATGCCGGTCTTTATTGCTGTTATCAAATCATCAGTGCTTAATACCGGACCACGGGCAGTGTTAATCACCACGGACGATTTTTTCATTAACTTAAATTTTTCGAGATGAAACATACCCCTGGTCTCCTTAGTCACAGGCACATGGATAGTAATAATATCCGATTCTTTTAGCACATCATCAAACGGTACATGTTCAATGCCAAGTTCCTTATATCTTTCTTTGCTTAAATATGGGTCACTGACAAGAATTTTCATTTCAAAACCACTCATTTTTTTCAAAACGAGTGAGCCAATATTTCCACATCCTACAATGCCCAGAGTTTTGCCCTTCATTCTGTGCATAGGATAAATGTCTTCAGAACTCCATTCCCTTGAATAAATCCATCTTTCCAATACTTTATCCTGTAGCTTTTTTTTACGGAAAGTTTCTAAGATCAGCATTATTGCATGCTCTGCAACATCGTCACTTGACGCAGTAGCTTCGTTAGCGAATATTATTCCATTCCTGGTCGCAGCTTCTACATCAACTTTATCGTATCCTATACCATGCCTGAGTAAAACCTTTACATTTTCAAGGCCATCCAATACTTCAGAAGTAAAATCAGCCATATTTGTAAGTAGGATGTCAGCATCTTTGAAATTTTTTATTAATTCTGAAGGGGATGCATCTCTTAACTGATAATGATGAAAATCTATTCCGATTTTTTTGCATTCTTCTTCTTCCCAGTTAAGGTCTCGTTCTATATAATCAGTGATTTTGAAGATGGATTTTCTATTCATGCTATAATTCACTCGTTTAATTATAAAAAATGTTAATCGTAATTTATTTCCCCAGAAGACAGATCCTGGGGAAACATTAAATGTATGTTATTTGGCGTTACTGATTCTTTCTATACGCCTTCACTTTCAACAGTTTCAGTCGGAGGATAAATTTCATTAAGTTTTTCCATTACCTCATCCGGAATTTCAATATCAGGTGCCTTCAGATTATCTTCGGCCTGAGAAAGACTGGTTGCACCTGTAATCACACTGGTAACTGCCGGATTCTTAAGACACCATGCAATGGATAATTGTGCAGCAGTAACTCCAATTTCTGAAGCAATTTTTACCAATTCCTGCCCTTTCTTTTTATTTTCTTCTGTCCAGTACATGTTTTTAATTATGCCATTGGTATCATTATCAGCAGCACGGGTTCCTTTCGGGGCCTCTTCCCCAGGCTTGTATTTTCCGGTTAGCATGCCATGAGCCAGTGAAGAAAAAACAACATTACCGATTCCTTCTGCTTCAGTGGCCGGGAATAAATTTCTCTCTGGAAATCTGTAAAGCATATTGTATCTTGGTTCGCTGACAGTTATCGGTCTGGCTCCAATTTCAGCTGCGACCCTGTTGGCACGTGTAATTAAGTGGGAAGGCCATTCACTAATGCCCCAATATAAAATTTTACCCTGGCGTATAAGATCTTCCATTGCTCTGATGGTTTCTTCAAGCGGAGTATCCGGATCCGGACGATGACACATGAGTACATCCAGGTAATCTGTACCTAATCTTTTTAAACTATTATGACAAGATTCAAAAATGTGTTTGGCTGAAAGCCCCTGATCATTGATGTTATCGGACATTGGAGCCCAACATTTGGTTAGTAAAAATAAATTTTGCCTGGGAAAATCAGATAAACTATCTCCCAAAGCCTGCTCAGCCTCACCATTGTTATACGCATCTGCTGTGTCAAAAAAATTCACACCGTTTTCATAGTATTTATTAATGGTGTTTTGAGTGGTTTTTTTGTCGTTTTTAAAACCAATTGTTAAATAGCTTCCCAAGCCGATGGCACTAAGCTTAGCGCCCCATTTACCAATTTTTCGATATTTCATTTTTTCTCCGTTTGTTTATTTTTCTGCAAAAGTATTAATTAAATTGTGTTTGTTTGTGTAATTTATGGATAAATTTTTTTACAAATGAAAAGAAGAAGTTTTATATCTAAGTTAGCGCTTAACGGCCTTACTTTTTCAATTATGCCGAAGGTATGGGCAATCGATAAGGGTAATGACAATGGCAAGTACGGTATTGCGGGATTAAGCCGTACAGTAGTTGATCGAGTAGCAGGTAAATCATTGCAGGAGATGAGAGATTTTCATCAGAATGAGCTCGATAAAGATTATATTGGTTACTGGAAAGACCATGGTATCGATTGGGAGTATGGCGGTGTTATGCCTTATAGAGAATTATCGAAAGGGATGCCCTACCTCGCAAAACATTACTATTTGAAACAGATGTATTTTCAGGGACGTGCACTCTGGACTTTCTCATATCTGTATAATAATTTTGGACATAATGAAAATCACCTTGCTATAGCAAAGCATACAAAAGATTTCATATATAAATATGCCCTTAATGACGATTATACCTATGCCAGTGAGCTTTCTCCAGAAGGGAAAGTAATTCAGCCCCACTCGGATATTGACGGTGATTTTTATGTTGCCCTTGGCCTAACAGAATACTATAAAGCTACAGGTGATGAGGAGGCTCTCGATAGAGCTCTTAAAACTGTATATATGGCAAACAAGAATATTCTCGCTCCCGATTTTATGTTCTATGGTGCATGGGATGCGGGTACTGTTTTTGAACCGGGAACAAAATTTCTTGGAATCTGGTTGCATTTTCTCAATACCCTCATTCCACTTGCAGAACTTACAGGCGATCTTAGAGTGGAGAAAATTGCTGAGATGTGTGTTAGAAATATTGTTGAACATCACTGGCGATCGGAACGTGGCGGGTTTGTAGAAATGCTCGATAGGAATTACAAACCAATTCGGGGTAATCATCATGATACAAACTGGCATGGTGTTCAGGCAGCGTGGATGTGTATGAGGGAAGCATTGCGAATCGGTGATCGTGACCTTTTTATGGATGCCATGGGAATGGGGCGCAAGCAATTACGCCCTGCTTTCGCAGAAGGATTTGAAAATATTGATATAAATGCGCCAATAGATAAGCTGCCGCGCTGGGGTCCGCTCGAGGATTATATGCAGTTTACACTACTATCAATAGAACATACCCATTCTCCCTGGGCAATATACTGGTTTGATAAACTTTTCAAGTTTGCTTATCAGAGACCGGATAGATTTGAACAGTATGATCTCCTTCATCAGCCTCGCCGGTTATTCTTTAATATTCAATTACTCGATCGAATGATTGATAGAAAAGGGAGGGTTTCGAATTTTCTTGAAGTATAAGTGGATAAGGTCTGCTATAAATTATCACTTCATAGAAAGTATTTTTAGTTAACCACATTTTTATGGTTCTACTGTTATTTTAATGGAAATACGTGATTATAATGATTTAATGCTATAATGGTTTTCTTCATATTCTATTAGTTTAGCTTTTCTCTATGAAACTAATAACGATTACTTCCATAAGGATTCATCTTTTTTTATTATCGCATTAATTCCTTATCGCATTATCGCATTAATCTAATACCCATTAAAATCGTGGTAGTACAATTATTATAAGTGAAGGCGGATATGTAGTATTGTATTTTTACTAAAAAGCCTATACCTTGCGGGCAAATTATTTGATTTTTTGAGTTATGAATTAATTTTTCAATGAAATACATCTTATCAAAAATTACAATAACAGGGTTCATTTTACTATTTGCTCATTTAGTTTCAGCTCAGGTTTCTGTTGGCAATACACAATGGGAACGTGAACCGGGATTTACACATCCAGTTATTACTGAGGCCTATACACCAAAACCGTTTAAACCGCGTCAATATGTTGCATATCGTACTATCGATAAAATAATGGTTGATGGTAAACTAGACGAAGCAAGCTGGGAAAATGCTGAGTGGACAGAAAATCATGTGCATATTATGTTTGAAGGGTATAAGAATCCAAATCTTGATTGCCGGTCAAAAATGGTTTGGGATGATCAGAATATATATTTTGCCGGGTTTATTGAGGAGCCGAACATCTATGGGCATCTCATTAAAAATGATACGTTTATCTGCCGGGACAGTGATTACGAAATATTCATTGATGTGGATGGGGATGCCCGGAATTATGTGGAGCTGGAATTCAATGCCCTGGGCACGGTTTGGGATATATTGTATGAAAAAGAATTAGATAAAGGGGTTATCCCTTATAGCTATAGCTGGATCCCCGAGAGCAAACCATGGGATATAAAAGGCTTGCGGCTGGCCGTACGGACAGACGGCACGGTAAATTACCCGTACGATAAAGATGAGGGGTGGTATTATGAGTGCTCTATTCCGTGGAGTTCATTGCAGGAACTGAGTTTAAGCGGTCAAAAGCTGAACCAGAATGGTTCGTCCATGCGAGTGAATTTCAGCCGGGTGCAGTTCAATATCAAAGAGGAATGGCCCATCATGGACTGGTCACCGGTGAAAGGTGTCGATTGGCTCTGGTCGCCGGAACTCACCTATTGTGCGAACGCAACTGAAACTTACGGGCGTGTGATCATGTCAGACAGGACAGTGATTCAGACCAAAGACTGGTCGTTAGAAAATGCTTTTCCGTTCACGCCGCCACCGAAGTCTCTGAAGAATCCCAAGGTAGGTAGTATGGTAAGGATCAAAGGCGGAACCTATACGATAGGGCCTGACGATGAGGATCCGAGCGGAGCCTCACCGAAGGGAGAAGTAAAGGTAAAGGATTTTTATATAGACAAATATGAAGTAACGATAGGAGAATACTCCAGGTTTCTGAATATCGGTGGGCATGATGAATATTACTGGCAGGATATGGCCGATCCCAATTGGTGTGGAATATTAAAAAAAGAAGATGGCGTATACTCCGTAGTTCCGGGCAAGGAGTTGTATCCGGTATGTTTGGTGAAGCTGGAGGGAGCGAGGGCCTATGCCCAGTGGGCGGGGAAGCGGTTGCCGACGGAATTTGAATGGGAGATTGCGGCGCGGGGGAGCAAAGCCCGACCTTATCCATGGGGCAATGAAAGGCCGGATCCATCGAGGGCAAATTATGATTTTCATGTAGGGCATACGTTACCGGTGGGATCGTATAGTAAGGGAAGGACGCCGGAGGGCGTGTATGACATGGCGGGTAACGTGAATGAAATGATCGATAAAATCTGGGAAGAATATCCATGGTATAAGGGTGTGAAGAGAAAGGATATTAAAAATCCGGAAATAGGACCGCTGTGCAGGGGTGGGGCGTGGATATCGTCTTCAAATTTCCTTAAAAACACTTATCGCAACGTAGTAAAGCCGCATTACATGGCACCTTCCGTAGGTTTTAGGTGTGCTAAAGACCTAAAATGAAATATTAAATAATAAAGATGTCACTATGAAATATAATTTAAAAACCGTTGGAGTATTGAGTTTTTTATTGCTAACAGTTCAATTGGCAATGGCTCAGGTTTCTGTTGGCAATACACAATGGGAACGTGAACCGGGATTTACACATCCAGTTATTACTGAGGCCTATACACCAAAACCGTTTAAACCGCGTCAATATGTTGCATATCGTACTATTGATAAAATAATGATTGATGGTAAACTAGACGAAGCAAGCTGGGAAAATGCTGAGTGGACGGAGAATCATGTTCACATTATCTTCGAAGGATACAAAAATCCAAATCTCAATACACGGTCCAAAATGGTTTGGGATGATGAGAATATTTATTTCGCCGGATTTCTGGAGGAACCCAATATCTATGGACACTTTGTTAAAAACGACACGTTTATCTGTCGTGATAGTGATTTTGAGATATTCATTGATGTGGACGGGGATGCCAGAAATTATGTTGAAATAGAATTCAATGCTTTAGGTACAGTATGGGACATATTGTACAGCAAGGACGCCAATAAAGGCGTTCTGCCCAAAAGCTGGTCATGGATACCTGGTAGCGAACCGTGGGATGTGAAAGGTATGCTGCTGGCCGTACGAACAGATGGAACAGTGAATTACTATTTTGATAAAGATGAGGGCTGGTATTATGAGTGTTCTATTCCGTGGAGTAGCCTTCAGGAATTAAGTTTGAGTGGTGATAAACTGAATATGGACGGTGCCTCAATGCGAGTTAATTTCAGCCGTGTTCAATTTAATATCCGGGAAGAGTGGCCGATCACTGACTGGAGTCATATTAAGAACGTTGACTGGCTATGGTCTCCAATGCTAACCTACCGTGCGCATTTGATTGAAACGTGGGGACGTGTTATAATGTCGGAACGTACAGTCCATCAGGTGGAAGACTGGTCGCTTGAAAACTCGTTTCCATTTATAGATCCACCAAAGCCACCCAAAAACCCAAAAGTGGGCAGTATGAAGAAAATTAAAGGCGGAACTTATGTAATCGGTCCCGATGATGAGGATCCCAGTGGTGCTTCACCGCGTGGCGAGGTTACTGTTGATGATTTTTTTATCGATCGATATGAAGTTACTATCGGTGAATATGCAAAGTTTCTCAATACAGGAGGTCATGATGAGTTCTATTGGGAA
>Ga0164313_10003883_pt1 | contig 13331 bp, 10 predicted proteins | sample GuaBasSedimGuay4_FD_113735 | JGI IMG/M metagenome (GOLD analysis project Ga0164313, IMG submission 113735) | Subseafloor sediment microbial communities from Guaymas Basin, Gulf of California, Mexico - Guay4, Core 4569-4, 0-3 cm | ecosystem: Environmental > Aquatic > Marine > Hydrothermal vents... | reverse complement strand
GCAAAGTGAGCCCTGCGGGGTTGTAGTGAAACATCCAGAATTTGTTTTGCAATGGTGGTGCATTGCGGGCCGGAAACGCGGATGACACCCACACCACCCACGCCGGGTGGTGTCGCAATTGCGCAAATGGTGTCTGTATCGTACTTAATGCTTAACTGTTATCCGGCCGCTTCAATTTTACGTGTGATGTACCACTGTTGAGCCAGTGACAGCCCGGCATTGGTTGCCCAGTACAGTACCAGTCCGGCCGGGAAGAAGGCAAACATGAAGGAGAAGCCGATCGGCATGAACTGCATGATCTTACGTTGCATCGGATCCATGCCGGCCGTTGGTGTCAGGCGTTGGGTCATCATCATGAAAGCGGCGTTTAGTACCGGCAGAACAAAGTAAGGATCTCGAGCGGTCAGGTTATCAATCCACAGAATAAACGGTGCCTGGCGTAATTCGACCGACTCAAGCAACACCCAGTACAGCGCAATAAAAATCGGTATCTGTACAAGGATAGGTAAACAACCGCCCAGGGGGTTGACCTTCTCGGTCTTGTACATCTCCATCATGGCCTGGCTCATTCGCTGCCGGTCATCGCCATAACGTTCTTTAAGTTGCTCAATACGTGGTTGTAGCTTTCGCATTCTGGCCATAGAGCGGTACTGTGCTTCGGTCAGCTTGAAAAACGCCAGCTTGATCAGCACGGTCAATAACAGGATTGCCCAACCCCAGTTATTGGTGACCGAATGGATGTTGGAAAGCAGCCAGTACAGTGGTTTTGAAAACACGGTGAAAATACCGTAGTTAACGGTGTGACCAAGACCCGGTGCAACTTCTTCGAGGTTGTCCTGTAGTTTAGGGCCGATATACAAACGACTTTCAAACTCATGACTGGTGCCGGTACTCACATCTACAGAAGGTGAAACGGCACGGGCAATATAGCGTGGCAAGCCACCCGGCGAATACACCTGGGTGGAATAGCTGTTGATTTGCTCTGCGGGAGGTATCCAGGCGGTAAAGAAATAGTGCTGCACCATGGATAGCCAGCCACCATTGAAATTGCGTTTGAACGGTTCGTCAGCTACATCGTCAAAATCAACTTTTTCAAATTTCTCTTCCGGGCTGTAAAACCCAATACCAAAGAAGCTGTAGCGTCCGGGGTTGGTAAAGCCGCCATCATCCTGATCGAGAGGCACAGAACGTTGCAACTGGTCATAACGGCTGCCTGTCCAGGTCTGGCCGCTGTCATTGGTCAGCGTATGACGTACACCAACATCGTATTGCCCGCGCTTGAAAATGAATGTCTTGGTGGCACGGATGCCGCTATTGTCAGTCCAGGTCAGCGGTATGCGAATTTCGTCTGCATTCTGATCCAGCGTGTAGTGCATATTGCCTGACTGGTAGCTGCTGGTATGGTTAGGTGCGGCCGCCCTGCTTAACAAGCCGGACTGTGCGATAAACAGGTCCGGGCCACCCTGGCTGAACAGGTCAACCTTGATCTCCGGTACTTCAAGATCTACCGGATAATTCAGGAGTTTTGCGCTAACCAGTGTACCCCCGGTTAAGTCAATGCTGACTTCCAGTACATCGGTTGTGACCGTCAGCAACTCCTGGGCACCACTCATTACCGCCTGTTGAGCGATGGCCTCGCCCGTAGCAGTGTTTCCGCTATCTGTTTGATTTACAGCTGAAATTCCAGCATCAGGATCCGGTAAGTCACCAGTAGAAGGCCCACCGTTAATTTGTGGGCTATTCTGCGGGCCGGGTACGGCAGAGGGTTCAAATGTCGGGGATGTGTTACTGGTCGGTGCTATTGGCTGTGAGCCATAGTCCTTTTGCCATTCCACCCACATCAGGTAGGAAAGAACGATCAAACCCATGAACAACATCGGGCGGAGATTTGCCATTATCTGGTGTCCTTAATCGACTTTCCAGGCTCAATAAACCGGGTAGCCGCTTTTTTGTTCAATTGTTGCCAATGCGCACTGAGTGATTCAAACAATGCCTTATTGCTTTGTTCTGCAGCCTGAGCTGTTGGTAAAACGACTAAATCCAACGTCATTTCCACCGGTAATGTGCTCATCTGTTCACGAAAGCTTTCACGCACCAGACGCTTGATCCGATTACGACCAACAGCCTTGGGGACTGCTTTTTTAGCAACCGCCATACCCAGGCGATGGCTCAAAACATTATTGGGCCGCGCCAATATACGGAAACAGTGGTCACTGGAACGTAATGGCCGCTGAAAAACCCGCTGAAACTCTGCAGGTCGTAGCAACCGGGACTGCCTGGTAAACTTTTGCCTTAACAAATGGATCCCCAAGCAAATCTATTGTTTACAAATGGGTAGGGCCAAACTACTCAGGCAGTTAAACGCTTACGACCCTTGGCGCGACGGGCATTAACTATGGCGCGACCACCACGGGTAGCCATACGTGAACGAAAACCGTGTCGGCGGGCGCGTTTTAGACGGCTGGGCTGAAAAGTACGTTTCATTTCTTAAAACCTCTACAAATTCTATTTTACAGCTGCTTTTTCTGTTTCCACAGGCAGCCGAGACAAGAGGCGAATGGTATCCCGAATAGACATATCAATCAAGCAATTGACCAAAGATTATCAAAGAATATTGATTAAAGCGGGTCAACGATTTCAACAGTAGCCAAGTTATCCACAGGAGGGTAGACTAAGCGCTTACCGGGCAGTATGTTGAGATAAACTTGCAATAGCTCGGCGGTGAATCATACGAACCTTCGTAAGTTCTTGATAAATATAATAAACCTGGCACAGAATGGCCGATAAACCCGGGTGCCGGCTAACATAAAACCTATTGGCTTGAACGCGGCATGGCGCAAAATAACTGGCATCTTTGTCTTCAACATCTTGAGCGGGAATTACCGTCTGAAGATATAAATACTTTCATTCGCCCACTTGAAGTCGTCAATAACAAAAACCGTACTCGCCTGGTGGCCCCAAACTCGTACGTCAGCGATCACGTAACCACTCATTACCTTGAACGAATCCGGGATATTTTCGAACACCTGGGTGCTTCACGGGAATCAATCAGCATTGAAGAGGGTTTACCTGCTGCTGTCGCTGTTGACAGCAACACGACACAACCCAGGGGCAGAGATCAAAACAGGACCGGTCTCGATTCACGCTATCGTTTTGATAACTTTGTGCTGGGAAAATCAAATGAGCTCGGTTTTGCTGCAGCATCACAGATTGCTCAAAAGCCCGGTGATGCATACAACCCGTTATTACTTTATGGCAGCACCGGTTTGGGTAAAACCCACTTGCTGCATGCGATAGGTAATGCCATCCGCAAACAAAATCCAGGGACCAAAGTGTTGTACCTGGATTCAGAACGTTTTGTCAGCGGGATGATCCAGGCTTTACGCCACGGCGCCATCGATGAGTTTAAAAAGCACTATCGGTCTGCCGGTGCCTTGTTAATTGATGACATCCAGTTTTTTGCCGGCAAGAAGAGCTCACAGGAAGAGTTTTTCCATACTTTCAATGCTTTACTTGATAGCAAACAACAGATAGTACTAACCTGTGATCGCTACCCGAAGGAGGTTGTGGGTTTGGAGGCGCGGCTTCGATCCCGCTTTGGCTGGGGTCTTACCGTTGCAATTGAGCCCCCTGATTTCGAGACCCGTGTTGCCATTTTACAGAACAAGGCGCAGGAACGCGGTGTGCAACTGGATGAGTCGGTTGCGTTTTTGATTGCCAAGCGCCTGCAGTCGCATGTGCGCGACCTTGAAGGTGCCTTAAATCAGCTGATCGCCAACGCCAGGTTTACCGGTCGTGAAATCAATGAGAACTTTACCCGGGAAGTATTGCGCGACCTGCTGACCGTGCACGATCGCCTGATTACGATTGAAAATATACAAAAAACTGTGTGCGACTATTACAAGATTCGGGTATCAGAGTTATTATCCAAACGCAGACCCCGTAGTATTGCTCGACCAAGGCAGGTTGCCATGGCGCTGTCTAAAGAGTTGACACAACACAGTCTGCCGGAAATTGGTGATGCATTTGGTGGTCGTGATCATACAACGGTCATACATGCCTGCAGAAAGATCAAGGAGTTGTGCGAAACGGATGGCCGTTTACGCGAAGACAAAGTTAAATTGTTACGCTTATTGACCACTTGACAGGTTGTGGAACAATAGGGGGATAAGGTATTAACAAAGTGTGGATAAGTTTACTGTTTATTAAAATGTGCTTTTGCTCCACAAGTTATACACAGGTTCAGGGTTCATGTTCACACAGGTAGGTTTGGTTGTATCTATTTGATTTTAAACATATATTTGTAGTTATTGACTTATTAACAGGGCTTACTACTACTACTGTTTATATATTCTTATTTATTAAAGAGCAGTAATACAAAGGAACAATTCATGAAATTCAGTATATCCAGGGAAGCATTTCTTCAACCCCTCAGTCAGGTCATCGGTGTTGTTGAACGACGTCAGACACTGCCTGTATTGGCAAATTTCATGTTGGTTGCCAGGGATGGTCGTTTGACCGTAACAGGAACCGACATGGAGGTTGAACTGATCTCAGCTGTATCGGCAGATGTTACCCAGGATGGTGAGATAACCATTCCGGCGCGAAAACTGATTGATATTATGAAAGCTTTGCCGGATGGTGCGAAAGTCACTTTTAGTCTAAGTGATGAAAAAGCCACACTGAGTGCTGGTAGAAGCCGTTTCACGCTGTCTACATTGCCGGCATCTGAGTTTCCAGCGACCGATCAGGTTGAATCGCTCGAAAACATCGTGGTTAATGAGGCCTCACTGAAAAACATGATGGATAAAACCGCATTTGCGATGGCAAACCAGGATGTTCGTTATTATCTGAATGGTTTGCTGTTCGACTTTAGTGATCAACAATTAAAAGCCATTGCAACGGATGGCCATAGACTTGCGGTCTGTGACCTTGATGGTGCGGTGGATATTAGCAGTGACCGGCAACTCATTGTGCCACGTAAGGGCGTAATGGAGCTCGCCCGGATGTTATCTGCAGACGAGAAAGACGTTACGCTCGCGATTGGTCGTAATCATGTCAGGTTGGTCAAAGGTGACACCATCTTTACGTCTAAATTGATTGATGGTCGCTTTCCGGACTATAAAGCAGTTATTCCCGTGGGTGCTGACAAACAGATGCTGGTTGATCGAGCGACATTCACCCAGGCCCTGCAAAGAGCCTCTATCTTATCCAATGAAAAATACAAAGGTGTCAGGCTGGAAGCGACAGGGTCAACCATTAAAATAATCGCACATAACCCGCAACATGAAGAGGCCGTTGAAGAAATTGAAGCAGAACTCAACTTCGATCGGCTGGCTGTCGGGTTTAATGTGACCTATTTACTGGATGCATTGATGGCAATTGAAACTGAGCAGGTGTCACTGGAATTGATTGATGCTAACAGTAGCTGCCTGGTTTCTGCACCCGATTCTGACGTTAACCGCCATGTCGTGATGCCATTGAAGCTTTAAGACCAGAAGGAACTGATCCAGGCTACCGGTACCAATATGCGGGTTAACTCCCTTGATATCAGTAACCTGAGGAATATTGCATCCGCACAAATCGAGCCGGATCCGTGCTTGAATTGCTTTACAGGTGATAACGGGGCCGGCAAAACCAGTATTCTCGAGGCTTTGGCTGTTCTGTCGAAAGGACGTTCGTTCAGAACAGGACAGATATCATCATTGATAGGGCCTCAGTCAGACCATTTCCAGATCGTCAGTAAAATCGAAGGACCATCTGAAACCCAACACATGCTTGGGATGCAGCGCAGTTCCAGAGACTGGACGGCTCGACACAATGGTGAAAACGTATCCCAGTTAAGTGACATGACTGAAATGCTTCCCTATGTATTGCTCGAGCCGGGCAGTCATACGCTGGTTAGTGGACCACCTGACGGGCGCAGAAAGTATCTTGACTGGGGTGTGTTTCACGTGAAACATAGTTTTTTACCCCTATGGCGTCGGTATAGCCGCGCATTAAAACAACGCAACGCTGCGCTGCGTCAATCCAAACAATCTGTGGTTGAGAGTCTTGATCCTCAATTGGTGGATTTGGGTGAAAAGTTACACCAGGCGCGCCAACAACACGTTGTGACATTGACAGCTTTACTCGCGGAAACCTTGCCAGTGTTTAATAAGGCGCTTAAAGATATCGATATTAATTACCGGAAAGGATGGTCGGGTGATTCTTTAGAGGATTCAATAAACCTTTCTTTTCAAAGTGATATGGATCGTGGTGCGACCGGTCCAGGACCACACAAAGCTGATCTGTATCTTTCAATTAGCGGGACCCCTGCCAGAGACCGGCTGTCTCGTGGTGAACAAAAAGCTCTGACCGCAGCAATGACCCTGGCTCAAGCCCGGATGATTGCTGAAACGGGAAACCCGCCCGTCTTGATGCTGGATGACCTTTCCTCCGAGCTAGATGAGGAGCACTTGATCAGAGTTTTGCGTGCAGGTTTGAAGCTGGGCACACAAGTATGGTTAACCGGCACCAGCCTGGCGCCGGCCGTATTGAAGAGCAGAGAAGTAACTGATGCTGGATTCAGTATGTTTCACGTGGAACATGGTGAGGTTTCCAGGATTGATCCATAAACTAGACAAAATCATTAAAACCCATAAAAACAGGTGTTTAATGGCTAAAAATGCTATAATGCGAACTGTTATCAACACGTTTATTTAATCCGCAACCGACATACTCATTCAGCACGCCCGGTGGTGAGTGACATAGGTATAAGCCGGGATTCAGAGGCATTATGAGCAATCAAGAATACGATTCCAGTAATATCAAGGTACTAAAAGGTCTTGATGCGGTTCGAAAGCGGCCAGGTATGTACATCGGCGACACGGATGACGGAACTGGTCTGCATCACCTGGTATTCGAGGTAGTAGATAACTCTGTGGATGAGGCCCTGGCGGGTCATTGTGATGCCATTAAAGTGGTCATCGAACATGGTGGTACGGTTTGTGTTTCTGATAACGGGCGTGGCATTCCTGTAGATATACACGAGGAAGAGGGCCGTTCCGCCGCCGAGGTCATCATGACGGTGTTGCACGCCGGTGGTAAATTTGATGACAACTCCTATAAAGTGTCTGGTGGTTTGCACGGTGTTGGCGTATCTGTGGTCAATGCGCTATCAGAAACGCTTGAATTAACGGTCTATCGGGACGGGTATACCTGGACGCAAACCTATAAGATGGGCGAACCGGTTGAACCACTCAAGAGAACCGTTAAAACCGACAGAACGGGAACTGAATTACGATTTTTACCCAGCACTGAAATTTTTTCTGATACTGTTTTTCACTATGACATATTGGCAAAGAGACTTCGTGAGTTAAGCTTTCTTAATTCCGGCGTGCGTATCGAACTGTACGATGAGATTAGTAACAAGCAGGATGTTTTTGAATACGAAGGTGGTATTAAGTCGTTTGTAGAGCATCTTGGGCGCAAAAAAACTCAATTACATCCGACAGTTGTATACTTTCGCAGCACAGTCAACGACATCCAGGTAGAGGTGGCCATGCAGTGGACCGATGCCTACCAGGAGAGCGTATTCTGCTTTACCAACAACATACCGCAACGTGATGGCGGAGCGCACCTGGCTGGATTCCGGGCCGCCCTGACACGCACCATGAACCACTACATTGAAGAGTCCGGTATAGCCAAGAAGAATAAGGTTTCGATGACGGGTGACGATGCCAGGGAAGGGCTGATTGCGGTTTTATCCGTAAAAGCACCCGACCCCAAGTTTTCATCACAGACCAAAGACAAATTGGTATCTTCTGAAATCAAGCCTGTTGTTGAATCACTGGTGTCATCGCATTTAAAGGACTTTTTACTGGAAAACCCGGCTGAAGCCAAAACCATCACCATGAAAGCGGTAGATGCAGCGCGGGCGCGTGAAGCTGCCCGTAAGGCGCGCGACATGACACGCAGAAAAGGTGTGCTGGATATTGCCGGTTTGCCCGGTAAACTGGCTGATTGCCAGGAAAAGGATCCTGCGCTTTCAGAATTATTCCTGGTGGAGGGTGATTCAGCGGGCGGCTCAGCAAAACAGGGTAGAAATAGAAAAACGCAGGCAATTCTGCCACTTAAGGGTAAAATCCTCAATGTAGAAAAAGCTCGTTTTGACAAAATGCTGTCTTCAGCCGAGGTTGGCACACTCATTACCGCCCTTGGTTGCGGTATTGGCAGAGATGAGTTTGATATTGATAAATTGAGATACCACACCATTATCATCATGACCGATGCTGATGTGGATGGCTCGCACATCCGCACATTACTATTGACCTTCTTTTATCGTCAAATGCCCGAATTGATTGAACGCGGTCATATTTATATCGGGCAGCCACCGTTATACAAAATCAAACAGGGAAAACAGGAGCACTACCTGAAAGATGATGCCGAGATGAACGAGTACATGTTGGCGCGGGCAATGGACAATGCATCGTTGCTGTATGATCCGGATTCACCTCCGTTAGTCGGTGAGGCTCTCGAGGGACTAATGCGTGATTATATGACTGTCAGTGCGGCCAATGCACGACTGGCGCTCCGTTATGACCCCTTGTTTCTATCCCAACTAATTGATGTTAAAGGATATTCATTAGATTGGGGTAAGCAGGAAGCAGACACCTGGTGTACCTCGGTGACGGATAAAATGAACCAGGAGTCGCCGCCAAGCATTAGTTACGACCTGAACGTACAAGCCATCGGCGATGATCTTGAGCTCGTTTTGAGTAAAACCACATACGGTGTAATCGAAACCACAAGTCTTCGACGGGATTTTTTCCGCTCACCTGAATACCGCCTTACCGGGAAACTGGCCGATACCCTATATAACCTTATTCAGGAAGGCGCGACGATTCATCGCGGTAAAAGCGAGAACGCGGTTACCAGTTTTTCCGAAGTTCATGACTGGTTGATGAACGAAAGCCGTAAGGGTCGAACATTCCAACGGTTTAAAGGCCTCGGCGAAATGAACCCGGAACAGCTTTGGGATACCACGGTTAATCCGGAAACCCGTCGTTTGCTCAAGGTGACCGTTGAAGATGCATTCGCTGCAGATGAAATATTTACCACCCTGATGGGGGATGAGGTCGAGCCACGGCGAGAGTTTATCGAAAAGAACGCCCTGTACGTGACCAATCTGGATATTTGATTTGCACTGAATAGTCCGTGTGACCTGTTTGCAAGCCCCCGCCAGGGGGCTGATCTATTTACAACTATCCAATTAAGGCAAGGTTCGCAACCCGATCAAACATTCCTTTTAGTTTTAAAAGCATGTTCAGCCTGTTAAGTCGCACCTCAGTGTCATCATCCATTACCATCACGTGTTCGAAAAAGGCATCAATACTCTCGGAAAGTCCGGCCAGTAAATTCAATGCAGCTGTATATTTTGCTTGCAGATATAACTCGTCGAGTTCATCAGAAATACTACTAATTTCCTTAAAAAGTGTTCTTTCTTCGTCGATAACCAGTTTATCTTCGCTGATCATGCTGCCGAGGTCTTCATCTGATTTTCGTAGAATATTGCCAATTCTCTTATTGGCTGCCGCGAGATTTGTAGAAACATCCAGGCTCATGAAACCACGCAGAGCTTCAAGTCTAGAGGCAAGGTCCGGTAGTGTCCCAAGCGGTGCATCCATGACCGCATTGACCAATCGGGTATCGTATCCCTGCTCACGCAAATAGTGCTTTAAGCGTTCAAGCACAAACTGACGCACTTCGAGCAACACTTCGGGTGGAAGGGGTAACTGTTGTTGAATAACCAGCGCTGATATTGCCAGGGCCTTGTCCAAATCTATAACCACCTCACCATCCAACAATATTCGAACCAAACCAAGTGCTGCACGGCGCAGAGCAAATGGATCCTTATTGCCGGAAGGCTTCAGGCCGGTTGCAAAAATACCTGTCAGTGTGTCCAGGCGGTCGGCAAGGGCGACAACTTTGCCAACCGCATGAGCGGGCAGGCTATCACCGGAAAAAGTTGGAAGATAGTGATTTCCAATAGCCAGCGACACGTTGGTGTCCTCACCACTACGTTCGGCGTAGTAGCGGCCCATGATGCCCTGTAAACCTGGAAATTCGCCAACCATATGACTGACGAGATCACATTTACACAGGCTGGCAGCCCGCTGTGATGCTTCCGAATCAACACCGGATTCTTCTGCTATCTTCTTCGATAAGTCAGCGATACGTCGTGATTTGTCTCCAACAGAACCTAACTTGTTTTGAAATACGATATTGTCCAGTAACGGTAACCAGCTCTCCAATGAGGATTTGTTGTCCTGATCCCAGAAAAACCGGGCATCGGCAAGACGTGGCCTGATAACTCGTTCGAAGCCCTTTCGAACAGCCTCAAAATCACTACTTTCCAGGTTAGCAACTGTAATGAAACTGGCCTGTAATGCACCCGAGTCTGCATTGACGACAGGAAAGAATTTTTGATGGTCCTGCATGCTTGCAATCAGTGCTTCTGGAGGAACATTGAGGAACTCAGGGTCAAAACTTCCCAGCAGAGATCTTGGCCACTCAACCAGGTTGGTGACCTCTTCAAGCAGGTTGGAGTCAATCAGGGCCGCGCCACCGGCCGACTGACCGAGCGCAGTAGCCTGTTGTTCAATTACTTCTTTGCGCTTGTTTTGATCTGCGATCACGTATGCGGCTTTGAGAACCTGCTCATAACCATCAGCGGTACCAATCTCATGGGGGCCCGGACTGTGTATTCTGTGTCCGCGCGTTGTACTTGAGGCCTGTAAACCAAACAGACTGCCGTCGATCACGTTTGATCCATGCATGGCGACCAGCCAGTGAACCGGCCGGATAAAGCTGAAATCGTTTGCGGCCCAACGCATTGGTTTGGCAACGGGCAATTCGGCCAATGCTTTTTCCAGTATTGGAAAGAGCAAATCTTCCAATGACTGACCGGCTTTTTCTACACGGCAATACAACCATTCACCCTTGTCGGTTTTGAGTGTCTCCAGTTCGTCGACTGACCGGTTAACCGAACGTGCGAAACCGATAGCTGCAGGAGTCGGCTGGTCATCTGCATCAAATGCCGCCACCACTGCCGGGCCCTTACGTTCCAGGACCTGGTCGGGTTGACGCTCAGCTACGGCGGACATCAATAATGCAAGGCGTCGGGGAGTGTAAAACACGCGGCTTGAAGCAATATCAAAATTTAAGCCGGCTTTTTCAAGCTGTGCTGAAAATGCCTTGAAAAGTGTTTTTCCCAGCATTGGCAATGATTTGGGTGGTAGTTCCTCGCAGCCAATCTCTATCAGCAGGTCAGCGCTGGTTATTGTTTTTTCCGGCTTATTCACTACCGCTCTCCTTCAGCCCGGGAAAACCCAGTTTTTCGCGACCGGCGTAATATGCTTCCGCGACAAGCCGGGAAAGGTTTCTCACCCGCAGGATGTAGCGTTGGCGCTCGGTTACAGAAATTGCACGGCGTGCATCCAGCAGATTAAACGTATGGGAGGCCTTCAACACCTGCTCATAAGCAGGTAACGACAAATTGAGTTCTACCAGTTTCGTTGCTTCTTTCTCACAGGTGTCAAACCAGGCAAATAACGACCCGGTATCTGCATGCTCAAAATTATAGGCAGATTGTTCCACTTCATTTTGATGAAAAACCTCACCATAAGTTACCGTTCTGCCACCGGCGTTGGTCCACACGAGATCAAAGATACTGTCAACATTCTGCAGGTACATGGCCAGCCGCTCAAGACCATAGGTGATCTCTCCCAGCACCGGGCGACACTCGAGTCCACCCGCTTGCTGAAAATAAGTAAACTGGGTTACTTCCATGCCATTTAACCAGACCTCCCAACCCAGGCCCCAGGCGCCGAGGGTTGGAGATTCCCAATTATCTTCGACGAATCGTATATCGTGGATGGCGGGGTCGATCCCGATGGCTTTAAGCGAACCAAGGTAAAGCTCCTGGATGTCAGGTGGTGATGGTTTCATAACAACCTGGTACTGATAATAATGCTGTAACCGGTTGGGATTTTCGCCATAACGCCCATCGGCCGGGCGTCGACAGGGCTGCACATAGGCGGCATTCCACGGTTCCGGACCGATGGAACGCAAAAATGTGGCCGGATGAAATGTGCCTGCGCCAACTTCCAGATCAAGCGGTTGAACCAGTACACAACCCTGATCCGCCCAGTAGGTCTGTAAGCGATTGATAAAATCCTGAAAAGTCATGAAAATCCTATATAACGTTAACGGGGTATTGCCCCGAAGACTTAATCGACTAGTATAGCCAAGGGCTGACAAAGACAGAAGATGAAAGGACAAAAAGCATTGAATGAAATTACTTTAATCAAGACGGGTGGGACGATCCCGGAGATCAGGCAACAGCATGGTGATTTTGAAAACTGGTTTGCCGAGGGTTTGGGCGTCCCCGGTGTTCAGCAAGTGGATGTATTCAGGAATCAGCCGTTGCCATCCCTGGATGAAACAGCGGGCATCGTCATTACCGGTTCCGCGGCCATGGTTTCTCACCGGGAAGACTGGAGTGAGGAGACTGCCCAATGGCTAAAACAAGCTGTGCTAGCAGGACTGCCGGTACTGGGCGTTTGTTATGGTCACCAGTTATTGGCCCAGGCTTTGGGTGGCAAGGTTGGGCCTAACCCTAACGGGCGCCAGATGGGGACTGTACTGACAAAATCACTGGATTCAGCCACAAGCGACCCATTGCTCGGGCACTTACCGCCTGAATATTATTCACAAACGTCACATTCGGAATCTGTTCTGGAGTTACCTTCGAACGCCGAACGCCTGGCTACAAGCCCACTTGATGACAATTTCGCCATCCGCTTTGCGGAAAAAGCCTGGGGTGTTCAGTATCACCCGGAGTTCTCAGGCCCCGTCATGTCAAAATACATCCAATACCGCTCGGACGCACTTCGTAAGGAAGGCTTAGACCCCGAAGAACTACTCGCCAAAGTAACCGAAACCAAACAAGCATTATCCGTACTACAAAAATTCGCAGACCTGGTGGACTTGTAACTGTAGGAGGGATCAGCTTTGCTGATCGCGATTATTTTCAGGATGAACGGTACTTCGCAATAGAGCACATGGATGTGCACTGATCTTCATAAGTGGCAACGTCATCCCGGGCTTGACCCGGGACCCATTCGCTATTGTTTTCCGTTTTCCTCAGCCTCTACTTCGAAAATAACCCCATCAATCCCCGTCTCCCTGATCGCGGTACCTGCATCCAGATCCGGGCCTTTTACGCGCCAGGTTGAATCATCAACTGTAACCTTGCCAACGCCGTTGGCAATAGGCTCAACCAGGGT
>Ga0164313_10003882_pt1 | contig 13333 bp, 12 predicted proteins | sample GuaBasSedimGuay4_FD_113735 | JGI IMG/M metagenome (GOLD analysis project Ga0164313, IMG submission 113735) | Subseafloor sediment microbial communities from Guaymas Basin, Gulf of California, Mexico - Guay4, Core 4569-4, 0-3 cm | ecosystem: Environmental > Aquatic > Marine > Hydrothermal vents... | reverse complement strand
GAGGAAGTACCGGTCGTTACGCACGCTGATTTCGCAGTGGCGCCGGCTCACGGTCTTGTCTGTGAGCACGAGGTCATTCTTGGACGAGGTGCCGACGGAGAGCCGCGTGGACTCGATCTCGCGCTCGAGGCCCCGGTCTGGACCGCTGATCACCACCACCCGTTGCCGGTGGGCTACGATCATGGGCCCAGACCCGTCATCGCGAACCTGGGTTCCGCGGAAAGACGACTGGCCGGTGGCGTCCGTTCGTTCGCTCACGGGAGACCGAAAGCTAGCACGACGGCCGGCGGATTCTGAAGGGCTTTCGCGGACTCCGGGGGTTGTACCGGCGGCGTTGCCTTGACGGCCCCGACCGGTACGGATACGAGTCCCCCCATGGCCGCCAGCGAGCACTTGAGCACCCTCTTCGACGCCGATCGGGCGTCTCGGAAGGCAGAATCCGCCCTCCTCGGTTCCTCCGACGAAAAGGCCCTCATAGCCCTCCTCGGGGGCGCGGTGGACGAGGCCCTGGGCCTACCGGACCCATCAGAGGCCGCCACGCGCCTCGAGCGCCTCGCGGACCTCTGCGCCCAGGTCCCCGGGCCGGCGATGGCCGACGCCCTGATACGCATCCTCGGGGCCGACGACCCCGCCGTTCGGGTGACCGCCGGCGAAGCGATCCTGGACGTGGGCTTCGACCGCTACGCGGAGATCGCCCGAGCCATCGAGCGGACCCTCGACAGCGGCGTCACCGGCCCAGCGATGAGCGAGCTGCCCTTCGTCCTCGCCGAGATTGGCGAACCGAGCGCCCTCAAGCTCATCCGCCGCTTCCTCGCCCAGGAAGACGCCGAGACCGTCGGGGCTGGCATCGAAGCCCTGGCATCCCTCGGCGACCCCTCGGCCCTCGAGGCCCTCGAGCCCCTCCGCGGAGACGAGCGCATGGTCGAGGTCCCGGAGGCCGACGAGGAGGGCACCGTCACCCTTGGAGAGCTCGCCGAGGCCGCGATCGAAGAGCTCGGCGGCCAGGGCTGAACCATGTGCCCGGTGAAACGACCGGCCACGGATGAAGAGGCGGCCCTCTACGACGCGTCGGTGGTGCCGCGGTGGAGCGCCCGCTTCGGCCAGCTGATCCTCCGGCGCATCGCTCCGGGGCTCCGTGCGCAGGTCCTCGACATCGGATGCGGGACCGGCCACCCGGCATTTTCACTGCTCGAGCGCCTCGACCAAGGGGGCCGGGTCATCGCCATCGACCGCGACCAGGCCCTGGTGGACCTCGCCCGCCGACGCGCCATGGCCCTCGAGGGCAATCGGATCTTCTTCAAGGTCGAGTCCGCCTGCGATTTGAAGTTCGGTGATGACGTCTTCGACGTCGCCGTGGGCAACGTCGTCGTCGGCGAGCTCGAAGACCCCGACAAGGCGCTCTCGGACCTCTACCGCGTCATCGTCCCGGAGGGGCGCATCCTGATGACCCGGGCCCTCGCCGGCACCTTCGTGGAGATCCACGACATGTTCCGGGAGATCGCCTCGGCGAGCGGCGACGACGCTCTCATCGAACGCCTCGACACCGTCGCCGCGAGCTACCCGAGCGCAGAAGACTTCGCCGCGCCCTTCGAGGCGGCCGGCTTCGAAGACGTCACGGTGACCACCGAACCCTTCAAGATGTCGTTCCTCAACGCGGCCCAGCTCTTCCGCGACGACACGGTGCGCTTCGTCGGCCTCTCCGAGTGGCGCTGGATCGCCGGCTTCGACCCCGGCGGCGAGGCCTTCCTCGACGAAGTAGAGCGCCGCCTCGACGTATACTTCGCCGGTGGGCCGCTCTCCCTCACCGTCGTCGCCGGCCTCGTAGCCGGCCGCGTGCCCCTCAAAGCCGACTGACCCACGGGGCCAGCCGACAGGTCCTCCAGTGCGGGATCCAAAGCCACGGAAGGTTTCTCGCTTGTTCCGCGGCTCCCTCGCGGCGTCAGGAAGCCTCGAAAATGCGGTGCATTTCCATCGCCTTCCTTCCTTGCGAGGAAACCGCGGTCCGTCGCGATAATCCCTCCCGGGACTCTGCATCCCACACTACGGAAGAGCGAGGGCGGTCAGGTCGACCTCCTGGGCGGTGGGCGCCTGGGCATGGCAGTCGCCGCAGTGGGTGAGCAGGGTGCCGTAGAGTTCGCGGCTCTGGGCGAGATCGCCGGCGGTCGCCGCCGTGGAGAGCTCGGCCGAGGCGCTGTGCAGGAGCACGTCGATTTCGGCGAAGCGTGGACCAAACTGCTCGGGGTCGAACTCGTGCACGTTCTGGTCGTCGCAGGCCACGGCAACCGCATGGGCCGGGGCGGCGATGCTCTCAGAGTCATCCTCGACTAGGGCCGCACGAATCTCGACCATCTTGGCGTAGAGGTCGCGCATGAGCGGCTCGAGGGCCTCCGGCGAGCTGTGGTCGTGGCCGCCATGACCGGCATGGCCTTCATGGCCGGCATGGCCTTCGTGGCCCGCGTGGCCTTCGTGGCCCGCGTGGGGGTCGGCCTCGGCCGTGCTTTGGGAGCCTCCGCAGGCCGCGAGCGAGCCGGCCAGGGGAAGCGCGAGGACGAGAATGAGGGCGGAGGAGAGAGGGGTGTTCGTGCTGTGATTCATTGCGGCCGGAGCCTAGGACTTATGGGCGCGTCGGCAACCTCCGGGGGGGGCGCGAGATATGATCATCGACCGTAGAATCTAGGGCTCCTCTCTGGCCCCTTTCGTTCCACGGAGAGGACCGCCCTTCAGCACCCTCCGCCGGAGATGCTGGGGATGACGACCTTCACCTCGGTGGTCTGCAGCCGGGTGACGCCGTCGCCCCGGAGCACGATACGCAGGAAATACTCCACGGGCTCTGGACCGCGGGGGAAACGGTCGTTCTGGAGGAGCACCCTGAAGGTGACCCGGGTGCCCGGTCGGACCTCGTCGAAGCGGTCGCCGCGGTCGAGGGCGCCATCCCGGGGAATCGCCGAGACCGTCTCGAGGCCGCGGACGAACTCGAGGGCGTCGATGGCGTCACCCTCGACATCTTCGGCGAGGATGTCGATGTCGATGGGCACCTCTTCGACGAGGGTGCGCACCGACTCGGCGACGCCTTCGTCGAGGAGGCTGCCGTCGGCGCCGATGTCCACGACGATGGGAACGCCGTCGGGGGTCACGGCCCCGGTGTCCCGGGCGATGGCGTCGAGGTCCCTGAGCGCGTCGGTGTCGGTCCCCCCCGAGAAGAGCCCGAGGACCTTCGCGCCGATCCCGCGAAGCGCGGCCACGGTCTGGTCGTAGGTATGCGGCCTCGGCACCACCGCGCGCCCGTAGGGGTTCGTATTGCCGGGCCCGTTATGGAACGGCGCGTCGGTGAAGAGCAGGATGATGCGCGAGCCCTCGGCGCGGAAACAGGGATAACCCACGGTGCCGGGAGCGCAGTTCGAGGGTCGGACGGTGCGACCGAACCCTTCGCCGGTCGCCGCGAGGTAGAGAGCCTCGGTCTGAGACTCGGGCACGTCGGCCCCGGAGGAAACGGGAAGTCGGTCGAGGGCGCCCTCGATGGCGCTGATGTCACCGGAGGATTCGCTGAGCAGCACGAAGGGCAGATCGCCGGAAGCGCCGTACATGTCTACGGGGAAGTCCGCGAGGCTCGCGACGCTCAGGTGCACGTCGCCGATGGTCGAAATCAAGGCCGGGACGATGCGGTCACGGAGGGCGGCGCGGATCTGGTCGATCTCGTCGAGCATGCTCCCGGTGGTGTCGACGAGGAAGAGCACGTCCGCCGCGAGGATGCGGCTCTCGAAGGCGACGGTGAGGTCCGACGGTGGCTCATCCGGAGGCAGCTCGACGCAGATGTCGAAGGGGGGCGGCGGGGGCGGCGGCGGGTCCACGGGGGCATCGACGCCGGAGTCCACGATACGCGGCATGACCGAAGAGTCGTCGGGGCCCGGGTTGGGGACGGTGAGCTGCGACTTGGAGCCGCAGGCCGCCAAAACGAAGACGGCGAGGAGAACGAAGAGAACGGGGAGAGCGGGGGTGAGAGGCACCAACCGCAGAACCATCGATGCGGCGCTAACTTTCGATCGTTCCATCGCGCTCCTCCTCGTCTGGTTCATCACAGCCGCCACCGTCGACGCCGCCGAGCACGATCACCACATCCTGGCTGCCCAAGCGACTCCGACCGAAAGCCCGGAATAGGATGCGCGCGGGGACCCGCCGTGTCGACTCGGACGGTGCGATGGCGCTCGGGTCGATTTCGAGCTGAAACGTGACCTGGGTCCCGGGGGTCACGCCGAGGAACGAGTCCTCGGCGAGTTCCCGCACCCCGGAGGCCGGTTCGGCCCGGAGCGGGCGCACCGCCCGGACCAGCAGCCTCGCGTCGTAAGCGTCCCCGGGTACGTCCTGGACCAACGCATCCACGTCGAGGGGCAGCCTCTCGGCGAGGGTGCGCACGGCGTCGACGATGCCCTCCCCGACGCCGTCCCCCCGGGACCCGATGTCGAAAGCCATCGAACGCCCGTCGGCGACGGCCCCGGTGTCCTGGGCCAGTGCCCGTAGATGCGCCATGGGCTGGAGCCGCCCCGGATCCCGGGCGCCGAGACCGATGACGAAGATGCCCGCGGAGTTCAGGGCGGCCACGGTCTCGAGGTAGCTGTGGGGCCCGGAAAACTCGTAAGGTTCGATGGGCGCCGTCCTCGGGGGGCCGTTGTGCATGGGGGCGTCGGTGATCAGCACGACCACCGGGAGCGAATCATCACGGAAGCAGACCCCACCGATGCCGCCCCGGGAGCAGCCGAAGGAGGGGTCGATCCACGGGGCCAGGCCGGCGCCCGTCGCGACCTGGTAAAGCGCTTCAACCTGCGCCTCGGCGTCGTCGAAGTTGCCCCACTCGGGGATCGATTCGAGCTGCGCCTCGACCTGGGTGACGTCGTCGGTGATCACCGACCTCAGCTCGTAGGGGCGCACGCTCGGCGGGCCGTGGGGCTCGACCGGGAACTCCCCGACAAACGCCAGACCGAAGGCAGCGTCCGGGATCGCGGCGCGGGTCCCGGGCACGACGATGTCGGCGAGGCGCTCCCGGACGTTGTCGATCTCGTCGACCATGCTCGCCGTCGCGTCGATGAGGAAGAAGACGTCGACGACAGCGAGGGAGACCGGCGCCGTGAAATCTGCCCGAACCACGCCGGCCCCCGGCGGAACCTCGATGCACCGGCTCACGACCGGGGGCGGCCCCGCGTCGGGCTCCGGCTCCTCAGGCCCCGCGTCAGGAACGTCGACCCCGGTCTTGGCCCCGCACCCAAAGCATGCCCCGGCCGCCACGAGCAGCGCGAAAATCAGAGCAAGACCAGATCCGAAAGAAGCGAAAACAGCGTGGGCTGGTTCGGGAGGCACAAGTGAGGTGGTCTCGGTTCCGAGCAACCCGCGGAAGCTACTCATGGTAGCTGAGCAGGTAGCGCAGGAAGCGAGGCCAGATCACGACGTGGATCGCGGACCAGGCGATGCTGTTTAGCGAACGAAACATCCGTCTCCGTCGGCTCCCGGGATGACGATCTCGATGGTCCGACGGGCGAGGAAAGTACGGCCGTCCCCTCGAAATACGATCTCGAGGAGGAAGCGACGGGTCGTCGGGCCCGGAACCAAGGCGTCGTTGCGGAAGCGCAGCTGAAAGAGCAGGCGCGTACCCGAGACCACCCCCCGGAATATGCCGGCCGCGACGTCGATTTCGCGGACCCCATCGGCGGGCTCGGCGCTCACGGGAACGACAGCTTCGACGAACTCGGTCACATCGACCCCGTCGGACCGGTCCGGGTCGATGAGCACCGTATCCACGTCGAAAACGATGGCGTCGGCGAAGAGCTCGATGGCGCCGACGACCTCGGTGCCGAGGTTTTCGCCCCGGCGACCGACGTTGAAGATCAAGGGCCGACCGTCGACGCTGTGGGCCCCCGTGTCGTCGGCGATGCGCCGAAGGTGAGCGGTCGCGGACCCGGTGCCGGAGTCGAAGGAGATGACCTTGATGCCGAGGGCGGTCAGCTCGGCGAGGGCCTCGGCGTAGGTGTGGGGACGCGGCGAGATGCCCGAATAGGGCTCATAGGGCGCTAGCCCGACCGGGCCGTTATGGAACGGTGCGTCCGAGAAGAGCAGGACGACCGGCAGGGCGTCGTCCCGAAAACACGGGTAACCGAAGCCGCCCATGGGACAGCCGAAGGACGCGGGGATGCTGCCGCCGAGGCCGGCGCCGGTCGCGACTTGATAGAGGGCCTCGACATGGCTCTCGGGCTCGTCCCGTCCGTTGCCGAGGTGAATCAACGAGAGCGCCGCCTGGGTCAACGCGAGGTCGTCGGTCATCGGGATGATGAGCTCGAAGGGATTGTCGCCCGCGTCGGCGTTGCCGTAGGGGTCGACCGGGAAGTCGGCGAAGGTTGCGACGGCGATGCGCGTATCGCGCAGATTGCGCTCGAGGGCTGGGGCGATGCGGTCCCGGATCTGCGAGCTGATGCGATCGATCTCTTCCTGCATGGACGCCGTCACGTCGATCAGGAAAAGCACGTCGGCCCGGCCGACCTCTGCTTCGGTCTCGAGGGGGAGGTCGATGGGCCCGCCATCGATGGGGACCTCGACGCACGGGATCATCGAGTCGACCATGGCGTCGCCCGGATTGCTCGCGTCAACGGAACCATCGGGGAGGTCGAGGCCGGTCTTGGCTCCGCACCCGAAGGCCAAGAGCGCGAACAAGAATGTGGGGAGAGTTCGAATCGCGACCATCTTTGGAATGCCGCCCTGGGAGAATGCGGCGGAGATCACAAGTGTAGTGCGCGCCTCGCGGGGCGTCGAGGACGTGACATGAACGGCCCCGGAGTTTAGCGATTGCGTCTGCGCGCGCGGCCCCGAGCGGCCCGGGCCCGGGCCTTATCCCGAGTAAAAAGCCCGACATAGTCGATCTCGGGATGGGTCACGGCCTCGACCTCGGCAAGCTCCGGGAGGCGCCGTTCGACGTCCCGGGCAAAACCTTCGAGGGCCGGCGCCGCTCCGGCGTAGCGCGCCCGGTCTCCACTTTCGAACGCTTCGATGATGTGGCGAGCGGCGCCTCCACCGACATGGCCCCGACGCACGACGTCCATGAAGCTCGCGATCAGCGCGTCGGGGCTGAAGGCGTGCTGAATGACGATCTCGGCCCCGACCCGGAGGGCCGCGTCTCCGTCGAGGGCCCCCTCTTCGACCAGCACACAGGCGGGCTGGAAGTAGTTGTAGATGGGACAGACTCGGCTGCCGAACTCGTTGAAAACGGCCACCGGCGACACGCGGTCGAGGTGGATGAAGATCTGCCGGGTGCCGTCGTAGGTCCGGATGTCCTCGGCCATGCGGACGAGGTCGGGGATGTCGTCCTCGTGAACCCTCGCGCGCTCGAGGACCGCGACCAGGGTTTCCTTCGCGACCCGCCCGGCGCAGATGTCCGAGTAGAGAGAATAGATGAACGCGTCGGCTTCGGCGTCGTCACCGAAGAGTACCTCGTCGAGGTCTTCTTCGAGTTCAACCCGGGCGCCGAGCAACGCCGCGAGCTTGTAGCCGACCTGGTCCTTGAGGAAACGAAAGCGACCTCGCAGGAGCTTCTTGAGGCTCGGCTTCAGGGTGAAGCTGTCCCACTGAATACCGTCGAGGCGCAATTTGGCCTCGAGCACCTTGCGCATCTGCTCGGGGCTGCCGGAGAGGATGAAGACGCTGGCCGGATTGGTCGCTTGGAGTTCCCGAAGCAGGGCCGCCGCCCCCGGCACCGTGCGCTTCTGGTCGGGCTTCTCGAAAGCCGTCTTCAACAGGTCGCGAACCGTGTCGAACTCGGTGCGCAGGTACGTCTTGTCGAGGTCCCACCGATAGACGAGGCGCGCCCGGTCGAGGGGCGCGACGGGAACTCGGGTGGCGGGGTGCGGGTCCACGGGGGGGGAACATACCGGATCACGCCCGCCGAGGAACCCCTCGGGGCATCTCGATGTCCCGGGGACCTGAGCAAAACGATCTTGCCGTCGATTCACTCGACGGAATGAGCCCGCACGTCAGGGCGGGAACGTGATCGGGGTGCGTTGCCGGCCGATGATTCGCCCCCGGAGGACCCGCACCGGAACGGGGTCCACGAGTTCGAAGCCGTAGCCCCGAGAGGTCATCTCGATCCTCGCCGTATCTTCGCCGACCCGCAGGTTCCGACTGTAGCGGACGGGAATTACGCCGACACGTACGTGCTCCCGGTGGGCGAGGACAAACGACGCGAGGCGCAGCGCGCGGCCATTGTGCAGCCGGTGGCAGCCGTGGCTGGTCCCGCGGAGGATGCTTCGGTACGCGACCGAACCGTGGGTCCGGATGCCTTCATCCGCGGCCAACGAGACATCACCACCGTCCGGGTCCGAACGTCGTTCGTGGACGAGCATCGCCAGACCAAAAGCCGAACGGTAGCCGGGGCCCAAGACATCGTGGCGGGGCTCGATGCCGCCGCGGGTCCGACGAACGAGGTCGCCGTCAGGGGTCGCCGAAGGCGGAATCCACGAAGGGCTGGCGACAATCTGTCGCCAGATCCGCGGCCCCACCGGGGACTCCTTGTACCGGAGCTCGCTGGCTCCGGCTTCGACCTGCTCGTCGTTCCATCCGCCTATCGTCGTGGGCCACCGGACCAGCGCTTTCCAGTCGTCTCCATCGCGCGCAAAGAGCGTGAGCACCGCCCGGTGGGCGACGCGCATCGGTCGCCGTCGGCCGTCCTCGGCGATCGGAGATTCATAGCGAACGTCCCCGCGATCGATCTCCGCCCGAAGCTCCATGCGTCTCGCGTGATAGCGGGGCATGGTGGGCAGCCGAATTGCGACGCGGTGCACCCCGGCCCGCGCCAGCGACGCGAGGGCAGTGAGGGCCCCGGCCGGGTCTACCAGGCCGAGGGCCCGGGCGGCGGCCTCGGTCGCGGGGGAGAGCAGGTCCGGGGCGGGATTCGGCGCGGGGGGCTGGCCGGCGTTGGCGCGGAGCGGCGCGGCGTCGATGGTGCGACCCAGGACAGTCCCCCAGGTGTGCCCGGCGGAGCCATCCTCGATGAGGCCGGTGGCCGAGGCGACGCGCTCCCGAAGGGTGCGGAGGAGAGCGTGAAAATCGGCCTCGCGGCTACCCAGAGCGATGGCCTGCCGGGTGCCGGAGGTGAGCAGGGGCCCGGAAAAGACCGCGTGGCGGCGGTGATAAAGCTCGGTGGCCGCGGCGGTCGTGGGGTCGAAAACACCCTCCCCGTAGCGACCCGAGAGCAGACCGTCGCAGCGCAGATGCGCCTGTAGGGCGCGAATGGCCTCGACGTGCTCGAAGACCCCCGCTCTCCGCTGAAGCAGACGGTCGAACCGCTCATCGCCCGCCAGCTCGTCGATCGAGGCGAGGCCCCGTTGCTCGGCAGCTCGGGAAAGCCGACGGTTCAGCATGGCGAGTTCTCGCACGCGACGTCGCTGCCGCTCGAGGTCTTCGCCCCGGGAGCGGACCAGGCGTTCGAGACGGAGTAGCGCGTCGTCGTCGATCTGACCGTGACACTCGTGGCGCGCGTCGTCGGCGAGGCGCTCTCTCAGCACGCGAAGGGTCGGCGGCACGCCGAAGAGCTCGAGGTAGCGCTCGGGCAGGTACTCGGCCGGGACGTCGGCGAGACGCTCGTCGGCGAGGGCCACGAAGATGGGGCGGTAGGGCTGGGTATCCGCCGGGTCCGCCCGGTCGGTCTGATCACGGGCGGGCCCGTCGGACAACACGCGAGGAGTCCAACCGTCCGAGAGGTTCACGATGGTCAGGCCTCGGGATCGCGCGTCGCGGGCGCATACGCGGCCGACCCGGCGGCCCGCTTCATAGATGGGCAACGTCACCTCACACGCAGCCGCCGTGCTGGCCGTGTGCACTGCGACGGAGGCCAAGAGCGAAATCGCGATACTCGCTGCAAATCTCGGAGTCATCGGGCAGCTGCATCATACTCCTCGGAGCGATCCGCGCGCGTCGCGGCGCTCCTTTGGCAAGGTTCACGTTCGGAAGTCGGCCGCAGGTGGGTTATCGTCGCTCCGCGATGGAATCCTTAGTCCCCAACGAGCGCGTGGATGTATTGATCTTCGCGGCCCATGGCCCCGACCTCCGAGGCCTCAGGCCCCACCTCGGCGACCGCATGAGCGGCAACCTCCGCGGCCTCCACGTAGCGGCAAAGACCGTCGGGGTGGGCATGGCCGTGGCGGGGGGCTCCGCCGCCAAGCGCGTCTTTCAGCTCCTGCCCCGCGCTGTCATCCACCTCGGCACCTGCGGCATCTACCCCGGGCTGCCCCAGTACCGCCCCCACGATGTGCTCGTGGCCAACAAGCTTCAACTCGTCGACAGCGGCGTCGCGTCCGGCAAGGCGGCCTTCCCGGACCCGATGCAGACCAGCCTCACCTGCCACCCGATGCTCGCCGCGGGCCTCGCGGGGACCGGCCAGCGCACCCACGCAATTGGCCTCGGCTCCCCCCTGGCAACGACCATCGACAACGACTTCGCCGGGCAAGTCCCCGATGCCCTCGGCTGCCACGCCGAGAACCTCGAGGCGTTCGCCATCGGCCACGCCTGCCAGCTGGCTCAGGTTCCCTTCACCAGCGTGCTCGGGGCAGCCCACATGGTCGGGTCCGGGGCATACGACGACTGGTTGCAATACGAGCGCGAGGCCACCATCGCCGCCGCCGAGGTCATCGCCACTTGGATCGTCAGCGGCGCTCAGGGCCTGCCTTACGGATGAAGCGGCCGGTCGCCTTGGTGCTCGTTTTTGCGGTCGCTCTCGCGCTCTTCACCGCCGGCTGCGATGACGGCCCCGGCGACTCCCCGGGCGCGGCGTCGGGCGGCGGCACGGGGGGCACCGGAAGCTCCACCATCCCCCTCCCCCGGCTCTTCCCCCTCGCCCCCGGCGACCGCTGGCGCCTCGCGGCGTCGCCAGGAGACGCCGTGCGCCTCGAAGGGGTGACCGCCATCGATGGCACCGGCATCATCGCCATCCATGGCACGGCCCACCAAGCCGCCGAACGCTACCGCGTGAGCGAAGACGAAATCACCCTGGTCACCCCGATGGGCGAGGCGGTGTCCCCCATCTTGCGCGCGCCGCTGCGCGCCGGCGCCGAGTGGGCCTACGAACATCGTGAGCGCGACGTCGCCGTACCCTGTGAGGTGACCGTGGTCGACGTCAGCCTCCGGGAGACCGTCGCCGGTGTCGAGGTGCGGGGATGCGTATCCCTCCGCCGCCGGTGCCGCTATCCCGCGGGCGCCCCCTTCACCAACAGCACCACCCATTCGAGCGACGAGGTCTATTGCCCGGGGGTCGGCCTCACGCGCGTGCGCAACGTCTTTCGCCCGGCCCCGGCAAAATCCGCCCTGTCGGCCGACCGTGAAGAGCGCGTGGTGGGGTTTCGGGTGGCCGGGAGCCCGGCCGGCGGGCCTTCCGAGGGGTGTGCTCGATTCATTCTGCTGCCGAGCGATCTCGTGACCGCCTGCGGCGTGGACGTGCGCCCGGCGGCACCGACCGCGGGCGAGGACATCGAAGACGGGGCCTGCCGATACAGTCACCAGCATGGGACAGAGACGCTCACGACCGTGATCGGCGCCCCCGAAGGCTCGGCTCCGGAGGATGCCCTGGTTACGGTGAGCGGCGACGGGCGCAGCGCCTGGGTCAGCGGACGCGCAGCGGCGTGCCCGGGAGCCGAGCGCCTCGCACCGCTGCTGACGTCACTGCTGTGATGAGGTCGACGCGATGAGCTCTTTGATCGACCCGTAGAGGGCGCCGAGGCCGGCGGTCTTGGCGACGGCCGTCGAGCCGGGGACCCTTCCTGCGAGGAGCTGAAGCCGCTCGTCGTCGATCGCCGAGTAGAAGAGGATCTGCGGGCGTTCCTCGGGCCACTCCCCGCGGATGAACTTCGCGACCGCTTCGCCGTCGAGGGCGGGCATCATGACGTCGAGGACCACGACGTCCGGCTCTTGCTCGCGGAGCAGGCGGGTCACCTCGAAGGGCGAGCTGGTCACAACCACGGAAAAGCCCTTCGCTTCGAGGAAGCGGCTCACCATGCGGAGGTTGTCGGGATCGTCGTCGACGACCAGGACCTTGGGTACAGCTTCGGTCACGAGCAGCACAAGCGTAGTCCCAGAATGCCGAAATCCCAAAAGGCACGCTCGCGGGAGCAGACGAAACCGACTATATCCCAGGTTAAATTCGGACAAATGCTGCGTCGGCCTTCGCCGATTCAGTGCGGAGCCACACAATGCGCATCCTCCTCGCCGACAGGCTCGCGTCTTTCGTACCCGGCCGACTGCAGGACCTCGGCGGCGAGGTCGATGCCGCCCCGGAACTCACCGGCCCGGCCCTGACGGCTCACATCAGGGAAACCCGACCGGAGGTTCTCGTTGTGCGCAGTACCAAGGTGACGGCCGCCGACATCGAGGCCGGCCCCGAGCTCGCCCTGGTGATTCGCGCCGGCGCCGGGGTGAACAACATCGACCTCACCGCGGCGAGCGCCCGGGGGGTCTACGTGGCGAACTGCCCCGGCAAGAACGCCGCCGCGGTCGCCGAACTCACCATCGGGCATCTGATCAACCTCGACCGACGCATTGCCGACAACGTGCAGTCTCTCCGAGAGGGGCGCTGGGAGAAGAAGCGCTTCGGGGCCGCCAAGGGGCTCCGGGGGCGCACCCTCGCCGTGCTCGGCTGCGGCACCATCGGCCGGGAGGTCATCGGTAGGGCCCAGGCCCTCGGCATGCAGGTCGTCGCCTGGTCCCGGAGCCTCACCCCCGAGGGCGCCCGAGACCTCGGCGTGGTCCGCGCCGACACGCCCGAAAAGGCCGCGTCCCTCGCCGACGCCGTGACCGTGCATCTGTCCCTCACACCAGAGACCCGGGGCCGCATCGGGGCGAGCATCTTCGACGCCATGCGACCGGGGGCGTTCTTCGTGAATACCAGCCGCGGCGAAGTGATCGACCAGGGCGCCCTCCTCCGGGCAGTCCGTGACAAGGACCTGCGCGCCGGCCTCGACGTCTTCGCCGACGAGCCTTCCGGCGGCGCGGCGGACTTCAGCACCGAGATCGCCGCCGAGGCGAACGTCTACGGCACGCACCACATCGGCGCGAGCACCGTGGAGGCGTCCGAGGCCGTCGCCGAAGAGGTCGTCCGGATAGCCTCGGCCTACGCCGAAGGCCTGCCGGTCCCCAACTGCGTCAACCTCGCCAGCGAGAGCCACGGGACCCACGTCGTCGTCGTGCGCCACGCCGACCGCGTCGGCGTCCTGGCCCACGTCCTCGACGTCATCCGCCGAGCGGGAATCAACGTGCAAGAGATGCAGAACATCGTCTTCTCCGGAGGGCAGGCCGCCTGCGCTCGGATCGCGGT
>Ga0164313_10003881_pt1 | contig 13335 bp, 9 predicted proteins | sample GuaBasSedimGuay4_FD_113735 | JGI IMG/M metagenome (GOLD analysis project Ga0164313, IMG submission 113735) | Subseafloor sediment microbial communities from Guaymas Basin, Gulf of California, Mexico - Guay4, Core 4569-4, 0-3 cm | ecosystem: Environmental > Aquatic > Marine > Hydrothermal vents >... | reverse complement strand
TCACCCCGGGCTGGGATATTAAAGCCTTTCAGGCTTACTTACTGCAAAATTTCATGTAACGATTTTCAACAATAAAATTTCTGTTTTAAGTCTTACTCCACAGAAAGTTCAAGTGATCCAATTTAACTAATTCCAATTCCATAAAACAAATTAATTCTCGTAGCTCACATCATTAACCATACCACTTTCGTGTACGGCCCTGCAGTTTGTCCAATACATCGATGGTAATATTGGCATCATTAACAATTTGAAAATCGAACATGCCAACACAAACAAAATCTGCCCCGTTTTTAAATGCCCAGTTAAACCCATCTTCCGGTTTTATAGCTCCGGCAGCAAGTACTTTAAAACCCATTACCGGAACTTTGGCACGTTGAACAAATTCAACAGTACGATCAGGAAAAAGGCAGAAAATGTTATTATGGAATTTATTATGATCCGAATACATTTTCCCATCAACCTCAAATGGCACTCTGTTTTCAATTGGGTGGGCTGACCAATATTGATCGTGGTGCATGGTTTTCATGTAATAATCGGGAATAATCCCCTGTTCCTCACAGGCAATCAAAGCATCTACGGTATGCGATGCCAGACCGGCTGTGTAGCCCTGATCCCTGATCTTTCCGACCATTTTTTCAACTACATCAATTCTATTGTCACGCACCAGCCAGTCACACCAGTTACCCTGAACCTGGATAATATCAACGCCATAGTCAATTGCTCTGTTAATGTTTACAAAGTAATCGTTGTTTTTCATATCCGGATGCACCTGTGATATTACTTTTATTTTACTTCCTGTAATTTTTTTATATTTCTGAATCAATGGGTTAGTTGGAAAACCAATATTAATTGAATTTATTCCGGCTTTTTCAGCGAGTATCAGTGTTTCAAAAATTTTCCTTTCACTATTATAGGCACGAAATAAAGATGAAACATATATAAGGTCGCGCGCATGTGCCCAACCACCAATCAGGTTTCCACCAATAATCAACCTGCTCAATTCATGTTCACCTATTTTTCCTTTAGGAAGTTCACCCTTTAATTCACTGATATCAGCTTCACCAATCTGAATAGTTGCCCCTGATAAAGCATCCACACCGTATTTCTGAGTATTCCGAAAAGCGCCCCAGCCCAAAAGTCCAAGTACAGGTAAGGTTGCAAGATTTTTTAAAATCTCCCGTCTTGAGTTTGCACTGCTAATATTTTCATCTTCACCTTCGGTGGAAGTTATTTTTTTAGGAGAAAGCCTTTTCAGTGCATATAATCCATAACCTTTTTCTTCTATAAAAAGAAGCATTACTAAAACCATAGCTTCAATAAAATTTCTATTGATGATAAAAAGATTTCCTTCCACACCACCCGGGAATGAACCTCCGAAAGGGGGGTAGGCAAAATAATACAAGGCAATTAAAACTACTCCTGAAATGGAAGCAACACGAATTCCCAAACCAATAAAAAGTCCTAATCCGATTGCAATTAATCCGACAATATTTATAGGATCCACAATTTGCATTATTACATCCGATGATGCCAACCAGTGATAAAATCCGGAAAATGGGCCGGTTGCATTTGAAAGAAACCCTGCAGCTGTCCAGTTATCTACCATTAATTTTGAAACCCCTTCGTATAAAAGATGCCAGCCAATTGCAATACGCAATACTGTAATAACCAGTTTTTTCCAGTTCATTTTTTTCATATTATAATTTATTAATAACATCATAACCACCTGTATAACCGGTCATAAAGATGATATATCACAATGGGATATCCAGCCTATTGCAACAGGAGTTTAAATGTCCCTCAATATAATAATGTAAACAGATCCTGTTGATAAAACGGAGTCTGATTCATAAAATTTACTCCTTACTGTCGTGAGGCAAAAGGTTCTAATTTTTAGAGCTTACCTTTAATAATTCGTTAAACACAGTACAGTCTTATCAATATCCTGCCCGGTATCCCCGGTAAATTCTTCATTCTTCTTTAAGATATAATCACACAATTCACTTGCTGTAAACTGTTGACTACTTATTTCTTTTAGGGATTCCCATAATCTGACCTGCCCATATGTTTCTTCTGCTGCATTTCTCGAATCTAAAACCCCATCGGTATAAAGTATGAGAGATTCTCCTTTGTCTAAACTCAGTTTATCTGATTTATAAACCTGTCCTTCTACCAGGCCTGCTGGTGCCCCATGTTGCCCGGTTAATTCTGTTTTAGTACCATCATTTTTTAATAAATATGGGAAAGTATGTCCGGCATTGCAATAGTCAATAAGCCCCGAATGAATATCCATAATACCACAAAATAAGGTAACAAAAATAGCCTCCGGATTATTTGCAAACAGATTGAGGTTAATTTTATTTACCAGGGCATCAGAAGATTCCTGGTATTTCCCCTCACTCCTGAAATAGGCCCTTGTCATACTCAAAAAGACCGATGCAGATATTCCTTTTCCGGTAACATTCCCTATAATAAAATACAAAATATGCCCATCCTTTACAAAATAATCGTAGAAATCAGTTCCAATTAACCTGGCTGGTTTCAGAAGACCATGAATCCCCAGGTTTGTTTTTTTCAAATCACGAGGGGAAGAATGAGGCAGCATATTTTTCTGTATTTTATTTGCCACAAATATCTCTGACTCTATTCTTTTCTTCTCCGAAGTGCTTTCATCAAGAAGAATAATATTTTCTCTAAGGTTATCCTTCATCGATTCAAAAGCAAGGCTAAGGTTGCCTATTTCATCCAGTTTTTTAGGCTTTGGTATATCTACACTAAAATCGCCTTCACCTACTTTCCTTACCGTTTTAGTTAATTCTTTTAATGGGGCCAGGTTTCTCCTAATTATTAAATATATACTTACAACAAATATCAAAAAACTAATAACAGCAATACCCAGCAAAATAAAAGTAAGCATGTAAAGGCCTTTAAGGGCCTCATCCCTTGGAATTAACATAATAATTGTGCCATTTAGGACATCCATAGGACGATAAATAATGATAGCTTTCCCTTTAAAAATATAACTTTCTGTAATTTCAGCCATTCCCTCTTTCCGTTGTTTTATATCATGTAAGATACCATTTGCTTTTTCCTGGCTCATCTTGAGCACCTCCCCTTCAGCAATATCCACAATCGTAGTTTTCATTATTAAATCCTTATTAACAGGATGGGTTAATAAAATACCCTCTTTCGAAATCAGGAAAGCGAAACCTGTTTTATACAATTTCATTGATGAAAGTAAATTATCTAACCATTTAAGGCGAATATCCGCAGATAACATACCTATAGGTCTGCCATCATTTAATAGAGGGGTAAAATACGTAACTAGTTTATCCGTATTATTAACAGGATCATAGTGGGGTTCAGACCAGAAAGCTGTATCTAAACTGGTGGGTATTTTATAAACACCATTATAAATAAGTTCTCTATCATGGGAAAAAATAGTTGTATCATTCTCCCCTGAATAATACATAAATAGAAAAAAAGGATCCCCATCTTCTTTTTTAAAATCAAGTACCAATGCAGAACCAGCAATCCGCTCATAATCATTTACAAATTGCTTAAGTAAGGGTTCAATATCTTTTACAGTTATAGAAGTTTCAGCTTCAAGTACTGATTTTAATTGTTCTGTTACATGTTCAATTTTTGTTACTTTAGTTTCAACCCTGTCAAATGTATTTTCCTGAATTTTTTCTGCTGTTAAAACCGCAGATCTCATATACATTTTATAGGTAATCAGATAGTTTATACCCACAAGAATGCTAAACATTATGAAAGCACCTGTTAATACATAAAAAGTTAAACGAAAAGCAATTGAACCCGACTTTTTTTTCATTTCAATAATTCATAAAATGGTTATTCTGCAAATTTAAGTTACACTACCAATGATAAAAACTTTTGGAAAGCAATTTATAGATAAAAATTGTGTTTTCAACAATTTCCTCCATTTTTTAAAAGTTGTTGAAAAGTAATTATAAGTTGTTTTTATTAGCTTATAAAATATTTGTTATTTTATTTCCTCTAAAACTCAACTTTGGAAACATAGAATTTAAGAACTGTGGTAAACGAAATAATGCACAACTGGGATGAGAAAACCATCTTGATTGTTGAAGATGATGAAGCAAATTATCTTTACTTTAAATCTCTTCTCAAAAGAACAGGTGCCAACTTAATCTGGAAAAAAAACGGGCATGATACCTTGAAAGTTATTCATGATAATAATGAAATTGATCTTATTCTGATGGATGTATTAATTCCTTTTATAAATGGAATTGAAGTAACCAGGGAAATCCGTAAACAAAAAAACACCACCCCGGTAATCATTATTACAGCTTATACTTCCAAGGAAATGCGGGAAAAAAGTTTTATTGCCGGATGCAATGAGTTTCTTACCAAACCGGTACTTCCGAATAAGCTTATAAAAGTTATTTCTAAATATTTTTACCAATCGCGGCATACATATATTACAGAAGATATTATTTTGTAATGCCCCTTATCTCTTTTTATTAATTCACTTCCCCTCATTGAATTAAGATTCCCTGATATACCAAACCACCAAATTTCATCCCTTCTTCTAAATCTATGGATCAATTGAAATTATTGGGGAGAAAAACCTGATTTGTTGTACCATTATTAAAATATGTACATAAAGTTTTACTTTTTTAGCCTAAAAGGCTTCAATACCAAAACCCGGGGTTTCACCCCCGGGGAAAAAGTAAAAATAGAGTACCGGCGCAATGGAATGTCAGGCAGAAAAGCTAAATCTAAGCAGCGCCGGAATGAAATAAGGAGTGTACAACAATGCTTAAGCCTAAGATAATAAAGGGAATATTACGGTGCTCTGCAGCTGTCATGGTTTTTTCGGTGAAAAAGACAACAAAATTACCTGTTTTGGCCTTCAACCAATTTATCTGATCATATATAAATTCTTTGTCAAGATATTCATTCCTACAAAATAATCATGTTACACCTTTATCCTAAGCATTTATAATAAATTAAATTCCCCCAACTTTATAAATTTGATTAAGTTTGCAAACTTATTATGGCGGAGATTTTTGATTATATTATTATAGGCTCCGGATTCGGCGGCAGTATTTCAGCAATGCGACTGGCTGAAAAAGGATATTCAGTATGTGTTGTTGAAAAAGGAAAAAGGTTTCGGACAGAAGATTTTCCTAAAAAGAATTTAAACCTGTTCAAGTACCTATGGTTACCCGGGCTACGAATGTTTGGCTTTCAGAAACTTTCATTCTTTAAAAATGCCAGTATTCTTACCGGGGTTGGTGTTGGGGGAGGTAGCCTGGTTTACGCAAATACGCTTTTTTATCCGCCCGATGAGTTTTTTAAAGCTGATGAATGGGCAGGCTTCTCGGACTGGAAGGAAAAGTTAAAACCTTTTTATGACAAGGCAGCTTTTATGCTGGGGCGAACTCTTTATAACAAAAAGAATCCCGAAGACCTGTATTTACAAGAAGTTGCCAAAGATTATAACAGCCTGAATACTTTTACTAATGTAAATGTCGGGGTTTATCTTGAAGATACAGAGAAAGAAAAAGACCCCTACTTTAATGGCCTTGGGCCACTCAGAAAAAGTTGTACTGAATGTGCCGGCTGCATGGTTGGTTGTCGTGAAAACGCAAAAAACACTCTTGATAAAAACTATCTGTATTTTGCTGAAAAGTTTGGTGCCCGGATTATTGCGGAATCAAAAATAGAAAAAATACTTTTTAGGAATGGAATTTATTCTCTTGAAACAAAATCCACTACCGGATTTTTTAACCAAAATAAGAGCTTGCTCAAAACAAAAGGTATAGTTATTTCCGGAGGAACGCTTGGGTCAATGGAACTTCTCCTAAAACAAAAGTTTAAATACAAATCCCTGCCTCACCTGTCTGACAAACTCGGATATAATATCCGCACCAATTCGGAAACACTTTGTGCTGTTTCCGGAGCCAAAGAAAAACTAAATAATGGGCTGGCAATTACCTCTGTCTTTAATCCCGATCCACATACCCATATTGAAATTGTAAAATATCCTGATGGATCAAATGCCATGAAATCGTTTTTTGGCCTTGCTGTGAAAGGAGCTACCACACCTCTGTTCAGGACCTTTAAACTTGTGGGAAAAACAATAATAAATCCAATTAAATTTTTGAAAATTCTTTTCAATTTTAAATGGTCAACAAATGCTGTTATTTTCCTCGTAATGCAATCCTATAATAACAGCATGAGAGTTTTTTGGAAAAAAAACTGGCTGGGAGGTACTTTAAAAATAAAAAACAAGGGAGATCAAAAGGTGCCAGCATATATTGGTATAGGACAGGATGTTATGATGAACTTTGCTAAAAAAGTAGATGGAACTGCACAAAACAACCTGCTCGAAGTATTCTTTGACCGACCAACAACTGCTCATATTTTGGGTGGTAGCCCCATGGGTAAAAACAAAGATGATGGTTTAATAAATGAAAGGTTTGAAGTGTTTGACTACCCCAATATGTACATACTGGATGGTTCTGTCCTGCAATCCAACCCTGGTGTAAATCCCAGCTTTAGCATTTCATCAATTGCAGAGTATGCTATGAGCCTTATCCCGGAGAAAGAAGGGAATACAAATATTATGTTGGACCAACAGATTAAAATACTTTCAAAAAAAGGAAAATGAAAATTGAACAAATACCGGAATTAGTTAAAAAACAAAAAGAGTTCTTTAAAACAGATATTACGAAAGATCTTGCCTTCAGGAAGCGAAATTTAAAAAAGCTAAGGGAAGTTATCCTTCAGAATCAGCAAAAAATTGAGGAAGCACTATGGAAAGACCTGCACAAATCGGAATATGAAGTTTGGTCAACAGAAATTGGGCTGGTCTTAAAAGAAATAAGGGTTTTACTGGCAAATTTAAAAAAATGGAGTCGGAAAAAAACGGTTTGGACCCCACTTATACTATTTCGGTCTAAAAGCTGCATACTCCCTGAACCATATGGACAGGTACTGATTCTTTCTCCCTGGAATTATCCTTTCCAGCTCCTTTTTGCTCCCCTGGCAGGTGCTATGGCTGCCGGAAATTGTGTTTTCTTAAGACCGTCTTCCAATACACCAGCTACTGCAAAACTTATGGAAGAGATGATCTCTGAAAATTTTCCACCTGAATATATATCCATTATTAATGGTTCCCGGGAAAGTGCACAGGCCCTGCTCACTGAAAAGTTCGATTATATTTTCTTCACCGGTAGCCCGTATGTAGGCCGGAAAGTAATGGAAGCTGCATCAAAACACCTGACCCCTGTATCGCTTGAACTTGGGGGGAAAAGCCCTTGTGTTGTAACTAAAGATGCAAGTCTGGACCTCACTGCTCGAAGAATTGTATGGGGTAAGTTTTTAAATGCAGGACAAACTTGTGTAACCCCTGATTATTTACTGGTTGACCACGAAATTAAAGACCGGCTAATTGAAAAGCTATGCTTGTATGTTGAGAAATTTTTTGGTTCCAACCCACGGGAAAGCAAAGATTTTGTTAGAATTGTAAATAAAGCCAATGTAATAAGGTTACAGGAATTGATGAAGGCTGGGACCATAATAACCGGGGGTACTACAGACCCTGAAAATTGTTACGTGGCCCCAACAATTATTACGGATATTAAACCGGAAGATCCGGTTATGAAAGAAGAGATATTTGGGCCAGTGCTTCCTGTTCTGGAATACCAAGCTCTGCCTGAGGCTATTGAATTTATAAACAGCCGTCCTGACCCTCTGGCCCTTTATATATTTTCCAGCAAAAAATCGCTGCAAATGAAAGTACTAAGAGAAACCAGATCGGGTACTGTAGCTATAAATGATACCGTCTTCCAGTTTGCTAACAGTAACCTTCCCTTCGGTGGGAGAGGAGAAAGCGGAATGGGAAAATATCATGGAAAAAGCAGCTTTGATACCTTTACACATTACCGTTCAATCCTGAATAAAAAAAATAAAAAAGATTTCCCAATTCGTTATCCAAAATACAATGCAAGAAAATTAAAATTACTTAAGTTGTTTTTGAGATAGCCTTTTGTTCCTCCTCCCATTTTATTAATTCCTTTTTGAATTCAGCCCTTCCGGCCTCTATTAATTCAGTTGCCCTGTAAAATTCAAATGTTTTGCATGCAGTACGGGGTATTTGCACCAGGATATCGGGCTTATGCATCGCAATGGTTCTTTGTGATAATTTCTCCTGCATAAGTGTAATTGATGAATATAGAATATCAAAATACCCGAATTTCATCGTATCCATAAAATCATGTTCTTTAGGAAATCCCAATTTTATCCGGATCCTCTTTACCAATTTATCATACTGAAGTTCCTTTTTCCCAATATTTGAGTTATTGATTTGGGGTGGGTCATAGTTGCCTTTTGCATTCAAATCAACCACTACCAGAATATCCCCCTCTATCCTTTGGACAAAATCAATGGGAACAGGCTCAATCACTCCTCCATCAACCAGGTTCGTCCCATTTACTTTGTTCGGAACAATTACTCCGGGAATAGCAATTGAAGACCTTATTGCCTGGAATAATGAACTTCTGGAAATAACTTCTTCCTTTCGTTTGATTAAATCGGCTGCTACCGCAACAAATGGAATGGGGAGGTCTTCAATATTTGAATCAGGAATAAACTTATGCAACTCCTTAAATACTTTATCTCCTCTAATAAACCCACTTTTAGTTACACTAAAATCCATTAACTTATACACGTTCAGTTTATCGAGGTTCTTAACCCAGTGGGTAAATTCTTCCAGCTTTCCGGCAGCATAAATACCTCCTACTACAGATCCAATTGAAGATCCGGCAACCGAGCTAATTTCAAAACCGGCTTTCTCCAATTCTTCAATTACACCAATTTGGGCCATCCCCCGGGCACCCCCACACGATAATACCAGCGCAACTTTAGGTTTCATTTGTTTATGTTTAATCTATTTGGTCCTTATTCTGTGGGTTTTGTCATGATTTTTGCTTTCTCCTTCGACAAGCTCAGGAAGACTGGCAAAAATCCAGCCAAAACCCGGATACTTTATTCTACTTTACCATGGGATATGGTCATGTCTGGTTGATTTCGCCCCAATTGGGACTTAAATTATAAGCTAATCAAAATATATTTATTCCGGGCATTTCACTAGATTTTATTGGATTTTTGATAGGCATAACACTTAAATGTTTTTTCATCTTTTTGATCATTACGCGTCAACATACATAATATTTCCTCATTGGGGTCACCATCCTTAATGCAAGTCAGGCACAAAGATGGTTTTTTAATCAATTCCATATTTATCTCATAACCATCATCGTCAAAGATCCCTGCAATTTTGGTTATATCCATATCATCAATATGCCGGCGACCTTTTATACTGTCCCTCTTTTTTACAGCTGTATCAATTTCATAATCATCATCAGGGTGTCCCTCACCTGTAATACAGGTAAAACAGCTATTTCCTACAGCAGCTGAACCAATAACCCAGATGTCATTTCCACAATTACATCTTTCGCCATTTTGATATGCCTTTAGCGCAGCATCCAGATTTTTACGCAAAACTTTCTCAGTCTCTGAAGGATTGTTTTTTAAATGCATCTCTACATATTTATCTAAAGAAATCGGCTTAAATCCCATTTTGTTTATCAATTAGTTATAAATATCAGTAAAAATAATTCCATTTTTGGTCTAACCATGCTTTTGTCACTTTCTCCGGGTATAATCCCAATTTCCCATACTAAAGAGTCTGTTTACAAACTCGATGTCTGATTCAGAAAGTTCGCTATTGAGGTGTTATACTGAGCTGGCCGAAGTGCTTGTGAGGGCAAAAAAAGCAGAGTTTACTATTGTAATTGAGCATTTTTTTGACAAACGTAACGAAGATAGCGGACTTTATGGACAGATTAAATAATATTTATTTCTATGGGACAATGGTCAGAGTGATAGGCTTCTTTGTGAATAAGGGCTTTTTCTATTCTGTTATTCAATGAATTGCTTAGCCAAAAATAATCTATTCTCCATCCTAAATTTTTTGCCCTGGAATTCGCCCGGTAACTCCACCAGGTATATTGGTCAGGCTCCTGGTTAAATTTCCTGAAACTATCAAAAAATCCATCTGCCTCCAAACGGTCAAGCCATTCCCTCTCTTCCGGCAGGAATCCCGAGGACTTTTTATGTCTTTCAGGATGATTAATATCAATGGGTTTATGACAAATATTAAAATCTCCCGTTACTATTAAATTTGGCCTTTCTTTCTTCAATTTATTTAAAAATTGTAAAAAATCTTCCAGAAACTCCATTTTATAATCCTGCCTTGGCCCACCCATTGTTCCGGATGGGATATAAACATTAATTAAGGTTAAATCTCCAAAATCTATCCGGATTACCCTGCCCTCCACATCGTATTTTTCCATTCCCATGCCATACACCACCTTATCAGGTTCCGGTTTACTTAAAACCAAAACTCCGCTATAGCCCTTTTTTTGGGCTGAGAACCAATATTGACGATAACCCAGGCCTTCAAAAGCAGCAGGGTCAAGCTGCTCTTTCATTGCTTTTGATTCCTGAACACAAAAAACATCAGGGTTATTTTCCCTTAGCCAATCTGCCAAACCTTTATTAACAGCGGCTCTTATACCATTTACATTGTATGAAACATATCTGATCATAATTCATTTTTTATTAATTTCTCAAATATATGGAATTCTGTTAATTTTGACACCAGAAGTTTAAAATTAGAACAAACCGGCTAAATGGCTAAAAAGCAAATAAACACACTGAAAGGGATGGTAGTAAAAACTACCGGAAGCTGGTACAGGGTTAAAACAGAAGATGGCGTTTTTACTGAATGTAAAATTAAAGGAAAATTCAGGCAGATGGGGATCCGCAGCACTAATCCTGTTGCTGTAGGGGACAAGGTTCATTTTATCATGCAGGAAAAACAGGAAACCGGGTTAATCATCTCCATTGAAACAAGAAAAAACTATATAGCACGCAAAGCTTCTAATTTATCCAAATATTCACAGATTATTGCTGCAAATATTGACCAGGCAATATTAATGATTTCCTTAAGGGAACCCAAAACCTTAATCGAGTTCATTGACAGATACCTCGTTACAGCCCAGGCATATCGTATTCCGGTAATTCTTTTGTTCAACAAAATTGATCTGTACTCAACCAGGGATAAAGAAAAACTGGGTCAGCTAAAAACCATATATACAAAAATTGGATATTCCTGTATTGAAATTTCAGTGAAAGAAGAAACAAAACTAAATGAGATTGAGAGGTTGATCCAGGGGAAAGTCAGTTTATTATCAGGGAATTCCGGTGTTGGAAAATCAAGCTTAATCAACAAATTTAATGCTTCATTTAATATCTCAACTTCAGAAATATCATCCTATCATAAATCCGGCCGCCATACCACCACATCTGTTGAAATGTACGCCCTGAAAAATGAAAGCTATATAATTGACACGCCTGGCATTAAGGGCTTTGGGGTAGTCCATATTGAAAAGGACGAAATTTACCATTTCTTCCCTGAAATATTTCAGTTTTCAAAAAAGTGTAAATATTATAATTGTAAACATATCAATGAACCTGATTGCGCCGTAGTGAATGCTGTTGAAAATGGGGAAGTAAGTCTTTCCAGGTATCAAAGTTACCTGAATTTATTTCTTGACCCTGATTTAAAGTACCGGTAAAAGAATGATTATAAAGATGTTAATTTAAATGACATTTCATGGCCTTCATGGTTGGGAAAAATTAATTCTTAACCCCTTTCATAAGGTTCTGGAAAAGGCATCAATTTAAAATTTAGGCCAACTTTACAGCAATCATTAAAAATGTTTCCTTTTAGCCTTTAAAAGCTTATGTTTTTCGTAACTATTTTCATTTTTTTAGGTACTAAGTAATATAGTAAATATAGTCACTTTCATATTTTTTTCATGAATTCTTTCACTGGGATGAAAAGGATCTATTTTTTTGTATTTATAATCATTGTTGTTATTTTTTCTGCTAATATTTACTATTATCTAAAAATTTATCGCCAGCAAATATCAGTGGAAGAAAGCTTTCTTCTCAAACAAGCCCGAATTACAGGAACCCAGATTGAAAAAACCGGGTATCAATTCCAAAACGACCTGAGCCAAATAATATTCTCCGACAGCCTCAGTAGTTTTTTCACTAACGAAAATGTGAAAGAAAATACAATAAATGATTTAAAAGCTTTCTTTTTCAGGTATAGTTCCATCATTAGCAGTATTCAGTATTATGATAATAATAAGCATGTTCTAAGCCTGGTCAGGGACAGGAAGAATAAGTTCATAATGGACATATTTGCTTCTCATGTACAACAAGAATTATTAAAAAAAGAAGCTGTAAAAATTAAAAATGGTGAATATCTCTATTTTATGCCTGTGCTGCATAAAGGGGAAACTGCTGGTAATATGGTTATTGTTGTCGATTATTTAAGGCACATTAAATCCGTTCTTACAAAGCTATCCCTCGAAGATGTACAATGGCAATGGATCATTGATGCGGAAGGGGAAATTCAGTCATTCAGCCTTCCCGCAGAGGAACAACTAAAAATTACACGATTAAATAAAATTACTGATGATGTTCTAAATGACATTCCCAATATCCTGAGACATAAAGTTATCCTGGATGAGAAAGAGGTAAGAATCATATCTGCTTATTATCCTGTTCTGATAATTAAACAAAAATTTGGAATTGTATTTTCATTACCAACCGATACTATTTCCAAAGCCATAATAAATAATTCAATTGCAATTGCAATTTTAACACTTCTTTTAATTCTTCTTATCAGTGGAATATTTATTCATTATATAAAAACAAACAAACAAGAAAAGCGTAGCCTCAGAAAATCAGAAGATACACTATCAGAAATCATTGATAAATTGTCAGTTGGTTTCATTCTTCTTGAACAAAATAAAACTATAAAAAAGATAAATAAACTTGCTCTCGATCTATTCCCGGAAGATTTAAAAGTAAAAGAAGGTGAAAAAATGGGGGAATGGTTCTTTAAATCAGGCTATACAGGGGAACATAAAAAACTGGGGGAATACTTTTTAAATGATGTCCTTTTTATTAAGAGTGATAAGGGAGAAACAGCTTTACTAAAAAAAGAATCCTCCATTGAATTAAATGGAGAAAAATTATTTATTGTAAGCTTGATAGATATTAGTTCTTTTGAAAAAACAAGAAAACAAAATGCAGTTGCTGTAAAGACCAAATCGGAATTACTTACACGAATGAGCCAGGAAATCCAGATACCTATACAGGGAATTCTTAGTATGCTGGATACCATTTCTAATAAAAACC
>Ga0164313_10003879_pt1 | contig 13339 bp, 11 predicted proteins | sample GuaBasSedimGuay4_FD_113735 | JGI IMG/M metagenome (GOLD analysis project Ga0164313, IMG submission 113735) | Subseafloor sediment microbial communities from Guaymas Basin, Gulf of California, Mexico - Guay4, Core 4569-4, 0-3 cm | ecosystem: Environmental > Aquatic > Marine > Hydrothermal vents... | reverse complement strand
GGTTTTTTATAACAAAATCATCGGAAGGACTTCCAAGTTCGCGGGCGATTGATTTTCCGATTTCCAGTATGGAGGTTGACCGTCCGGTCCCGACATTAAGTACCCTGCCCGCAGAATCAGGGTTCTCCAGAGCCATGAGACATGCTCTGGCGATATCCTTTACATGGATGAAGTCGCGGCTCTGCAGGCCATCCTCGAAAATCACCGGGGGATTGTTGTTCAGAAGTCTCGAAGCGAAGATTGCGCCCACTCCGGTGTACGGATTGGAGAGAGCCTGACGGGTACCGTATACGTTGAAAAAGCGCATGGCGACAGCAGGAATATCATACGCCTGACCGGTTGTCAGGAACATTTCCTCCTGACTTCTTTTGTTTGTTGCGTAGATGGACGTAGGGTACAGAGGCTTGGTTTCCGGAACGGGCAGGGGCCCGGCAATCAACCCGCATACCGGGCAGTACACTTCCCAATTATGCTGCGAAAGCTGTTCGGATGAGCGCAATTGGGGGGCAAAACTGCCGCAATCGGGACAACTGTAAAGACCCTCACCGTAAATGGACATGGAACTGGCAACGAGCATTTTCCGCATAGAGTCCCGCTTTTTTACAGCTTCCTCCAGAACAACAGCCGTTCCGAGCGAATTGACAGAGGTATAATGCTCCATCCTGTACATGGACTGCCCCACACCTACAGCCGCTGCAAAATGCACCAGCATTCCACAATCGCAAAGAGCTTGCTCAACATCGTGATGATCTCTAACGTCGCCAATGATCAGTTCAACCTCCGGATGGAGGTAATCGGGTCTGCCGGCATTACAGCCGTGGACCTGGGGATCGAGATTATCCAGAGCCCGAACCTGGTAACCTTTCTCGATTAACAGATCTGCAAGATGGGAACCGATGAATCCAGCGCCGCCTGTGATGAGTACTCTACTTTGCATGAAATCACCAGCCTTACATTTGTTTTTGAGTATGAAATATAGTTATGGAGAGATCAATTACCTACTACACCGGAAAAGACTTTCTATCAGAACCCGTTAAACCCTTCTGCTGTTGTGTATTTCTGGTCTTTATGGTGTATGATACCTCCTGATAACAGTAATTTCGTTAAAGGAAGGAATTCGCTTGCGCATTGCCCTTGTAGTTCCTCCGTGGGGCCCCGATGATATTCGAGCTAAGGATACGCGCGGTATCTCCGGATGCTGGCCCACGCCCGGCCTGCAGTATATAGCAGCAGTCCTGCGCGATGCCGGTCATGAAATACTGTTCCTGGAAGGATTTTTCTACGGTAACGAAGAGATGCTGCAGAAAACGATCGATTTCAGAGCCCAGGCTATCGGGGTGTACGTTATAAGCCTTCTCTGGGACAAGGCAAAACCCTTTATTGAGGAAGTGAAGGAATCCATCCCTTCTATTTTTACCTTTATCGGGGGCCATGGCGCGACTGCGATGCCGGAATCTCTCATGAAAAGCACTTCGGCGCTCGATGCCATCGTCATAGGAGAGGGAGAGATCACATCCACTGAATTAATCAGTGCCGTGGAGTCCGGAGGCGACCTTAAGGAAGTGAAAGGCCTGCTGATAAGAGATGAAGGAGAGCTTCTCAGAACTCCCCCCAGGAAGATGATAGAGAATCTTGATAAACTGCCCTTCCCGGCAGTTGATCTGTGCGAAATGGACCGTTACTACCCCAGTTTTGAACAGGTTTCAACCGTTCCCGCCATGCAGATGCTGGCAAGCAGAGGATGCACGGGAAGTTGTCTTTACTGCTACAAAATGTACGGCAGTAATATCCGCCTTCGAGACCCGGGACTTGTAGTGGATGAGATGGAATACTACATCAACAACTACGGAACGCGGGAAATCAAATTCTGGGACGAACACTTTACACACGATCACGAGCATGTTTACGGTATCTGCGATGAGATACTCAAGAGGGGATTAAAAGTACGGTGGTGGGTTTCGGCAAGGGCCGATTCAGTAGACAGACCTCTTCTTGCGGCAATGAAAAAGGCTGGATGCTGGTGTATTAACTATGGGGTTGAAAGCGGTGTGCAGAAGCATCTGGATACTCTTATCAAAGATGAAACCCTTGAACAGATAAGAGCGGCTGTAAAACTTACGCACTCTGTCGGTATCAAAACACATACAACTTACATTTTCGGAATTCCCGGCGAGACGTTCGAAGACGGTCTTAAGACGATAGAATTCGCAAAGGAACTGGGCTCCTTCACAGTTGAGTTCTTCCCGATTACTCCATTTCCCGGAACGCCGCTTTACAAAGGAGTGCGAAAAGGTTTTTTCGGGACGATGTCGGAGAACCTCTCAGACCAGGGAATGCTGCTTGACCGGCCATGCTTTGTTCCCTTTTCCATGACTGCCGGGGAGATCATGGAGCTGCGGAGACTTGCATACATTAAGTACTTCTTCCGGCCGAAATTTCTCTTTTACAGATTAGTGAATATCATGTCACCTTTCCAGGTAAGGGCAATGTTTCACGGAGCGATGAGCCTCCTGTCGATGGTTGGAGAGCAGATTTCTGCCCTATGGAAAAAATCGAAACATCAATAACAGTCATTGTACCTGTTCATAACAGCGAAAAAACCATTGAAGCTGTTCTGGGGCCCTTGAGGAAAGAACTGCTGAACGGGGATCAGCTTATTGTTGTAGATGACAGATCGGATGACAGGTCGGGAGAGACAGCTTCGCGCTGCGGAGCGTCGGTTATCTCCAGCTCCGGCAGCCCCGGAGCGGCAGGGGCAAGGAACACAGGAGCTTATGCCGCCGCAGGAGAGTGGGTGCTGTTCGTAGACAGCGACGCTGTCGCTCCTCCGGGATGGCGCGACAAACTTCAGGACCGCATCGATCAGGGATCCGCGGCAGTTCAGGCTACATACAGCCCCGTCGCCGCAGGTAAAAACGCGGCTACGTTCTACAAAAACTTCTATTACTACTACACTTTCACAAAGAGAATAAGAAGCGATTACATAACCGGTTGCGGAACATTCTTCTTCGCGGTCAAGAGATCCGTTTTTCTGGAATTGAAAGGGTTTGATGACAGAATTCCCGGAGCAACCGTAGAGGATGCGGATTTTGCCGCAAGGCTTGTGGGAGGCGGGGACAGCATTCTCATGGCGCCCGAAATAGAGGTTTACCATCTGAGGGAATACTCCTTTTCGGACTTGATGAGGTACGACTGGAACATGATGAAATCCAAAGTCCTGTACCTTCTTCGAAGAAGCAGAGATCATGCTGTTCCGTCTGTTTCAATGGCAACTCCTCTTGAAATGCTGCCCGTTCTTTGCGGGGCGGTGGGTGTCTGGTCGATACCGGCAGGCCTTGCGGTTTATGCTGCAGGCTGTTCATGGGGGATCTGGCTGACCGCTGCCGGACTCTCGATCACGGCCGCGGGTCATGCCGGATTCTGGTTCGCATCCGTAAGGGAGGCTGGCAAAAGAGGGCTTATTGCATCATTCATGACCTTGCCCGACCTTCTGCTTATAGTGCCGGCGGTGCTCAGCGGAGTTATTATGCATCTGACAGGAAGGAAGTACTGATTTGCGGACTGCAATCTTTCTGCCTGCCGGCCTGATCCTTACAATTCTCTTTGTTGTGTACAGATTCTCAGAGATCATCCAGCTCGGTCCACAGGACAAGATTGTTCAACTCGTCCTGCTTGTTTCTGCAGCGGCATGTTTTGCTCTGTATGCTGCGCGAAGGACAGGGCGGGATCTGGTTCAGCTGATTCTGGGAAAAATCATGAAACTCTCTACAGTCCGTTTCCTCGGACTGCTTCTTGTAATTCTGGCTGTTTTTTCAATCTGGATGGCTTACGTTCCTTTCGAGGGGATCCCGAAAGGCGGCGATGAGGCTGCATATTACTTCCAATCAAAGATTTACGCTGCCGGACAACTTGCAGCCCCGGCCCCGTCGGTTGATAATCCCATGGCCTATTTTCCGTTCCGGCATTTCATCTTCAGGAATAATATGTGGTTTATCGTTTATACTCCGCTGCATTCCTTGTTGATGGCACCCTTCACCGCTGCCGGTGCGGCACCTCTGCTTGGTCCTCTTGAAGGGCTGCTTTCCCTCATTGGAATTTTCCTTCTGATAAGGTTCTGGACAGGGGAGATCATGGCCCGGATCAGCGTCATTCTACTACTACTTTCTCCCTTCTTTCTGTTTATGACAACCACATTCATGGCCCACAATACGAACCTGATGCTGATTACCTGGTCACTTTACATGATCTCCAGGAGGGCGAAAGGTGCATCGGTTGCCTGCGGGATTGCAGGCGGTTTTCTTATAGGGCTCGCCTTTGTCACAAAACCCTACCCTGTTCTCGTCTGGCTGTTCTTCATACCGCTTGCGGTTATTCTGGGCTGCAGAGACAGGTGGTTCCGTATACTGGCCCCGGCTGCTGCTGCTGCTGCAATACCCTTCGCGCTGTTTCTATTGTCGAACAATTACTATACGGGAAACCCGCTCCACGCCGGATACGATCTGGTCAGAGGAGGAAAACTGATAGGGTTCGGGCCGGACAAGGCATGGTTTCCTGAGTATGGAGATTACGCTCATACGCCCCTCAGAGGAATTTACAACGTTGTAAGACAAATGGGGGTTGGCAGTACTATTCTGTTCGGCTGGCCCTTTCTGTCCCTGTTTCCCATGCTTCTGGCGTTTCGAAGGGCGCGAAAGGACAGACGCGTTCTCCTGCTTTATCTCCCCCTCCTGTTAATCATGTTCCTGATGTTCCTTCATTACTGCCCGGCGATCGATTACGGGCCCAGACATTACTTCACTTTTCTGCCCGTTATCCTGCTTCTCTCGGTTATCGGACTGAGAGAGGCGGTTTCGTTTGCGAGAAGAAGAAGAGGAGTAGAGGGAAGCAACACGGTAACGGTCTTTGTCTTATGTCTATTTCTGATTACACTGTTCGTTTATATGCCGGAGGGAATAGCACTAAGATCCGGGCCCTGGCAAACCATAGATGATCAGCCCCGGATAACTGCTTCAGAATTCGTTTCCACGCCCTCGATAGTATTCATGCAGGCAGGAGAGCACGGTTACCCGAATATTTCCAGCGGTATGATTTTCAATTCCCCTTTTCTTGATAATGAAATAATCTATTGTGCTCATCAGACACCCGCTGAAGACATTCTATTCATGGAGGCTTATCCCGGAAGAACCTCTTACCTTTACTGGTTTGATGGGACCCGTTTCCATATTGAGCCATGGACGCTCGACCTGTCTCTGGCAATCAAGCCTACCAGGGATATGGAATACTATACATATTTGCACATGCCCGGCCCGGATTGAACTTATCAGTGAAGGATCGTACTCTGGAAAATTCTAAAATTATCTGCTACATGCCTGCATACAATGCGGAACTGCTTATGGAGAAAGTGATCAGAGACATACCACCGGAAACGATGGAAATTCTGAATACTGTTCTTGTGATTGATGACGGTTCGTCAGACGGTACTGCTGCTCTTACGCGAAAACTGGAAAAGGAATTCCCGAAGATCTCCCTTATTCAGCATCCTGCGAACCGGGGTTACGGCGGTGTCCAGAAAACCGCTTTTGACTGGATACTGGAAAACAGCGGCGAAGTGGCAGTGATGCTTCACTCGGACGGCCAGTACCCCCCTGGTTACCTCATGCCGATGCTCATTCCATTTGAGTCGGGAGCCGATGTTGTAGGCGGCAGCAGAATCCTGTTTGGAGATATGCGATCCGGCGGTATGTCCGGAACGAGATACTACGGAACTATCTGGCTGAACGCTCTTGAAAATCTTATTTTCAGACGAAAACTCACCTCATATCACAGCGGTTACAAGGCTTACAGCAGAAAAGCACTTGAGAAGATACCGTACACAAGTTATTCCGATACTTTCAATTTTGACTCTGAGATGCTTGTAGGAGCGATAAGAGCAGATCTTGTAATTGAAGAAGTTCCCATTCCCACAATACACGGAGCAGGATTTTCGAGCCTTAAACCCGTTCCATACGGGCTTTCAGTTCTCCGCACTCTTGTCAGATACATTTTCAGAAGAATTTAGGGATCAGTAGTGCTTTCCTGCAAGGAATTGAACCGTTCCCACCAGTATGCCCCAGCCAAGGATAGCCATATCAAGAAGACACAGCAGCATAAAACCGGGCAGGATTTTCACGCCGAAATGTGAAATCGCGCACCGGAAGAAGTTCAGATGGCACAGAAGGGAAAGTACTATCGCTGCAGAAGCAGCGGCAGGAAGCCACTGAACACCGGATACTCCAAGTATCGCACCGACCGGGAATGCGGCAATTGAAAAACCCGCTCCCAGAACAAGAAGTATGCTCAGTACTACCCATCTGCTGTGATGGGTTCCGGTCTCTCTTAAATTGATGTATCTCTTGAGCAGCCTCTCTTTGATCGATCTCCAGCCGCTCTTCGCCTGAGCCTTTGCCATTCTGAAGCGGCGCCGCACAAACTGCGCAACAGTATATGATGCAAGGTGTGTTACCTGGATATTCCTTGCCAGCACGATTTTCCTGCCCCTGTCGGCTATTTCGTAACCGAGCTCCTCATCCTCAACGGTGGGCTCGGGAATGCTTGTGTTAAAACCGCCGATTTCAATAAACAGATCTCTCTGCACCGCTGCGCACCAGGTGGCGAAAGTCGCAGTTGAATTTCCCTTGATCCTTGTAAGGGAATGGTAGTAGTAGAAATTCTGATACCGCGAAACCAGATCGACCGCCGGGCAATAGGGCGAGTAAACAGTCTGAACTGCAACAGCGCTGCTGTCAGATAGAAAACAATCGGAAATTTTTTCAATGAGGTCAGCAGGAACAACTACATCCGCATCAAGAAAGAGAATTATGTCTCCTTCGGCTTTCTCTGCGCCGGCATTCCTTGCAATCGCAGGCCCCCCGCGCTCGGAGAAGGAAAGTATCTCGATACCCGCATCGGATGCTATAGAAGCTGTTCTGTCGGCGGAGCAGTCATCCACCAGAATGATCTGAAAGGGTTTCAGGGTCTGCTTCCTCAGAGAATCAAGGCAACTGCCCAGTGTAGATTCTGCATCGAAAGCCGGAATCACCACAGAGATATCTCTTACTCTTTTCAGGATACCCGCCTTCGAAAAAGTTAATTTAAACCTCTGACCCGGAGCTCATAATATACAGGTACCGATGATAACCAAGGGAACGTCTGCGGGAAAGGATTAACACCAGAGGATAGATATCGTATATTTTCTCTCTGCCGCGGAATTACCCGCTGCTTTCGGCTTGAGAACAGGGAAAGAAGTTCGTAAATTGAAAATAGTCCTCTTGACCATGCCCGCTGTCTGGGAACAGGATCAGCATGATTTCATGAATGTCCGGCGCTTTCCCTTCAAATGGCTGTCAATAAAACCTCTGGTAAATGTTGTTCCGTCCCCTTCTCTTCTGTACCTTGCCCCGTTTCTAAAAGAGGATGGTCATGAAGTAACATACATGGAAGGCCTCTTCTACTCCCTTGAAAAAATGATAGATAAGCTAAACGAGATAAACCCTGAAATAATCGGAGTGACCCTTACCAGTGTAGACTGGGAAAACTCCCGTTGGATGCTGAACAAGCTGAAGAAGAATTTTCCGGAGATACTCATCGTTGCCGGAGGTATCCATCCCACACTCTGGAAAGAGAAGTGCTTTGACGAGTGCAGCGGAATAGACGTACTGGTCATAGGTGAGGGAGAGTACACCATGCGTGAAATAGCCGCGTGCGTGCAGAGCGGAAAAGCACTCGATGAGGTGAGCGGTCTCATGTTCAACAAGGGCGGTCTCCTGATTGAAACCGACCCGAGGGGCGTAACGGAAGACATCGATTCTCTACCCTTCCCATCCCATGAACTTGTTGATATACCGTCCTATATCCCATCCCCGACTTTCTACAAGAGTCTGCCCCATGCTAATATCATCGGAGCAAGGGGGTGTCCCTATCAATGCACATTCTGCCATACCGACAGACATGTTCGCATGAGGTCGGCATCGAATATTGCGGACGAAATAGAAATTCTTTACAGAGATCACGGAGTTACCGATATAGCGTTCTGGGATGATACTTTCACCCTTTCAAAGAAAAGGGCGATGGCATTCTGTGCGGAAATGATAGAGAGGAATATTCAGGTCAACTGGGCGGTCAACGCCAGGGTCGACAGCATAGATAGAGAACTGCTGGAGGAAATGAAGAGAGCCGGCTGCTGGAGAGTTCTGTACGGCATTGAATCCGGGGTACAGAAAAACCTGGATACCCTTAAGAAGGGGACAACTATCCAGCAGATTCAGAATGCCGTAGAACTAACGGCGGATGCGGGAATAGAAGCTTACGGCACTTTCATGTTCGGCATTCCGGGTGAGACCTACGAAGAAGGACTTCACACAATCGATTTCGCCTGCTCTATACCGCTGGATTTCGCTGTCTTTGTCAATCTTACACCGCTTCCCGGTACCGAAGTGTACGAAGACCTTCTTTCGGGCAACATCACTCCTGCAAAATTCACAGAGAACAGATTCAATTTCAAGAATGTATCCTTTGTTCCCGAAGGCATGACGGAAGAGCAGATAAGGTATCTCATTCAAAGGGGGCACCGGCAGTTTTACATGAGACCCGGGCTGATATGGAAAAAGATAAGGAGCATAAGAAGCTACTTTGACCTTTCGAAATACGTGAGGGGATTTCTGCTGATCGCCACTTCGAAGTACAGTAAACAGCCGGAATTGCAGGGGGAAGATGCTTCAAGCCATGGAATTTGATCAGAGTGAGTAAACTTACACTGATCCGCCCCCCGGTAGTCCACCTGAAAAAGGATTTTTACGGGAGTATTCCCGGGATTCCATCAGGACTCGCCTACCTGGCCGCCAGCGTAAGGGAATCCGGTTACGATGTTGAGATAATCGATGCCTATGGCGAAAGACCACATCGTTTCTACACCTTCCGAAACCGCTTTCGAGCCAGAGGTCTTACTCCATCTGAGATAGCTGACAGGGTGCCGGATGACTCCATTCCGGGAGTTTCCGTACACTGCGCCGGAGAGCATTCCATGTGCATGGAGATCGTCCGGGAACTGAAGAGAAGAAATAAGGACAGACCTGTTATCGTCGGCGGTTACCACACGACTTTCGTACCGGAGGAATTCATAAAAGCTGGAGCGGATTACGTGGTCCTGGGCGAGGGAGAAAAGCGCGTTCCCGCCCTTCTATCCTATCTTGAAGGCAAAACAGAACTCAGTTCTCTTGAAGGCCTTGTTACCCCGGAATTATTCGTAGACAGGAAAGAGAAGTACACAGTTGATATGGATTCTCAGCCGTTTGCCGCTGTTGACCTGCTCCCTCTGGAAAACTACTGGAAACTCGGCTATGGACACGGTCCAGCCATGCGCGGTGTCCGGTACATGAACATTCTTACATCCAGGGGGTGTCCTTACAAATGCTCATTCTGCCAGGCGCCCCAGATGAGCGGCGGACACTGGCTTGCCAAAAGCACAGGCAGGGTTCTTGAGGAGCTTCAGTTCTACATAGACAGATACGGGATAAGAGATTTCCATCTTCAGGACGAGAATTTCGCAATAGACAGAAAGCGGGTTGAGGGCATCTGCAGGGGCATCCTCGATCGGGAGATGAACATTACATTCTGTTTCCCCTCCGGACTGAAAATGGAAACACTTGATGAAAAGCTGCTTGAGCTTCTTGCGGAAGCCGGCTGCAGATATTTCTCCCTGTCCCCTGAATCCGGTTCGACACGAGTTCTGGCGCTTATGAACAAGACAGCTGATATCGAACGGGTGCCCACACTCATCAAAAAAGCATTCGACCTGAGGATTTCGACCTGCTGCTTCTTTGTGGCTGGAACTCCGGGGGAGATACCACCGGACAGAAAGGAGACAAGGGCATTCATAAGAAAACTCGCTAGAACAGGCGTGGATGAAGTTGTAATGCCTATAATGACTCCATTTCCCGGGACACCATCGATGGAGAGTCCGGAACTGCAGGGGTTCTCCGAGATAGACGAACTCTGCTTTTCGCCTGTATGGAGAAGTGATTACAGAAAACTGGACAGGTTCCGCAAGTGGACTTATCTGCATTTCTACCTGACCAGGATAGTCTATCATCCGCTGGGCTTTATAGGAATGCTCGGTCGAATCCTGAGCGGAAAGTGCCGGACTAAAGGAGAAATGACAACAAGACGGCTTGTCATTGATCTGTACGACAGATTCCTCAGGAAGAAACCTTAACAACCCCTCTGTGTCCGGCATTAGCACATACGTATCTGCCTCCCTTTACATTAGTGGTATAAGCCATAAGAATATGAATAGGCGGTAGAGCACCGCCACGCAAACCGGAAGGAATTCCGGGACGCAAAGCCACGGATCCAAAGCCGCTTCGGGGGAAAGCGGAAGGACAGCCGGGTTACCGTTTGACTCAATGCAAACCGGAGGAGACTCCGGGACGCAAAGCCACGGGTCCGAAGCCCGGGAAACCGGGAAGGACAGCCGGGTTACCAGACGTCTGCGCGGGGAAACCCAGCGGATTGAGGAGGTGCTCAAGATGAGGTTGATACCATTAATACTGGTAGCGCTTCTACCGTCGGTAATGCTGGCCAGCGTAACCGTATCTTCCTGCCCTGCCGATGCTGAATGTTTTGTCAGCATCGCCAGAGAGGCAATGGTGGATGGGAACTACGTTACCGCTTTTGCGATGTACGAATGTGCTCTCCGAAGAGATCCCCGCTCTTTAGAAGCCCTTGCGGGCCGTCTTATGGCCATGGCTTTTATGGTGGAGCGTAATTCTGCATCGCCGATCCTGGTTACTTCACGCTGACCTTAGCGTTCCGCGGGTGCAAGGGGCGGGCTTTTTGCCCGTCCCGCCGGAACAGCCGGTTAACCCAGAACTTCTGTTCCGGCCCTGTCTGACAGTACCTTCGGCAATACAACTTGCCCCGATTCCGTCTGACAGTTCTCAATAAGGGCAGCCATGATCCTTGGAAGGGCTAATCCCGAGCCGTTGAGAGTATGGACGTGCTGAGGTTTTCCTCCGCCTGCGGGCCTGTATCTGATGGAGCTTCTTCTGGATTGAAAATCACGGAAATTTGAGATAGAGGAGACTTCGAGCCACTTTTCCTGTCCGGCCGACCACACTTCGAAATCGTAGCATTTCGCGGCGGCGAAGCTCAGATCACCTGTTGCCAGAAGTGAAATCCTGTACGGAAGGTTCAATACTTCAAGCATCCTTCCCACATGGCCTGTCATTTCCTCAAGAGCAGCCTCAGAATTCTCCGGTTTGACCATCCGGACCATTTCGACTTTTTCGAACTGATGAACTCTGTTAAGCCCCCTGGTATCCTTGCCGTAGCTGCCCGCTTCCCGCCGGAAACAGGGAGAGTAACCGAAAAGCCTGACGGGTAGCTCCTTCTCCGGCAGTATTGAATCGCGGTAAATATTCGTAAGGGGAACTTCTCCTGTAGGCACAAGAAAGAGGTCGTCTTTCTCGATATGGTACATATCATCTTCAAGTTTCGGGATCTGTCCTGTGGCTGTCATGCTCTCCCTGTTCGCAATGAAGGGCATCCATATTTCCTCCATTCCCGAAGAAGAGTGGAAATCCAGCATCCAGCTTATGAGAATCCGCTGCAGCCGGGCTGCCCAGCCCCGCAGAAGGATGAAGTTCGATCCTGCTATCGATCCCGAAGCATCCCTGTCCAGCAGTTCACCAAGGATATCCCAGTGAGCACGGGGGTCGAAGGTGAAAGAGGGCTTTTCTCCTGCGGATTTGATAATGGTGTTGAAAGTATCATCACTTCCGATTGGAACATCCGGGTCCGGAATGTTCGGAAAATAGAGTTCCAGTTCCTTCATACGGGCATCTACAGCATCGAGATCTTTCTCAATGCCGGCAAGCTCTATCCCTGTTTCCCTGCTTTTGAGTACCTGTGTATCCGCTGTCTTTCCCTCCTTTTTCAGGGAAGAGACTTCCCTGGAGAGCTCATTTCTTCGCCTTCTGAGGGTTTCGGTCTCACCAAGCAGCCCGCGTCTTTTTTCGTCAAGTTCCAGCCATTCATCGATCGGGCAGGGCTCTCCCTTGTTCTTCGCAGCTGCCCTTACTCTGTCCGGTTCTTTTCTGAGAACAGCCCTGTCGAGCATAATCAATCTCCCTGCTGAGCTCTGAATAAGATCATAAATGGGGTACGAATACAAACAGGCCTACCGCGAGCGCCCCGACCGCCGCGAGGAGTACGGAGGCTGCTGCCAGGTCCTTCGCCTTCCGGACGGAATCGTGCCACTCCGGTGCCGTATGGTCTGCCAGAAATTCCAGAGCACTGTTCATGGCTTCAGCAGAGAGAACCATTCCGACTGCCAGAGCAATGAGAGCCCATTCACCCGTACTGAGGTTCACGATTATTCCGGCTGCAATAACCAGGACAAGAGCAATCAGATGGATTCTGGCGTTCATCTGTGTTGCCAGAAGGGTTCTTATGCCTCCCAAAGCGTATTTGAAGCTTCTGAGTCTGTTTTTCATATCAGAAATATACTCCAAATCCTTCCAAATTGCTCCATCTGATTCCCAGGGCTGGCTGAATCTGCTGACCGGAAACCGAAGCATCTTCATGTGCCAGCACTACAGCAAGCCCAATAGCCGTTCCAATTGATGCCCCGGCGATCACATCCGAAGGGTAGTGCTTTCCAAGCGTGACACGCGAAAGGGCTGTAAAAACGGCAACTGCTGTTGCCGGGATACCGCAGCCGGGTCCGTAACTGTCCCACAGGATTACCGCCGCGCACGCAGTGCTCGAAGCATGTCCAGAAGGAAAACTGCGGGTATTGCTTCGGTCGGGTCTTGTTCTGCCTGATGCGAGTTTCAGCACGCCTGTAATGCCGTATGTCAGAAGAAGCCCCTCTGTGAGCATCTGTCCGGTCTCTTCGGTGTCTCTGTCATCGAAGACCGCGCCGCTACCCCACACAAAGGCGGAAGCTCCGAGAAGGGGAAGCCCGAAAGCTATGTCACAAATTTCTGAGCAGTTCTGAAGACATCCCTCTCCCATAAAACCCTCATAACCCTCGCTGCTTTCAAGCAGGAATGCTCCTGCCGTAAGAGCACCGCCCAGCCCAATGGCCCCCAGCGGTTGTGGTGAGAGCAGATGATGAATATCCTCCGACATGAAATGGACGAAATCACCGGCAGTTACGCAGGAGAACAGGAAAAAGATCGATACAGAGAAAAGCAGACCCCGGGGCCGCTCAGCCCTTATCGCCATAGAAGTCCTTGATGGTTTGGACAACCTCAGTTAGTTCTTCCTCTGTCAGTTCTCCGAAGACCGGGATGGAAAT
>Ga0164313_10003878_pt1 | contig 13346 bp, 13 predicted proteins | sample GuaBasSedimGuay4_FD_113735 | JGI IMG/M metagenome (GOLD analysis project Ga0164313, IMG submission 113735) | Subseafloor sediment microbial communities from Guaymas Basin, Gulf of California, Mexico - Guay4, Core 4569-4, 0-3 cm | ecosystem: Environmental > Aquatic > Marine > Hydrothermal vents... | reverse complement strand
TAAAGTATATGCAGATTATCGTAGCTGACCCATTCCCTTATGAGAAGGTTAAAAATGTTTTTGACACAGTAACAAATATTATAGATGTTGAGCAAAACTCTACTGCCCAGCTTGCAAGGCTTGTCAAAGAAAAGACAGGCATTGAAATAAAAAATAAAATCCTTCGTTATGATGGAAGACCATTTGATCCATTTGAGCTTCATAAGAAAATAGAGGAGGTATTGAAATGAATATAGGCACAACAAAAAAAATTCAATGGTGTCCTGGATGTGGGAACTATGCAATATATTCGGCGTTTAAAAGAGTTATAGAGAAAAATATTGAAAATAACAAACTCCAAAAAGAAAATGTTGTTCTAATTTCTGGCATAGGTTGTCACGGCTATATTACTAATTACTATGATTTAAATTCTTTTCATCCATTACACGGACGAGTGCCTCCGCTTGCAACAGGAATGAAAATTGCTAACTCTTGTTTAACGGTAGTAGGTTTTGCGGGAGACGGGGATGTATATGCGGAAGGCATGAACCATATTGTACATGCAGCGCGGAGAAATACTGATATCACTATGATTGTGCATGATAATAGCGTATACGGTCTTACTACAGGGCAATTTACCCCGACATCGCCAAGAGGATTTAAGGGGAGATCGACGCCGTTTGGCAACGTAGAAAATCCTATTAATCCGATAAGTCTTATGATTGTCTCACGGGCGACATTTGTAGCAAGGGGGTTTTCTGGAGAGCCGGGACACCTTGAGCGTCTTTTTGAGAAGGCGATTATGCACAAAGGATTTTCTATTGTTGATGTGATCCAGCCATGCACAACATTTAATGATACCTATTCGTATTATAGAGAGCGTGTGTACAAGTTGGAGGAAACGAATTATGTTCCAGATAATTTTGCGCAAGCTCTGAATAAATCACTGGAATGCGGTGATAAAATTCCAATTGGTGTCTTTTATGAAAAAAAAGATACCAGCTTTGAAACTGCTATAAGGGGAAGTGAAGATTTTTTAAAGAATCGTTCTACCCCTGATATAAGCACGGTACTTTCCGAAAAAATATGAAGCAGTTCTCATTACGCATGATAATTAAAAGTTATGCACATTATCCACAGCTTGTATTTTAAAAATAGGTATTGCATTTTAAATTTATTGTTATAGATTTTGACATATATTGAAATTTGTTTTATACTTTTTTACAAGCCAACAGACACATATGGGAAAGGAGAAAAATTTCATGAACAAAGTGTTAAAAAGAGACGGCAGAATAGTTAGCTTTAAGAGGGAAAAGATTGTTGATGCAATACAAAGAGCAGGACAATCCACCGGAGAACTAACTGGAGATGACGTAAAACTTCTTGCTCATATTGTGATTACTGAAATAATTTACGAGAGAGGGGAAGAGCCAATCCGAATAGAACAAGTACAGGATAAAGTTGAAGAAGTATTGATGAGAAGGGGGCATTACAAAACTGCAAAGGCGTATATTTTATATCGGGAAAATAGAAGGCAGCTGCGTGCAATTAAAAATTATATTACTCCTGCATCAGTTGAAAAGTATCTTCAGCAAGGCACATGGGAAGTTCATGAAAATGCAAATATTGGTTATTCTGTGCAGGGATTAAAATCATTTTTAGCTGGAAAAGCAGAAGCTGAATACTGGCTTAGTAAAATTTATCCACAAAAGATTGCAAACTTGCACAGGAGTGGTGCAGTGCATATACACAATCTCTCTTTCTTTGGAAGCTATTGTGTCGGTTGGGACCTTGAAGATTTGATAAAGAGAGGGTTTGGGGGTGTTCCCGGGAAACCATATTCAAAGCCAGCGAAACATTTTTCTTCTATTCTCGGACAGGTTGTAAACTTTCTTTTCACTCTTCAAAATGAGGTTGCAGGAGCTGTTGCTTTAAGCTCTTTTGACACACTTCTTGCCCCATTTGTTTATTATGATCATCTTACTCAAAAGGAAGTGAAGCAGCAAATACAGGAATTTATTTTTAATATGTCTCAAACAACAAGGACAGGCGGACAATCTCCGTTTTCTAATATTACTCTCGATATCCAACCGCACGTTATGTTAGCGAATAAAAAAGCAGTTATTGGCGGAAAAGAGCAGGATAAAACGTATGGAGAATTCCAAAAAGAAATTTATATGATTAACAAAGCCTTCTGGGAGACAATGATTGAAGGGGATGGGAATAATAGGGTTTTTACATTTCCCATACCTACAATTAATTTTACAAGTGATTTTGATTGGGATAATCCTGAGCTTGCACCGATGTGGGAGGCCACTGCTAAATATGGCATACCGTATGGTGCTAATTTTATTAATTCTGATTTAAAGGCAGAAGATGCAAGGAGTATGTGTTGCAGGCTTAAACTTGATGTAAAGCAGTTGAGGAAAAAAGGGGGTGGATTGTTTGGTGCAAATCCACTTACAGGAAGCATCGGCGTAATTACGATTAACATGGCAAGAATTGGTTATTTATCAACGACTGAGGAAGAATTTTTCTCATCTCTTGCTGAAATTATGAATGCTGCAAGAGATGGATTTGAAATAAAGAGAAAAACAATTGAGGAATTTACAGAAAACGGACTTTATCCGTATTCGCGCGTATATCTTGAATCCATAAAGAAAGTTACAGGACACTATTGGGATAATCATTTTTCTACTATTGGACTTATTGGAATGAGCGAGGCATTACTTAATTTTATGGGAAAGGACATAGGGACTGAAGAAGGTATTGCTTTTACAATTAAAACGATGAATTTTATGCGGAATAAGCTGGAAGAATTTCAGGATGAAACAGGCCATATGTACAATCTTGAGGCAACACCAGCAGAGTCAACTTCGTATTCCCTTGCAGTAAAGGATAAGGAGAAATATCCCGACATCATCGTTGCAAATGAAAAAGAGGTACAAGAAGAAGGGGCAGAACCGTTTTATACCAATTCAACGCAACTACCTGTGAATTATACGGACGACCCGTTTGAAGTAGCAGAAAAACAAGAAGAAATACAGTCGCTCTATACCGGAGGAACTGTCGTGCACTTTTTCTTAGGTGAATCACTAAATTACGGGGAAGAAGCTAAAATTTTCTTTAAGAAAATACTTACAAACTATAAGATCCCATACATTACAATTACACCGACGTTTAGCATTTGTCCCAAACACGGATATATTAAAGGCGAATGGAAATATTGTCCATACTGCGACGAAGAACTTGTTAGCATTGCCGGGAAAAGAGAAGCTAAAAATATTGAAAGCAAAGATGTTCCTATATTTAATATTAATATTGATAAATAACTACTAATAAATAAAGGAGGATATTATGAAATATAGAGAAGACGAAAAAGGTAACCTTATTTTGGAGAATGGAGAGGTTATCCCTGAAGAAAAAAGACAAAAAGCAGAAGTGTATTCACGAGTGGTTGGTTATTTAAGGCCAGTAACTCAATATAATAAAGGTAAAAAAGAAGAGTTTAAAAAAAGGAAAATGTTTAACCTTTCTAAAGAGAAGTAATTTAAGTCGTTATTCTCTAAAAATTTTATATTCCGAGTGTATTTCAGCAGCTTTCCTAAGCATTGCTAACGCCGAGCAATATTTTGTTTCAGAAAGCTTAATTGCGCTTTTAAATTTATCCTCGGGCACATCTCCCCAGATCATGTAGGTAAGATTAATTTTTGTGAATACATGCGGATGGTCAGGTGCTTTTTCTGCAGTTATCTCTAATTTATAATCATTGTATTCAACTTTCATCCTATCAAGAATTGATATTATATCTTGAGATGTACATCCTGCCGCTCCCATTAGTAATAGTTCCATCGGTCTTGGTGCACTATTGTGGCCTTTAAAATCTTCTGGTCCGTCCATCACGATCCAGTGGTTAGAATTTCCTCTTGCCATTACTGTAAGACCATATGCTTGTTTAAGTTCTACTTTGGTAATGTTTTTTTCTTCCATTACTTTCTCCTTATAAATTATTATTTTTAACATAATATATTATTTGAATTTATTTGTCAGCAATATGAAATTTTTATACCCACAATAAAAAGTATATAATAAAATTATGAAAAGAGAAAATAGAATAATTATGCATATTGATATGGACGCTTTTTTTGCTTCTGTAGAGCAGGCAGAAAACAGTGACCTTAAAGGTAAACCCATTGCCATTTCAGGAAATGTAGAAGGTCGTTCCGTAGTATCTGCTGCATCATACGAAGCAAGGAGGTATGGTGTACATTCTGCAATGCCTTTAAAACTGGCTAAAAAGCTGTGCCCAAACCTTATATTAATTCAAGGAAACATGGCAAAATATGTGCGCATATCAAAAGAGATTGTTTCGCTTTATTATAATTTCTGTCCGGCTATTGAATATTCTTCAATCGATGAAGTTTTTATGGATTTTACATATACAGTAAAAAATTTTAATGAAGCCATAGAAACGGGGGATAGAATCAGACAAGCAGTAAAAGATAAGTTTCATATTACGTGCACAGTGGGCATAAGTTATAATAAACTTCTTGCAAAGCTTGGTTCAAAACTTGCGAAACCCGACGGGTTGATAGTAATTAGAAAAGAAGGAACAGAAAAAGTTTTGAACGACTTACCGGTGAGTAAAATTACAGGGATTGGCAAAAAAACGGAAAGTACACTTTTAAGCTCTTTTAATGTAAGAACATTAGGAGAACTTAAAGAAATTTCCATAGAGGCACTTACGCGGGTGTTTCATTCGTATGGGAAATTTCTTTACAATGCGGCAAGAGGCATTGATGATTCCTCTGTTATTACTCCGATGGAAGAAGAGGAAGCAAAATCTATAGGGCATTCGATTACTTTTCCGGCAGATACTGATAAGATAGTTTATATAAAGAGCATACTTGAGCTTCTTTCAGAAAAGGTTGGTAGCAGGATTAGGGGGCACCATCTTTTCTCAACTGTTATTACCCTCACTGTACGCTATGCAGATTTTACTACAAAAACGCATAGAAAAATTATTGCAGAAACTAACAGTGATAAGAAAATTTATGAAACAGCGGTTTTACTTTTTGAAGAACTGTATGTGAGGGGGCGAACAGTACGACTTCTTGGTATTTCTGCTTCAGGACTTTCTAAAGATAATTCTTCTTTGCTTTTCAAAGATAAAGAAGAAATAAAAAATCAAAAGATTGAAGAAACGATGGATTCTATAAGAAAGCGTTTTGGCTTCTATTCAGTAAATCGCGGAAGAGTGATTAAAAAAAACCATAATTCTTAGTATAGCAGCATCGTGCGGCAACTAGAACAGATAGTGCGAGAGGTATATGTGAATTTTTAGTTAATCCGCATAGATTCCAACTTTTCTGTATTTTTCTATACGATTTGTTTTTAGTTGTTTTTCGTTTTCTTTTAGTAATGTTTCGAGTTCATTGTTAATTGCGTCTCCCGTTGCTTTTATAACTTTCTCTTTATTTCTGTGTGCCCCACCTATTGGCTCATTCACTACTTTGTCAATAACACCTGCATTCAACAGGTCGGCTGCTGTGAATTTTAAGCTTGATGCTAACTCTTCAGTTTTTTTCCTGTCATTATATAGAATTGATGCACCACCTTCAGGTGAGATTACTGAGAAAAATGAGTACTTTAACATAATGATCTTGTCTGCAATGCTCATACTGAGTGCGCCGAGACTTATTCCTTCACCAATTATAACAGCAACAATTGGTACTTTTGCTTTAAACAGTGCAAGTATGGGTTTGGAAACCGCTTCTATCTGTCCTTTTTTCTCCGATTCTTTGGATACAAATGCTCCTGGTGTATCAATAAATGTGATAATGGGACTTTTAAATGTTGTTGAAGCAAGATTAACAATTCTTGCAATTTTTCTGAATCCCTCTGGTTTTATCATCCCATTATTACATAAAAGCATATCTTTTAGCGTATTGCCTTTTCTGCTTCCTATTACGGTAACCGTTGAGCCATTAAAGCTTCCCATGCCTGCTATAATTGAAGGATCATCTCCACTTTTCTTATCTCCGTGCAGTTCAATAAAATTTTCAAATAAAGCGTTAATATAGCTTGCGGTATTGGGCCTATCGGGATGGCGGGCAATTTGTGCAATCTGGTAAGCGGTGAGATGGGAGTAAATTTTTTTCAGTTCTTGTTGAATTTTTTCTTCTATACTGTTTGTTGCTTCCCAGTTTTTCTTTTTTTCTTCCAATTCTTTATATAGTGGTTTAAGAGATTTTTCAAACGGAAGTAAGTATTTCATATTGCCCTCCTGTTATAGTGTTTAAGAATCTGTATGATAGTTGCTTTGAGTAAATATCTATCAACAACTATGTCCAGAAATCCATTTTGAAACAAGGATTCTGCTTGTTTTAATTTATCGGGGATATTTTGCTTTGCAACCTCTTTTGTAATGCGCGGGCCTGAAATACCAATTGAAGAACCTTTTTCTGCAATTATAATGTTTCCTGTCATGGCAATGGCAGCCGCTCCGCAGTAAGAAGGATTTGTTAAAATTGGCATGAATAGTCCGCCGCTTTTTTTAAATGAATCTACTGCTTGAATTATTTTTGCAACTTGCAATAGGGAGTAAATACCTTCCTGTATTCTCTCTCCACCGGATGAGAAGACGATGATTAATGGTAGCTTGCGTTTTTTTGCATACTCAATAAGTCTTGTGAGTTTTTCTCCTGTTGCCGAACCTAAACTTCCTCCGATAAATTCAAATGCAAAGACCCCAACTGCTGCGTTAAATCCACCAATTTTAACTTTTCCTGTGATTACAGCACAGTCAAGCCCTGTTTCATTTTTTGTCTGTTTTATGCGTTCCTTGTAGGCAAGTAGAGCTTTAAAATCCAGCATATCAACAGCTTTTATTTCTGTATCTATCTCTGAGAATGTGCCTGAATCTGCAATGAGATTTATCCGTTCGCTTATTGCCATTCGGAAGTGATAGCCACAGTACGGGCATACCTTGAGATTTTCTTTTAGATCCTCATATTTAATAAGATTACCACAAGATTGGCATCTTACTGGTGTTTCTCTTACTTTTTTTTCTGTAAGAATTGGCACTACAATTTTCTTTTTTCTCCTAAAAATATTTATGTCCATATGTCCTCCTTTTTTACAGTAATTAATAACCCTTTTCCGTACTTACAATATTTTTAATTTTTTTGCCGGAAGCAAATCGTATAACATTTATTATAGCTTCTTCCCAATTTATTCCTATGCTTTTGTCAGAATATCCAGCTGTATGTGGTGACATGATTATATTGTCTAGTAACCAGAATGGATAGCGTGATGGGTATTGAAATTCATGTTGTTTTTTTGGATATAACCACCATGTATCTATTGCCGCTCCCTTTAATGTGTGGTTTTTGAGTGCAACGAACAAGTCTCGCTCATTTATTACAGATCCTCTCGATACGTTGATAAGATATTTTCCGCTCATAAAGTTGAACATTCCCTTATTAATTAATTCTTTTGTTTCATTTGTTGCAGGTACTGCAAGGAGAATAAAATCTGCTTTTGAAACTGCATCTTTTATTTTATTTGCTCCATAGACTTTATCTACATTCGGAACATTGGTTATATTTTTTTTCACGCCTACTACATTCATACCAAATGTTTTTCCAAACTGCGCTGCTTTTTTGCCAATACTTCCCAGCCCTATGATACAGAGCGTTTTACCTTCGATTTCTATGTTTGGCTCGTTACTCATCCAGCCATGCCACATACCCTTTCTAAGATCTCTGTCGTTTACCACTATTCCTTTTGCTAGCGTAAGAAGCAAACTAAATGCATGTTCTGCAACGGATGTTGCGTTGCCATGAACGTTTGAGAGAATAATGTTTCTGTCTTTTAGTAAATTTAGATTAAATTCTTCTACTCCCGCATACGGTACCTGAATAAGCTTAAGTTTTTTTGCTTCTATGATTTCTTCATTTGTGAGAGGACCAGAAATGACAATATCTACTTCTGGGATTGCCTTTTTCTTTTCGAGTTCATTTTTTGGTTTGATTAATGTAATTTTTCCTTTGTATCCCATTTCTTTTTTTATTTTCTTAAAAATTGTGTCAAGACCCTGCGTATAAGGCATAAAAATTCCAATTTTAATCATTTTTTCTCTCCATTAAATCATTTTTTGTGAAATTATAATAGCAATCAAAGAACAGTTTGCTTATCGCGGGAATCTTTTTGTGTAATAAGTGGGTGGAGTAAGTATAAGCGCTACAGCTATTCCTATAAACGCTGTTGTTAATCCTATAAAAAACCATTCTGTTGCAATTTTCCCATTGCTCATAATTTTCCTCCTTTTTTGCTACTTTATTTTTAATACAGTATAATGGCATAGGAAAATAATAGCAAATTTTTGTGAATTATCTATTTAAAACGTGCGATTGACATTTTACAAAAGAAGGTATAATAATTGTATTATGAAAACATTTGATTTAATTGTTGTTGGGGCAGGGCATGCCGGAGTTGAGGCGGCACTTGCTTCAGCACGAATGGGAGTGGAAACTCTCCTTGTAACAATTGATTGCGACAGCATTGGTTGGATGCCATGCAACCCGGCAATTGGTGGGCCTGGTAAGGCACAGGTTGTACGCGAAGTGGATGCTCTCGGCGGTGTTATGGCTCTCAATACAGATGCAACGCTTACTCAGATAAAAATGCTAAATATATCCAAAGGTCCGGCTGTGTGGAGTTTGCGGGCGCAGTGTGATAAATGGGCATACTCATTAGGAATGAAAGCGAGAGTGGAAAGCCAACCGCATTTGCACCTTCGGCAGGGAACTGTAACGCGTCTTATTGTTCAAAAAGATCGGGTAAAAGGCGTAGAGGTTTCTGACGGAATGAAATTTTATTCAGACGCTGTTGTTATTACTGCAGGGACGTATCTTAACGGCAGGATTTACATTTCAAAATGGATGGAGCCTGCTGGGCGATGGGCAGAACCGCCTGCTAACAGTCTTTCTGATAATTTAAAGGAGCTTGGTTTTAAGATAAAACGTTTTAACACAGGTACAACGCCGCGTGTTGATAAAAGGTCCATTGATTTTTCTAAACTTAGCGTTGAAAAAGGCGATGAGACACCATTGCACTTTTCATTCTGGAATGAGCCTAAAATTTATAAAAATCAAATTGATTCATATCTGGGCTGGACGAATGAAAAGACAATAGAGATAACCAGAAAGTATTTAGATATGTCTCCTTCTGTTATGGGCATTATGGTAAAAACAGGACCGAGAACTTGTCCATCTATGGAGGAAAAAGTACGCTGGTTTCCAGATAAGGTAAGGCATCAATTTTTTTTAGAACAGGAAGGTTTTCACACAAACGAAATGTATATGCAGGGAATGTATATGTCTATGCCGTATGAAAATCAATTAGAAGTTTTACGTACGATACCAGGACTTGAAAATGTAGAAATCATACGGCCTGCGTACGTGATAGACTATGATTATATTGTTCCCACTCAGCTCAATTTAAACTATGAGACAAAGATTATCGAAGGTTTGTTTATAGCAGGACAGCCAAATGGAACTACCGGGTACGACGAAGCAGCGGGGCAGGGTATCCTTGCCGGGATTAATGCTGCACTCAAAATAAAAGGAAAAGAGCCGTTTATTCTGAGTAGAAGCGAAGCTTATCTGGGTGTGATGACAGATGACCTCCTTACGAAAGAGCTATTTGAGCCATATAGAATTACGCCATCGCATTGTGAGTACCGATTACTTCTCAGGCAGGATAATGCAGATTTACGACTAACTCGTAAAGGTTATCAAATTGGTGTAGTTGAAGAGCGGAAATATAGAAAATTAGAAGAAAAAGAAAAAATGATCAATGAAATTAAAATGAAACTCGAGAGTATAGCTTTAAAGCCGAATAAAGAAACTTTGTCCAGGCTAAGAAGTTTTGGCATAAAAGAAATTAACAAGCCTATGTTGCTAATGGACCTTTTTAAAAGGCATGATTTTACAAAAGAAGATTTAAGGAAACTTGAACATTCTTTTGCAGATTACCCGGATGAATTGCTTGAAGAAGTTGAGAGTGAGATTAAATATGCCGGATATATTGTAAGGGAACAGAATAAGATAAAAGAATCCATACGATGGGAAAAATTCACCATACCAGTGGATTTTGATTATTCAGTTGTCCCTTCTCTTTCAAAGGAAGGAAGAGAACGCCTTATGCAGGTAAGACCTAAATCTCTTGCTCAGGCAATGCGTGTGTCAGGTGTGCGGCCTGCTGACATTCAAATGCTCCTTTTATATTTTAAAAGTAACAAGAAGTAACAAAGTCCTTATTTTTTATACAAATGCATTAGAAAAATTATCTACCGCTCCGTATAAAAGTGAATGGACAATACTTTTGGGCCAGTGTGTGTTGCAATAACCGGACCCAACCGTGTAAGAGGGATTTTTACGCCAAATTCTTTTTCGCATAAATCTCTATATTCTTCTGCCTCTTCCCTGTTATCTCCCCATATTACTGAGATATATTTTAATCCTCTTTTATCTACAATCTCTTTTGTTAATTCCAGCGTTCTTTGCTTTGCCTTTTTTAGAGTACGAGGCTGCTCAAGTGTATCAACAAATCCATCGTGGAAGTAAAGAATCGGTTTTATTTTTACTATTGAGCCAACCAGTGCTTTAGCATGCCCAATTCTTCCCAGGCGCGCAAGGTAAAATAGATCTTTTACAACAAAGAATATATTCATTTTATCTTTTATTGCTGGCATCTCTTTAATTACATCTTCTTTACTCATTCCTTCCTTATATAGTTTTTTGGCTATTTCCAGTATTTGATACCCCAACCCTAGTGAAGTGAATTGAGAGTCAAATATGTATATATCAGGATTGCCGCCCAGAGCTTTTTTTGCTGCATTTGCTGCATTAACTGTTCCGCTCATGTTTGTAGACATAAGCGGAGAAATAATTGAATATCCCTCGTCAAGAAGTGGCTCATATATTTTTATAAAATCGTCTGTTGAAGGCTGTGTTGTATCAGGAAGTTCTCCTTTTTCCATTCTTTCGTAATACTCTTCGTCTTGTATATCTACATGTTCTGCATAAACCTTATCACCAAATCTTACGTACAGTGGAGCAATTTTGATATCATATTTTTTAATAATTTCCTCGGGGAGATAGCATGTGGAATCAGTTACAATTTTTACTTTTTTCATTTATTTTTCCTCCTTTTTGTATCGAGGCATAAAAAGTCTGCCTGATTTGTCTTAATTACAGTACACCCACTACAGCGAAGGATATGCACGTAATTAAGATACTTGTTATTCCTCCAACTGCGAGTTGCATAAATGTATGATCATCGAGTTTTATCTTGCTTATATAAACCGGGATAAGTAGAAGAAACGCAAGCATGCCTTTGTATCCGTTGATTATTGTTAGAGCAGTGGCTGGTCCTGCAATACCAGATGAATGCCCGGATACTTTGTATACGAATTTATTAACTGTAAAAAGAAAAATAACATTCAGCAAATATGATAACCCAAGCGCAATAAAAATTTTGTCACTTTTGCTTACAACAAGAAGAATAAACCCTATTGGATAGCTTAATGCATCAATAATGAATGAAATTTTCCTTTCGCCATTGTAATCTCCTGGATGTTTTAAAAGGTGTGTCCATGCCAGCAGAGGTATTATTCCTATGAATATTGCTGATATTATAAATCCTCTCAGGCTATTTTCTCCTCCTTTATTAAACTGGTAAATTATATATAGCGAAAAGAGAGCAACAACAGGCACATCAAAAATAAACGTGAGATAACGATATTTTTTCATTACTTACCACCCAAAATATTCAATAAAAGCCAAAGATTGAAGTTCATTATTTATGTGCCTCCATATTTTTATGCTGTCTCTATCATATATAGCTACTATCATTTTGCAAGTTTTTAAATATAGAAATCTTTCATTTTTTCATTAAATGTTGCCGGAGCAACTTTTTTTACTTCCCTTAACATAATCTCTGCTACTTTGCGAATTTCCCACTGAGCATACTTTGAAATTCTTTCATGGAAGAAATGCATAAGCTCTCTTCCATTTGCTGTTGCAACAAGTTTTGTTTCCGTTGCATTTGGCAGTATAAATCTTGCATCTTCGATGGCTACTTCGTCCGAGAGCTTTTTATAAACATCTTTAAGGTATTCCATTGTCTCTGTATATAGTTTGTAGGATTCTTTTTTATTTTTAATTGACTCAGGAACGATGTAGGGAAAATCTGATTCTTTAATAAATCGCTGGCTTTGTTGGGTAAACGCGAAGAATCTATGCCGCACAAACTGATGACTGCAACTGCGAGAAATTCCTTCCACCGCAAAAGTAAAAGAGATATGCTCAAACACTGAAAAGTGGCCCAGCTTTATAGCAAGATGAACGAGATGTTCTACTTCATCTTCTTTAAGGTTTAAAGACATAATACTCCCCTTAAATCTGCTCTGCCTCATAGCAACTGCGACAGTATAATCCGGTCGAGGGGTATAATTCAGTAGTTTTACCCGTACTTCTCTTAATCTACTTTCGGTAGCCATATCCCTGTTTGTTTTTGGTACTTGCCCTTCTTATCCTTGTAAGAAGTTTTGCATATTTTATCGGCACTAATGAAAAGAACCTGTGCAATTCCCTCGTTTGCATATACTTTTACGGGAAGTGGCGTTGTGTTACTGATTTCGATAGTAACGTATCCTTCCCAGCAGTTACTTGACCAGCAAGCCTTCCCATTTCTTCTCACGTATAAGGTATGATTGGGAACTGTAACATCATACACGTAATCATCGTAATCTATTTTTGAAAAAGACCTTTTGTATAATTTGGGCGTCAATTGTTTTTTCGAGATTCTAATTTTATAAATATTATAATTGGATTTTAAGAGGTGCCCCTTTAACATTCTAATAGGTAATTTTTCTTTTAGAATTTTTCTTACAATAGAAGCCCAGCCTGCTTTTAAAATTAATTCTTGCAAATCATCTGCCAGTTTTTCTGAAACAGTTGTAAACGTTAAAGTTTCTTTGTTGCCATCCCCTAACATATATGCGTCTAAAAAGATTTTGATTTGCTCAGACGGCAAAGACTTTATTTCAAGGGGGATAAATTTGTTCTGCGCATGCCCAAACTGCACGAGATAACTGTAAAGTTGTTTGTTCAGAATGGTAAATCCTGTATCAGTAACATAATACTTAAAAGGCAACTTTTTAATCCATCCTTCAATTATTTTTTTATTGCCTCCAAAAGCTGCAACCTTAACAAAATATCCTTTTTTAGAAATATAAGCACTTCCTTCAGCAATCCATATTCCAAAAAACCTTAGCCAATCATCCATAGGAATTTTTA
>Ga0164313_10003877_pt1 | contig 13347 bp, 10 predicted proteins | sample GuaBasSedimGuay4_FD_113735 | JGI IMG/M metagenome (GOLD analysis project Ga0164313, IMG submission 113735) | Subseafloor sediment microbial communities from Guaymas Basin, Gulf of California, Mexico - Guay4, Core 4569-4, 0-3 cm | ecosystem: Environmental > Aquatic > Marine > Hydrothermal vents... | reverse complement strand
GAGGAGAGAGTTACCGACTAAAACAGAAATCTGGAAGCTAAAACCTTACTAGTAGGGGGGTCAATATTAATGGCCGAAAGGGGGTCAAAACTAATGGCCATTGACAACTGTGAAGATTGGATCGAGCGCGATGGCTGGCGGCCAGCCCGGTACGCCGATGCGTTGCTTGGCCATCGCAGCGGGTGCTTTTTCTGCTTCGACGAAAGGGTGCTAACCTACCAGAAGAACAAAGCGCAGGATGACTTGGACCCCATAGGGCGACCCTCACGATGACTCAACCAACAAGCATGCTGTCAGACAGGTTTACCCTCCGCGAGTTGATTCAGCACCTTGGCGAGTCGGGGGGCACGTTCACGGTCAGTGTGATATTCGAGCATTTTTCTTCGCTGAAACTGGATCAGCCCCTGGCAGATTACGTCAGTAGCGGCCTGGCGCATGCAATTGAGGACACGCTTGCATCGGCTGACTTTGCCATGGAAATATACGGCGACAGCATTCTTCGGTGCGAGCCTCTGCAGAACGGTGACCTTCGGATTTACTGCAATGAGATGGTCCGCTGGATGCTCGATTGCCTGACCAGTACCGCTCAAATTCTGTCTGAACTTGTAGAGAAAGCCGGGGCCAAGTTCGCGGCTATCGAAGCCCGAGATCTCAACTCAATGGTTATGTGGCCGCCGACGGTAACTGCCATCGTTGTTGTAGGCCCTGACGGCGCGGTCAGCAGTGAATGGAAAGAGTTTATCGTGTATGACACCTGCGGCGATGAATGCTCACTGAACGGCAACCAGGAGGCCCGGCTCAAGAATTTTATAGAGCAGTCTGTCTTCCGCGAGGTTCCTGGCTCCCTGGAGCTGGAGGCGTGCGACTTCGAGGCAGAGTTCAGTGTCGGGGTGCCTAGACTGAATATAGGTGAGTGCCCACAATTCGTGGACGCGGTTATTCCAAGCAGTAGGTTAGACGATAGGCAAGTGTATGCCGCTGATCTCGAAGTTCTGACCAAGGTGTCTAGAGCCACTGTGCATTAGCCTTAAAGTCCCGAAGCACGAAGATTGGAAAAATCTTCGAAATCAGAACCGCCCCTATGAAAAACAATCACATCTGACGCCGATTCTGTCTATTAGGAAGTGAAACGCAAAACTCATTTATCTGGTACGGGAATCCAAAGTGCTCCTCTTCCGAGTCTGGGTCTGATCGGAAGGTAATCATTCCGTGATTTAGCTCGACCAATCGCCGGGCAATATCTAAGCCTATACCCCGCCCAGCTTTGCCGGAAATACTTGGATATTTACCGGAGAATCCCTCGGTAAATATAGATTCGCATTCTTCGGGATCAACTTTCATTGAAAACATTCTGAATACGATGTCAGCACCAAACTCTGTAGAGCTAATCGCCACAGCGAGAGGCCGTTCATTAAGAACATATTTAGCGGCATTTTCTATTAAGTGATGAAAGACCACCTGGATAGATTCATAATCAAAAAAAGCCGTAACTGTCCCCACACATTCAATATTTACCTTAACTCTCTTGTCAGTGAAATCAGGGAAAAAAACATACAGAATATTCATCAAAACTTTGTGGACGTTATGAACTCGTTGCTGAAGCGACGGCTTTTTTTCAAATAATTTTTGATAAACAGAAAACTCGGTTTTAGTAGATACAGCATTCTTCGTAAGGTTTCTCAGCAATCTAGCAACTTCATCTGGCTGTTCAATTACCGCGCTGCGGAAGACTTCGAAGCTTTTACCCAAGCTTCGAGCCAACTTTTCCTGTGGCAGAACACTATAGATATTTTGTAAATTGTGTGCGTTAAGTGTGGTTAAGTTATGTATTAATCTATTAGTATTCGCTGTCAAATCATCTAAATAGTCAGATTGCGACTCGATAAATATGCCCACCATTTCCGCAAGTGTTTCGCAAAAAAACTTGAATTTTTTTGAGCTCTTTACGAGATCTGGGTCTTTTGTAAAAACAAAAGTCTCCCCAACTCGATTCGTAATATGGCCGCCGCGGGCAAAACCTTCTAGGCGCTGAGAGGCCGTACTAATAACACTGATAGCTCGCTTATCAGATTCATCCAGGTTGCAAAATACTATGTTGCCTCGCGGATCTAGATGTCGAAACCTAACTTTCATCATTTAACTCTTCAACAAGTGACTCCAGTGTTTGCTGGAATTCATAGGGATCAGCATTTTTCGACAAAAAAGAATCAGCCTCTCTTAGAGCTTCGTGAAACCTATCGCCCTTAGTCTCCGCAGAATAGATCACTACCTTCTTATCGGGATAGTTCTTTTTAATGGCACTTGCTAGCCCAAGGCCTTCCTCCTGGAAGTCCAACAGTTTCCCTACACCTTGAACATCCACAAATACGATACTCGCATCCATCAAATCGTTGTCGCTAAGTGTTACTACATCCTTTACGAGCTTAGTATGAACCCACCCACTGGTCTTCAGAATTTTCACCACCTTAAATCGTACGTCATCATCTATAAACAATATTCGAACATTGTCCTTAGTCTTTTTTGCTACAAATGTCTGTGCTATTGAATTACGACTCGTCCACCAGTGAAATATCCATCCAAGCACGACCACCCCTATACCGCTGAATAGCCATCTATAGTTCTCACTCAAATATTCCACTAATCCACCCCCTTGTTTGATTAACTGTTAGATCAAGAGCCAGTATTTTTATTCTTCTCTCAGCCGAACAAAAACTATTGAAATGTGGTCACCTGAAAATCGAGCTTAAGCGCTTGATTCTATTCGGCTTCAATACTGAACCAGTTCACGATACCCTCAAAAATATCCCCACCAACCTGGCCTGACCTCGTCAGTAGTACTCCCGGATGTACTCGTAGGCCTTTTCAAAGAGCTCCGTATCCTGGTGCAGCTTGTATCTAAACAAAGTCTTCCTCAGCGCCATCTTCACTTCGCGTTCACCAGCATGCGTACTCTGCCAGCCATCGAACCGAACCATCCGTACGATCTCATCAATATCAGCCACAACCCGCTCAACGATGATAGGTGTATCGTCATTCCTGGCCTCTTCGAACAGCTCAGAGAGTGCTGCCTTTCCACGCTCCTCATCCTCGATGGGCGGAACCTCTCTCTCCGTGGCCACCACGTCCTGGGCTAACTCAAGCATTTCCTTCAGGAACTCGACGCTCACCAGAAGGCCATGCTCATGTCGGTTCTTGAGATCCTCCAATCGCTCAGCCAAAGCCTTGAAACGAGGATCATGGAGGTGTTTGCGAAGTCGTCTGGCAACCTTGATTTCAATTTCTTTAGACTTCTTCTTGGGATCAGGAGCCCCAAGTAGCGCTTCGAGCAAATCAGCATCGACAACCAAGGTATCCAGATCGTCACGGACGGCATCGACATGCACGTTGTCGTGAATGAGTTCAATGGTTTTAGCCCCCAATCGGTGCCAGAGTAGCTGCCCGGTAGCCGACACAGGCTTCACTGACTCGTAAACCTGCACCAACCAGCGGTAGTTGGACTCGTACTCTCCAAGTATTGAGTCAGGCGAGATCGCCTCCCAAAGGCGCGCCATGTAGCTCACGTCCTGCGCAAAACGGTCTCGAACATCATTGCTCGGTAGACACTCCTGGGCCGCGACCAGGCCCACGTAGCCCATCAGTGTCCGGTCCACCCCCGGGAAGTACTCCAGACACTTTTGGATCGCAGGAGGCAACTTTTCCTTCAGCTCAGATATGTTGGAAACTACGCGAGTAATGCCCTCCTCGTCGAACTGTATCGCCTGAGCCACATCGTCAAAAATTCCGAGGTAGTCAACTATCAGTCCGTGCGTCTTCTGCTGCCCATAGGGGCGGTTGGTGCGGCAGATTGCCTGCAGGAGCGTGTGGTCCCGCAGTGGCCGATCAAGGTACATCGTCTGCAAAATAGGTGCGTCGAAGCCTGTTAGCAGCTTCGAGGTAACGATGATGACTTTCAGTGGATCATTTGGATCGCGGAATCGGTCAAGCAGTTTCTCTTCCGCATCCCGGTCCCGTCGGTAGGGGGCGTACTGCTCCTCACCACTATTCACTGACATGACAATGTCAGAAGCCTCAGGAGCGAGATACTGATCTAGAGCTTCTTTGTAAAGAACGCAACTCTCGCGGTCGAAGGTGACCACTTGCGCACCAAAACCATTTGGAGCCACTTTCTCCTGGAAGTGCTGAGCGATGTCTGCGCATACCGCTTGAACACGATCGGGGGACTTGAGTAATACAGCCATCTTGGCGGCGTGTTTGCCGAGCTGATCTCGCTCCTCGTCGGTAAGGTGGGCGGTTAACGCCCCGAACTCTTCATCTATCTGTTCCTGGTCAACATGAAGGTCGACCAATCTAGGCTCGAAATGTAACTCCTTGGTCGCGCCATCTCGGATTGAGTCCTCGAAGCCGTAGCGGCTCATGTAGCCGTTAGTATCTTCCTCCGCCCCGAAGGCATAGAAGGTATTTTTGTCTGCTCGATTTATCGGTGTCCCAGTCAAACCGAAGAGGAATGCATTGGGCAGGGCATCGCGCATCTTACGGCCCAGGTCTCCCTCTTGAGTTCGATGTGCTTCGTCTACCAAAACCACGATATTCTCTCGGTCGTTGAGTACGCCGTCCGCTTCACCGAACTTGTGGATCGTCGTGATGATGATCTTGCGTACATCCTTCCCAAGCAGATCCTGCAGATCCCCGCGGCTTTCAGCCTTTACGAGGTTCGCGGCGTTATTAGCGAAAAAGGTGCCGCTGATCTGACTATCAAGATCTATGCGGTCGACGACAATCATTACCGTCGGATTCTTAAGGGCGGGATGAAGACGCAACTTGCGAGAAGCAAACAGCATAAGAAGCGACTTGCCGGAGCCCTGGAAATGCCAGATCAGGCCCTTCTTTGGATGCCCCGCCACCACTCGATCGACCAATTTATTTGTACCTTCGTACTGCTGATAGCGGGCGATGATCTTGATGCGCTGCTTGCCCTTGTGCGTCGCGTACGAGGTGAAGTTCGCCATCAGGTCGAGGATGACCTGCGGCCGCAACATCGAGGTGACCGCCTTCTCGACCTGCTCCATCGAGGGCAGGGCAGCGTCGTCCTCGAGCCGCCACGGGCCCCAGAACTCGATGGGCATGCGGATCGAGCCATAGCGGTACTCCTTGCCCTCGGTGGCGATGGAAAAGGCGTTCGCCACGAATAGCTCGGGCACGTTGCGCTCGTAGTCATCATGCACCTGCAGCGCCCCGTCGAGCCAGCTCTGACTGGAGCGGACGGGGGTCTTCGCCTCGATGAGCACCAGCGGCATGCCGTTGATGAGCAGGACGAGGTCGGCTCGCTTCTCGGTCTTGCCGGCGCGGAAGGTGTACTGCTGAGTGACGACGTACTGGTTCTGCTCGAGGTCGTCGAAGTCGATGAGCCTGATGGTGACGTGCTCGCCGTTCTCGCCGAAGGGCATCGACTTCTCGCCGGTGAGCCAGGCGGCGAACTCCTCGTTGGCCTTGACCAGGCCGTCGCTGCGAACGCCCATGATGATCGCCCGCAGCCGGTAGAGCACGTCGTCGACGCGATCGGGCTGGGCGGCAATGCTGGGGTTTAGACGGATGAGGGCTTCGCTGAGATGGTCCTCGACGAGTGCTTCCTGCGGCTGGCGGGGAAGGTTCTCGTAGGAAAGGTAGTGCCAGCCGAGGCCGGAGATCTGGCCGGAGCGGCGAGCGAGGCCGGGGCCGACGGCGGTGTGATGCGTGATGCCGCCGCAGAGCACGTCACGGACGAAGGCTTCAACGGTGTTGGCTTCGTTGAATCTGCTCATAAGACCACTCCAGACATACCTAGCGAATGACGGAGTACACTACGAAAGAACTGCTCGCACTCATTCTCGTGCTCAAGCAAAGAGCGAACACTTGAAAGACACATGCCGACGAATCTGACTACTTCAAGCTGGGCACTCTTGTCACGGCGTTGTATCGGGACCGAACCTAAGATTTTCTCGTTCAGCCCGGGCATGACCGTCCCGTGTGAATGAGACATCAGCACCCGCTTTGCTTGTGGAGATCGAATGCAGAAATACAAATACTCAGGAAGAAAATCATCACTTCTCAGTCGCAATCGAATGGTATCCGAGCCTGCGACCCAGCCTGCGTGCTCTTCGGAAGCGAGAATTGCCTTGCTGAAATCACCCTTCCGCGCAAGCAGAACATCTCCCTTCTGAAGTCGATAGGTCTCTAGCCTCGATGCAGTTTCGTCATCGACATGCGGGCCACCATTGTGCACGATCATGCCATTCTTCATTTCCGTAGGATTTACTATCGGCCAGCCACTATCTCGGTACTCGGATGCAGCGAGGACAGTTCCAAATGGCCCTGTCTTCAGTTGGATTTTCCCTAACTCGACAGCTTCACCGAGCAGCATCGCTTCAGGCTCGTGCGGATCAACTGGGAATGCGGAGTGGAGTTTTGCGGTAACGACCTGAGATGCCGCGTATATCGCATCGCCGACGCGATTCTTTGTGTTTAGCGCGGCGCGCAGAACTTCGACTATCCGAGCTTGCACTTGTGTCGGAGGCAGGTTGAACTCGAACCAAGCGAGGTCGGAGAAGTTCACGTATGGGTTGACCGAGCCCCTTGACTCGCGGACTGAGTGTTCATTGAAAGCGTCGGTCTGCATGATGAACTGAAGCAACTCTGGCAGTAGCACCTTCGGCTCCGCAGATTCGAGCACGTAGGTTGTGTTCGCTGTGATGCCCTCGAAGTCGGCGACGGCGACTTTGCGCAGGTATGTCCGGCGCGAGCCGTATAGTACGTGGCCTGGCTTAAAACGCATGTGGAACGCCGGACCGAGGTACCCGACGCCGATCTCACCCCATCGCCGGAGCCGCAGGTCATCTGTGTCCATGTGCTCGCCTGCGACAAATCGATCAAGCCCAGAATCTTGGGGATCAACCTTGTCCTTGACTTGGCGAACCACATCGCCGAATGCGACGGTCGTCCAACCGACGGACTTCTTCGTTCCTACAACTTCAGGCATCGCATGTCTCCTCCGCTATAACACCTTCAAGCTCTTGCACCAGAGCATCCATGCCTGTCCAGAACTCGCGGCCCTCAGTATCAAATTGCTCCCATGCCGCAGGGATAGACCCCATCGAGGTAGATCGGCTGCTGGCTGTCTTTCGAACCACATAATGATGGACGGTTAGGTCGCTGTTCTTGTCGACGATCTCATCCGTGGTCGCGACATACGCGAACTCGGGCTCGCTCTCGAAAGCCTGATATGCGTCGAGGATCCGCTTTTGGTGGTCGGGCTTCAGGTAACTCTGAGCCCCCTCACGAGCGCACTCGTGGAGCGCATCGATGAAGATTATCTTGCCTCTGCGGTGCTCCGGTTTCTTGGAGCGGCAGATGACGATGCAAGCTTCCATCGGCGAGTTGTAGAATAAGCTCGGCCCAAGTCCGAGCACGCACTCGACTATGTCCGTAGCAACAAGGTTTCTTCGCAGTTCCGCCTCGGCCTTCCGGAAAAGCACCCCGTGCGGAAACAGGATCGCGCAGCGGCCGGCCTGTGGATCCATGCTCTTGAGAATATGCTGGAAAAAGGCGTAATCCGCGCGACCCTGCGCTGGCGTACCCAGGAAGTTGCGACCCCATTGGTCGCTCTGCCACGCCTCGCGATTCCACTTTTTGATGGAATACGGCGGATTGGCGAGGACCACATCGAAGGTCTTGAGCCGATCGCCCTCGATCAAAGCCGGTTCGTGCAGGGTATTGCCGCTGCGGACGTCGAAGTCGGACACACCGTGCAGCACGAGGTTCATGCGAGCGATGGCGGCGGTGATATTAATGAGCTCTTGCCCGTAGAGGCCGATGGTGCGGGCGTCGCCGCCGTGGCGTTTCACTTCGGCTAGGCACGAGATGAGCATGCCACCGGTGCCGCAGGTCGGATCGTAAATAGTCTCGCCCGCCTTGGGTTCGAGCATCTGCGCCATCAGGTGCACGAGCGTACGGTTTGTGTAAAACTCCTGCGCAGTATGGCCGCTGTCGTCGGCGAACTGCTTGATGAGGTACTCGTAGCCGTTTCCGAGCTCGTCCTCGGGCACATTGGCAAGGCTCAGGGTGTGCTTCGAAAAGTGTTCGATGAGGTTCTTCAGCGTCTCGTCGGGCATTTGGGCTTTGTCGGTCCATGCGCCGCTGCCAAAGACACCCTGCAGCCGCTGCGGATTGGCGGCCTCGATGGCCTGGTAGGCGTTCAATAAGGCCCGGCCTACATCGCGAGAGACATCACGAGCGTCCTTCCAGTGCGCGCCTTCGGGAATGGTGAAGCGGTCGTTGGCGGTCGCCGCCGCGTAGCCCTCGTCCTGCGAGTCCTCGAAGGCATCGCGATAGTCCTCGTCCCAAACATCTGAGAGCCGCTTGAAGAAGAGCAGCGGGAAGATGTACTGCTTGTAGTCACTGGCATCGATGAGGCCGCGCAATAGCGTGGCCGCGCCCCAGAGATAGGACTCGAGCTCCTTTTGTGAGAGGCGGTCGCTCATTCCAGCCATCCTCCCTCGGTTAGCACGGTGTGGAGGTGGCCCTCAACGGCGCGGGCTTCAGTGAGGGCTTCCTTGAACATTGCGAAGGCCTCGGGCAGCGGCGGAATGTCCTCGCCGATGGGCGGCAGGACGTAGCGGGAGATGTTGAGCGTCCAGCCTTCGTTCTTGATCTCGTCGAGGGTGACGACCGTAGCGCGGTCCTCGACATCCTCGAAGGCCCGGAACCATTTGACGATCTGCTCGCCTTGCTCGGGGTCGAGAAGGTTCTGAGCCTGGCCCCTTCGGAAGAGACCCGAGCCGTCGATGACGAGCACTTTGTTCTTCCGCTCGACGGGCTTCTTGCGGCGAAGAACCACAACACATCCGGCGAGCTGTGTGCCGTAGAAGAGGTTTGACGCGAGGCCGATGACCGCTTCGATCAGGTCTTCCTTGAGCAGGGCTTCGCGGATCTTTCCTTCGGAGCTCTTGCGGAAGAGAGCACCTTGCGGGAGGACGACTGCCATGCGGCTGCTTCCGCCCTGGGCCATCGACGCGATCATGTGCTGAACGAAGGCGTAGTCGCCGTAGCTGTCCGGGGGCAGGCCGTACTGCGCTCGGCCCCAGGGGTCGTTCTCCCAGACTTCGCGCCCCCATTCCTTGAGCGAGAACGGTGGATTGGCGATCACGCAGTCGAAGGTGGCGAGACCGCCCGCACCGTCCGTGAAGGCGGGATCGCGGAGTGTGTCCTCGCGGGCGATCTGGAAGTCCTCGATGCCGTGGAGGACGAGATTCATCCGGGCCACTGAGGAGGTCGTGAGATTCTTCTCCTGTCCGTAGATCTTGCCGAAGAAGGTGCGCGGGTCGCCGCCGTTTCGCTTCACGTGGTCGATGGCAGCGAGCAGCATGCCGCCGGTGCCGCAGGCAGGGTCGTAGATCGACTCGCCTTCCTTGGGATCAAGGATCTCGACCATCATCCGCACTACGCTGCGGGGGGTGTAGAACTCGCCGGCCTTGTTGCGGCGGGTGACGTCGGCGAACTTGCCGACCAGATACTCGTAGGTGTCGCCGAGGATGTCGGTGTCGACGGCGTTGTTGCCGAGCGAGATCGACGAGAAACCTTCGATCAGGTCCTTGAGGAGCTCGTCGGTGAACTTCTCCTTGTTGCCCCAGTCGGCGGCGCCGAAGACGCGGTAGAGCGTGTCGGGGTTGGCGCGCTCGATCTCCTGCATTGCATGTTGAAGAGCAGTGCCGACATTGGCTGAGGTCTCACGGACGTCGTTCCAGTGGCAACCTTCGGGCACCCGGAACCGGTGAACCTCTTCAAAATGGCTTGGATCAGTATCACCATAGAGCTCTGCAGCCTTCGTGGTTTCCTCATCCCAGACGTCACTGATCCGCTTGAAGAAGAGCAGCGGTAGGATGTAGCCCTTCCAGTCTGTTCGATCGACGGCGGAGCCACGTAGAGTATTAGCGGCGTCCCAAAGAGTAGATTTAAGGTTTGATGATCGACTCATCTAAAGTGCGCGCCCCATTAGAGGTGTTGAGGCCAGCCATATAGCACCCCAACTAACTGAAAATACGGTATTTATTCGAGATGAACAGCAGTTCTCCCAGCTGCAAGAATGTACAGATAAGCTTTAGAATTCGCAACAACTTTCATGGAGAATACGGGCGATCAGGAAGCAGATAGATGGCGCCCCGAACGCAGACGTTACAGCGCATTTAAATTCACCAGGGTCGATATACTCAGCTCTAACAACAGAGCCCAAACTTTAGCGCGCCGTATCAAATATCATAAGATATGAGACCATCTCTGCACACCCCCAAAATATAGTCTCATTTATCTTGCTTTTCCATTTCTGAGACACTATAGTATCATTATCGATATGTGAGACTATCGAGGTAAAGAAAATGGCAAAGCTAGGGTATGCGCGTGTGAGCACCAGCCAGCAAAAGCTGGACCTTCAAATAAAAACGCTGAAGGCACAGGGTGTACGCAAAGATAGATTTTATTCCGACAAAGCCTCGGGTAAAAGCACAGACCGCACCGGCCTTCAAAAGCTGCTGGCCCGTGCTGAAAAAGGCGACGAGGTCTTTTGTACCAAGCTGGATAGGCTGGGCCGCAATACGCTCGATATGATCCAGATCGTTGAGGAACTCCACGGCAAGGGGGTGTCGGTCACCTTCATCGATGACAACCTTACTACAGCTGGCGAGATCGGATACATGTTGATCACAATTTTATCTGCCGTCGCCCAGGCAGAACGGGCGCGGATTCTGGAGCGCACCAACGAAGGTAGAGAAGCGGCCATGGAGAAAGGTATCCAGTTTGGTCGTAAGCCTCACAAAGGCTCTGACAAGGCCCTGAAGATGATCAAAAAGGGCCTGGCGGCCAAGGACGTGATGGATGCTACAGGAATATCCAGGGCTACCTACTTCAGACTGAAAAAAGCGCGCTGATAGGTACCGCCCAAAACGCTAGATCACAAGCAAAACACTCGGGGGAAATGGTCCGCTTTCACCTCTATAGCCCCTAACAGCTTTGATATGGCGGGTAATATGTAGTCAACACTGTGAGTAATTTTGTTAGTATGGGGTGGGCTCCTACTAACCGACCGGCATTGAGATACCAAACAGGTTGTTGCGCCACCAGTTAACAGTGCTAACGGAAGAGACCATTTGCGAACATCTGGGAAACCTAGAGAAAGCATCTGGAAACCGTCTGTTATAGCCGCAAAAAATAATATCACAGAGCCGTAGCGTATGGCCTATAGCTACTGCTTCCTGCCCATATAGCTATCAGTAGTTGATTGGTCTAGCATAGGGTTATATGGCGAAAATATAGACCTGCAGGGAGAGAATAGCTTGAGCAATGTTCGGAAATTAACTTTAGGTGGATTTCAAACTATAAGGGAACCAGTTGAAATACATTTCTCGCCATTAACACTTTTGTTTGGGCCAAATTCATCTGGGAAAAGTGCAATTTATGATGCATTGAAATTAGCTGACGAATTGTTCACGCTCCCCAGATATCAAAGGAAGACCAAAGAGATTGCCTATTCGGGCCACACCTGGAGAGCTGAAGATCGACTCGATGAAAGCTCTCCGATTATTAAAAACTGGCGACGAACTTCACCGCTTAGTAGCATAGAGTCACTACAAGATAAAATGACTCTTGGTGTAACTTTCGATGTATCTCCACTAAATTGGTTTTCATATCCAACAAAACCTGAAGATTTTCCCTCGTTTGATCTTAAAAATATTGAGGGATTGAAAACACTGGAAATTAGTCTTCTTTCCACTTTTCGGTATGTGAAATATGAAGAGGGCGATCGATACGATCCTGGGCTCTTTCTTCATAGAGACTTTGAGCTGACTATAGGTAGAGTGGTAATGGCATCCTACTGTAGTGAAGAATTTCTCTTTCGGATCAATCTTGCCCACCCACTCTTTAAATATACCGGAGACCATAATGAGCTTCTGTCATTCAATCTAACAGACGAAAGAAAATACACGATCTCAATAGATAAAAATTGGCTGGATATTAAAAGTAGTGGTTACCTTCTTATTAACGACTATTTACAGCTCTGGAATGACAGACAAAATATGCCATTCGACATTGCAGCACCTGATGGGGCAGGAGAAATCCAAAGGCTATACAATCAAATTATTGGAACAATTATGAAGAGCGCTAGTTTTCTTCCCGAGCTTGTCGATGCGTCGAGAAGAGTTCCTACTCAAGCAGATCTCTCGTATAACATTACAAGTGATTATAGCAGTGAACACGACCAGTCTATTGTCGAAAGCTACGGGTTAACCCGCAGTGGAGATGATCAATTTAAGCAGCTCGCAGTCTCCTGTGCTATGAACTTACCTGACTATGCAGATAAGCAAGATAGTGAGGCGGACATTTTAAAGACGGTTAATCGATTCCTTTCAGACTACCTCTTCATTGATCGGGGATATCAACTTGGTTTCGACTACGCTGTAGTAATGAAGTCTTCACAGTATCGGGAGTTGGCCGAAGACTGGGAGAACTTTTATCTCTGGGTATATGAATTATTGATAAAGATCCATTTATTAGATTCAAACGGTGTGAAATTAGACTTTTCAGATGTGGGTAGCGGTCTTGGCTACTCGTTGCCAGTACTTATAGCAGTCGCAGAGCATCGCAACTCTCTACTAGTACAACAACCAGAACTACACCTTCATCCTGCACTACAAGCTTCAATGGCGGACGTTTTTATCGATAGTTTAGATAATGATGGTGCCCTTATCGTGGAAACTCACAGTGAGCACTTGATTTTGCGCATTCTTAGAAGAATTCGACAATCGAACCTTAGCCCCTCACAAAACCATCAACTAGCCATATCTGCGAAACAAGTAACTGTTCTGTACTTCGACAGCTTACCGGATAGCTCCACGTCGATTAAGAGTATAAGGATCTCAGAGGGTGGCGAGTTTCTAGACAAGTGGCCACACGGCTTCTTTGAAGAACGTGATAAGGAACTGTTCGATGAATAACTGGCTAGCATCAGACCCAAGATGCTTCGCTAGCGCACTGGAACTGAAATTTTTTCTGGAGCAATTTGGTCCGCTTACTGGCAGATACCACCTTTCGTTGCCTTCGAAATGGCGCCAGGATATCCTTGACCACTACTCTCAAGTGGGAGATTGGGAAAGAAAGCGTATAGAAGTGATTTTGCAGCGAGCAATGGATCGAGCGGCCCTTTATTCTCGCAAAGTAGAATCATGGCCAGATGATCGAGATTGGATAATCAACGCAAAAGCATTCGATGGTACTAATCCAGGACTACTATCAACTTTTATAGTTCCGGAGTCACCCAGCGAGGAT
>Ga0164313_10003874_pt1 | contig 13349 bp, 8 predicted proteins | sample GuaBasSedimGuay4_FD_113735 | JGI IMG/M metagenome (GOLD analysis project Ga0164313, IMG submission 113735) | Subseafloor sediment microbial communities from Guaymas Basin, Gulf of California, Mexico - Guay4, Core 4569-4, 0-3 cm | ecosystem: Environmental > Aquatic > Marine > Hydrothermal vents >... | reverse complement strand
TTGGACGAGAACACGGGGCCCGACAACTTTCTCCGCCACGCCTTCAAGCTCGAGGTCGGCTCCGACGACTGGAAGTCGCTCGCGGCGGGCTTCGTGGCGAGCTTCGAGCGCATGGGGGAGCTCACCGACGCCTCGCGGCGCACTCAGGACCGGAACGCGCCCCTCGGTGACGACGAGGCGCAGGCGGTCACGCTCGCGACCTTCTCGAACGAGCCCGACACCGACTTCTCACTTCCCCAGAACCTCGCCTGGGCCGAGGGCATCATCGCGCGCTGGAAGGACCGCGTCGGTGACGCGGCGGCGGACATCCCCGTCGTCGTCGGGGGTGAAGAGCTCCGCGGCGACCGGTCCGAAAAGGTCTGTCACGACCCTTCGCGGCCTCGCGTCGTCGTCGGCCGCTACCGCCAGGCCTCGATGGACGACGTCGACCGTGCCCTCGCTTGCGCGCGGAAAGACCCGTCGGGGTGGCGGAGCCTGGGTGAGGGAGAGCGCGGCGAGGTCCTCGCCCGTGCCGCCCTCGAGCTTCGCCGGGCTCGCGGTGACCTCATGGGCGCCGCCCTCGCCGACGGCGGCAAGGTGCTCACCGAGTCCGACCCGGAGGTCTCCGAGGCCATCGACTTCGTGCAGTTCTACGCCGCGTCGGCCCGTTCGCTCAACGCGCTTCCCACCGTCGACGTCCGGCCCCTCGGCGTGGTCGTCGTCGTCCCCCCGTGGAACTTCCCCATCGCCATACCCGCCGGCGGGGTCGCCGCGGGCCTCGCTGCGGGCAATACGGTGATCCTGAAGCCCGCGTCGAACACGGTCCTCGTCGCCTGGGAGCTCTGTCAGGCGTTTTGGCGAGCCGGGGTCCCGAAAGAGGCGCTTCAGTTCGTTCCCTGTGCCGGGGCGACCGGGGGCGCTCGACTGGTCGCCTCCCAGGAGGCGGACGCGGTGATCCTGACCGGCGGCACGGACACGGCGCTGCGCATGCTCGAGGCTACACCCGACATGCACTTGCTCGCCGAGACCGGCGGTAAGAACGCGACCGTCGTGACTGCGATGAGCGACCGCGAGCAGGCCATCAAACACGTCGTGCAGTCGGCCTTCGGCCATGCGGGCCAGAAGTGTTCGGCGACGAGCCTCCTGGTCCTCGAAGGCGAGGTCTACGACGACCCCAAGTTCAAAGAGACCCTCTCGGACGCGGTGCGCAGCATTCGTGTCGGCTCCGCCTGGGACCTCGATACGCGCATGGGCCCGGTGGTGACTCCCCCGAGCGGAGACCTCGAGCGAGGCCTCAAGGAGCTCGAAGAGGGCGAGAGCTGGGCCGTGCTCCCGGAGCAAAGCCACGACAACCCGTGTCTCGTGACGCCGGGGGTGAAGTGGGGCACCCGCCCCGGGAGCTATACCCACATGACGGAGTTCTTCGGGCCCGTCCTCGCCGTGATGCGCGCCGACGACATCCATCACGCGATCGACCTCGTCAATCAGACGGGCTACGGCCTCACCTCGGGCCTCGAGAGCCTCGACGAACGCGAGCGCGAGGAGTGGACCGAGTCCATCCGTGCGGGCAACCTCTACCTCAACCGAGGCACGACCGGAGCCATCGTCGAGCGCCAGCCCTTTGGCGGCGTCGGCAAGAGCGCATTCGGCCCCGGCATCAAAGCCGGGGGGCCGAGCTACGTCGCCCAGCTGATGACCTTCTCCGACGTGTCAGAGTCGGCCAGCGCCCCGAGGGAGCTCGAGAGCCCCGCCCTCGCCGAGCTCCGGCGGGCCCTCGAAGCCCACCCGGACACCGACGCGGTCCTCGGCCCGGAGGTCCGGTCGCGCATCGCCGGCGCGATGCACAGCTACGACGTCCGCTACTACGCCGAGTTCGGGCGAGCCCACGATCGGCAGCGCCTCGTCGGCCAAGACAACTTCCGTCGCTACCGGCCGGTGCCGACGGTCCGGGTCAGGGTTCACGAGGACGATGACGCGTTCGAGATCTTCGCCCGGGTCATGGCGGCCCGGGTCGCCGCGTGCCGGGTCAACGTCAGCACCGCTCCCGGCCACACGTCGCCCGCGGTGACCTTCCTGGACGAGCTCACCGCCGGCTGGGCCGCGTTCGTCGAGTTCGTCGAAGAGACCGACGAAGAGCTCGCAGCTCTCGTCGAAGCGCGGCAGGTCGAGCGGCTGCGCTACGCTCGGCCCGAACGGGTGCCGACGGTCGTCCGGCGGGCCCTTGGGGATAGCGGCATCTACATCGCCGACCGCCCCGTGCTCGCCGAGGGACGCATCGAGTTGCTCTGGTACATGACCGAACAGAGCGTCAGCGACGAGTATCACCGCTACGGAAACCTCGGCGCGCGCACCGGCGAAGCGCGCTCGGCGGTGCAGTAAACAGCGTCGCATTGAGCGTGAGACACAAGCGAGGTCGTTCCGGTCGCGAGCAGCCCGCGCAGGCTACACAAAGTAGCTGAGCAGGCAGCGCAGCGAGCGGGGCGAGATCCGGCAGTCAATCCAGCTCCGGTCGACTCACGTCGCCCTGCGCCTTCTTGCCGACCTCGCGCCGTGGATCGCGCTCAAGGTGACGCTGTTTGGAGCCCGGCTTCGACTGCGGCTTTGAAGTCGGTGCCGGTGGGCAGTCGACCCCGGGCGTGGCCGGGGCGTCCGCCGCCGCGTCCGCCGACGCTCGCGGCGACCTTCTTCAGGAGCGCACCGGCGTGCATCTCACCGTCGGGGCCCCGGGTGAAGAGCACCGCGATGCCCTCCGGGCCCTCCGCGGCCAGGGCGACGAAACGCGTGCCGCAGGCGAGGCGCGAGGCGATGGCCTCGAGGAGTTCGGGATCGGCGTTCGGGACGGTGGCGATGACCGGAGCGGCCCCGTCGGCTGGTGTGAGACGTGCGGCCCACAGGTCTCCTAGGGCAGCGCGGAGGGCCCCGATGGACGTGCGTGCGGCGGCGAGGCGGGCGGCTTGGCGGTCGACGGCGTCCCGCAGCTCTTCTGGGGCGCACTTCAGCCGGGCAGCGATTTCCAGAACGGCGCTGCGGTCCTCGAGCAGCTGGCGCCGGGCCCGGGGCCCCGCGTCGAAGGTGATGCGCGTGCCGCCTTTGTGCCGCTCGGCGCTCCGTAGGTAGAAGAGCCCTATCTGCGAGGTATGGGTGACGTGGGTGCCGCCGCAGGGCGTCACGTCGAAGCCTTCGACGTCGACGACCCGGATGCGGTCGGTCCGGGGGGGAGGCTTACGCAAGGAGAGGGTGGCGAGCTCCTGGTCGGTCGGGAAGAACTGGTGGACGGGCCGGTCCTCGTCGATGAGGGCGTTGATTCGGTCTTCGGTCTCGGCGAGGCCCCTGAGATCGAGGCCCGACCGGTCTACGTCGAGGGTGCATCCCGAGGAGCCGAGTCGCGAGCTCACGGTGACCGCGTCGTGGGCGTCGAGGAGCGCCCGGGAGAGGCAGTGCTGCGCCGTGTGCAGCGCCATGAACTCGCGGCGCCGGGGGCCGTCGATGGCGAAGGGCACGACGCTGCCGACCTCCGGAAGCCGCGCGGGTTCCGGGAGATCACCACGAATCAGGTGGTGCACCTGGCCATCTCGGTCGAGGCGCACGTCGTCGATCGCGGCCCCTCCTATCGATCCCCGGTCCCCGAGCTGCCCGCCGGACTCGGGGTAGAAGTAGGTCTCTTCGAGGACGAGGCTCGGCTGGCCGTCGAAAGTGCCGTGGGCGACTACCTCGGCCTCTCCTCGGAGCATCAGCGGGTCGTCATAGTGGAGGCGCCGGGTGGTCACGGCCGGGAGTATATTTCGGGACGAACCGGCGGTCGCGAAAGTTAACCGGTTAACACCGTCCCGGTTGGTTCTCAGTAGGGCCTCAGGGCTTCAGGGCCTTGGGGCGGCGGGTGCTGCGGCCAATGGTCATAAGGGCCATGCCGGGGAAGTGTTGGCCCATGAAGGCGCCGAGTTTTCCGTGGTTGGTGAAGACGTGCTCGCGCTTGCGGCGGTGGATGGCGCTGGCCATCGTCCGGGCCGCGGCGTCGGCGGTCCACATGAACTTCTGCGGCCTTCGGTCCCGGCGCTTGCCGTTGTAGACGCCTTCGTTGTCGACTTGGGCGATCTCGGACTCGACGAAGCCCGGGTGGATGGTCGTGCAGCTGACGCCGCTCCCGGCGAGCTCGATGTTGAGGGTCTGGCCGAGGGCCCGGACGGCCCACTTGCTCGCCGCGTAGGCGCCGCTCTTCGGCAGGCCGAGGAAGGCGGCGATGCTTCCGATGAGCACGATGCGGCCCTTGGTCTTTTCCAGGTGGGGGAGGGCGTGTTTGGCGGTGAGGGCCGAGCCCACGACGTTCACGTCGAGCTGCCGGCGCCACTGGTCGGCGGTGATGTCGGCGATGCGCCCGCTGATGGAGAAGCCCGCGTTGGCGACCGCGACGTCGAGGGCGCCGAGCTCGTTTACGACTCGAGCGACTGCTTGGGCGATGTCGTCCTCGTCGGTCACATCGCAGGGCACGGCGATCCCGCGGCGGCCGAGGGCGCAGATCTCGCGCGCCACCTCATCGATTCGCTCCTGACGACGGCCGCTGACGGCCACGTCGGCTCCCTGCCGCGCCAGCTCGAGGGCGAGAGCCCGGCCGATGCCGCTGCCGCCGCCGGTGATCCACACGACCTTGCCGTCGAAACGTTTGCCCATGGGGCGCGAATTAGCCCAGCCTAGGGCGCGGGGCCAGCGGTCAGGAGCCGCGACGGCTTCGGAGGGCTACCAGGGCTTCCCGTGCTCGTTCTTCCTTCATTCCGCGTTCCCCGCGGCAGGCGCGGCTCCCGCGTTCGAGCTCTCGGCAGATCGCCGGCCGCCGGCCGTAGACCCGGCAGGCGAAGTGCCCGACCGCCCCGTCGACCTCGAGGGCCGCGCAATGCCCGTCTTCCATGCGCAGGAAGACCTGGTTTCCGTGCCAGACGGTGAGGCCCTCGGCGTCATCGCCGAGGCGGCCGTGGTCATCGCCGGTGACGCGCACGTACCGAGGCAGGTCCGCAAAGCAGCACGCTCCGCAGGAAAGGCACTCAGGGGCATCGTCATTCAGCGAAGCGATGGACTCGCTCTAGCACGAACGCACCGACCGATGGCTTCCGCGTCGCGCCCGCTCAGTAGAGGGTGATGTCGATGTCGCCGTTGACGACGTCGGTCGCCAGGGTGTAGGCGACCGCCCCCGCGGGGTCGAAGATGATGAGGCTGTAGTAGTCGGGGGCGCCGGGGGCCGGGACCAACTCGGAGCCGATGTTCACGGCAGCCTCCAGGACACCGGCGGCGTTGCAGCGGCCGTTCTGAATGTGTAGCCGTGCCGAGCTCACCGAGAGCGTATCGCCGGGGCTCACGCTCTCGTCGCCGGGGCACTTGTCGAAGACGTAGTTGCTGCCGTCGCCCCGATACTTGCAGCGCAGGTCGCCGAGGTAGAGAAACGCGAACTGGCGCCGCGGGTCTCCTGCCGAAACCGTGATCTCTTCGGGAACGGTCACCGTGGTCGGGGATGCAAAGCTCTGCTCACCGTCGACCCATGACGTGGGTCGGGAGGCCCTCGTGGCGCTCAGCAGGATTGGGCCGCCGCCGGTGGGGGCGTCGCGGTTGTCCTCGGTCTCGAGCAGGTACCCGTAGTTGGGAAGGCCGTTGACCGTCGCGGTGCCGTAGCTGAGGGCATCCGCCGTGACCCCGCCGAGCCCGCTGCAGATGATTCGGTCCGGCCCGTCGAGGGACACGGTCCGGAACGCCGTGCCCGGTAGGCCCGGCGTACTCGGGGTGCCCGGGGCGTCATGGGTCCAATCGATGGCCTCGACCCCGGCAATGTCCGACATGGTGCCGCTGAAGGTCTCCCCGCCGGGGAGTACCGCCGCGCCGACGACCTCGCAGTCGTTTCCGGTGACGGCCCCCGTGGAGCTCCCGACCGGTTCTTCCATCACGCACCCGCCGAGGGCGAGGGCGATCACAGCGGTACTAATCACAATCTTGCTCATGGACTCCCCAATCCGGTGTGAGCGGATGCTTGAACTGTGCAAGAGTCGTACAGCCCTGTCAACAATCAAATATACGCGCTTCTTGATCAGGAAATTCCCCACGGGCCCGGTGGCCCTCTATTGCTAAGATAGAATCGTGGCGAACCGGAAGTTTTGGCTCATTTTGGGAGGCTGCGTGGCCTGTTTGGGGGCTATCGGCGCCTGCAGTGCGCGCCCAAAGCTCGATCTCGGGGGGACCTGCGACCTCACCACGGACTGCGCGGCGCCCTATGTATGCCGCCTCGACGCATGCCGTCAGGAGTGTCGAGAGGTCCGGGACTGCGGTCCGGGGCAGCTCTGCGTGCAGGACTCCGAAGGGTTTGGGGTCTGCCAGACGGACGAAGAGCGGGAGTGCACCCGCGACAATGACTGCGCCGTCGTCGGCCTCGAGTGCCGCTTTGGCACCTGCACCAACGGCTGTGCGATGAATCGCGATTGCTTCAATGGCCTGGTCTGCGCTGAAGAGTCGGCCGGGGTGCTGGCGTGCATGGACCCGACGACGAAGGAGTGCGTGCTCAACAGTGATTGCGATGACCCGCTCATCTGCGCCCGCGATCAACGGTGCCGGGAGGAGTGCCGCGAACGCCGCGATTGCCGCGACGGGAAGGTCTGCGGGATGGACCGCGGCTTCCGCACGTGCGTCGCGGAAATGATGGACGCAGGCACCGACGGGGCGACGGACGCAGGCACCGACGGGGCGATGGACGGGGGAGTCGATAGCGCGTTGGACGGCGCACTGGACTCGGGAGCGGATGCGGATGGAGCGACCGCCCTCGTGCCCGCTACCGCCCCTTCGGCGGCTCTGTCCACGCGCCATGGCTGTTCTCTAGGCGGCGGGGGCCTTCGCTGCTGGGGACAAAACGACTTGGGGCAGATCGGTGTCGGAACCGCTTCTGCGGTGATCGTCCTGCCCACCGACATCACGTTTCCGGCGGCGGCAACGCCCCGGTGGCATGCAGCCGGCCTCAACCACACGTGCGCCCTAGCCGACAGCGTGCACTGCTGGGGATCGAACGCCAACCTGCAACTGGGGGTCGCGTCGGGCCTGGTTTATCAACCCTCGGCGGTGGTGCCGTTGCCTGCGGGGATCGTCGGAATCGCGGCCGGTGGCAGCCACAACTGCGCGTGGACGAGGACGAGCATTCACTGCTGGGGGGCAAACGGCGAAGGGCAGCTCGGCAGCGGGGCCCCCGCCGACTCTTGGATGCCCAATTCCCTCGCAATCGGCGGTGACGTCATCCAAATGGCTCTCGGAGACGCTCATACGTGCGCTCTTCGGGCTGACGGGCAGGTGCTCTGCTGGGGGAACAACAGCACCTGGGAGCTTGGCGATGGGACGACGATGGATCGCCTCCCGCCCACTGCGAATCTGGTCACCGGAGCGGTGAGCTTGGAGGCCGGGCCGAGTCATACCTGTGCGGTTCTGTCCGGCGGAGGCGTCACCTGCTGGGGCTTGAACGACGTCGGCCAGCTCGGCGGGGGTGCAGCTGATCCTTTTCGAACGGGTCGAGGGCCAACCGCGGTTGCCGATGTGACAGCGGCGGTGCAGGTCACCGTTGGGGCTGCTCACACCTGCGTCCTCGAATCCGGCGGGACGGTCAAGTGTTTCGGGAGCAACGGAAGCGGCCGATGCGGCGCGGCAGCCTCGACGTTTCAGGTTCTGGATCCCTTCGCCCCCGCTTTCACGGGACCCGTCGCCGCGGTTTGGGCCACCGCCGAGGGAACCTGCGCCGAGCTCGGTGCCGGCGGGGGCACCGAGTGCATCGGAAACAACCGAGGTGGAGCTTTTGGTTTTGATAGCGGCGCAATTACCAATGTCGGCCCCACACCCGTCTCGGTGACCTGGTGAAACACTCCCTCCTGCCCATCGCCCTCGGCGCCGCCTTCGTCGTCTTTGGCGCCTTGCTCGCCTCGTGCAGCGCGAGGCCGCTACCGGTCCTCGGCGAGGACTGTTCCATCAATACGGATTGTGCGGCGCCCCTGGGCTGCCGCATCGGGGCCTGCCGCCGACTCTGCGTCGAGTCCCGGGATTGCGGGGCGGGGCTCCGGTGCCTCATCCGCGAAGGGGAGAGTAGCGGCGGCTGCCAGCTCCCCGAGGAGGCGGTCTGCGCGCTCAATACCGACTGCCCGGACGGCTTCAGTTGCATCTTCGCGACGTGTACGGTCACCTGCGCGGAGGATGCGGACTGCCCGGTGCCGGGCTCCCTCTGTCTGGAAGAGGAGCCTGAAGGCTCTGGCGTCTTCGGCTGCAACGAACCCCTCGACGAAGCCTGCATCTACGACAGCGATTGCCCGGTGCCTTACTCCTGTGCCGTCGACGGCTCATGCCAGTTCGAGTGCCGCGACGACGGTAGCGACCGCGATTGCCCGTATCCGCGCGAATGCCGAATGAACATCTGCGAGCTCATCCCCCTGGACGCATCCGGGGGGTAACCCCCGGTTCCCGACGCCACCACGTCCAATTCACTTCGTCCGAAAATCACCATCGATGCGCCCCTGACCGTCCGGTAGACTGCCGCCGTGACTGAAGACGACCGTCATACACCGTCGCTCATGCCCGAGAGCATCGGAGGGTATGAGCCGATGCATCGCATCGCGGTCGGCGGCATGAGCGAGGTCTTCCGCGCCCAGATGCCCCAGGCCGCGGGCGATGACCGGGCGGTGGTGATCAAGCGGCTCCTGAACCGGCTCCTCGGCGACCCCGAGTACCGCGAGATGTTCGACGAGGAGTCGCGCCTCGGCTTGCTCATCGACAGCCCGAACGTCGTCGAGGTCCTCGACCGGGGCGAGGACGACGGGGTGCCCTTCCTGGTCCTCGAGTACGTGTTCGGCGTCGACCTCTGGCAGCTCGGTCGTTGGTTGGTCCGCAACCGCCGGCGCCTCGACGTGCCCCTTGCTGTCTACATCGCGACCGAGATCCTCGCCGGCGTCGAGGCGGTGCACGCGGTCCGGGACACCGAAGGCAATCCCCTCCTCGCGGTGCACCGCGACGTCAGCCCCTCCAATGTATTCTTGTCCGTGCATGGGGACGTGAAGCTCGGTGACCTCGGCATCGCGAGGCCCCTCGTTCGCCAAAACCAACGGCCCATCGGCCGGCGCTCCATGCGCGCCAAAGGTAAGCTCGGCTACCTCGCTCCCGAGCAGGTCGCCGGGGCGACCGTCGACCAGCGCGCTGACATTTTTGCGGCGGCGGTGGTCGCCGTCGAGCTCCTCATGGGGCAGCCTCTCTTCACCGGCGGCACCGAGCTCGCCATCCTCCTCGCGATTCGCGATTGTGATCTGTCGCGTTTCGATCGCGCGGCCCTGGGCCTGCCCCGGGGCCTGGTCTCGGCGCTCCGTCAAGCCCTCGACCCGGACCCCGAGGAGCGCACCGCCTCGGCGAAGGCTCTCCGGGAGCAGTTGTTGCCCTTCGCCATCGGCGCCCAGGAGCGACTCCGTGACGACCTCGGCGCATTCGTCACCGAGGTCATCGATTCCGGTGAGGCGGCGACCGGTACCTACGACCGCACTTCGCTGGCGGCGACCATCGAGAAGAGCGACCCGAGCATCGACCCCGTCGTCGCCGAACTCATCACCCCGGCTATCGGGCCCGAGCGCGGGAAGCGCCCCGTCACGCCGGATCCGCTGGCCGTGGGGCCGAGCTACGTCATCGACGTCGCCGGCACGCGTCACGGGCCCATGCCCTACGCCGAGGTGGTCCGCGGCATCGTCCAGGGGCGCTTCGGCCCCGCAGCTCTGGTCGTCAAGGACGAGGATACTCCGCTCCCCCTCACCGCGCGGAGGGAGCTGGCGAGGCACCTGCCGCCATCTTCCCGGACGCCGACCCAGCAGGAGAGCGCGCGCCTCGCGGCTACCAGTGAGAGCTTTGCCCTGAGCACCAGCTTCGGCATGCTGCACGTGCTCGCTCGGGCCTTCATCGAGCGGGAGACCGGGCTCTACCTCTGCGAGCACGGGGAGGTTCGCAAGGAGGTCTACGTGGCGGACGGGCAGCCCGTCTACGTGACCTCCAACCAGGCGAGCGAGCTCCTCGGGGAGTACCTGGTCGCGACCGGGGTCATCGACCGCCCGGAGCTCGACCTCGCCCTGGCCGTCCTGCCGCGCTTCGAAGGGCGCCTCGGCGATACGCTGATCGGCCTCGGCCTCGTCGAGCCGCTCCTCCTCGTTCGCCATATCGCCAACAAGGTGCGAGACCAGCTGCTCAGCGTATTCGCCTGGGACGGGGGAACCATCTCCTTCTATCGAGACGCCGCGGCCCCCGAGAGCAGCTTCAACCTGGGGCTCGAGAGCTGGTCGATTTTGGAGGACGGCGCGGCGCTGCGCGTCGACCGGGGCCTCTCGAAGCAATTCCTCGATGCGGCCCGGGAGCGCGGCGTCGAGAAGGTCTCGGGGCGCACCGACCTGCCCATCGTGCCGAGCCGGTTCGCCGCGGTTCTCTATGCTCTCGCGCAGCCATGCACCCTCGAAGAGCTCGAACGCCACGCCGGCGAGGCCCCGCGGGCCCATCGGGCCCTGGTCGTCCTCGCAGCCCTCGGGGCCGTCCGGGTTCGCAGATCGCCGGAGACGTGACGCCGACCGCTGTGGCGGACTACAATTGCCTCGATGGCCGGTGAGCTAGAGAAAGGGGACGTGGTCGCCGGTAAGCTCCTGGTGATCCGCAAGATCGCTGGTGGAGGCATGGGGGCGGTCTACGAGGTCGAACACCAGCTCACCCGGCATCGCCGGGCCCTCAAAGTCCTTCACAAGTCTCAGGCGCTCAACCGGCGCTACGTCGAGCGCTTGCTCCGGGAAGCGTCGGTCGCCGGTCGCCTCAACTCTCCGTATGTGGTCGAGACCCTCGACGCGGGCATGCTCGAGGACGGCACCCCCTACCTCCTGATGGAGCTCCTCGACGGCGTGGCGCTCCTCGACGTCATCGAGCGAGACGCCCCCCTCGAGGTGGGCCGTACGGTCCGCATCGTTCGGCAGGTCTGCGAGGGAATGGCTGCGGCCCACGGCGCGGGCATCGTGCACCGGGACTTGAAGCCCGAGAACATCCTGGTGATGCCGGGCCCCGATGGGCGGGAGCAGGTCAAGATCATCGACTTCGGGATCTCTCGCTTCAGCGACGCCAAGGACGGGGGCCCGGTGTCACGCCTGACCACCGAAGGCACGATCATCGGCACGCCCTATTACATGTCTCCGGAGCAGGCCTCGGGCCTCGACGTCGACGCGCGCTCCGACGTCTATGCCCTCGGCGTGATCCTCTACGAGGCCCTTACCGGGCGTCTGCCCTTCATCGCCGAGACGACCGGGGCCCTCTTCATCAAGATCGGCACTGGGGAGCACCTTCCCCTCAAACATCGTCGCCGAGATATCGACCCTCGCTTGGCGGAGATCGTGGAGCGGGCCTTTGACCGAAAGCCCGAGGCGCGCTTCGCGAGTGCCCGGGCGCTGAGTGATGCCCTCGAGCCCTACGCGGATGTCCGCGGAACCGACGGCAAGCCTCGGAGAGCGACCGCGGACTACGAGTCCGAACGGCCCCGACCGCGAACGAGCCCGGGGGTCGCGCCGGTGGCACCGGGGTACGCCGAGACCGTCGAACTCGATGATGCCGTGCCGCTCCAGAAGTCCTTCGCGGCTCGCGGGAGGGTCCCGGCCCCCGTCGTGGCCGATAGTGCCGCGTTTGCCGCCGTGAACTCGAGGGACCTGCCGACCGAGGAGATCGAAGCCGCGCCCGTGCACGAGCCCGAGGGGGCGCCGGCGAACCGGGTCGCCCACGAGGCGGCCGAGGCGGAAGCTGGCGAAGGTGCCGCCGAGGCGAGGGAAGATCCGGACGAGGACCGCGGTCCGATGTCTGACCCCGATGCCCGAGACGGTACGTCGGACCACCCCAGCGACGCCGCGTTGCTCGCTCCCCGACGGCTGCCGCCGTGGATCGGTACGACGAGCCTCGCCGCGCTGGTCGCGGCCCTCGTGGCGGCGGCCATTCTGGTAGTGGCTGGCGATGGTGAGGTTCGGGGCCCGGAGACTCCGGCGGAACCGGAGCCGGTGGGCGAAGCGCCGGATCCGGTCGTCGAAGCGCCGGAGGCTCCGGTCTCTCCGGAAGACGAAAACGAAGACGAGACAACCGACCCATCGACCGATATCCAAGACGCGCGAGCGCCGGAGGCCCCCATCGAAGCCCCCCTCATCGAAGCCCCGCCCGACGGGCGGCGACCGGCGATGATTCGGGCTACCATGACGTCGCCATCCACGATGACTTCATCCATGATGTCCCCTTTCATGATGTCCCCTTCCACGATGTCTCCGTCGATGCAGAGCGCAGCCGAAGAGGCTGGGCTTCTCCCCGACCCCTACGCCCAGTGAAACTCTTCCCCTCCCTCGTCGCGTGCCTGCTCTTGGCCGTGGCCGCTTTCGGCGTCTCCGCCGCGGCGGCCCAAGAAGCCAACCCGAACGCCAATCAGGACGCAAACCACGATCAGGACGCCCGGGCACATTTCCGGAGAGCGATCGAGCAGTTCAACGAAGAGAACTTCGACGCCGCCCTCGCCGAGTTTCAGCGCGCCTACGCCATCGACCCGGCCAACGCCATCCTCTACAACATCGCCCGGGTCTACGCGGGCCAAGGCAACGCGGTCGAGGCAGCGCGCAACTACGAGCGCTACCTCCGGGACGGGGGACCAGACCTGCTCCCCGAGCGCAGGGCCGAGGTCGAGGCCGCCCTCGAGACTCAGCGCAGCCGGATCGGACACATCGAGGTGGTGGTCTCCGTCGATGGTGCGACGATCGCAATCGACGGCGCCGACGTCGCCACGAGCCCGCTCTACGAACCCCTGGCCGTGAGCGCCGGGACCGTCGACATCGAGGTTCGCGCCCCAAACCATACGGATGTCCGGCGCCGCGTCACCGTGGCCGGAGGCTCCGTCGAGCGCGTCGAGGTCGAGATGCAGGAGGCCGTGCAGCCCGGCATTCTGCGCATCGAGTCGGAGGTGCCGGGCGTGGTCATCGAGATCGATGGCCGTCACGTCGGGGAGACGCCCCTCAATGCCTCCATCAGCCTGCCGGTTGGGGACCACCGCGTCGTTGCCCGGCGTCCTGGCTATCGGTCCTTCGAAGAGGATTTTCATACGAGTCAGAACTCCCGGGCGGAGATCGTTCTCGAGATGCGACCCGACCCTTTTGCGGCGGCCGAGGACCTCGGCGTGCTGGTGTTGGGGCTGCCTGACGCCGACTACGAGGCGCGCATCGATGGGCAGGCCATGAACCAGGCTGGGCTCCGGGCGCTTCCGGTGGGGCGTCATCGCATCGAGCTCGTGGTGGAGGACCGGCTGCCCTTCCGCGGCACCGTGAACGTCGAAGGCGGCGGAGAGACCG
>Ga0164313_10003873_pt1 | contig 13350 bp, 16 predicted proteins | sample GuaBasSedimGuay4_FD_113735 | JGI IMG/M metagenome (GOLD analysis project Ga0164313, IMG submission 113735) | Subseafloor sediment microbial communities from Guaymas Basin, Gulf of California, Mexico - Guay4, Core 4569-4, 0-3 cm | ecosystem: Environmental > Aquatic > Marine > Hydrothermal vents... | reverse complement strand
TATTGTTTTCCCATACCCTTATAAGCCCAGTGATTGGACCTGTGGGGCCTCGTGCAATACCAATAGCAAATGTCTGTGTTCTTCTTGGTGCTGTTGTTGTAGGTCCACCCTGTCCTTGACTAACCTTCTTTTTTGTATCGACATGTGCATTGATCTGGATAATGTTCCCTACAACATGTGAGAGTCCCCATACGATAGAAATTGGTATGCCATCGCGAGATGTTTGTATGGTGGCATCTCCTAACTTGGGTCCATCCATATGTGGAGGATCAATAGCTCCACCAATGATGGAACCAACAGCAAAACCCACAGATGCACCCGTAGAGCCAAAGAAATAGCCTCCAACTGCTGCCCCTACAACACCTAAGACGTCCCTAGCCACTCGAAGACTCCTTTTATTCTTGCCCGTTTCCTTCTATCTAGGCGTTGATGTACTACCCGTGTAACCTCCCCATAAGCATGAACAATTCCAAGCCCATTAGGGTGCTCGGTAATAATCCCTACATGTGATGGAGGCATACCAGGGCGTAATTCCATTAATACAATATCATCCACCTTAGGATCCCTACCCATGGGACCATGAAGATACTGGGCTAATGTGAGCTCTAGCATTCCATTACGTGGTTCTGTTCCGTATGGAACTTCTTCATAACCCTCATGGCCTATATCACGAATTGACAAGATCAACAGTCCAACACAATCCATCCCCCTCACAGTCCTTCCTCTGTGAAGAAAAGGTGTCCCTACATACCGAAGAGCTGCCTCAGATAATGTGGCAGGAGAGGTAAGGTCCTTATTGTTGTCAGTAGGCTTGATCATTGTTGTTGTGCTATTACCTGCATACGGATCTGATTATTTGAAGCAGGGGTATCATTTCGGAAGTTGAGTATATAAGTATACCCTGGGATAAGATCTTTATCTTGCCCCGCAAAGTTAATACCCCCATCAAACCCACCACCAGTACCCCAAGTATGTGTTGGTGCTGTAGTGAAGTCTCCTACTGTTGTATTAAGTGCCCCTGTACGGGTACCGGATACACTCGTCACTGACACATTAGAAAACACCACACGCCACGAGTCTGTGGTGTCTGGTACAGTGAACCATACAGATTGCCCCGCTGCTGGGATCACCTTCGTAATGTCACTTGAGGGGGATAAGAATGGTACACCAAAATAACTTTGCCAACTTATTGCCCCAGCTATATCGGTACTATCTGGTGGCGTAGGGGGTATGGGTATCCCAATCCCAGGATACACCGGAGGTGCTCCAACTCCAGGGACGTTCGCCCCGGGGAATTGAGCAGGAGATTCTTCAGTTAATGGGATCCAAGGTTCTCCTCGGAAATTTTCACCATTGGAATATAATCCGATGCAATCTTCACTGTAGCGCTTTCTACAGTCTGGACGAATACGATATGTATCACCCACCTCTATAGGATATGCTGCAGCAAAACGTAATCCTACAAGATCCCCGGTTATAGCCTCTGTTTCTACCGTAAGGCCTGCATTATTGCCTGTGAGGAACTCTATAAGTGCATAATCAAAAGGAAGAGCGCCATTTGGCCCAGTAGCAGCTGGTGTAGGCGAAACCCCAAATGCCCTATCTGTTTCGCTCCCTTGAGCTGTTACAGTACCATTGGACCATAATGAGGTGGCATCATAATAACAAGGAAACATTTCTTCCCCAACTTGCGTTCCAAATGTTGCCCGGCAGGAGATCGAATACAGTTCTACAAAATTCTGTTTGAGTATCTGGCTATCACTTCGTAGTTCAATTACTCCTGCAAGATCATTAGAAGTACGTACTACACCCGTGGTGCCCGATTGTTTAAGGTAATGACCTTGTGATTTATCCTTCCAATTAATCCTGTACACTTGAAATGTTGCATAGTCAAGTACACCTGCAAGGATTTTTTGTTTCGTCAAGTCAACAGTAAGGAGTAGCATAGACTCAGAATTATTAACCTCAAGTCCAGAATTAGCCTCAAGTGCAGATTGATTCAACCCAGGATTTGCTTGGTATTCCATCTCGCCACCACCATCATCATATGTGATAGATATGTCCAATGACGTGACACCAAATGCCGCTTCCTTCTTAGGGGTGATCTTAAGCAAATAGCACATTGTTGTGGTGAGAGTGTCAAGGTGTGCTTGTAGGGCTGTGGGAATATCTTTCATGCTGTAAAATCTTCCTTAAGTCCAATGTCAGTAGAATGGGAAAGGTAATTGGCAAAGCTAAATGAGAGTTCATCACTTTCAAACATCACCGGGACATCGAATTCACATGTAGCTGTGATCACCTTACCTGCCGTTGATGTGAAGGTGATAATCCCTGTTGCAGAGTCAAGTGTGTATGCCATCGGCACACCATCTTCGTAGACTAACACTGTGCTCGCCACTGGTTTAACAATCATGCGGATCGTAGCAGATCCCCCAAAGTCATACGTCTTGATCAGTTGAGCCGTTTCATCGACGGAGCCATCACTAACAAGGAGGATCTCTCCTGTGATGGTATAATCTGCCCAATCCTTGAACCTAAATCCGTGAAGACCCCCTAGGCAAGTGTTATAGGCACCGATTACAGCGTCATGATGCTCTTGTCGGATATTCTCGTATGGTGCATTGTAACGATAGAGAGGACGTGTACGTTCTGCGTTACGTGCTTCAAGCCCAGAATACAGGGGTACACGAGTAGTAGACCATGTTGGCCCTCCTACAAACCCATAGGTTACACGATCTAACAAACGTTCTTCAATAAACATTTCCTTCCTTCCTTCCTATCTGTTTTTTGCTGTTGCTTGTCTTTGGATCCGCCCAACTTCAACTGCTGTTTGTTGTGCGGTACGTTGTTGAGCCTGTGGCGGAAGATTCACGGTGATATTCGTATTACTGTACCCCCTACCTCTCTCATCACCATCAAACATATTGCGCATGTCATCATTAGATGTGACATATGCCCCACGTGATCCGATACGTAACATCTCTGGCCCTTCCTCTCCTACTATGATATTAGAGTTTGGCCTCACGGGTCCACCAGAAGCAAACATCCCAGGAGCTGCGAGTAAACCACTAACTGCCCCTTGTGTCCCACCAAAGAATCCCCCAATACTACTAAAGATGCTCCCTAACCCACCGCCACCACCCATGCCCATGCCCATGCCCCCACCCATAAAGCTAGTGAATCCGGCGGATAAGCTTTTAACGATAGGATCGAGGATCAATGCCCTTAGGAGAAGGTTCCACAATTCACCTGCAAGATCCTTAAAGGAGTCTTTAAGTGACTTAGTGCCATTAAGGAGACTCTCAAGAGAGTTGCCAACGGCATTAGCCATATTGTTACTAAGTTCAGTGATCTTCTTCCAACTCTGTTCATCTTCCAAAGCTTCCTGGAACTCTAGGACCTTAGTCTTTAAGTCGCCTAGGGATAGAGTACCATTATTGACAAGTACCTGGAGAGACTTCTCAAATGCCATTACCTTAGATGTGACATTAGTGAAGTACTCAAAGCTTTCGGGTCCTTCTGAAAGGGCTTTATTGCTAGCCCGTAAGACGCGTAACTTCTCATCCGCCTTATCCATTACGGTAAAGTATTGAGCTACCGCCTTCATATGTTCGGCTTCTGCTTGTGTGAGCTCTTTTGTAGCTTCTGCTTCAGCCTTACGTGTGGCAACAATTTCTTTCTCAACTGCTAGGATTTGCGCAAAGACATTCTCAGCTTCTGCTAGCTTATCCTTACGCTCTTGTTCTGTCAGGGTTACGTTTGCGATTGCATCACGATACTTGTTAACTTCCTTAGTAACTTTATCGTAATACTCCAGGGCCTCCGAGCCCCCCTGAGCGGCTGATAAACGTTCCCTCTGATCGGCAAGCTTGCTTTCTGCCGCGGCCATAAGACTTACAGACTTCTCACTAACCTTAAGTGCATCTTTCCGTGCCTTTTCATTCTCTGTGGCAATCTTTGTTGCATTATAGGTAGCTATTAATTCATTCCTGAATTCACGTTCTGCTGCAGCACGTTCAAGAACATCCATATTTGTTTGTTCTAGTAACTTTCTGTAAGCTTGTACCTTAACGGTGACTTCATTAAAGTATTTAAGATCGTCAGCCGAGCCAACACTTGAGATTCTGAGCCGTTCAGCGGCAATTGCAGCTCCTTCATGTGCAAGTGTAAGAGCTTCTGTTGCTTCAACTCCTGCGGCCTGTTGATCCTGTAATTCTTTGTATTTACCTGCTAACCTAAACATAGCAGCACCCACACTATCGGCAGTAGGTACAACTTCCGCTACCTTTATACCAAGACGGGCAAATGCTTCATTTAATTCTTTTGCTCTTGCCTTAAGTTCTTTACCGCCATCTTTACCTATTTTGGCTGCATCTCGTATTGCTTGGAAGGACTTAAAGAACAATTCAACCCCATCTGCAGATCCTGCCATTTGCATTGCAGCAGTAAGGTCTTCAAACTCACCACTTAAGTCACGAATGTCATCTGTGAGCTTACTTATGGCATTAGCATCAGCTGCCGCTTTGTCTAATGCTATTAACCCATTTCTAGCTTTGTTTGTTGCCTCAGCCTCTGCGTCCAGTTCTTCTTTGTTCTCATCTAATATACCTGTCAAAACAAGGAATGAAGTGACTAACACACCTATTGCAGCAACCACTCTCATGATTGTACCAGCTAAAGCACCAACAGGATTGGCCCATAATGCGGCAGTGAAGAGCCACATAGCTGTTGTGTTAGCAAGAACAATTGCTCTTAATGCTTTAAGTCCAGTAACAATACCGCCAATGATCGTAGGTGCAAAGAAGGTCATTAAAGCTAAACCTGTAGAAACGATGCTCTTAAGGAGGAACTCTAAACTACCTGTAAGTGTTTCGATTGCACTTGCTGCAGCATTGATGCCCTTAATAAAAAGGGTTGATGTACCTGTCACACGATCCCATTCAGCAGAAAAGATTAACATACGATTAGTAAGATTATTCATCGAACCTGTATAGCTGTTTACATTACCTTCTGCATCCTTACCAAAGGTATCCTCAAGTGCTTTGGCTAATCGCGGAAGGAAGTCTTCTGCCATGACTTCGCCAGCCTTAAGGGCTTTACCAAGCTCCATGGTAGTCATTTCCATGGCTTCAGCTGCTAATCGGAATGCGCCAGGAAGACGTTCACCTAACTGTCCTCTAAGCTCTTCTGCTTGTACTGAACCTTTAGACATCATCTGTTCTATCGCGCGGAATGCACCTTCTACTTCACCTTGTGTTAATCTGAGGGCTGCAGCTGCTTTAGCAACACCGAGGAAGACTTTACGTACGGCAGCACCCTCAAGCGCTGTACCTTTAGAGGCCGCTGAGAGCCGCGAATAGGCCTTGGCTGTATCCTGGATACGGAGACCCAATTCAAGGGAGGTCTTAATAACAAAATTCATTTCTGATCTAGCGAGTGCCATTGACCCCGTGGCAGCTTTGAAACGTGCCATTGAGGCTTCAAAGACCTTACTTGCATTGATAGCTGCTGCAGACATTTTCCATATTGCTACACCTGTGGCAACTACTGAACCAATAAGCATAACTAGTGATAAAGAGGATCTACCTGCAATGGCCCCGAGGGAACGAATTCGAGCACCTACACCAGAAAGAGGGCCAATTGCTAGAACGGCGGCAGACTCTAAGTTTCGCAACATGTCAGTCATGTCTTGCGTCCTAGACTTAGACTCTTTAAGTTTAGCAGAAGTCTTAGATAAGGAGCTAGCAAATTTTACTTGAGCTACTTGTGCATCATGTGCCGAAGTCTTGACCTTACCTAATACAGCCACATGTGCATTAAGATTAGAGGTTAGTTGTTTTAGGATCTTGGCTTCTTGTTCTTCAGTTAATTTAGCCTTTTTGGTAGCAGCTGCTAGGGCTTCTACTGCACTGTATGCTTTACGCATAGCAATTTCATGCTTTGTTAATGCAGCAGTAGCCTTCTTAGCTCCATCATCTTGTTTCTTGGCCGTAGCAGTGACAACCTTACCAAAAGCTTCAATCTGCTTTTTAGTCTTCTCCATCTCCTTGGTATAGGCAGCAACACCAAAACTGAGATCACCAACATGTCTAGTTGCCATTATATTCTCCTATGTTACCCGCCTCTACCGAGGAGTCCTTGCATTCGCTCTTGCTTTGGCTCTTGCCCTATCCTTTTTGTCTTCAAGGAAATTGAGGTGCTTATGGGCTATGAATACCTCTAAATCTTCAGCCGTAGCATGCTCCAACACTTCATGATAGAGCATGCCTACTTGGAGACTATACTCTACGACTGCTCTTCTAAAGGGGCACCCTTCAGAACTTTCTCTGCCTCCTCAACATCAACACCTGTGAGCTTGGCAATAGCCATCTGTAAATCAACAAGTTCATTAGTGAATGGCCAACTAAGGATCATATCCTTATCGGCACTTTCAAAAATACGTTCATCAGTACCTGGAACACAAGCATAACGGATGATCATGTCGGTACTACGTTCTTTGGTGTCTTCGATATCTTGCACATCAAGGATTGCACGTAGTGTGGGTTGCATCAATTCAATGTCTGCACCAAAGAGTGAGAGTGCAGTACGTGCAGGTTTAGGTGCATTCCCTAATAGCTGAGCACGAAGTTGTTGCCTGTTTAAGGCCGGTTTCTTTGCTTCTTTCTTAGTCATTACTTTTACCTATTGTCATGGGTATTGGCGGAAATAACCCTCCCCAATTAAGGGGAGGGAGGGGTGAATCGTGGATCATTAAACTTCTGTGTATGCTCCCGTACCTTGCAGTTCAACCTGGAACGTATTCATATTGGACAAACCACCACTGAGGGAAACATCCGTAACAACAAATGCTCCTTCGATGCCATCCAATGGTGATGCACCAACTGCGCCTGTAGGCAGGTACTGTACCATAGAAGTATTCAGCTCAGAGAGCCAAGAGTCGAGAACCCACTGGATTGACAGTGCCAATGTAGTATTGGTATGTTTCCAGTTGAATGGAATTTCTACGTCTTGTGGCACGGTGAGTTCGAAGTTGAGTGTCTCTTCTTCCAATGCACCCACTGCTCCAGACTGCCCAGTAGTAACGAGTTTGAAGTAACCTCTTGCTACTGAACCACCATCACCTGCAGGGTCAATCTCAATAATTACTACCTGTCGAGATAATAAGACTGCTTTGGCATTTTCGGTGGCATCAAAGATCCCCGTCAGTTCCAATGCTACTGTACGTAAACCTGCACGGAAGACTCTTCGTCCATCATTTGCTTGCGCAATGTTGAAACACGTTTCATCAATTGCATCTGCGGACATTGAGAGGTTATAAGTATTACTACAACCGATTGCAGATACTGGGTAGCTTTCACCTGTAACTGTGATTGGCCAGTTACTGAATATGTGCCAACGAAGGTTATACGACCATAGAGATAATCGATAGACTCAATATCTACCGTTGCTACCGGGACTGCATTATCAGAGACAACAATTGGTACATCCTTGTTCCAAAGTTCTTTGGTTGTGTCATCAATGGCATATGTTAGTCCAGTGACTAAGGACATAGTTTCATCAGTAAATGGTACGGGTGTACCAACCTGTTTGATCTCAGCCAAATAGCCTGCATAGCCTTTGTAAATGCCATCAGAACTTACTGACCAATCAACCAGCCCAATCTCGGAGGATGAAAATGATTGACCCAGGATTGTATCTTCAATACTTTCTGCATTGGAATCGAAACCAGCCTGTGAACCTGGCAATTCCTCCCATGTAGTACCTGCGTCGTTGGAAATTCTTACTTTCTTAGCTGCCATGATATGCTCCTATAGGGGTAGCCGATTACTGTTGGCCACGACTTGCGGCTCGATAATTAATGCAAAGTTTACGGAGAAGAGAGGGCGTTGATCTTCATCACGTCCAATAAAGCCTAAATCCCCATTCTGTGTAATTGAGACCCAACGATCTCCACTAATGTCCTGTGAGGTAACCCCCAGGAGAAGATCTTTTACTGCTTTTGCCTCAATAAAGGTGTCCAGATAACCACTGACATTTCCACGCACCATAACTTGAAGTGTGGGGTAATCAATTAACCATTTAGGGTTAGGTTCCAATCCTCCTGTATCAGAAATGGAAATAACCTTATCTGGCTGATCTGGCATGACACCAATCTCTATCTGCCAACCACTAATTAATGCATGTGGTTCGACTAATGTTTTTGCTCCAACGGATGCAGGATATTCAGACATTATTTGAATCCTGCATTTTCAGTAATATAACGAACTAAACGCCGTTTGAAGATTCCAATTTTTTCGTTCACTGCTATTTCAAGGAACTTGGCCGACTTACCCTTTTGATGTGGTATATGCAACATTTCATGTACAAATGCTGCATAATGTGGTTGACCATATCTTGCGTAGCCAATCACAGCAACAGGACCAGAAACACTTTGTGTGACTGTGATGAACGCTGATCGCTTAAGTTTACCTGTATCAACAGGTACAAGTTCTTGTGATCGCTCAAGGATTGGCATGAGTGCATATGCCATACCTTCTGCGGTTGCGTTTTTGATGCCATCAATTGCACCATTTAATTGGGATGCAATATGATCCATTTGTACTCGCATAGATCGGATATATCCTGGCTCACCAGGTAATACTGCACGAGTTACTCGTACCCGTCCGACTGATGCTCTGATGCCCGCCACTAGAGATACGCCTTACGTAGGGCTGTAAGATTCCGCAAATTTGTTGTTCTGTTGCGTTGACGGATCCTATGTGCATTATTAAGGGTTGTTGGGTTTGCCTCAGGTACTGTAGCAAAATCACCAAGGCCTAAATAATCACCTATGTCTATGTCAGACATGAGGTATACAATTGCTTCGGATACGGCTTCTTCGTTGTTAATATCCTGAAAAAGTTCTGCTTTCTCTTCCCACCTGCCTCTTAGCAATGAGGGTGCACCAAATAAAAAGCCACCAAAGCCGTCGGACCCTGTTACTGGCCAATGCGTTACATCTTGACGTAAATTACGTTCCGCATTCATATTAAACAACCCTAAATTGTGCTTTAAGTACTCCTGATCCTATGCCAAGCAATGTGTCTGAAGTGTCAAGTGTTATAGCGGCTTGCCCATACCTTGTTGAGTTAAGGCCAGCTTTGTAATAATCTGTTTCCCATTCATCTTCTGCATCACCCATCTTGCTAGATTGTAATGTACCACCTTCTTCGGTGATAGCCACAAAATGAGCAGATAGGTATAATTCAATCTTTGCCAACATTTCTTCTGTATGACCCACCCCAAGGAGGTGGGTATTAATATACAGATTGGCAGTGTCAATCATACTATCCAGTATGATGGTATCACTGAGTGATGTCTCAATGATTGCCCTTACCTCATCGACTGTTACTCTTACAGCCATAACCTTATTACTTACTACCTACCGCTTTCTTCGGCATAGAAGAAGGCTTGTTGACAGACTTAGAAGGTTTTGCTACTTCTTCGGTGCCTATGTTCCGTGCATCTTTTTCTTCTTGTGAAGCTTTTAATGCTGCTTCTTTGGCCGCTTCAATGCCTTCAAATTCGCCAATGGCATACACATTACCCCGTCTGAGCTTACTTTCATAAGATTCCTGGGATAATTCAATTTTGGTGCCTTCAGGTTCGCATACGCCATTAACCCACATGCCCTTAGGTCCTTTAACTCTACATTTTACTAATTTGTCGTCCATGTTCTTTGCCTCTCGTGTCTCTAATCGTTAAATACTCCCTACCGAAGTAGGGAGTATCCCGTCACAGCTTCCTGGCACTAAGGCTAGGAAATAACAGCAATACCAGATTGTAATGTCTGGGTCCAACGCACTCGTGGAATCATAATAGACATGACTTTGAAATGCATCATCATACCGCCGTGTGATTCCCACTGAACAGTGGTAGGTTGGAGGCCAATGACTTCATCAATCACGTCACGCGACAGCTGAACCACATAAGCGTGATTTGCAGGTACATCGGTTGATGGGATAATCTTAGAGATACCCTCAACACGAAGGACACGTTCCAGGATTGTCAACATGGAAGCACCAGAGATGTCATAATCATTCTGCATCCGGTTATGGGTAGCATAATTGATCATTAACACATAGGGGCCATACATGTGATCACCCTGAAGAGCAGCAATAGCAGTTAAAACATCGGTGATGTATTCTGCAGCGGCTGTCGTGGTATCCCAAAGGCTGGTCATTGTGATTGCTGAACTATTAGGTACTGTGTCCAGACCGTAGATCACGCTTGAACCAAGCTTAGTGGAGTGACCACTGATGACCATCGACTCAGTCGTCTCAGCAACTTTCCGTCCGCAGATACTTGCTTGTGTCGTATCCAGCGCTTGGCCAGTAGTACGAGAAGCATGCAGCTTACGAATGTTGATGTTGAAACCCTTATGGATGATCGGCAAAGGCATTGAATGCAAATCGAACTCGATTGCATCTGTCTCACCGGCCGTGACACCACTCATTGAGACTTCCGCCTCATTCATGTCACTAACATCTTCCCACTCAAGGATCGTTGTACCGAGCCCAGCGGGGATATTGTAAGTGAGGCCACGAGAGATCAGTTCTTGAACCAAGGGCATACGTTTCGTAGCCACTTCGATCAATGCTTGATCATACTGTTTCCATTCATCTTTGCGGAGGACATCATTCGTCCGTAAGGCATTGACATTGAAGTTGTTCTTCAGTAGGCGCATGCCCACGTCACCAGAAGCTTGCAATGAACCACCTTTGGAAGTGATAATGTCGACCTGTGCGCCAGCGTTAGCTTTATTAGGCATTTTACTTTCTCCTATACAGGTGGTTGATTAATATACTTCGAGAGTGAAGCGTGCGCCAGCAGCGGCAGTGGTCAATGCACGACCAACAACTGAATGACGTGATGTGTCTGCTGTAGCAGCAGATGTAGCTACGACCTGGAAGGTGCCATCGCCATTTGACTCAACGACGTCACCGGCAGTTACACCAGTAGCATCAGCAATTGCAGCTACCTCAGTGCCAGCAGGACATACAGCGTAACGAACATTGTCCGCTGTAGGATAATCTTCACTGATTTCTTTGCCTTGGAGTTCATCTTCCACTGCAAACATGGGAAGAGCTGTACCGGCAGCAGTGGCGTGAGCCAATAGTGCCGCAGGTAAACCCTCTAAGAGATGTCCAGGAGTAATTGCACCAGCTGCTACACCTTCTTTGAAGATGCACCGGTCTTTACCCTTGATTACGATTGTACGATATGCCATTTAAAATTCTCCTATCTTGAATGCAAGACTTCCGGTTATGCCTCGGCTTCTGCCTGGGTTTTGAAAATGGTAGGTGCAGGTGTGTAACCAGCATCTTCCTCTTGTGCACTGTTATCAGTGAGAACTGCTGCTTGACCTTCAAACGAAATATCGTGAGCAAGAGCTGCCATATTCTCAAGTTCTTCCACTGGTCGCGCATTTAGCTGATCCGCTGAGAATCTGCATCGTGCGTTGTTGGTTAAGGCTTCTACAAGTGTAGCCTTCCGTGCACGGTGCATACGCAGGCCAGATTCCAGAATTGCTTGGACTTCAGGCGGTGCGGCAGCGATATAACTGTCGGTGGTGATTGGTGCAGCAGGTGCAGCATTTTGGCAATTAGCCGTAGGTGCAGTTTTCTCACCTTCAACTTCAACCTCAACTTTGGTCTTATTGCCTTCTTCACCTTCACCTTCACCTTCATCTGAGATGACAGGTGACATTTTTTCCAACTGGGTAGCCTCGAGCGTACTGAGCCACTCGCGGTCATCCTCGGTGTACTGCGTTGCTGCGTTAGCAACCAGTTCATTCACGAGTTTCTCTTTGTTCATAGCTTTCTCCTGTGTGGGACTATCGGGTGTATTGTTCACAGTTACTTCAACTGGAACAAATTCAGTTACTGGACGTACGCTGGTGGCTTCTGAGCCAATAGAAACAGCATTAGCATCAACAGTGTAATTTCTTTGGTATAATTGGCCTTGCCATCCTGATTCATAAATGAACGTACCTGAATTACCTATTCCTTGATATACCGCAAGGATCCAAGTTACTTCGTCAGGTATTGCTTCTGTCAAGCCGAGCATGAGTGCCGTACGTAGGTCACCATCGCTAAGCCCTTCAGCATTATTTGTAAAACCGATCAAATCACCCATGTTATCCATTAAGCGTTTGAACAATCCTTTCTTTTCCTCATCTTCACCCTCACAAGCACAATCAGGTGATTTATTGAAGGTGGTCATCTGGCAAGCCCTCATGACTGGCTTCATTTGATTTGTTCTTGGTGCACCACAGCCATCAGCTACGCTACATGCTCCTTTAACTCCACGTGGGAGTACTGCTAAATGATCTGGGACAATATTACGCCAGATGGTTGAATACTCTTGCCCATCAAATTCGCCAGCACTTTCCTCGGACATGGTAAACAAGCCAGTTGATACTTCGATAGTTTCATCACCTACCTTGAGTGCCTCAATAACTTCTTGTGCTTCTTCCCCGAGTTCACCAATGCGTGCATTGTTGATCCAAATTTCAGTCTTAAGTTTGCCTCCGTCCAATTGTGTATTGAACAATTGCCCAAATGCATTATCCTCTAATACATCAGGAGAACTTGCAGATACAGGAGCTCCATTAATTGAAGGATGGTTGTATACTACAGGCCGACCATTCCATCCCTCAGGGAACTTACCAAATTCTTCAGCAAGGGCTAATTCAGGGGAAGGAGCATTTGCAGGCCATAAAACACCTTCAACCAATGCTACACACGGGATAACCGTATGCTCTTGCTCAAACAAGGTAGCCGTTCTGATTTCTGCAGTAACAGGAGTTGCCTGTATCGATAACATGGTGCGAGTGGCTTTAATTGGTGGCGTTTTCAGTGCTATTCTTGGCATAATTTAAACCTCTGCTGTAATAATAATTATAACTTACTAACTGACTAATTGCAACTGGTCCATCAAATTAATATTAATCAATCACTTAGTTCTAGCCCCTGCTACCACTTCGCAATCATCGGAAATATCTAACGTGCTGGTTATATCTTTAGCTTGTGTAGCAGACATACCCTCGACATAAACCACGCACCCATCTGAGATTAGAAGGGTGCTGTTTCTTGCTTGGTTAACACCGCAGCCGCCAGGCAGTGTGAGCAGTGCGAATGCTAGAAAGCACCTGGCGGCTGAAGTGGTCATTTACTTGTTGCTATGCTCGTCCGGATGACCGTGAACGATTGCTCGTTGCTTCGCCAACCCGCTGTAGAACACTGCATCTGTAGCTTCCAGATCAGCCATACGCTGAGTTGTATTAGCTGCTTGCACCGCAACCGCGTT
>Ga0164313_10003872_pt1 | contig 13351 bp, 14 predicted proteins | sample GuaBasSedimGuay4_FD_113735 | JGI IMG/M metagenome (GOLD analysis project Ga0164313, IMG submission 113735) | Subseafloor sediment microbial communities from Guaymas Basin, Gulf of California, Mexico - Guay4, Core 4569-4, 0-3 cm | ecosystem: Environmental > Aquatic > Marine > Hydrothermal vents... | reverse complement strand
ATCGTTCCGATGAACGACGCGAGCGCTTCCAGCTGGTCTGCTCCCGTCAGCTTGTCGAGTTCGGCCCACATCGCTTCGATCGCTGAGTCTGCCAACCCGATGTCCGCAAGCCCGGCGGTGATCGCTTTCTCGAAGATCTGCTTCATCGCGTCGGGCAGGAACTTCTCTCTGAACACCGTCGCGATGTCGTCGAGGTCCTTCCCGCTGAAGTCGAACGTCGGGGCGTCCTCGAGCAGATCGAACAGGTCCCCGTTGTTGAACAGTCTCAGGATGTCATTCATGGCCATGAACGACTCTCGGTACGATGCCATCTGCGTCTTGACCCAGAGCTGCTCTGCTTCCTGATCCATGCCCATTCGATCCGTGCCAAGGAACCCGTCGTCGAATCCGATCTCTCCACTGGCCGACGGGTCTTTGTTCCCCCTGCTACCGAAGTAGGCGAACGCCGCTCCGATCACCAGGCCAATCGCGGCCCCGATCGGTCCAGCGACCGCGCCAGTGATAGCGCCGTTGGCTGCGGCGATCGCTAGACCGACTGACAACCCGGCTATCGCCCCGCCGAGTCCACCCATCAGTGCACCGGCGCCGCCACCCTGTTCCTGTCCTGCCATCATCATTCCCAGGCCGCCGATCCCACCGGCGATTCCGGTCATCACGCCCTTTTCTCCTCCCCCTTCTCCGCTGCCGAACAGATCGTTGAACGCGTCCGTCAGGCTCTTCTCTTTGTCGAACAGCGATTCCACCATCGAGTCGATGAAGGTCTCTGCCAGCATGTTCCCCATGTCCTTGAAGGTGTCGGCCAGATACTCTCCCAAGTCCTCGAAACCACCGTCGAGGAACTTGCGGAAGGTACCGCTGAACATGGAGGTGATCGACTGCTTGAACTCGTTACTGAAGGTCTTCGACACTTTCTGGAAATCAGTCAGCTCGACTTTCGCCTTCTTCGTCCCGGTCGCCAGGAGGATCGTCTCGGTCAAAACATCCATGATCGCCGGTCTCACGCCGCTGAGCAGGACGTCCCCGAGAATCCGACTCTCTTGGATGAATTCCTGCTCCTCGTTTACCGCTTCTTCGATCCCGAGTGAGAACTCGTGCGTCGTCATCGCCGTGGTGTGCAGGTCGAAGATCACCACTTCCATGTTGTGGTCGATCTCCTTCAGCCGATCGATCATCTCGTCGTACCCCTTGACCACCTTCTTCGTCGTCGTATCTGTGTTGTTCAGCCCTTCGTTCGCGTCTGCCATCTGACCAGCCCACGCCTCGGTGCTGCCACTGACTTCTACAATCTGCTGGCGCACTCCCTTCAGGATCTTGCGGTGCCGTTCGCTAATCTTCCCTGACATGTTACGAGCCTGCAGTTCGTCGAGGATCGCCCCTCTCAGGTGGGTCGTCTCGTCGTAGACCAGACCCAGTTCTTCCGCGAGCTCGAAACTGTTGACCTTCGCCGCTTTCATTCCGAGCGACAGGCCATTCATCGACGCGTTCGTGATCCGCGCTGCGTTCTCGTACGCGGTCGCTTCCTCGTCCCACGAGCGAGCCAACAGGTTCGACAGATACAGGATCGCGGCTCCTGCTGCTGCGACTGCAGCCAGGGCCACTCCGAAGGCAGTGATAGGAGCTACCAGGGCCGCCGCTGCCGCTTTCAGCTTAGTCAGCGACCCGATGGACGTCTTCATCGCCGCGAGTCCTTTGATGATCCCTCCACCGATCGCGAACGCCGACATCAGTTGGATCAGCGTCTTCGTTCCGTCGATCAGTTGCGGCAACATATCGATCATCTTCTGGATCATGCCGAGGATCGGCGGCAGCCCTGTCGTCAGCGTGTCGATCAGGTCGCCCATCTCTTTCCCGAGCTTCGCGGCCGAGCCATTGGCTACCATCTCGTTCACTTTGCCGGTGAGCAGCGTCAACAAGTTCTTCGCTGCTTCGACGGGGCCGTTCTCGGCCATCGCGTTCAGCATTTCAGTCCACGCGTCGGACAGGTTAGAGACTCGGCCTCCGAGCGTCTCCATCTGCGCTGCTGCCGAGCCGGCGGCCTGTTCGCCCATCGCGTCGATCAGCAGTTTCAACTCGGTCCGACCGATCTTGCTCTCGGCAACCATGTCGATGATCGCTGACTCGTTAACTCCCATCTTCTCGGCCAGCAACTTCGCTACGGGAACGCCCTTCTCCATCATCCGGTACATCTCTTCGGACTGGAGCTTGCCCTTCGCCCATGACTTACCGAGCGCCTGAACGATCGTATCCAGGGATTCCATCGGTGGCCCGAGCCTGGCTGACGCGTCGACAAGTTTCTGCAACGTGCCGTCTGTCGGTTCGAGGCCGAACGCAACGAGTGAGGAGAACGCTTTCGTCACGTCCTCGAGTTCCAACGGCATGTCGATCGCGGCCTGGCGGATGAACTCGAAGTCCTTCCCTGCCCTCGCAGTGCTACCACGCAGCGACACGAGTCGGATCTTCAGTTGCTCGAACGTGTCTCCGACTTTCAGGACTCCGACAGTAATGTCCGCGAACGACTTCGCGAGACGGACCATACCAAGGACGGCTGCTGCAACTCCAAGGCCTGCGATCAGACCCTTGAACCGCGACAGAACGCCCAAGACCCCACCCATCTTTTTGTTCAACTTCTGGGTGGAGTCTCCGAGCTGTCTCTGTTCGTCTCCGAGTTTGTCGACGGCTTTCTCCGCTTTGCCAGCGGCCCCGGCCATCTTCTTGAGGTTCCGGTCAGTCTCCTTTATACCTTTTCCCTTTACCTCGACCCCGAGAGTTGCGAAGTTGTAAGCCACGGCGGTCCTGCCTTTTCTGTTCTCGCTTGGCAAACACCGATTCGTGGGCCTGAGCCATTCGGACTAGCGCGTCAGCTTCCCACCCTTCGAGCAGTACGTTGTGCAGCCGCGCCCAAGACTCGACCGTCGGGTACGTGACGGGGGTCCCCCCGCTGTACGCCGACGGTCGGCTCGAGGCCATTACACGCCAGTACCAATCCCAGATGTGGATGCACGCCTTGGAAAGCTCCAGAGGGTCGGCAAGGGCCAGACGCTCGTCTGGCTCCTTGCCTGCCTCTGCTTGTTCGTTCAATCGATCTCGTAGGGTTCTCGTCGAACGCGAATTCTCCGACAGCCTTTCCGACAGTTCTGCTTCCGCTGCGATCGCGGTGCAAAGCTCTCGGATCAGCTCCTCGAAAAATTTGCCCTGTCGTCAACAAACTCGAGTACCTGAACAGCCATGTCCGGCCACTCCTCGAAGAGCATCCGGAGATTCTTTTCATTGAACTCGAGGGTGTCGTCACCCCAATAGATTTCATGCTTCCAAGTCCCGTCATCCATTTTCGTACGCCAGTCGCCCATAGCCCCAACGGCCACGATGATGTCGCCCTCTTCGATCTCATCAAGCGACAGCTTGCGATTGCGCCCTCGACGTTGGTTCACCTGCAGGCGCTGCGCGACTTTGTTCCTCGATGCTCGGACTTGCTTCGAGTCCGTCCCATACACCAGGAACTCAACGCCTGTTCTTCGGCTAGAACCTTCCTCTTTGAGCGACATCCACTCGCCTCGCTCTTGGGCCACGCGGGTCTCCCGCCCGGCCAGGTTAAATACGGGCTTCACGCCCTTCGCGGTCTTCTCTGTCTGCGCCTTCTCGGCTGTCATTCTCTGCCTCCTCGTGTTGGGGACTACGCGGCGTACTTCGCGAGTCCGATGGTTTTCAGGTTCGTGGCGTGGCGCAAGGCGTCGAAGCTGAACGAAACGGTGACCGCCTCGTCTTCCTCGTCCTCGGTCACGTCCGTCAGGAGCGCCTTGTAGATGTGGAACGTGTAGTAGTTCCCTGTCGGATCGATGAAGCTGAACTTCAGCGATTTGTGGGTCTCGTCCCAGAAGTCGTCATAGACGTTCTTCGTCTCGAAGTACATCGTCAGCGAGCCGGTCACGACGATGCGGCCGCGGAAGACCTCATCGCTGATCTTGGTGCCGAGCGGTTTCCCTAGCGCGCTGTTCCGCTGAATGTCCAGCGACACGGTTCGGATCCGCGAATCGACATTGTCGAGCTGGTACGCACCACCAAGTGCGTCCATCGGGGCGTTGTTCGTCGCAAGCGTGGGGGCGCCAAGCGAGCTGGTCGCGGTATTGAAGTTTGCTCCCATGCAACCGATCTGCATGGTCGCGATCTCTTCGTTCGCCTCGACGCTCATGGTGTCGAGCACAACGCCGACGTACCGCTTGTAGTCGCTCGTGTCGGTGTGGCGACCCTCGAACGTGTACGAATCGACGGTCAGGCCGTTCTCGATCCGCAGTTCTTGGATCAAGGTCGGAGACGAAGCTGCCTCGTCGGCAAGCAACGTGGCTCCCATCGCCAGGGTGATGACGCCAGCCGCGGCAGCGGTGACATAGAACACCCCGTTGTTGTTCGCATCAACGGCGCCGGTGATGATTACCCAGTCTGCTACCGCGACGTCTCCGAGTCCCGAGCCGCTGTCGGTCAGGGTCTGGGTCACGTTATCGAATGCCCCGGTCGCTGACAACGTGATCGGGGTGAACGCTGTCGGGAACTCCATCCCGAACAACGACTCGATCATGTCGTCCTGGTCCTCGTAGGAGAGTTCCAGTTCCATGTCGCCGTTGACCATCTTGCGGCCAAGGCGGTTGTACACCACCTGCGCGTCCCCGAGACGCCGGCGGCTTTCCAGTTTGTCCCTCTCGGGGCGGACTTTGAAATTGTTCTGCACGAGCTCGAGCATCGTCGGCGTCGTAGGAGTTTCCCCGTAGGTGGTTTCCTTGACGTACGAGACGCCGTAGAGCTCCATCACAGCAGTTGTCGGCATTGGTGCTGTCCTTTCTCTAGAGCTTGTCTGTGAACGCCCACCACCGGACCACGACTGGTACGGCGTAGGCATTGCTGGATTTCACTGCGGCTTCTCGCCAGACTGATGCGATTCTCGAAATCGAACCCTTGTGGGTTATCGGACCGGCTCCGACCTTGAACCGACGCATCACGCTGTCGGCTGTCCTCTCGACAGGGCCACTGCCGGAGCCTTTCGCCCCGAAACAACTGAGTCTTACCACGCCTCTCATCTTCGTGATTCTACTACCACCAAGAGTCTTGTCTCCGGGCTGTGGCGTCGTCGGCTCAAACTCGAACCGGATCCACGGCGTGTCTTCTTCGGGCGTGAACGAAACATTCTCGTACTCGATCTGCGATTCCCCGGCTCCGTTGACGGGCAGCCCGGGCATGTCTTCGAGCCACCGAACGAACGCCGAATGGATCGTCCCGTAGCAATCATCTGGGTACGTCATGTGATACTCACAATCGAGCTAACGAACGATCTGAACTCCTCAACCGTCCGTCCGACCATGTGATCGCCAGCCGAGTTTTCGGTCCCCTCTTCGAGCCACTGGACGTAGTACACGGGGTTCGCGATGTAGATCTCGTTCTCGCTGCGGGCGTCGTAGCCAGACAGGGCGTCGAGCGCCTGTCTTTTGTTCACGCCCTTCGTCTTCCGGTCGATCGGCGCCGCGGGCGTGTGCAAGACGCCGACCTGCCAGTTACCACGGGCGAGGCCGGTATCGACCCTCGTCCTCTTCACGATTCGGGTGAACACGTCGAGCACGATCTTCTTCATCACCAGAGTCGTCCGATCGATCGTCTCCGTGTTGAACTTGACGATGTCCTTCTTGAATCGAGCCATCAGCCTGTCCCCGTCTTCCCGTACACCTCGAACAGTGCGAGCTGGTCTCCGCTCCGATGCTCCACGACCTGGGTCACCGCGTAGGTCTTGCCGGCTACCACAAACGAGTCCTTGATCACTGGCTCGAACGAGATCTCCGACGCGGCGATGTACAGGACGTAGTCACCGATCGAGACCGTGTCAACGTGGTCGAGCGTCCTCGTTCGGAGCGTACTCGCCGACGACATTGCCGCTGTCTGCACCGCTACCACCCTGACGGTGGTCTCGGTCGTAACGTCGCTCACCTTCTCCATGTTCTCGGAGTCGAAGAACCCTTCCGTGGTCACTCGGGTGTAGACCACATCGATTCCATACTGCTGGATCACCGATGCGGCCTGACCACGGAGCAAGGCGTCGAGCGTTCCCATCTCAGCCTCGCTGCAGGGTCCGGACGTTGCCGCCCTTTACGAGCCCTCGCAGTATCTGGTCGATCGCCGGGAACGTCTTACCCTTGGCGCTGCGGCCGTCACCGAAGAAGTCAACCTCGAGCGGTCCGAGCTTCACCCCATCTACGGCTGCGTCTTTGTCGGGACTGAACGTCTCGCCGGCAAGGATGCGGATCGCGACTTCGCAGGTCGCTCTCTCCACGGCCACCGGCACTTCGTCTATGGCGATGGCGTATCCCTCGGCGTCGTACGCTCCGGTTCTCGGCCAGTCGAGGGCCTGGTCGGCGCTGCCCTTGACGCCCACCTTCCACACGTACCCTTGGTCGAGCCAGGCCGTCCCTTCGACGAGCGCTCCTTGCTTGGCCGCTGACAGAGCAGCTGTCCACGAGGCAATGTTCGCGTGGTTGGGTCTGTTCTCGAAGTACTGCTCGGCGTCAGCTTCCGCGATGTAGCTTGTCGCAGTCGCCAGGCCGGATCCGTCTTCGACTATGAACTGCAGTGCCATCTGAGCCTCCGATCACTCTGGGAGCGCCTGAGAATCCGAGAATCCATGGTGGTGGTAGGGCCCACCACAGGGATCGCGGAATGAGGGGCCTTGGAGGGGCCTTGAATGCGCTTCCAGGGCGTTGATAACCGGACCATGAGGACCGGGGCTACTCGTCTTCTTCGGAGATCTCCTCACCCGAGTTCCGGGCGATGTCTCCCATCTCTTCTTCTTTCATGTACAGGCCGCGGATGAACCTCACGAGGTCCGACTTCCTCGGATACTCGTTCTTGTTCCACTTCTCGTTGAAACGCTTCAAGAGGTGGCCCTGCAGGTCCTTCACGACCCAGTCGTCGAGATCAGGCGGGCCGTAGTCCGCTTCGTCTCCGACCACTTCCGCGCCCTGCGGCGCATCCACGTCGGATTCATAGATCTCGACGTACTGAGCCTGCTTCAACAGCTCCGCAGCGTCCACCGGGTAGACGTCTTGCGGCTTGCCGGTCTCCCGGTCCCAGATCCTTACTCTGCCATCGTCAAGCTTTGCCATTTTCATACCTCCCAAAGTTGCGTGCGATCCAGCCGGACACCCCGAGCACCTTTCCCTCGAGCATCCACTTGTGATCAATCCAGCCCTGTCGGAACGTCTTGTACTTCTCGCGGGGGCCGAGCGGACAACCCGCCACGACCACCTGCTTGAACCCCATCGACAGAGCCATCCCTGCGGCTATCAGCGACGACGACCCCTTCGGGTTGCCACACGCCCATACGCAGTCGGGTTCGCCTTTCACGTCTGACACCATCGTCGATTCCGCCACATGCACACAGGGCCAATCCTCGTTCTTGAAGCCTCGTTCCATGAACCCCCGGCGGAACTTCGATTCGATGAACTCCGCGTGCCACGTCATCAGATGCACCCACGGCGCGGGGATCTTCCAGACAGCGTCGTTGACTGCTATCAGCGTTACGCGGCTCGTGTCTATCAAAGAAAGATCGGCTCTCGCCGTCGGTCCTGTGCCAACGACGAGAGCCGTATCGGTTTCGGGCTGTTGCATGGCGCCGGACTTCAAACCCCACGGGAACGGCGTGTACTCGATCGCTGACCCAGTACGTAGCCATTCTTTCGCGTCTACCGGGTGAAGCTCAACCTTTCGGCCATCCGGCACCGCTCGAACTGCAACAGCGTCTGACATTCACCGCTCGCGATCAGACGCCAGCGGCCTTCTTCGCTGCGTACGCGGTGTAGTTGATCCCGCCGCCGGTCGCGATGGTTCCAGCCACAACGGTGTACAAACGGATGTACCTCGAGTACACGCCGTCTCTTTCGTTGCGGAACGGAATCACGTAGCGACCAGTCGAGCTGTCCACTTTGAAGTGAGACGACCCGGGTCCCATGACCTCGAGTGCGCCCAACTGCAACTGAGCCAAGGGGACGAGCGTGGTGTCCATTGCGACCTCGGACGCTCCCTCGACGAAGATGTGGTACACCTCGTCGTTCGTGGCGATTTCGATTGCGGAAACGTCGACGATCACCTCACCCTCGAACAGGCCGGTGCCAACATCGATGACCTTCGCGGCTGCGTCTACTTCGGCAGCTGCAGAGGCACCGACGACTCCGGCGTCCTTGAGTTCGAGGCTCGCGTCAAACGTGCGGTGCGGACGAGTCTTTGCGCCTGTTGCGCTCATGTAGTCCTCCCCCCTTATGCCGTCACTGCGGCATTTTTGATGCCGTGGAGACGACCGATAGCGCGACCGTGGAGGACAACCATTCCGATGTACCACTCGATCCGGGTGCGGTACACGGGGGCGGTCTGGAGCATGCCGAGATCCTCGACGTCCATGTCGCCGTTCTGGATCCCGTGGCTCATGCCCGGGCCGAACGACACACAGTAGATCGACGTTGACGCGGCCGTACCGGCACCGGGGTTGGCCTCGGTGAACGGCAGGATCGCATTCCCGTCGTTGTCTTCGTCAGCAATCCAGATCGGCAGGTCGTTGTAGAAGGCAACCTGCTTTCCGAAGTCGTCCTTCTCCCAACGCAGATCACCGGCAACAGACGAGCTGCGGGCGGCTGCGGACAGGAGACGACGGAGCGTCTTGTTCATGATGAGTCCGGTGGGATCCTGCACGTTGTCGATCAGCTCATCGAGCTTCGACAGGCCCAGCGCATCTCCACCAGACGTGGCACCGGCGGCCAGGAGCTGATCTCCGGTCGCACGGACCTGCAGTCCGTCGAATTCGCGGGGGTCAGAGGCGCTGTCGCCCTTGATGAAGGCCTTCGTCGCTCGCAGCGCGAGCGCCTTGATCTTCATGGACTCTTGCACGGTGCGTTGGTCCTCTCCCTGGGTCTTGATGATGAAACGGTCCACGTCCACCTCACCACCGGCGATCACGAGCGGCTCCGTCTCAGGGTTCAAGACCCCAGTCGAGGGAGTGTACGACTCGTTGATGCCACGGAAAGCCACTCCGGGGAGTGTCTCTTCGCGGTTGTACCGGTAGGCGTTGCCTTCGATGTTCTCGAACGGCAGGTTGGCGAGGATGTTGCTCGAACGAGCAAACATCTCGATGATGGCGGAGCGGACCACATCACCGGAATGAATCTTGGCAGCTTCGAGAAGCGTCAGTGCCATTGGTCAATTTCCTTTCGGCGTTGTGGGTCCATTGTTACCCCTGTGCCCTACGGTGTGCAATCAGTCGCGTCATCGGGTCGCCGTCGGCTGGGACGCCGGGGCCACCGGGCTTGTCTCCCGGGTTGAGGCCGGGACCTTTGACGGTGCGACCCTCGAAGGCGCTCGCGAACTCGTCTCTCTTTTTCAGTTCCTCGACGAACTGCTTCACAGTCATCGGGTTACCGTGCATATCGCCAAGACGAGTCTGGCCTTCTTCGTTCACGACCACCGCGGTGAACTTTCCACCCGCGTCTTTCTCCATACGGAGCTGCTTGCACACGATGTCGGTCAACAGGTGTGGGTTTCCTTTCAAGTCGATGATTGCCTGTTTGGCGGCGTTCTCTACGACTAGCTCCTTCAGATTCCCCATCAAGCCGTCGCGTTCACTTGACACGGTCTGGAGCTGCTCTTCGTAGTGGGCCGCCATCTCCGTCTTCACGGCCTCGAGATCGCCCGTCCCCTTTTCGCTTTTCTCGCGGAGCGCACGATACTCGCTGTCGATCTGTTTGAATCTGTCGACGGTCACGCCGGCCTTCTTGAATCCGTCAACGGTCTCGGACAACTTGGTCACGTTCCCTCGCTCTCTCTCGAGGGCGGTCTTCAGGCCGACATTGTCTTCGGTCTGTAGGAGGAACACCTTGTTACCGGAACCATCTTCTCCCTCAACGTAAGCAGGACGCAGCGCTTCGGCCACGTCCTCGATCTTGGGAACGACGTTCGGAAGAACCATCGCTGTCGGCTTATTCTTATCGGGATCTGGCATCATCACCTCCGGCGTCTCGCCTGTTCAGTTGTTGGTGGATTCCGCCATCTCGGCAGCAGGTTTGCTTGGCGTCTCGCCGTTTCATCTCAGTCTCGGCCTCCGTTGCCCTTACACGAATACAGCACCTCCCCCCTCTTCGTCAACTCACTGGAGCAAAACTCCACCCATAGCTTCTGGGTGCGGAGACACCGCTCCCCCGAACCCGAGGAGCGCTGGATCTCGCTCCATCAGTTGGGCCAGCGTCATCGGTCTACCGTTCTGATCGATCATCTGCTTCGAGGTCAACCTGCCTTCTGCGTACAGCCTCGCCTTGTTCTTCCCGAACACTTTTTCGACCATCTGCGGGTTCGACTTGTACTGAGACTTCAGCCACTGGTCCGCGGTCATACTCTCTGGCAATTCACCGTTCATGGACTGCCGCGTTCCTTCAGGAATTTCATCTGCGTCTATGCCAAGCTCCCGCCACGTCATCGTCTCGGGAGTCTCGGTGCTTCGACAACCCCAGTGACGAAGCACCCCGCCGTTGTACGGCAGCTTCTTCGGTCCTGTCGGGATCATCAGAACACCCCGCCCTCTTCATCTGGCGTCGGCTTCGACTCGGGCACGTCGTCGAGCTCTACCACGAGATCAGGGATCCGACGCGATGCCAGCAAGGCCATCTCGTTCGGCCGGTCCGCCGACACCGACAACGTGGCCGTCCACGGAGCCACAAAGTTGAGCCGCATCGCGAACACGGGGTCTTCTGACGCCCATGCTTTCTCGTACACCCACGCTTCTTTCTCCCCCAGCCTTACAAACGGCATCATGGCCCCCACTGCTTCGCTCTCATCTCAGCGATCAAATCAATCATCCACCAGAACGTCTCTGGATCTCTGAGCAGGAAATCGTCCGGGTCGGTGAACATGCTTTCGAGTGCCATCGAGATCATCTCGGACACGTTCAGCGATCCGTAGTCTCTGCCCATGTACGGGTGGAAGAACTTGTCGGGCAGGACCCTTTCAGCCTTCGAGTACCCGATGCCGGGAAACAGCTCGGCCATGCTAGACACGGGGGAGTTTCTCGTTCTCAAGTGCAGGAAGTCCACGCCGGCGTCTCTCCACCCCTTCACGTTCCACTCGAGGTGATGGCCGAACTCGTGGATGAACGTCTTCGCGTCCACTCCCCTTTTTGGCATCCTTATAACGTTCTCGAAGTATTTACCTCTACGGCTTTCGACTATGTTGAGCGTCAGGTTCTTCCCGATCGGCGCTTTCTTCAGGCCGAACAGGTTGGCGAGCCAATCTTCGGCGGTCTCGATCGCTCCGAACTCCGCTCGGTTCAGGCCCTTGAATCCGATGTGGTCGTGCTCGGTGAACCGCTTGCCACTTCTGAACATGAACTCTTTCAAGAACTCTGAGCCGGTCAATCCAGCCGTCCCGCTTCCTGCTGAGTAACCGGACGCCAGCGCGTCGGTCAGTTCCTTGTACCGCTTGCCCTGGCTGAAGCTCACCTTCACTTCTTCGAGTGCCGCGTACCACGCGTCGGTACCGCGAACCAGGCCTTCTCTGCGAGCCCTCTCGACCATCAGGTCTTCGGTCTTGTCGAACACGGTGTCCTCGAGGCTACGTAACTCGGACCTCATCGCGATCTTCTCTGCTCCGCTCAGCTTCTCGCCACCCGGTCCGGTCTTCTTCTTCCAATCTTCGACATCTCCCTTCGTGATGATGCTCGGCGCGGTACGGGTCTCTCCCGCTTCCTCGGCTGCTTCTTTCGCGAGCTTCTGAGCCGCTGCGCCGGTCGTCGTCCTCGTCGCTACGATGTCGTCGATCCCGAACCCTTTCCTGATCCGCTCCAGCATGGCTTTGTCGAGCACGGCCTCTTTGCCAGCCTTCGCCGCGGCCACATACTTCTTCAACGCGGCCAACGCCTTTGGGTCTTTCTTGATCTTCAGCCAGTTCAAAAGCTGCCAGTTGTCCAGCACGTCGTCGGGCAGGTACTTCACCGCTTCCCCTCGGAACGGCCCAACACTGTTCGGCCACTTCCCGTTGGGCGGGTACGCTCTCGGGCCAGTCGATATGACGCCGACCTCTCCGGTGACAACAGGCGCAGGGTCGATCTTCGGTTTCGGAGCCACCTTCGGAACTGGCTTCGGCACCGGCTTCGGTGCTGGTGGCGGCGCGACGCTGATCGGTCTCGTCCCTGTCGGCGGTGACCCGAACATCTCTTCGAGCTTCCCGTTCACCACACCCTGCTTCTTGGACGGCATCTGGTAGCCCTTGTGCCGTCGCATGTGATTTGCGAGCGCCCAGTAGTTCGCCGGCGAGTCCTGACGGAACTTCTCCATCTGCTTTGCGCTGAGTCCAGACCATCTCTTCAGGCTGGCCGGCGCTTTGCCCCACTCGTCGTCCAAGATCGCCCGCCGCGTGTTCGCCCGGGCCGGGGCGCGGACTGCTTCCGATCGGTCCTTCTGGTCTTCTTGCTCGAACTCCCACGACTCTCCGTCGTAGGCGACACACACTTCGGTCGTGCGGCCATCGAGCGTCGACAACTGAGCCAGACCTTTCACTACGTCCTGGTTCGCGAAGTACATGTCGCGCCGTGCATCGGCTGCGATGCCCAGGGCGCCGGTCCTTACAATCCCTGCCGCGTTCCTGGCCGTCTGCTGCGACAGGCCGCCACTCCGCATCTGCATCAGCATCCGACTGCCGGTCGTCGGGTGCACGATCTTCCTCATTCTCCCCGTCGGCTTTCCGATCAGGTCAAGCGACATCTCTCGGACCGACTTGCCTTGCGCCATGCCGAGCCGAACAGTGTTCATCACTCGTTGCTGAGCGTCTACCGACTGCTTCGCGAACCAGCTCTTCATCGGGCCGCCGTGGACGCTGTGCGTGTTCACGACCTTCTTCAGCCATTCAGGCGTCATCATGTTCCGCGCCAGATCCATGCGGGTTGCGCGGTTCATCAATGCACGAGTCCACTCTTGCTCGGCGTACGCCAGCTGCGTCATATCGCCGTGGATGAATTCCGAGTAGTCTTTGAACCCGTCACCGAGAATGCCTCTGTAGCCTTGGAAGAGGTCCCGTAGGGCCTTCCGCCTGTGACTGATCGATGACGGGTCGGTAATGCCACTCGGCCCGATCTGCCCCGCCATCTGCTGATACAGCTCGTCGAAGAACAGCGCGGTTCGAGCGTCTTCCCACTCGGCCACTCTGAGCAGATCGATCTGCCGAGCTACCAGCCCGTCACGGATCTCGTCGCTTGCACCCATTACTCAAGGCCGGTCTCGGGCAGCTCCGTCTCCGGCTCGACCGTCTCGAGCCTCTCGACAAGGGCTTCGATGTCCACATTCGGGCT
>Ga0164313_10003870_pt1 | contig 13355 bp, 10 predicted proteins | sample GuaBasSedimGuay4_FD_113735 | JGI IMG/M metagenome (GOLD analysis project Ga0164313, IMG submission 113735) | Subseafloor sediment microbial communities from Guaymas Basin, Gulf of California, Mexico - Guay4, Core 4569-4, 0-3 cm | ecosystem: Environmental > Aquatic > Marine > Hydrothermal vents... | reverse complement strand
TCTACCTGAAAGGAGCAAAGACAATCTTGGAAAACCTCGGCGGCCGATTGCGTGAACTCCGCAAACAAAAAGGCATATCCCAAAGAGAGTTAGCGGCCCGCTCCGGCCTCACAAATGGCATGATCTCCTTAATGGAGACCAACAAGGTCAATCCTACGGTGGCCTCCCTGCTCAAGGTACTGAATGCAATTTCGGTGCCCGTGGCGGAGTTCTTTGAATCCGAACCGCCGGATCACAAACAGGTCTTTTTTCACCCGGACGAACTCCCGGACATTGGCTCCAGTGATGTCGTGCTCAAACTCGTAGGTGGTGAAGTCGCGGGCCGGCAATTTGCCGTTCTCCACGAAACTTACCCACCTGGCACCGACACGGGCCCGGGCATGATGTCGCATAGCGGTGAAGAAGGAGGCTTTGTGGTTCACGGCGAAATTGAGATCACCATTGGCGAGCAAGTCCGGGTTCTCAAAACAGGCGAAGCATACTACTTCACAACCTCCACACCACATCGCTTTCGTAACATCAGTAAAGAAACCTGCGAAATCGTCAGCGCCAACTCCAAAGAATAGCCCTGTTTTCAAGCGTTAAAAAGGGCCGCAATGCGGCCCTTTTTCAGTCTGTATCCAAAGCCTGTGCGGGCTGGTTCAGAATCGGATTCTCGCAGTCACACCATAAGTGCGTGGCTGGTTGGTCAAAAAGCCGACGCGGGCCAGTGTGCCACGTTCCTGATCAAGGGCCAGGAAGGCGCGTTCATCACCAACATTGTTGACATAAAGCGAAACATCGTACTTGTCGTCTCTCATGCCAAAACGCAGATTGGCAATACTGTAGGACGGTAATTCGGGATCAAAGAAGAAAAAGTCTTCCGTCAATGGCCCGCCAATATCATTGCCCAGTGCATGCAGATCAACAGTACCAAAACCTGGAATCTGATCACCAAGCTGTGTGAAACGGCTATCCACGTATTGCCAGGTGCCGGTCGCATAACCTTCCCAGGCGTCACCTATCGGCCAGGCATAGGTGCCGGCGATCGAAGCCTGATTTTCAGGCACTGTTGGCAAGGGGTTACCCTTTTGCACACCAATATCAACAGGGTTGCCTCCAGCGTCAATGCTGGAGACCGTTTTGGTGATTTCCGACTCAATGTGACTGGCTGAAATGGCAAAATCGAAACGATCAGTCACCTGAAATGCCAGTTCAAATTCGATACCAATGCTTTCAGCTTCAGGTATGTTGAAGATAATTCTTGATGAACAACTACCGGCCGTCAGGGTACCCTGCAGGTCACTGATGTCCATATAAAATAGGGATACGTTCAGAATACCGCGTCCGTTTGCGATGGTTGACTTGGCACCAACCTCGTAATTCCAGATAACCTCGTCGTCCCAGGTGTCGAAACCACCAAAGGTTTCGAGATCAGCGGGTGTGCACAGATTGACGAGTAATGAATCGTTAATACCACCGAGCCGGAAGCCCTTGGCGACCTGGGCATTAATCTGTACATCATCAGTTGCCGCCCAACTGGCCACAAACCTGGGTGATATGCCGTCAGAGCTGGTCTTGCCCGCCGTTTGCACGGCATTACCATTGCCATCGGCGCCGAATAAACCATCAAAAATCTGCGTGCGTTCTTCTTCAAAGTCATACCAGCGCACACCGCCGGTGAGGTCAAGCCGGTCATTCACAGCCCAGGTCAGCTCGCCAAAAACAGCGATTTGCTGGTACTTGTTGTAGTCCAGATCAGACCAGAACAGGTAATCCTTGGGAGCGAATTCGCCGGCAGTCGGAATACCGGATGAATCTTCAAACCCCGGCACCTTCAGAAACTGGTTGTAGTGGCGTTCAATATCCGAGTAGAAAAGACCCGCCACCCAGTCGATAGTGTCATTGCCACCTGAAAACCTCAGTTCCTGGGTCAGGGACTTAAGGGTGGTGATATCGTCCAGGCCGGCGTCGAGCGTGTACACGTCTTCGGGCAGACCGATACTTCCACCGGTGACACTGGAAGTCAGGGCTCCGGAGTCACGTACGACCAGGATGTCGCGGTCCATGTAACTGGTGATGGAGGTCAGCAGTACATCACCAAAGTCATACTCGATATTCAGATCGGCGAGCAAGAACTCATCCGAGAAGGGCTCGTCGATCTGGGTGAACAATTCTCTTTTGCCGAGCGTGACCGGTGGCCGCGAGCTTGTAAAGGGGTTGGCCAGGATATTGTAGGCATCGATGCGGTTCCAGCCATCCATGTTGACTTCCTGGTAGACGATACGCGGTGTAATCGTCAGTTGTTCAGTGGGCTCAAAACGCAAGGAAATTCGCGTGCCGATGCGATCGCCACTATTAACATCTTCATCAACACTGAAATCCGGTTGAACGGCATCCATGTAGCCAGCAAAACTGCTGTAATACGCAACGATCCTGGCTGCTGCTGTGTCGCCAAGCGGGATGTTGATGGCGGCCTTACCGCCACCGCCATAGTCCCCGCCATCAATATAATTTGCATCAAGTTCCACGGTAGAAGATTGCTCACCAATTTCGGGCTGGTTGGTGATATAGCGGACCGTTCCCGAGGTTGAACCTGCACCGTACAAAGTCCCCTGGGGACCACGCAGGACTTCCACACGACTCATGTCATAGAGGTCGAGATCTGGTGTAAATAATGAAGTGGAGATCACCGATTCGTCAAAATAGACACCTACATTTTCTTTGACACCGGCCTGGTCACGGGAAATTTGTCCACCGGACAAACCCCGGATGGCGACCTGACTTTGGCCCGGGCCAAGGTTCTGGACCGAGAAGCCGGCTGTGTTTCTCGCCACATCCTCTATGGTGACAATACCCCGGTTCTGCATTTGACCCTCGGTCATCGCCGCGATGGAAAACGGGACCTCCTGCAATGTTTCAGATTGCTTTCGGGCAGTCACCATAACTTCTTCTAACACCAAGTTATCGGATTCACCCGCGTCCTGCCCCCGGGCAGCCGCAGAAGATAAGAAAAGAGCGGTCAATATGGAAAGCGATAAAGTATGACGAACCATGGTCACTGTCTCCCGTGCCGTAATTATTTTTTCCCTACCCTACGTAGCGTAGGTTACAAGCTCCTGACTGTCAAGTTGAATACCCGGGCTGAGATTATTTACCGTTTTACCAGCAGGACACAGAGATCGTCGATAGATGCTTCAAATTCCCTGAGCTGCTGAGGTGAAATTTGTTTGTTACTTGTTTTTCTGTGTTCAAGAGACAAGCGCACCAGGATGACGCTTAGCAAGGTATGGTAAAACCCCAGGGGGCTGTAATAACGGAATGTGCCTGCTTTCTCACCGCTTTCCAGCATGCTGCCAATCCTGTCGATCATAGGGCGCAGCACACCACTCTTCTCTAACTCGCCGGGAGGCCCGAATTGCTCGGTAAATTCCGGTAACCCATTTGGATAGCCAAAATCCAGCAGTACGATCCGGACATGAGCAGGATGTGCGGCCATTCGCCTGGTTAACATTCGCGCACCAATGCGCAGATTTTCGAGCGGATCAAGCCTTTCGTCCACTACAAAGTCATCTTTGAGGTCCATGACTGCGCGGGCAATGATTCTTGCAAGCAGTGCGCTCCGGCTGGAGAAATGCGAGTAAATGGAAGGCCGCTGGATACCCACGAAATCAGCGATTTCTGCCAACCGCAGACCATCCACACCTTTGACAGCAATAAGGCGCTCGGCTTCAGTGATGATAAGTTCTCGGGTACTCAGCTTGGTTTCAAGCTGCTTTTTTCTTTTGTCCTTTGCGGCCACTTCTTCATCCCTAAATTACGGTACCGCTCAATTTTAACAGTGAATGAAGCAGAACATTGGCACCTGCTGCAAGGTCTTCCGGCAAAGCCGATTCTGCTTCGTTGTGACTGATACCGCCTTCGCACGGCACAAAGATCATCCCGCTGGGCGTGATCGTCGCCATGTTCATTGCATCATGCCCGGCACCACTGAGCATCTTTCGATAAGGATAGCCCAGGTTTTCGGTCACCTGCTGTATTGTTTCGATCACGTCCGGGTCAAATGGTGTTGGCGGAATCGATAAAAATGGCTCAATAATGACATCCAAACCTGCTTCTTCAGCGATGGCCGCCAGATCTTTCCGAAAAGAGGCTTCCAGTTTTTTCAGAACGTTAAGTTCAGGGTGCCGTGAGTCGATGTGAAACTGGACGCTGCCAGGAATGGTGCTGGTTGAATTGGGCTGAATATCGAAGCGTCCAACCGTTATTCGCGTCGCCTCATCTTCTGACAGACCAATTTCATTCAGGCGAACCACCATTTTGGCGGCCCCGACCAGGGCGTCCTTGCGTAGTTGCAAGGGGGTTGTTCCCGCGTGACTGTCAACACCTGTCACCGAAACCGTGAAGGCTCTTGCTCCCTGGATCATCGTAACAACGCCAACCTGTTGTTCGCTGCGTTCCAGTATCGGACCCTGCTCAATATGGCACTCGATGAAACAGGCAAGCTCGTGATTGTCGCTGGAAATTTCATCGCCATAATATCCGATGGTTTTCAAATCATCGAGAACAGTGGTCCCATCCACGGTCTTACTGTCGTGGACCTGTTCCAAAGGTAACCGGTGCGTGAAAACCGATGAGCCGGCGAGTGGAGGTGAGAAGCGGGCACCCTCCTCATTGGTCCAGACAATCACTTCAAATGGTGTGCTGGTCTCGATGTCATGGTCATTGAGTGTCCGAATGACCTCCAGGCCGGCAAGTACACCATAAATACCATCAAATTTTCCGCCATGTGGCTGGGTATCCAGGTGGCTACCCGTGCTGACAGGCGGAAGTGAAGGATCAACACCGGGCCGGCGGGCAAATATATTGCCCATCTGATCAATACGGATTGTGCAACCGGCTTCGCGACACCATCGGACAAACAAGTCCCTACCCTGTTTATCATCCCGGCTCAGCGCCAATCGACAGCTGCCACCTTTTGGTAATGCACCGATTTCGGCCATTAGCATATGGCTGTCCCAAAGGCGATCTTGATTAACGTACACCGCATTCATATGAGTCACAGCCGGATTAACGGCTGGTGGGCGCATCTGAATGACCCGCCACACCTGTAAACATGTCCATAAGGCATACGGATGACCTCAAACTGCCGTTTTTTAAGTTCAGCCGCAATATGATCATGTTCATCCTCCGATGGAACCATCACGGTACGATCATCAATCACCAGGTGATTGGTGCCCAATGCATCGTTACAATAAATTGGATCAACATCAATAATGTCCCAATCACGAATATAGTCAGGCAAACCATTGGTAAACGCAGCCGTACATGCAATTGCTACGCCTTCCCGTGGCGTGCACAACACACAATCAAGGTGCTGGAACAGGCTTGGATCAATTGGCACGGTTTCGACATCGTACTCAGAACCCAACATATGCTGAAGCCACTGTGCACCTGCCAGGTTGCTGCAATGGCCCGAATTACCCACCAGGATTTTCTTTTCCAGAACGAATATATCGCCACCCTCCAGGTAACCCCAGCCCGGGTGGTCGACGAACTGGTCTGCGCCACAATCAGGTTGAGCAAAGTAGCGCGCGCCTCTTTGCATGGTTTCAATGAGGATATGTCGTGTCGCAAACTTCTGGCGTCGATGGAACATGGTTCGTGGCGCAAGCTCAATGACATTATTTCCAATAGTGACAAAGCCATCCCGGTGCCAGCCCGTTGGTGTTCCCCAATTCTCCCCATCCGGGAACTTGCGGTTGGCGGTACTGATTTTCGCACCCCGGTGCACTTTGATTCCTGATTGCTCGAGAAATACGACTACATCATCAATTTGCTTTTTCCAGCTTGCGAAATACTCAGGATCCACGTCCAGCAACTGCCTGCCCGCATTTTCCTTCCAAAGCTTGCGAAACTCCCCGACCGGGCGAAGGTCCGCATCAATATTCCACTTGGGAAACAGGAACTCATGTGTCGCACCATAAACACATTCTTTCAATTCCCCCCATTCTGAACTGACGTAAACCCTTGCCATTTCATCGTGTGCCAAATCATCACCCAGGCTGCTACTTGAGACTTTCATCCTTTATATTCCTTACGTGTTAATAGCCGGCGACCAGCGGGATGAATAAATTTTATAAACACCAATCGTCATGATCGGGATAATAAATACAATCAGGAATCCCCAGGCAATCGTGCCATAGCCTTTCGCAATCAGGTCAATGATCCCGAACTGCCCCAGCACGGCGCTGATGAGCAGCGCGCCGATGGCAATAAGAACGTGAAGCCAGCGGGGCAGGGATTTTCCCATTTTTACAGTTGCCCAGGCATCAAGGCGTTCACTGACTGCCTGCAAAAAGCCCAGTCCGGTTCCCAGAAAAGTACCAAACATTGCCAGCAGGTAGACAGGCAAAAGATACGGTACGTCGATCTGATCAATCATCCAGTAAACCGGAACCTTTATCGCGGTAATTTCCTCCAGCCGCCCCATAAAAGATATATGAAAGAGCAATCCAGGGATCATAAATATCAAACCGCAAAGACCACCCGATACAAAAGCCTCTTTTCGGGTCTCAATCCCGGATGTTGAGAACAGGATGATCACTGCTACTGCAGCGGAATACATTCCAAACTGAAGGGCCGGTTTTAACCAGGAAAAGTCAGTTTCCTGAGCTGTGCCCAAACGATTGAGGATAAGGTCCCCATCGACAGATATTACTGCAAACAGGTAGTAGACAAAGGCAGATAGAAGCAACAGCGTGATCACGACAAGCGACCGCTCAACCACTGTGCGCCCGAAAAAAAGCAGGCTGGCAATAATGCTCAGCATTAATATAAGACCGAGGTTTTCCGGTGCGCCCAGTCTGGATGACAGGATGCTACCGGCTGCCGAGGCCACGACAGCCAGTACGATCAGGAACAACAGGATATAGAGGATTTCAAACAGTACCCAAAAGGGTCCGATTAATTTCCTGAAGAATGACCGGTAATCATAGACCCGGAATACCCGTGCAAACTCAAATGACACAGCTGTCACAACGCCCAGCAACAGCGCTGCCGTTATCAAGCCATACAGACCACCAAAAACCCCGAATGAAGTAAAGAATTCGATGACCTCGCGGCCGGTACCGTATCCGCCTGCGATCGCGACGGCCTGATAGGCCGCAATCGGAACGATATAGACTCTGGATATTCTGACGAAATTCATTATTGGACTTTTGAGCCGTGTATAGGCAATCCTGCTTATTTGTTAAGCTACGTAGCGTAGGTTATACGATATCTGACTGTCAAGCCGGACGCTAATGTCGGCTGTGCGGTTTGAGCTCTGTGTTACTTTGGCTGCTGCTGCGTTATACAGTGAATACCGCCGCCTGCAAGCACGATATCTTCAATGTCGACCGGTGCAATTTCACGACCGGGGAAAGCCCGTGCAATGGTTGCCTGGGCCTCTTCATCCGATTCCGTACCGTAGCACGGAAACACGATACCGCCATTGGCGATGTAGAAGTTGATAAATGACCGGCAATACCGTTCACTTGAAGCTTCGGCGTCGTGTGCTTCACCTATCGGAATGATTTCGAGCTTATTACCGCGTGCATCACGGGCGAGTTCAAGCGCGCGAAGATTCTCCTGCAGGTCTTTGTAACGATCCGGATAATCGGGACAACCAACTTCGCACAACACCACGCCGGGACGGACAAAACAGGCGATGCCATCAACATGGCCATCAGTTTCCAAATCCTGGGGATCACCGGGGACCCAAATCACGGTCTTGCCACCGAGCGATTCGCAAAGGATAGATTCAGCCTCGCGCCTGGTGAGTCCCGGGTTTCGGTTCTCATGCAAAATACAGGATTCGCTGGTCAGGATGGTGCCTTCACCATCAACGTTAATACCACCACCTTCCATGAACACGTTGGCAGTAAAGGTCGGAATGCCCAGGTTTTCCGCGATACGATGACCAACTGCAGCATCATTGCGATATTCAGGATACTTTTGGCCCCAGGCATTGAAATGAAAAATTGAAGCGGCGAGCTTATCACCATTTTTTACAAAATTCGGGGCCGTATCCCGGGCCCAGGAATCGTCCAGCGGCATTACCAGGAAATCAATGCTCTCACCACAAAGTGCACGGGCGTTTGCCAACTCTTCTTCACACACCAGCATCGTGACAGGCTCAAATCGGCGAACAGTTTGCGCAACACGGGCATAGGCCTGCTGTGAGCGCGAAATATCATGCCAGACAAAGCCTTCCCGGAAAGGCCACATCATCCAGCAACGTTCGTGTTCGGCCCACTCGGCCGGCATGCGATAACCAGCGGCGCTGGCGGTTGTGCTGTGGGTAATCGTGCTCATGATCCACTTCCCGGGTAATGATTGTTAAAGGGCATAATGGCGTTTCTCATCGTGAAAAAAATTAAAACTCAGGTGTGTGCAGGTTTGTGCCTGGCCAGCCACCCGCAAAAACCATGCATAAAAATGTAAAGGGCAGTTCCGCCGAATAACATGGTAATAATAATGTAAGACCCGGCAAGTGCAGATAGCTCAATACCCACTAACATCAACAGGATATCCGAAGACCAGAGTAACAAACCTGCCAGAAGCGTAACCACCGCCGCAACTGGATAAAATGTCTTCTGATACAAGGCAGCGAACAAAACAATCAATGGCGGAATACCCAAAGAGTACGAGCCTTGCAACAAATCGAGTGCCCGCGAACCCGAGAGCGCAATACTGACGCTTAAGACAGCTATAACCACTACACAGATTCTAACCAGCAATAAAGTGGATATCCGGTCACCCAGCAAGGGCTTCAACAGGTTCTTCGCAATCGTACTGGCAGGAGCCAGCATCGCACTATCAACTGTAGAGGTAACCGCTGCAGCAATTGTCAGTATGAAGATAATACTCATGGTTGGCGACAGGTACTGAACGGCCAGCGCTGGAATAACGCTGCTGGAATTTTCATCCAGTAATAGCCTCGCTGCCAAGCCCAATAACACGGGCAGAATTGCCAGCGGGACATAAGCGAGCCCGGCAGCAGTGCAGGCCCGCTTTGCGACCCTGTCACTTTTTGCACCAAAAATGCGCTGCGCCAGATCCTGTGCCGACAAATTACCGAACGCTCCGACAATATAAAGGCCCAGCCAGTACACAAACTGATCAAGATTCTCAGTCGGAATCCAGTCAAGGGATGCCGGATCCGTACGGGTAAATATGGCATCAACACCGCGCACGACACTGCCATCACCCAACACCGAAAAGACACTGACAGACAGATAAATAAGCCCGGCCGCCAACAGCGTCAACTGCAACACATCCGTGATGGCCACCGACCACATACCACCCATCATGGTGTAGAGCGTCAGCACCACTGCCACTACCAAAATAGCTGTACTCATATCAATGCCGAGGAAAAGATGCACCATGCCGCCAAGCCCCATCAACTGCGCCGCAATCCAGCCGATATAACTAAAACTGTAAACGGTGAGCAATACCTCGGAAACCCGGCCGAAACGGCTCCTGACAATATCGGCGATGGTCAAAGCGTTCTTTTCCTGTCTGAGGCGTTTCACCAGGAACAAAGATGCAAGAATCAGGCAAGTGGCAACACCAAACGGCTCCAGTGCCGTTACGATCACGCCTTCCGCATAAACGGCATCGGCTGAGATCAGCAAAGAGGCTGCACCAAACCAGGTCGCCAGCAAGGTAGAAAAAGAAACCCAACCCGGCATACTCCGCCCGGCCACAATAAAGTCTTCCTCCGTCTCAATGCGGCCGCTCGCCCAGAATGCCAGGGCAAACAGTACAGCGAAAAATCCGCCGAGGGCCAGCGCGATAGGAGTGAACATATGATTGTCCCGGTGTTACTTACTTTGCTAAAACGCTTAATATAATAGACAGTATATCGTTTTCACTAAGCACTGTCAGCTTAGTTTACCGGCGACAATGAAGATCAGCGCTGTTCCCGGCTTGCAAAAGCCCATCACTACAATAAGCTACATCAGTAATTCTGGAGAATCAGAAATGAAAATTAACCCCGAACGCCTGTGGAACAGGATCATGGCAATGGCCGAAATCGGCGCAACGCCTGCGGGCGGTTCTAATCGACAGGCTTTGACCGATCTTGACCGTGAGGGACGGGACCTGTTCTGCAGCTGGGCGCGTGATGCAGGCTGTTCGATTGAAGTTGACCAGATGGGTAATATCTTTGCCCGGCGCGCCGGCACCGACCCGCAAGCCTCGCCTGTACTGGCCGGGTCTCATCTCGACACCCAGCCGACCGGTGGTAAATTCGACGGTGTTTATGGTGTGTTGGCCGCACTTGAGGTAATCGAAACCCTGAATGACTCGGATACAAGCACCACACGTCCCGTCGAAGCCGTGGTGTGGACCAATGAGGAAGGGGCGAGATTCAGCCCGGCCATGATCGGTTCCGGTGTGCTGTCAGGTGAGTTCACCCTGGAGTACGGACACGCGGCCACTGACAAGTCGGGAAAAACCATTGGTGATGAACTGCTCAGAATCGGGTATGCAGGTGACAGGCCCTGCAAGGCCTTTCCCATACATGCCGCGTTCGAAGCACATATTGAGCAGGGACCGATCCTCGAGGTGAATGACAAAACCATTGGCATTGTGACCGGCGTGCAGGGCATGCGCTGGTATGACGTCGTTGTGACGGGTGAGCCCGTGCATGCCGGCCCAACACCGATGGATATGCGCAAAGATCCTTTCAGAGCGCTGCATTCAATTGTCGCTGCTCTCTACGAGATGGCAGACCGCTATGCTCCCCAGGCAAGGGTTACCTTTGGCGATATCAAGGCGGAACCGGGTGCCCGAAACACGGTACCGGAACGTTTGATCCTCGCGGTAGACCTGCGCCATCCCAACGAAGCAACACTCGAGCAGATGGAAACAGAGTTCAGGGCCATCGTCGAACAATCAGCGGCACAGGCCGCAGTGGAAGGCTCGGTGCGGGTGGAATGGCAATCACCGGCAGTAGAGTTCGATCATGAGTGTGTAAGCGCGGTCAGGACAGCAGCACATTCGCTTGAGTACCCCAATCTCGAAATTGTATCCGGTGCAGGACACGACTCCGTCTACCTTTCACGCGTCGCTCCAACTGCCATGATATTTGTACCCTGTAAAGACGGCATCAGCCATAACGAAGCGGAGTCTGCTGAGCCCGCCGATCTCGCAGCAGGTGCAAATGTACTGCTGCACGCAATTCTTGATCGCGCAAGCAGGTAGGATTTTCAAAGTGCCCGGCGGCAATGGAATCACAATATTTTTGGCTTGCATTTGCATTGTTATCCTTACACTATCAATCGTACTGTTTCTCTACACTCCGGGTGAAGGCCCGCAATTACTGATAGTTACAGGCGCACTCATGATAATTCTATTTGGCGAAGGACTAACCAGGTATTCCGGATTTAAAGGCCGTGCATGAGTTTTTTCGGGATCTGAAAGTCATAGAGCTCGCCTCGGTTTTAGCGGGTCCGTCTGTAGGGCAGTTCTTTGCTGAACTCGGCGCAAGTGTGATCAAAATCGAGAACCCAAAAACCAATGGAGATGTCACGCGCTCATGGAAGCTCCCGAAAGAAGACCAGTCATCAACTAAATCTGCTTACTTTTTGTCGGTCAACTGGGGCAAGGAACACCTGTTTCTGGACCTGGGACAGGAGGATGACTACGCACGTGTGCTGGAGTTAATTCAACAGGCAGATGTGGTTCTTGCGAGTTATAAACCCGGCGATGCCCGCAAGTTAAAAGTTGATTATGACCAACTGAAGGCCATCAACCCGAAGCTCATTTATGCAAGCATCACGGGGTACGGGAAAGACGACCCGCGCGCAGGTTATGACGCGATTGTGCAAGCCGAATCAGGCTTTATGTACATGAACGGTCAGCCCGGCAGTCCACCGACCAAGATGCCCGTGGCACTGATTGATGTTCTCACCGCCCACCAGTTGAAAGAAGGTGTCCTGTTGGCCCTGCTCAAACGTGAGCAAACCGGCAAGGGCAGCCTGGTAGAAGTTTCCCTGTTTGAAACAGGTGTTGCTTCGCTGGCCAACCAGGCGCTCAACTGGCTACAGGCCGATCATATCCCGCAACAACTGGGGTCTGAGCACCCCAATATTGCGCCTTACGGCACCGTTTTTTACAGCAAGGATGAGAAGCCATTGGTACTCGCTATCGGCACTGACAGGCAGTTTGCAGGATTGTGTGAAGTGTTAGGCATTGCGGAAATTGCTCAGGATGGGTTGTTCCATCAAAACCGGATGCGTGTGATCAACCGTCATGAGCTGAATGCGAAGTTGAGCAGTGAAATCGGCAAGTGGGCAAGGAAAGCCTTACTGGCTGAACTGGGCAAATTACATATCCCGGCCGGGGCCATCAACAATATGCAGGACCTGTTTGAATTACCGTTGGCGAAAGCGATGGTTCTGGACAATGAAGGAGTGCCCGGATTGAAGCAGGTGGCCTTTAAAGTTGAGTAGTGAAAGTAGAAACGGGGTCAGAGCAAATACTCTGAACCTTACTCTGACCCCGTTTTTTTTGCCTGAAGGCTCAGTCTTCCAGTGATGCCGCGTAGTCTTCGGCGCTCTTGAGGCCATCAAGCTCTTCTTTGTCGCTGAGCTCTAACTGGAATAACCAGCCGCCATCGTAAGGTTCGGTATTAATGACCGCAGGGTCTGCATCCAGGTCTTCGTTAATGGCAATAACCTTACCGGAAACCGGTGAAAATATATCTGAAGCCGCTTTGACGGACTCAACCACCGCACAGGGGTCTCCCTGCCCGAGTTCATCGCCCACTGCGGGTAATTCGACGAATACCAGGTCACCCAACTCCTGCTGGGCGTGATCGGAGATGCCGATTCGTGCGCTGCCGTCGTCTTCGGAGCTGACCCATTCGTGGGATTCGGTGTAATTTAAATGAGAAGGTATATTGCTCATGCTTGTTCCTGATTATGTGGGTCTGATTTCAATGTTGAAGCAGTGGACAATTTTAGCTGCTAAACGATGCCCTCGCAAACCTGTCCATTGCGTGCAAAAGGTGGGCGTACAATACTGCAATCCAGCAGTTTTCCACGGATATCGACCTGGCAGGCATCAACTGCAGCTTTCGGTATACGGGCAAAGGCAATAGCCTTCTGCAGGGTCGGTGAGAAACTTCCGCTGGTGGTAATACCTTCACCGGCTTCAGTCACGACGGTTTGCCCCGGTCGCAGTACGCCGCGTCCCTGTAGCACCAGGCCGACCAGTTTGTTTTCAACACCGTTGGCCTTTTGCTCAAGCAGAGCATCCTTACCGACAAATGCACGCTCATCCTGCAATGCTACGGTCCAGCCCAGCGCCGATTCCAGCGGCGA